>Ga0310695_10001684_pt1 | contig 50501 bp, 41 predicted proteins | sample RumenRJG_04DNA_FD_203882 | JGI IMG/M metagenome (GOLD analysis project Ga0310695, IMG submission 203882) | Bovine rumen microbial communities from Lethbridge, Alberta, Canada - RJG_04 (v2) (version 2) | ecosystem: Host-associated > Mammals > Digestive system > Stomach > Rumen | place: Canada... | reverse complement strand
CGGTAATCCCGCTGCAGGGTTTCCACCAGCTCCGGAGTCTGAAGCGCCTCGGAATAGAGACCCTCCACCGGCAGGAACATGATGGCGAAATCTGTGGTATGCGGAGGGGAAATATACTTTTCCGCTATTTTTTTCGCTTCCTGCTTCAGGCGCTGGATGAGCGCTTTGCGGGCAGCTTCGGCGCCGGCGGCATCACCCTGCTGGGCAGCGTCCGTCAGGCGGATATAATCCTCCTGGGGGAATTTGCTGTCCACCGGAAGATAGACGGTGCTGCCGTTCTGATCCGGAAGACAGACCGCGAATTCCACCCGCTCCGAAGAGCCGGGAATGACAGCCACATTTTCCTCATACTGACCGGGGGCAAGCGTCTGGCGGATCAGGTTGCCGAGCTGCATTTCACCCCAGATACCCCGGGTCTTCACGTTGGTAAGGACTTTCTTCAGATCACCGACGCCGGAGGCCAGGGTATGCATTTCCCCCAACCCTTTATAAACCGATTCGAGCCGCTCGCTGACCTGGGCAAAAGACTGATCCAGCTTTTTGTCCAGACTTTCCGAAAGCCGGTCGTCCACGGTTTTGCGCATTTCAGATAGCTGACGCTCATTTTCCAGCCGCAGGTCATTGATTTTCTCTTCCTGGTTCCGGGTGGAGAGAAGCACCTGACGCTGCATACTTTCAAGCAACGTAGACTGACCCTGGCCCATCTGGGACAGGGTGGTCATCAGAGACTGGTTGGCCTCATAAAGCGACTTTGCCGCTTCGTCATGCTGGGCGTCCAGTTCGTCCAGAAGACGGTTGCCTAGATTGACAAGGCCGTGCTCCTGGGTCATCCGGTCACGTTCCTGTTTATGATCAAGCGCAGACTGCCTGATCAGAAGAATGATCAGGAGCAGCAGGCAAAGAACCAGAAGCAGGGGAGTGATTAGTTCGTAATTCATTTTATCAAGGGATCCCTCGACTACGCTCGGGATGACAATGAAGGCACAGCCTTCATTGCAGCCAATATGTGAAAAATCTTACCATGTGTGGAAATTACAGCCTTACATGTCCCGCCGGCCCTCAAGCGCCTTAAAGAGGGTTACCTCATCCGTATACTCCAGATCACCGCCGACAGGAACGCCGTGGGCGATCCTGGTGCACTTGACATTCATGGGCTTGAGCAGACGCGCGATATAGGTAGCGGTTGCCTCACCCTCCACATCCGGATTGGTGGCGAGAATGACTTCATTTACTTCTTCGGTCCCGAGGCGCGCGAGAAGCTCCCGGATGTGAATATCATCCGGGCCTATTCCCTCCATGGGAGAAAGAGTCCCATGAAGCACATGGTACAGGCCATGGTACTCGTGCATACGTTCCAGCGCCGCTACATCCCGCGGATCCCGGACTACACAGATCTGGCCGTTATGACGGGCCGGATCCGCACAAATCGGGCAGGCATCACCGGTGGCGTAATTGCCGCAGGTTTCGCAGAAGCGAATAGCCTTACGGCCTTCCCAGAGCGCAACAGAGAGCGCACGGACATTCTCCTGCGGCTGTGAAGCCAGGTGATAGGCCAGCCGCTGGGCCGTTTTGGGGCCGATGCCGGGCAGCTTGGCCAGTTCCATGGCCATTGCCGCAATGGGCTCAAACTGACTGCTCATCTCAGAACAGACCGCCCATTCCGGGAGCCATGCGGTTCATCGCGGTTTCGCGGGCTTCCTCACCCTTGCGAAGCGCTTCGTTGACCGCGGCCATCACCAGATCCTGAAGCATTTCGATATCATCCGGATCCACAACCTGGGGATCAATGGTAATGGAAGTCAGTTCACGCTTGCCGCTGACTTTGACGGAAACCATTCCGCCGCCCGCGGTCGCCTCATATTCGGCCTCTTCCAGACGTTCCTGTGCTTCCTGCATCTGCTGCTGCATTTTCTGAGCCTGACGCATAAGCTGCTGCATGTTGGCGCCTCCACCGAAGCCGCCGAAATTCGGTCTACCCATAATTGTTATACCTCCATAGATATTTAATTAAGAATTCATAATTCAGAATTCAGAATTATAGATTGTCGGGGGAATCCTGTCCGCGGAAAACCGGAAAGCATTATGTGGTTTCCTCTGGTAGCGCGGATTCTTCAGGAACCGGAGCGGGAACAGCCGTAACTCCGGTGACGATATCATCCAGAATGGCCATGACATAAGGCATACCCTTGCCGGCACGGTTCTGGAAAAGAATATCATCCCTGGAAAGTTTGCTGTACGGGCTGCGAACCTGATACACCAGAAGGTCGCAGGGAATATCACGGCTGATCCGGCTGACGCCCGCGATACACTTGCCGTTGGAACCGTTCTTGTTGAAGTAGAAGCAGCGGACACCCTTGCCGGCACGGTTCTGGGGTTCAAAGTCGAGCTGGGGAATACGCTTGGCCCAACCGCGCTCAGAGAAGAGAATGATTTCATCGTTTTCTTCCAGCTGACTGACCCAGAAGACTTCGTCACCGCTTTCGACACTCATGCCCTTAACGCCTGTGGCAATCCGGCCCTGAACCGGGACGGATGCCAGCGGGAAGCGGATGCTCATACCGCCGCGGGTGATGAGCAGCAGATCGCCTTCATGCGCAGCGGGAAGGATTGACAGGAGCGCATCGCCCTTCTTCAGGGACAGTGTCGGATATTTGCGGCTGCGGACATCATAATCCGCGGCAGCGGTCCGCTTGATCATACCGTTCTTCGTGACAAACAGGAAATCCGGCAGGTCTTTGACCTTCGAAGGATTGCAGGCCAGCATGAGCAGGGGCTGCTCTTCCTCCTCAATTCCCATGAGCACGCCGGAGAGCAACTGACCGCGGTCCTTCGGTTTGCATTCGGAAATCCTGCCGATGTTGATGGGATAACAGTTCCCCAGATTGGTGAAGATATAGAGAGTATCCGCGGTGGTGGACGGAAGCAGCCAGCGGGCGCTTTCTGCCAGGTTTTCCTCCGCAGAGGGAAGCGGGCTGCGCTTCAGCTGGGCGGGAGAGACACGCTTCAGGTAGCCGCCTTCCGTATAGATAATGACGGCATCCTCGGGTTCGGGCGTGTTGTCAGGCAGATCCACCGGCGCATCCTCGGGCACTTCCAGCGTAGTACGGCGGTCGTTGGAGAATTCTTCAGCGATCGCTTCCATTTCCTTGCGGATGACCTCGGTCAGCTTCTTTCCGCTCTTCAGGATGCCCTCCAGACGGGCAATCAGTTTCAGAACATCCGCGTATTCTTTCCGGAGCGCTTCAATTTCCAGATTGGTCAGGCGCTGCAGACGCATATCCAGGATTGCCTGAGCCTGGATTTCACTGAGAGCGAAGCGCTCCATCAGGCCGATCCGTGCTTCCTTGGGACTCTTGCTGGCCCGGATCAGTGCAATGACCTCATCCAGGTTGTCCAGGGCAATCATTAAACCTTCGAGTACGTGAGCGCGGGCTTTGGCCTGCTTCAGTTCATACTCCGTCCGGCGGGTGACGACCTGCTTCTGATAGTCAATATAGCTGGAAATAAGCTCCTTCAGACTGAGAAGCTTCGGCTTGCCGCCGACAATAGCGACCATGTTGACACCGAAGGTGACCTGCAGATCGGAATACTTATACAGGTAAGACAGCGTCCGCAGGGGATCCACATCGCGCTTGAGCTCGATGACCGCGCGCATACCGGTCCGGTCACTTTCATCCCGGATGTCATAGATGCCGCCGAGAGCTACTTTCTTGTCTTCGCTCAGCTTCTGGATTTTTTCCAGCATAGCGGCTTTGTTGACCTGGTAAGGAATTTCAGTAATAACCAGGAGCTTCCGCCCGGAAGCGCCGTCCTCAACATGAACCCGGGCACGGAGCGTCAGCTTGCCTTTACCGGTTTCATAACCGCGGCGGATTTCCTCATTGCGGAGCAGCACGCCGCCGGTGGGGAAGTCCGGGCCGGGAAGAATCTGCATGAGTTCATCCAGGGTGATATCCGGATTTTCCATCTGGGCAACGACAGCCCGGACAGCTTCTCCCAGGTTGTGGGTGGGGATATTGGTGGCCAGGCCGACTGCAATGCCGTTGGCACCGTTTACCAGCAGATTGGGGAAACGGGCGGGCAGCATATCCGGTTCTTTCAGGGTGTCATCGAAATTCAGGCGGAAAGGAACAGTGTCCTTTTCAATGTCCCGCAGCATTTCCATGGCCAGGGGCGTCATCCGGGCTTCGGTATAACGCATGGCCGCGGCGCCGTCGCCGTCGATGGAGCCGAAGTTGCCGTGACCGTCCACCATGGGACAGCGCATGGAAAAGTCCTGCGCCATATGCACCAGGGCGCCGTAGACAGAAGAGTCTCCGTGCGGATGGTATTTACCAAGGCAGTCACCGACGATACGGGCGCACTTGCGGTGCGGCTTGTCCGGTGTGGTGCCCAGTTCCATCATGGTATAGAGGATACGGCGCTGAACGGGCTTCAGTCCGTCTTCCACCCGGGGGAGGGCGCGCTCCAGAATAACATGTTCGGCATAGGGCATCATGCTGTTATGCATGACGTCTTCCATGTTGATATCAAGAATCCGGGAAGGATCGTCTTTGACGATGGGCTTTTCAGGCTCTTTACGCTTTGCCATGATTTACTGCCCTCCTTCCTGCTGCGACTGTACGCTGTGACCGTCCAGTTCGGCATCGAATGTATCCGTACGGTTAAAGTCAGCGTGTTCGCTGATGTAATCGCGGCGGGGTTCCACCTTGTCGCCCATAAGAACGGTGGTAAGCCGGTCTGCCAGGGCGGCGTCCTCAATACCCACGCGCATGAGTTTGCGCTGGGACGGATCCATGGTGGTTTCCCACAGCTGTTCGGGGTTCATTTCACCAAGACCTTTGTACCGCTGCAGGGTGTAGCCCTTGCCGACGGAACGGGTGGCTTTGGCGAGCTCCTTGTCATCATAGGCGTAGATGACCTTCTGCCCCTTCTGAACCTTGTAAAGCGGAGGCATACCGATATAGACATGACCGCCGGTAATCAGATCCTTCATATAACGGAAGAAGAAGGTGAGCAGGATGGCCCGGATATGGGCGCCGTCCTGGTCCGCATCGGAGAGGATGATGACTTTGCCGTATTTGAGGTTGTCCAGGGTAAAGCCTTCATCAATTCCGGTTCCCAGAGCGGTAATCAGACTGCGGAATTCCTCATTGGCCAGCACCTGGTCCAGATGCTTTTTCTCAACATTCAGCGGCTTGCCGCGAAGGGGAAGAATGGCCTGGAAACGGCGGTCACGGCCCTGCTTGGCGCTGCCGCCTGCGGAATCGCCCTCCACGATGAAGAGTTCGTTATCCTCCCAGTGCCGTCCGGTACAGCTGGAAAGCTTACCCACCAGGGGAGCGGCTTCCAGCTGGCTGGCCTTGCGGATGTTGTCACGGGTTTTGCGGGCTGCTTCCCGGGCCTGGGCGGCGCGGATGGCCTTGGAGACGATGGCGTTGGCAACTTCCTGGTTTTTCAGGTTGTCCAGCCAGTCCAGCAGCTGCTGCGTCACAATGGCTTCCACCGCGGGACGGACTTCACTGTTGCCGAGGCGGCCCTTGGTCTGGCCTTCGAACTGGGGATTTTTGACCATGGTGGTCAGAACGCAGGTCAGCCCCTCGCGGAAATCTTCACCCGCCAGGTTGTTATCTTTTTCCTTCAGCAGGCCGACCCGGCGGGCATAGTCATTGAAGCACTTGGTAAAGGCCGCCTTAAAACCGGTCTCGTGGGTGCCGCCTTCGGGCGTATTGATGTTGTTGACATAAGAGAACAGGCTTTCGGTGTAGCCGTCAGTATACTGGATGGCCGCGCGGCAGATGACGGTGTCCCGTTTGCCCTCAATATAGATGATATCTTCCTGCAGGGCGTTTTTACCGGCGTTCAGGTAACGGACGTAATCGGAGATGCCGCCGTCATAGCAGAAGACACGGGTGCGGCTGTCCGCGTCAGCCAGCCGCTCATCGGTAAAGGTGATGCGGATGCCGCGGTTCAGGTAAGCCAGTTCCTGCAGACGCCGGGCAACCGTTTCTGTCTGGAAACGGACATCTTCAAAGATCTCATCATCCGGGAGAAAACGAACCAGGGTGCCCTTTTTACGGGTGTTGCCCAGCACTTCCAGCGGACCTTCAGGCTTGCCGGCATGGATTTTGCCGGTGGCAGGATCCGTCTGACTGGTGAAGGCCATGCGGTAATGGGTCCAGTTGAGGAACACATCGACGGTGAGCCACTTGCTCAGCGCGTTAACGACGCTGGCACCGACGCCGTGGAGACCGCCGGAATAGTCATAGTTTTCACTGTTGAACTTGCCGCCGGCGTGCAGCACGGTGAAGATGACTTCCACACCGGGCTTGTGCATGGTGGGATGTTCATCCACGGGCATGCCGCGACCGTTGTCATAAACGCTGGCGGAGCCGTCCTTGTGAAGCGTGACGGAGACTTCAGAAGCGAAGCCGTTGGACGCTTCGTCAATCGCATTGTCCACGATTTCCCACAGAAGGTGATGCAGACCGCGGGAAGAGGTTGTACCGATATACATGCCGGGGCGCATACGCACAGCCTCCAGGCCTTCCAGCACCTGGATATTACCGGCATTATAGGTTTGGGATGCCATGGGTTCACTCCTTTGGGGCTTTCACATGAAAGGCCCGAATGATCACAGATTATTATACCATAAAATGTGCCTGAAAAGAAAGGGGAACACAAGATTTTGTAAGCAGTTCAGCAGCTTACAAAATCAATGCATTATTCGTCCGAAAAAACGGACGAATGTGAATTATCGCTTTGCGATGTGAAATACTCGCGTGTCGGCGAATGCGGCAGTTACTGCCTCTGACTGGGTTTGCAGACGGAAGATGTGATATTGAGGGTCGTTTTTTTCCGGATGGAGAGAAATACAGGGGCTCAATTTATCAGATGCGTCGTTTATTCAGGGTTATGCCGGGAATATAATACGGGCAAGGATGAGGGGCAGAACCTGATTCCGGATCTGCAGATCTCACGGGAAGAAAGGAGGATGGATAATCGTTTAAGGTATAGAGCTCAGACGCCCCGCCGACGGCGGTGCGGTTGACATGTATACGAAAAAAGGGGATAATATTTTTCGTATACGATGAAGGAGGATGTGCTAATGAAGCGCATTTTGTGCATTATACTTGCCCTTGGAATGCTGACCGGAACAATGGCTTTTGCCGTTGCTGAAGAGGATGACGATATTCAGTTCTCGGATGAAGAACTGCGGGAAATGCAGGAAGAGGAAGACCAGGCTGAAAACTATGTTGAGGCTGAGGTAAAAGGTGAGGTTTACCATGAAATGACCCGGGAGGATTTCAATGCGAATTCTCCTGCCCTGTATAAGGCCAAAATGCGTTCGGACTACAACGGCGTGATCTACTCGGAAAAGTGGAAGTCTGAAGAAGACATTACCCCGAAGATGAGACTGATGGACGCCAGGGGTAAAAAGGTGGACATCCTGTATGTCGGACTGATCTGGTTTATCGTCCGGCGGGACAATGTGATCGGCTATGTCAGAAGGCAGCAGATTGCCAAAGGCGACATTGAAACGGTTGATCCTGTGAACACACCGCCTTTCAATGTTCAGAAGCACACCTATATCGCCAAAACCGCCACCACCTGCCATGTACGGAAGAGCATGACGCCTTCCAAGGGAGACGGGGATGACGGAAACAACTGGGTCATCCTGAAGCCCGGCACAGAGCTGAGCATCTGGAAGTTCTACAAAGGCTGGGCGATGGTAAACTACTGGCGTGAATACGGTTATATCGATCCGAACGAGCTGACGGACCTGGTGCCCGTTTCTCCTACGGATGAAGAACTGTTCCCGGACAGTCCCATTGCTGCCTATACAAGCTATTACAAGATGACCCAGAACGAAACAAACCTGAACCGGATCCATAATATTAAAACCGGCTGCGGGTATATTTCCCAGGTGCTGCAGCCCGGAGAACGCCTGGACGCAAACAAAACCATGGGTCCCTATCGTCCGGGCAAGGGATACAAACAGGCCGGCGTGCTGACGGCCGGGACATCCAAGCTGGGATACGGCGGCGGAACCTGCCAGGTTTCCAGCACACTGTACAACGCGCTGATCCAGCTGCCGGACATCGAGATCAATCATCGCCGTCCCCACGGCGGAAACGGTGCCGCCTACCTGCCGATCCACTGTGACGCAGCTGTGGGCAACCCGGAACTGAACCTGATTTTTACCAACCGTTATGATTTCCCGATCAAAGTGCTGGGCACCTCCAATGACGACGGCGCCCTGCTGATGAGAATTTACCGGTATCATGGGGAAGAAGAGTAAAACCACAGGAGTAAAACCTGAAACCATAGTCCATAATCCTGTATTATGAAGGAGGCATAAAAATGAAGAAATCCATTCTGTCCATGGTAATGGCCCTTGTAATGGCCTTCTCCTGCATCGGCCTGGCGGCCGCTGAAGAAGGTACGATATCCTTTGACGCGAAGATCAGCGCGGATATTCCCGCACTGATGGCTCAGTCCGGGGAGGCTCCGGCAGAACAGCCCGAGGACGCGCAGCAGGCTTTGAACGCTGTGAACGCGATCCTGAATACGGTTACGCTGAAAGGCGTTTTTGAAAAGGACGCCGGAGAAGTAGCCCTGTACGCGGGCGATGATCTTATGCTTTCCATCGGCGCGAAGAAAACGGAAGAGGGCGCGACCATTGCCAGCACCCTGCTGGGCAACCAGGTGCTGTTCCTTTCCAATGAGATGGTTCAGCAGATGCAGCAGCAGATTCAGCAGCAGGCGGCGACATCTGCAACGGCTTCTGCAGGTTCGCTGAATGAACTGCAGAACATTGACAAGGAGCAGCTCGGGAAGGACGTAGCGGAAATTGCGGAGAAGCTGAGCAAGGCATTCAGCGAAAAAGTGGGTGAGCCGGAGAACGGCGAATTCACAGTAGACGGAATGACCTTTACCGTGAAGACTCCTGTCAACATCACTTATGCGGAAGCTTCCGAACTGATTCTGAACAGCGCGAAGGAACTGCTTGGAAAAGATTCCATGAAGGCGGTTCTCAAGGCCTTCAGCCAGAAAGGCGATCCGATCGAAGAGATCGACAAGGCAATTGAAAAAATCAAGAACCAGCCCGCTGAAGAACAGCCTGAACTGTCTGCGGCGATCTATTCAAACGACAAGGACGATAACTATGTTGTCATTGAAATGACCAAGAAGACCACCGCGACCGAGACTGAAGAAGCCAAGGAAGAAAAGGTCTATTTCGCTGAAGGCCTTGCGGACGGAACGGTCAAAATCCTCCTGACGGCCGACGCAGAGAAGGAAGACATTGAGTTTGCCTTCAACGCGGCTGAAGGAAACACCAGCCTCCTGGGTAAGATTGCCGACACCAAGGGCATGAACATGGATATTGACCTCAATGCCGATCAGGCCGGCAATCTGGTGATGAACCTGGCTATCAAGGACAAGGATGTCAATGTGAAGGCGAGCGCGAAGGTGGAAGCCGCGGAAGGCGACCGGAAGAACTTTACTGTGGACGTATTTGCCAACGACTCTGAAAAAGCCCTGCTGACCATTACAGGTTCTGCCGGAAAGAGCGAAGACAAACCGGTCAGTGTGTTTGAAGGAGAAAACATCACGGTTCTGCCGCTTGAAAAGCTGGCGAGCGGTGAAGACGCCACCGTGACCGGACAGCTTTCCCTGACAGCAACCGCCAACCTGCTGAAGTCTGTGACCGTGCTGGCCAAGAACCTGCCGGAAGACGCGGCAGCCTGGCTCAATGCCCAGGTGAAGCAGCTGATGGCTCCCAAGAAGCCTGCCGTGACAGTATTGCCGCATGCTGCTGAATAATCAGACATAAGCAGAAAGAGGAGAGACAAGCGCTCTCCTCTTTTTTGCAGTTCCGGAGCGGATAACATAACCGATTCTGAAGGAAGAATTACCCCAAAAACAGGAGTATAATGGGGAAAGAGAGAAATACTTATTCCGTACAAATAATTGAACAGAGCAGCGGACAGCGCGCTGCGGAGACAGGAGCTTCAACATGCAGAAAATTGCCAGCTTTCAAGTTAACCATCTGAACCTGCTGCCGGGCCTTTATTTATCCCGGACTGACAGGCGGGAACAATGCGCGGCATCCACGTTTGACCTGCGGGTTACCGCACCGAACCGGGAACCGGTGATGGATGTTCCGGCCATACATACTATTGAGCATCTGGGCGCCACCTTCTTCCGGAACAGCAAAAGGAAGGATGAAATTATATACTTCGGGCCTATGGGATGCAGGACGGGCTTTTACCTTGTGGTTTTCGGGGAACAGAGCGCGGAGGACGTTTATCCGATGGTGCTGGAAATGTGCGATTTCATCATCGGCTTTGAAGGAGAAATTCCCGGAGCCAGACCGGAAGAGTGCGGAAACTGGTCCGAGCAGAACCTGAACATGGCCAAGTACTATATCCGTAAATACCGTGAAGAACTGACAGCGCATAAGCGGCTGACCTATCCGGAATAAGAAACCCGCGGGCATGACGGAACGAGCGGAAGGGAGTTACAGACAGATGAACGGCTGCCGGGAGAGAACCAGGAAAACCCTAGCAATGCTTCTAAGCATTGTATTCGTTTTCTGCCATGTCTGCATAGCGTCGCTGGCGGAGGAAATTCCGGCGACACCGACGGATCTGGCCGGAGAAGCGGAACCGTTTGAAAAGACGGAGACCGTGGAGGGCGTCAGGATTACGGTTACGGTCAGGGACGGTGCCCGGACAGTTGACGGAAATACTTTTGTCGCGAAAGTATCGGCTGCGGACGTTGTTTCCGCTACCGAGGAAGTACTGGGCATTGAGCAGGGCGACGGCAGGGTTATTCGCCACGCGGTTTACCGGTTTTCCTTCGGGGAAATGAGCGGCCCCGGCAAGGTCAGAATGGAAAAACTTGGGCTGACCGGACTGCAGGAGGAATATCCGGGCAGCCGGGTCAGCGTGTATGTGCTGAGGTATGATGAGACTGTTCAAAGCCTGAAAGAAAAAGTCCGGAGCATTCCGGTAATTATACAGGCTGAACGGAACACGATTTCCTTTGCTCTCCCGGAACCGGGACTGTACGACGTGGTAACGGTAGCACAGCTGCCGGAGGAGAGTCTGCCGGCGAATGAAGAACCAGCGGCAGAGGAAGCGGACGACGCTGGTTCCGCGGACAATCCGGCGGAGGAGGAATCAACCGCAGACACAGAACAGGAAGGACCTGCCGCGGAGCCGGAAAACGGAGAAACGGAACCGGCGGAAACAGAACCGGTTTCAGAATCAGAGAAGCCGGAGGAGACCGGCGCAGCGGCACCGGCACAGGAACCTGCTGAACGTGAACAGGAAGTTCCGGCAGCAGAGAGCAAACAAACAGAAGAAGCGCCTGTAGCAGAAATGACAGACGAGGGACAGAAACCGCAGGAAACGCCTGAACCGGCGGAGGTTCTCTCCGGGACGGGGAGTACGGAAGCGGAACCCTTATCCGGGGCTGCGGAAGAAGACGACAGGGTGAAAGCCTTTGTGACCCGCTGCTACTGGCTGATCCTTGGAAGGGAACCGGATCAGGGCGGACTGGCCGACTGGACCGGCAGACTGAAAAGCAAAAACGTTACGGCCGCGGAAATTATCCTGGGCTTCTTCGGCAGCCGGGAGTTTATCCAGATGCATAAGCCTTCGGAGGAAATGATTGAGATCCTGTACAGGACGATGCTGAACCGGGCGTCGGATGAATCCGGCAGGCAAAGCTGGAGTAACCTGATTGCCAGCGGAGCTTCCCTGAACAAACTGCTGAACGGGTTCTGCACTTCCGCTGAATTCAAAAGCATCTGTGAAAGCTATGGCATAGAGGCGGGATCGCTTCCGGAAGGAGCGGCAGGAACCCCTGTGGCCTACAGCGAGAGAATAACGGCCTTTGTGACCAGGTGCTACCGGGAGGCGCTGAGCCGGGAACCGGACGCCAACGGCCTGCAGTTCTGGTGCAACCAGCTGACAGGGAAAAACATGTCTTTCTCCGAGGTTGCGGCGGGATTCGTGTTCTCCGATGAAATGAACAACAAAAACCTGAACGACGAGGCTTTTGTCAAAGTACTGTACCGGCTGTACCTGGGCCGGGAAGCGGAATCCGCCGGGCTTGAGTTCTGGAAGGGAAAACTGAAGGAGGAAATGACCCGGGAACAGGTGAACGAAGGTTTCGCAAATTCCCGGGAGTTTGCGGGCATCGTTGCGGCTTACGATTCCGAGTCGGGAGCCGAACCGGAATACAATTATATCCTTGTTCCGGATGACCAGGGTATCGTGGTCAATAACGGAGCGAAGGTGCAGATCCGGACCAGTCCGGAACTCGTGAAAGCGGGAACTGCCCTGAAGTGGCTGAGCAGCGATACAAAGATTTTTACCGTCAGCCAGGACGGTGAACTGACGGGCTGCTATCCGGGCAAAGCCACGCTGAAGGTATACCTGCCGGACGGAAAGATCCTCACGGAAACCACAGTGACCGTGAAAGCCAATTATCGGGCGGTGCTGTTCTCTGAATCCACGTTCGCCGGGGGAGTGATCCGCCGGAACCGGGGCGATGTGAAACTGATGAAGAATGTTCTGTCCTCCGTTACCGGGCCGGACGGTGAACTGTATAAAGTCTATTCCTACGATGACCTGGTGGCAAAGGATGTGTACACCAAGATCAACCAGCTGCTGGTCGCACCATCCCGGGACGGTGACGTCTCCATGTTCTTCTTCGCATCCCACGGGGATTATAAATCCACGAGCCAGAAATATGCCGGCCGCCTGTGGTGCAAGAACAAGGAAACCTGGCTGGAACTGCCGGAACTGGCAAAAACACTGGCTGCGGCAAAGGGCAAAGTGATCGTGATTCTTGAATCCTGCGGACCGGGCGCGGCAGTCCGGGAATGGCCTGACGAAAACCTGGGCGCCGCATCGCCCGAAGGTGAAACGGTCACAGCGGAAGAAATCGACGCGCCCGATCTTACCGAAATGATCATCAGTGCGTTTGCAGCAGCGGACCCGGGCCTGACGGTTTATCAGACGAACCTGGCGGACGAGCCGCTCAGCGGCGCGGGAACGGACACAGCCGGACAGGCGCCGGGCGGGAATCTGTTCCTGACGGAGAAGTTTGTCGTGCTGACGGCTTCCGCGTATCTGCAGGCCTCCTACATGGTCGGGGAGCATTCCTACAACCTGTTCCCGTACTGGCTGTCAAAGGGTGTGGGTACAAGCGGCGCCATGCCGGCGGATATTGAACACGGAAACGGAGACGGAAAGCTGACACTGAACGAACTGTACCAGTATGTGCACAAGCATACAAGCTTCAGGCAGACACCGCAGGTATATCCGAAAAACAGCGATTATGTGCTGTTCCTGAGAAAGTAAAACAGGAAACGGGAGACACCGGAAAATGACGAACAGAACACAGCAGTCGGAAACCGGAAAGCTGCCGGAACTTCTGCGCTTAGAAAACGGAGACAGCGTCAACACAACCGAAGACTGGAAACGCAGAAGGACAGAGCTGCTCCGGCTGTATTCGGAATACGTATACGGCTGTATGCCGGAAAAAGAAAAGGAAACTTTGAACTGGAACCTGCGGGAAGACCCGGAAACGGGCGGAACACTGATGACAATTACAGTTTCCTCGGAAGGACGCAGCGCGTCCTTTTCCGTTCTGGCCGGCCTTCCGGCACGGGAAGCGCCGGAAGGCGGTTTTCCGTTTTTTATCGAATACTGGCCGTGGCATTATCAGAACTGGTTTACAAAGGAATGGGTGACCGGATTCTCGGATAACTGTAAGTATGCCATGGAACGGGGATACGCCTGCTTTCAGTATGACTGCGGACAGGTATCCGCAGACAATGAGACACGGACCGGCGCTTTCTTTACCCTGTATCCCTACGAAAAAGACAATCCCACGGAACAGCGGGGCGTTCTCCTGGCCTGGGCATGGGGCGTGAGCAAGATCCTTGACGCCCTGGAAGCCGGCGCCGGGAAGAAGCTGGGCATCAATCCGGCACTTTCACTCGTGGGCGGCGTGTCCCGGTACGGGAAGAGCGCGGCGGTGGCCGGCGCATACGATGAACGGATCCGGGTGACGGTTCCGTCCTGTTCCGGCGCGGGAGGCACCGCCGTTTTCCGGACGGATAATCACGGGAAAACGTATGATCTCACGAGCCTCGGCGGACCGGTACAATGGACGAATGAATCGGTGAACGAACCGTTCTCCAACCTGCAGGGCGGGGAAGGCTACTGGTTCTGCGGAAACTTTACCAGACTGGCATCAGCGGAAGCGCTTCCGGTTGATCAGCATATGCTGTGCGCACTGGCGGCAGGCAGGGAACGCCACCTGATTCTGGTGACAGGCATTGTTTCCGAGGGTTGGAATAACACAGAGGGACAGTGCCTGGCCTATGCTGCGTCGCAGCCGGTATGGGATCTGCTGGGCTGCGGAGAACAGAACAACATGATCATTCACCTGGACGGACACGCCATATTGCATACAGACATGGAAATGATTCTGGATTACTGCGACGTCTGCCTGACAGGAAAGCAGCGGGCAGATTTCCGGATGCTTCAGGACAAAATGAGGGGGAACCTGTTCCTGCAGGATAACCGGGACAGGCTGGATCCCCTGTTCGGACCGTATTTGAGGTAATAAAGTTCTATATTTACATAAACGGAGAAAAAAGATGAGCAGAAAACTGGCGGTATATGAGCCGTTCCTGGGAAAAAGACATAAGGAAAAGATGCGGGCGGCCGCGGAGAAGCACGGATTTGAAGTCCGGATTGTGGATAATCCGGAAGAAGAAAGGGCTTTTCTGACGGAATGCGAGGTGGTATTCGGACATCTTCCGGAGATTGCCCGGACATCCTCCGCGCTGAAATGGATATGCACGCCGTTCGCAGGAGTGGATCAGTTCCTGAAACCGGGTGCCTTCGCGAATCCGGAGGCGATGCTGTCCAATTCCTCCGGCGCATACGGAGTAACCATCTCAGAACATGTCATTATGATGCTGCTGGATATCCTGCGCCGCCAGCCGGAGTACCGGCGGATTGTGGCAAACCATGAGTGGAAACGGGATCTGCTGATCCGGTCCATCAAAGACAGCCGGGTCACCCTGCTGGGGACGGGTGATATCGGCCTGGAAACAGCCAGAAGGCTGAAGGCTTTCCTGCCAGCATGTATAAACGGGGTAAACCGGAGCGGACAGAATCCGGACAACTGCTTTGACAGGATCCTGACGCAGGACGCGTGGGAGCAGATCCTTCCGGAAACGGATGTGCTGATTATCTCCCTGCCGGGTACGAAAGAGTCATTCCATATGGTCGGAGAACGGCAGCTGTCATTGCTGCCGGACGGCGCGGTGATTATCAATGTGGGCCGCGGCAGCGTCATTGATCAGGAAACCCTGATCAGGGAACTGAAGAGCGGGCGGCTGCAGGCCGGACTGGATGTGTTTGAAAAAGAACCGCTGGAAAAGGACAATCCTGTCTGGGAACTGCCGAACCTGCTGATTACCCCGCACACGGCCGGCAATATGACGCTGGCGCACACCGTGAACCGGATTGTGGAAATGTTCCTGGAAGACCTGGACGCTTATTGCGCCGGACAGACGCCGAAACGCCTGATTGACAGAACCAGGGGATACTGAAGGAAACCGGAGGAAGAAAAGAACGTGGGAAACCGGTATGTGATTGCCCGGGCAGATCAGGAAAATGCTCAGGAGCTGGAACTGAACCAGATTCTGTGGGAACCGGACTGCGGAATCCGGGCAGGCGGGCGGATCCGGCATGACGGGGAAAACCTGTATGTGACCCTGTGGGCGGAGGAGGAGCAGATCCGGGCGGAATACACCACCCCGCCGTCCCCGGTGCATGAAGACAGCTGCCTGGAGTTTTTCTTTATGCCGGAGGGAAAAGAAGACTATCTGAATTTTGAAATCAATCCGAACGGCTGCCTTCATGTAGGATTCGGACCGGACAGGTACAGCAGGAAGCAGATCCTTCCGGAAGATCCGAAGAAGCTCTTCCGGATCCGGACAGAGCGAACCGGAGAAGGCTGGCAGGCGGAATACCTGATCCCGGGAACTTTTCTCCGGGAATATTATCCGGACTTCCGGTTTTCCGGTATTCTCAAAGCCAATGTATACAAGTGCGGGGACAAGACCGTTCATCCGCATTACCTGGCCTGGAATCCGGTGGCCTCGGCCGTGCCGGATTATCACAGGCCGGAATGCTTCGGTGAGATGGTGTTCGGCTGAACGGCAAAAGAACAGAATGAAAGAATCAGGCAGGTGAACGCGATGAAGTATGAAAGAAAAGAGAAAGAAAAGCTGCCGGTGCTGGCGATCTGCTATGATTTTGACAAAACCCTGACACCGGACGATATGCAGGCGCAGGGGTATATTCAGTCCGTCGGATATGACGTGGAGCAATTCTGGGAAGAGACCAACAAGCTGGCCCATGAACAGGAAATGGATTCCAACCTGGCCTATATGTACAAGATGGTGAAGGAGGCGGAGGGAAACCTGATCCTGAACCGGAAAGCACTGATGGAATACGGATCAAAGGTGAAGGTGTTTCCCGGCGTGGAGGGCTGGTTTGAACGCATCCGGGAATACGGCCGACAGCATGGGGTTCTGGTGGAACACTATATCATTTCCTCAGGACTGAAGGAAATGATTGAAGGAACAGAAATGGCGAAACAGGGCGCCTTTGAAAGAATCTATGCCAGCTCCTTCTGCTACAATGACAGGGGCGTAGCTATCTGGCCGGCCCAGGCGGTCAACTATACCAACAAAACACAGTTCCTGTTCCGGATTGAAAAAGGAACCCTGGATGTCAACGATCCCGCGGTCAATGATTACTATCCGCAGGCCAGGATCCGGATTCCGTTCCGCAATATGGTTTATATCGGGGACAGCGATACGGATATCCCCTGCATGAAGCTGGTGAACTCCTACGGCGGACATGCCATAGGCGTTTATGATCCTGCGACGGGCAACATGGAAAAGGTCAAAAAAATGATCCGGGAGGACCGGATCAGATACTATACACCGGCGGACTACACGGAAGGGTCCATGCTGGATTCGCTGGTGAAGAAGATTATAGTCAGGACAGCCGCCAACGAGGCACTGGAGGCGGAGCATACCGCCTGCGCCCCGGAGAGGGAAAACTGATCAGAAGAAGTTCCAGCGGGAAAGCAGGAAGCCGGGGATCACCACAATCAGGAAGAACGCCCAGCTGACCAGGGTGAAGACTTTGATGAACCGGCCGCCCTTTCCCGGATATTCCCGGACATAGATCCGGTAGTTGATCACGGAGGCAAGGGAGCCGATCAGAGAACAAAGACCGGCGGTATCCGCACCGTAGATCAGGCCGGCAAAGTTTTCCGTAAAGGGATAGAGCACGATGCTGGCGGGGACGTTGGAAATGATCTGGCTGACGCCGATGGCCCACCAGTATTCATAGCCGGCTACCGCTTTCTTCAACACTCCGGCAATTTCCTGATTGGCCGCAATGGACGAAGAGAAAACAAAGAAGCACAGGAAGGTAATCAGCAGCACGTAATCCACCTTCAGCAGGATCTTCCGGTCCAGGATCAGCATACTGATCAGCACAACCGCAACGGCCCAGGGCCAGAGCTCTGTGCGGGTAACAATCACAGTGAGAATCAGGACAAACAGGCATACATAACCGATACGCCTTACTTTTCCGTCAGGGGTCCAGACCATCCGGTCGGCACTGGCGGAAATTTCTTCTTTTGGATTCTTCCGGTAAAGGAAGAAAACGAAGCCGATCAGCAGCAGGGCGGACATGACGCAGAGCGGAAGCATATGCAGCATGAAATGACCCGCGGATACGCCGGCTTTTCCGTAAAGGAAAAGGTTCTGGGGACTGCCGAAGGGCATCAGGAGAGACCCGCGGATAGCCGCGATGTTTTCCATGGAGATGACCGGCAGGATGTATTTTTCCTTTCCGCCATCCCGGAATAGCATGATGGTCAGCGGGACGAAGATGATCAGGGAGACGTCATTAGTCACGAACATGGAACAGAAAAAGACGCCGAAGATCAGGAACAGGGAAAGGGAGGTCATCCGTTTCAGGCCGGAAGCCAGGCCAACCAGGGGACGCAGGACGTTTTCCTGCTTGAAGCCCTCCAGGACGCACAGCATCATCAGGAGCGTACCGAGGGTGTGCCAGTCGATATCCCGGAGCAGCTGCGCGGAGGGCGGCGTGATGATCAATGCGATTCCGGCAGCCAGGAGAGACAATGTCAGCATCAGTTCCTTTTTCAGGAAACCGAAGAACTTTTTCATTTCCTTCAATCCTTTCAGCTTCCGTTCCGGACGGAAACCGCATTATTCTAACGAAAAACAGCCAGACCGTCAATCGGTGAATATACCGGCTTTTTCCACAGCAAAATTTTCATTGTTTGAAAAAACATACGATCAAAAGAAAATCAATTCGCAAAAAAAACACTGGCAAATATTGACACAGAGGAAAACGGCCATAGAATTATATATAATATTTGATTCCCGGAATCCGGCGGAACGGAGGGGAACACAATTTCACAGAACGGAGGGGATTGTGTGAAAACCGGGCTTTTTGCTGATTTATCAGAAGAAGACAAAGAAATAGCGGAGTATGGTCTGAAACAGGGACTGATACTAATCGGCGGACTGATTCTGGCGGTGGCTGTCGGTTGGATGCTGGGCATTCCGGGACAGGCTGTGCTTTTCCTATTACTTGCGTACATACTGCGCATTTTTGCCGGAGGATATCATGCAACGACGCCCGCCCGATGCGGGGTGATATCAGCCATATTTATCCTGATCTGCTTTCTTTGCATTAGATATATAACGCTGCCGCAGGTGGTGACGCACGGACTTACCCTGGCAGGCGGATTGTTCATTATGCGGTTTGCGCCGGTGAACACGGCTAACAAAGAACTGGATAAAAAGGAAGAACAGGTATATGGCCGGATGGCTCGGCGGATCGTGCTGGCTGAATTCGGTATCTATCTGATTTCAGTTTTACTGGGGTGGAAGCCGGGAACGCGCTGCGTGAGCGTTTGCCTGTCCCTTATGGCGGTGAATCTTGCGGTGGGCCTGGCAAACAAAAAACGGAGGAGGCGGCTGGACCATGATGAAAATCCTGATCTGCGATGATGATGAACTGTTCAGTGAGGACCTGGAGAAAAAACTGGAGCAGTATGAAATCAATCATCGGGATGAATTTGATATCCATGTGGTGAATCATGGAGAGGAAGCGCTTCAGAAGCTGAAGGAAGAACAGTGGGATGTGCTGTTCCTGGATATTGAAATGCCCAACATCAACGGTGTGGAAGTTGGCACGCGGGTGCGGGAACAGCTGCAGAACTACGGACTGAAGATCATTTATGTTTCCAGCCAGCGCGGGTACGCTATGGATCTGTTCAAGGTGGACACCTTTGATTTCCTGATCAAACCGGTGAAGTATGAAGAGCTTGAGGAAGTCATGAATAAGCTGATGAATACGCTGAACCGGAGCGGGGAAATGTTTGTTTACCATAAGAAGGGACAGACAGCACGCTGCAAAATGGAGGATATCCTGTATTTTGAGAGCCAGCTGAAAAAGACAATTGTTGTGACACGGCAGAAAACGGATGAGTTTTATGCTTCCCTGAAGGATATCTATGAAGAGCTGAAGGACAAGCGATTCTTCTACTGCCATAAAAGCATCCTGGTGAACTATGACCGGGTGGCTGAATTCCATTATGACAAGCTGGTGCTTGATAACGGGGAAGAACTGGAGATCAGCCAGGCCAAGCGGAAAGAAGTGCGCAAACTGAGCAGCGAGATGGGGATGGAACAATGAGCAATACGTTGATATACCTGATTACCGGGGCGCTGAACACGTTGTGTATTGCCAGGATTTTTCGCCACAATGCCGCGGAAAGACCTCCATTCCGGATGGAAGTGGCAGCCTATATTGCTTTTTATGCAGTGACATCCGCAATGTTTCTCCTGTTCGGCATTCCGATGCTGAATATGTTTTTGAATATAGCGGGCATGATTCTGCTGAACCGGTTATATGAGAAGACACTGAAACGGAATATTATGATGGTGCTGGTGACGTATGTGGCTATGATCCTGGCGGAACTGGCAGCTGTCTGGGCCAGCGGCTTTGTGCCGAATAGTGTCTGGGAACGTCAGCAGGATAGTTTGTCGCAAATGGGAATGATTATCCAGTGCGTGATCCTGTCACTGATTGTCCAGGTCCTGAAGCGGTTTAAAGGGGTGGCCAGAAGCACAGAAGGAGACTGGGTTTGCTGGGCAGGCGTCATCCTGATGCAGGTTATGCTGATTGGCTTGATTACCATGTTTGTCTTCAGTTTTCATGGAGACATGCTGGTCGGTGCTGTGCTGATGCTGGCGGTGGTTGACTATGTGGTGATCTACATCTATGACCGGTTGATTTTATCCGAAGAGGAGCGGGTGAAAAACCTTCTGTTGGCTGAACAGAAAGAAAGTTACGAGCGGGAAATGGAGATCCTGCTGGACAGCCGGAAGAAAATCCGGGGAATCTATCATGACATCAAGAATCACATCCTGATCCTGCGTTCTTTTTCTGAGCAAAAACGCTATCAGGATCTGGATGAATACCTGCACCGGATGCAGGAAGAGACACAGGCAGCAGTCCCGCAGGTTTATACCGGGCAGCCGGCCGTGGACAGCATGCTGCATTACAAGATCAGCAGCGCAAAAGAGATCCCGATTGAGGTGGAAACCAGCATTCCGGAACAACTGAATATGGACGATTTCGATATTACCGTGATTCTGGGGAACCTGCTGGATAACGCGATTGAAGCCTGCGGAAAGCTGGAAAAGGAAAAGAGAAGAATACAGCTGTCCATCAAGCTTGTTAAAAACCAGCTGTTTATCCGGACGGAAAACCCGTTTGAAGGCAAGCTGAAATGGCAGGGGAGCAGGCTCCTGACGCAGAAAACGGATGAGAACAATCACGGCATCGGCCTGGAGAACGTGAAGCGGGTCGTGGAAAAGTATCACGGGACACTGGAAATGAATGCGGAGGATCAGATTTTCAGGACAAAAATACTGCTTTATCTTGGATGATGGCAATAAAACGTTGGATTGTGGCAATGATCGCCACAATCCTTTTTTTGTCGCTACAATGACACCAGATCGGCTGTTCAAGCCAAATTTCACAGATAGGAGGGATGGAAAATGACCGACGTATTCAAGGAAATGGAAGACATCGAGGTTATGGAAGTAGCCGAAGCTTCCCTGCTGGGCGAGACCGCCGCGTCGCTCGGAGTCAGCTCATGCGCCAGCTGCTCCTGCTGTGGATCCACAAGCTGCATCAGCTGCGGTTTCGGCGGAGACTCCAGCAGCAACTAACAAAAAACAAAACAACAAAAAAAGAAATGGGAGGAACAAAAAAATGGCAGACGTATTCAACAAGAACATGGAAGACATCGAGGTTATGGAAGTTTCTGAGGCTTCTCTTCTGGGCGAGACCGCCGCGACCAGCGGTTCCAGCTCCTGCGGCAGCTGCTCCACCTGCGGATCCACCAGCTGCATCAGCTGCGGTTCCGGTCAGACTTCTCTGGCGAAATAATCAGAGACTATCTTAACGGCTGAGGGGACGAAACAAATTCTTGAACAGCCGATCGGCCCCTTTGCCTCCCTGACACAATTGCGGATTCAATAATCTCCGTTAAGACGGAGAAGACAATAAAACAAAATGAAATGATTGAAAGGAGAACAAAAAAATGAAGACCATGAACATCGGAAAGCAGATCATCGTGAAGGCGGCAGTCAAAATGGCGGAAGTGCAGGCAAACAGTTGTTGCACTTATTTTTGCTATCAGCCGAAGCAGCCCAAGGCCATGAATAAGCTGAAGAAAATTAAGTAATCAGGTCTCACGGGGGACCAATAACAAACGGAAAGGCTGAGATAGCGTATGAGTATTATTGATGTTCAGAACATCACGAAGAAATACGGCGAGAAAACTGTGCTGGACGATATCAGCTTTGAGATTCCCGCCGGGGAAACGGTGGCCGTTGTGGGACCTAACGGAACAGGGAAAACCACATTGCTGGAGATTCTGATGACGATCCGGAAGGTAAACAGCGGTACGGTGACGATCCTGGGAAAGAGTACCGACGAGCAGAAAAATGTGGATGAGATCCGCGCGAAGATCGGTGTAATGCTGCAGGAGGGCGGCATGTACGCGTTTATCAAACTGAAGGAAGCTTTGGATCTGTTCGCTGCCTTTTACTCTGTTGAGAAGGAAAAGATCGGTCGGCTGGTAGAGTATTTTGAACTGCAGCCCTATCTGAACACCAAGTATGAAAAACTCTCCGGCGGATGGAAACAGCGATTCCTGCTGGCAATCGCATTTTTGCATGATCCGGATCTGGTTTTCCTGGATGAGCCAACCACGGGCCTGGATCCCAAAGCCACGCAGCTTGTGTGGGAAAAGATCCGGGGCGGGGTACAGAAGGAAAAGACGATCCTGCTTTCCACCCATTCTATGGAAGAGGTGGACAAGTTCTGCGACCGGGTGATCGTGCTGAACAAGGGCAGGATTGCCGCGAACGATTCTCCCGCAAACATCAAAAAGGCGCTGGGCGTTGAGTTCTTCTCGGACGCGTATTTCAGGCTGGTGGAAGGAGGAGAAACACTGTGAAATTCTCCGCAAAATGTATCTGGAAACAATTCTGGTATGACCTGGTGATATTCTTCCGGGAACCCTTTTTCGCACTGCCGATCCTGCTGCTGCCGGGCGTATTTTTTGTGATCTACGCAGGATCTATGGCGAAGGATGCCGCAAGTATTGCAGGGTTTGCACAGTACCTGCCGATGTATATGATCCTGATTTCATTCCTGACTGTTTTCTTCAACATCGGTACGCAATATGTGACGGATAAGCAGAGCGGCATATTCAAGCGCTTGCTGCTGAGCCCTATCAGTCTGTTCAATGTGGTGCTGACTTATTCCCTGAGGGGTCTGCTGATTTCTATTCTTGGTTTCTTTGAAATGATCGCGATCGCAGTGTTTGTGTTCAAAATACCTATGAGCAGCCATATGGTACTGTTCTTCTTCGCTTTCCTGGTAACGGTCATCATCATGATGCTGCTGAGCCTGACGCTGCACGGTTTCTTCAAGAACAGCCGGCAGGTGATGCCCTTTACGATCATCGGCTTCCAGTATGTGCTGTTTGCCAGCGGAATGATTATGCCGGTTGAGAATATGCCGGTGGTACTGCAGTACCTTGTATATGCCAATCCGGTATATCACATGAATCAGATCCTGGTCCGTGTATGGTACGGTGCGCCGCAGCAGATGATGAACATAGTCGCACTGGCGATCTGGGTTGTCATTTGCCTGGTGCTGATCCAGTTCCAGAAGGGTTTTGCGACAGATAAGTGATGACGAAAAGGTGGGAAATAGGAAAATGGATGGCGTGAAACTGTTCCCTTACTGCCTGGAACGGAGCACGAATGTACCCAAGGACGCACTGAAGGCTATTGAATGCCCGGAGCTGCCGGAGGCGGCGGAGGCCTATCGGGCTGCAGCGGCGCAGCTACAGACCGTGGGAGAAGAAGGTATCAAAACCCTGGAGCATGCTTACAGCCTGTGCCAGAACCCGGATATCCTGAAAGCAAAGCGGAAGATGATGGGCGGCAAGACAGTGACCAATGGGGATAAATTCGCGGGCGGCGAGTACGAGGACCTGATTAACCGATATAACCGGAAGGTCGAGGAAACCTTGCGGGCGGAAGGCAAATACCGGATTCTTTTCGCGGAATGCCTGGACAGGAACAGAGACGCCATGCGGAGCTTCTTTGCAGATAATCCATATGTGCTGAGAACGCTGCCGCTGATCAACAAGGACTTCATTTATAAGCTGAACAAATACCTGGACGTGCCGGTGAAACAGCATAACGCCGACATACGCAAGCTGGATCATCAGCTGATCCGCCTTTTCACAAGGGCGACGATGAAAACGAGCCCTTTCAGCTTCCTGACTTCCACATGCCTGTTTGATATGGAAAACGGAGCACAGGGGAAAAGCGAAGGACTGCGCTCCCTGTGTGAGGCGAACAATTACATCATCAAGGCGATCTACGACTTTATTATCGAAAAACCGCATTTTGCCAGCCAGGCGGATTATCGCCTGAATGCCCACCAGGATTACGGAGAATGCTATATATTCCTGTATCAACGGGACTACGAAAAAGGAAAAGTCTATAAGACGGTGGACGGCACCGTAAGGATGAGCAAAAAAGGCATTGTTGAACTGATTGTTGAGAGGTTCAGGAACAGGGTGTTCTCCTTTGACGAACTGCTGAGTCTTTTTACAGAGAACGGAATGGACGCTGACAAAGCGAAGGAAATCATTCACAAGAAGCTGATTATGAACCATATCCTGACGCCGAATCTGTCCATTGATGACACAAAAGAAGATATTTTCCGGGAATTTGAGAGAAAAACCTCGGCGCTGACAGATGATGAGACCGGTACACTGGAAAAAGTATGCACCCGTATAAAGGAGTATGAGACCCTGGTCCGGCAGTTTGAAGGAGCTGACTGGCGCGATCGCTTTACCGCAGCGGAAAGAATGGATCGGCTGGTAACTGAAATAGAAGAAATACTGAACAGAAAGTTTGTACACAACATCCTGCTGTATGAAGACAGTGTGTATGAAAAGCCCCGGAAACCGATAGCAGCGGAAGATATAACAGGGACAGAGCTGGATAAGCTGCAGAAATATTTCCGGATCTTTGACCAGGGAATCCTGAGCTATGTGCTGTTCAGTGAGATGTTCCTGGAAAAATACGGAGACACCAGGATTCCGGCGGATGACCTGGACGTCTACAAGCTGTTTGTGGAAGCTTCCTCCAAGCTGACAAATGTATGGAAGGACAATTTCAGTGAGATCAGCTTTGATACGGGGGAGAAAATCAGGACTATCTCAGGGCTGAAAAAGGAAATGTATGCGCGGATCCAGAGCAGTAAAGACCGGAAGGAGCCACAGGATCTGAAAGCATTCATAGATCAGGCGACCGAAAAGCATCCTGAGATTTTCAATACGGATATTGACAGCGCCACCTTCTTCCTGCAGAAGGCGGAAGAAGAGGGAGAACTGATCATTAATAAGGTATATAAGGGACAACTGCTGTTCTTTACCCGATTTCTGAAACTGTTTGACGCGGACAGAAGCAAAATAACCGACTACAGCCGGTATTCCTTCGGGCCGAACCCGGCGGAAATCACAGAGAGCTTTGGCTTTAATGCCAATGTTCACGGAAAGATATTTGACAGGAGACTGGTACTGAACCTGACGGACCAGAACGATCCGACAGAAGCTGATATCCGGATCGGAGACTGCTATTTCTATTATGACCGGGAGAAAAAACTGGTGAAACTGGGGCATGATGCCCTTGGGGAAGTGAACGGAGCCTACCTGGGCAGCCTGGCATACAACCTGATGCCGATCCCTCTGCGGACAATCAACGGCATGCAGCCCTCCACCAGATTTGACACTGCGTTCCTGAACCTGTGGGAGAAGGAACGGAATGAAGGCCTGATTGCGGATCATATTCCGCGGACACAGTATGGAAAAATCGTGTTTATCCGGGAACAATACCTGCTGAACAGCATTTATGATCTGAGCAAGCCGGCAGATGAACTGTACCTGGAGATCCTGGCGGACTTTAAGCAAAAGGGACTGCCGACACGGTTCTTTATCAGGCCTTACATCAATGGAGATGACTTTGATTTCTACAACATGGGAAGGACAGCCCTGAAACCACAGTACATCGACCTGAAGAGCCCGCTGCTGTTCCATGAACTGCTACGGGAGCTGGAAAACCAGAAACAGTTTGTGCTGGAAGAAATTTACCCGGACAACCGGGAAGACGAATACATTTACGAATACCAGACAGAACAGACACTGTACCGGTGAAAACGAAAGGAAGAGACGCATGGATAAGCTGGCAGGGTTCCGCAAGATGAACGTATTCTTTTTCGGGAATGAGGATGAGAAGAGGGCGTTTTATCTGGAATGCATCTGTCCTTTCATGGATACAATCCGAAAGGGACAGTATTACGCAACACGGGACTGGAATGGCGGACCGAACACGGAGGTCGTGTATGCCGGAGAGCCGATTGATGTAAAGGCACTGCGACACGAAATTCGCCGGTATTGCCGTGAGAAGAACCTGAACTGGACGCCGGAACAGATTCAGCAGAATCTGGCAAGCTACAAAAAGAACCAGAAAAACCTGCTGAAAATGGAGAAAAAGGACAGAGTTCCGATCCTGTCAAGGAATCACCTGAAGGTCAAGGATGTCGAGCCGGACGAGGACTATTACCGCCGGATATACAACAGCAGCGAACATGTGAAACTGCATTTTGAAAGCAAGTTCCTGCTCCAGCCGCTGCTTGAGGAAGCATTGAGGACGATAACGGACAAGCATGAGATGCTGCTGCTGGGAATGAAACTGTTCCAGATGACGATGAAGCTTTATGACCAGGGTGAACAATATGCCAGCATGCTTTATTTTTCCAACACGGAAGGTTTCTTCGGCATTGCCCGGCAATACGGAAAGGAAAAAGCTTTCCGCCAGTATTTTGAAAACGAATACCTGAAGTATGATATGGCGCACTTTGATGAAATACATGCTTCGGAAGAATTGGAAGAACGGTTTGCACAGGCCTGGAAACAAATATACAGGAAGTGTACGGAGCTGGTGGATGCCGGCGGACTTGCGGAAGACGGATACTGGCAGCTGAAGGATCAGGAAGCGCAGATGCAGCGGAATATCCGGGGCATAGACAGCCCGTTCCATCAGGCGTTCCTGAAGGACAAACACCTGCATGAGATTGTGAGCGGGAAAGTACACCTGACATTCCGATCGGTTACCAATATCCTGTATAACCTGATGCCGGCCCTGAACATCACGTTCCTGGAAAAACACTTCTGCAGTTACGCAATTGTAAGATACATTATGGAGAAATATCACACAAGCTGGCAGGAGATTATGGCAGAAAGGGTGATTTAAGGCATGAAGCTGACTTACGCAAAGAACTGTGATGTCTATTACGACACCCGGCAGGCAGCCATTGTGCTGGCAAAGCGCGGAAATCATTTTCTGCTGAAGCGGCCGCGGGAAGATATGGAGACAATCCGGGACGTTATGCGGATATGCGGCGGAGGCTGTGATATAGAGGATGCCTTCGAAACGATTCCGGAGGAAAAACGGGGACAGTATTTTGCTTTCGCTAAGCTGCTGTGGCAGAAACGTATCCTGATAGAAGATATGGGAAAAGAGGAGAAGCTGAGCCCGGCTATCATGGATCTGCTGCGGAGCAATTATGACGCTGACCCGGAACTGATCCGTTACTGGACGGAGACAGAGGTGCTGTTTGCCGGCCTGGAAGAGATCCGGAAGACTGTGGCAGAATATGGCATCGCCTGCGGAAATTACGAAGGAACCACGGCAGAAAGCGGAAACAAACTGTACATCGGTGATTTCACCGCCGGTGAATGCCGCAGGCTGCTGAACGGAAAGAATGCAGCAGTGCTGATCCGTGAAAGCGAAGGCACAACATACATGCTGTATATGGATCGGTTTGACGCGGAAAAATATGACCGGTTTCGCAGCTTTGAATGGAAAGAGAGCAGCCGCTTTTACGCGAAGGAGAAGATGATCCCGATTCACCTTTTCATGCATTGCTGCGGCTGCATACGAAACAGCACGCATCCGGAACTGCTGTGCCTGGCAGGAGACGGAACGCTGCAGAACTTTGGAATCGGCAGCCTATATACAGAAACGGCAGGATATTACAACCGGGAACTGACACCTCGGAGGACTGCCAGGGAGGCTTTGACACAGATTGAAGTGCTGGCCGGGAAGAATCCATGGCTGGTGGAAGGATGCAACAAGAACAACCTGAAGACGAGGCAGAGCCCGGTATGCAATTTTGAAATAGTGTTCGGAAGTGACTTCGGTGGTAAAAGTTATACGGCATATCACGAGGACTATGAATCTGCCGGAATCAAAGCCTTCTGCGAAGGCCTGGAGAAGATGCTGAAAGATGCGACCGGGAGCGTGTGGTGCTGTGGGAGCAGCAAAGAAGACTATTACGCCAGAGGCTATATTTCGCTGCTGGAGAAACGAAATGGGTGTATTGAGGTAACGGAACTGCCGGAGGAGACGGTTGGAAGACTGCATTACCTGGAAGAACTGATAAAAGGAAAGGTGACGGTCTACTGGCGTCCTTCACAGGCGGAAGGAATCGGGGGAATTGTGCTGTGTGACGATGACGGAATGATCCTGTATGACGGTCCATACGGATATAATCCAGAGAAAAACCTGATGGAAGCTATCTGGCAGGTCACGGGCGAAGCACAGACAGGGAAAAAGGCAGACCGGACGGGAAGAAGGAAACTGACGGCAGAATATGATATTGCCCCTGCCGGTCAGAAACTGCCCGAAGGAAGAAGCGCGGAGGAAACAATACGGAAACTGCAGCTTTTCTTTGGGGAAAGGGACAGGATTATTGACGAAAAGATCTGGGCATACCAGATCCAGATTCAGGATACGGGAATGCACGTGGGCAAATTCTATTTTGTCCGGTAAAAGGAGGGATGACAGATGGCACGGGAAGCGGTTGTAACCGTGGAAAAAACAGGAGACGAAAACCTGCGGGATATACCTGTAAAGGTGACGGCGTCCTATATTTTCGCGGGGCCTGCGGCGCAGCCGGGGACAGACTGTTTCCGGTGCTTCTGCCGGAGCCTGGAGGATAATGAAAGCTATCTGGCCGGGATTCTGGAAAACGGGACGGAAAACCTGGATGATCTGAATGATTTTGAACGGGAATGCCTGGCTAACCTGGATCCGGAAAACCTGTACAGGATGGTGGCGCTGATTTCCCGGAAGGATTATACGGTGGAGTACCTGCCGGTGCACTGCCATCCGATGGCGGAATGCGCGGAACGGGAACCGGCGGGCTTAACACCGGGAATGAACCAGGCTTACCGAATGGATCCGGGAAAGAGAGCAAAAAAAGGAAATGAGATATTCAACCAGGCACATGACGGATGGCTGATCAGTCCGCACAGCGGTATTGGCCGGCGAATTGTCAGAGACTGGGACAGCCGGATTGTGCCCATGTATTATGTAAAAAGCAATGTGCTGAACAGCCGGTATTATTCCTATGGCCGATCAGAAACGCTGGAAACATCACGGATGTCCGCAGAATTTGAGATGCTGGAGCGATATGCGTCCATTGTGCCTCATACAAAGCCGGAACTGGCCGGAAGCTATAATGAACTGACGCGGGCGGGATTCCGGATGGTTTCACCGGAACGCCTTTCCATGAGTAAATTCAGCGATGAAGTAAGAAAGCAGTACGGCTTTGACACCTATTCCGATGATAAAAGTTACCGCTGGCGCAAGACCATAAACCTGACTGATGGAATAGACTATTACCTGCCGGAACAGGTGATGTATTATGACGCGCAGCTTGTGAGCGGAGAAAAACGCTTTCTGTATGAAACCTCCAACGGGTGCGCTATGGGTGGTACCTATGAGGAGGCGGTGGTATACGCATTGCTGGAACTGGTGGAGCGGGATGCGTTCCTGATGCACTGGTATAACAGGATTGCACCGAAGCAGTTGGATATTTCCGGAGTGAAAAATGATTACCTGCGGGACGTGGTGAGATACATGAACTGCATCGGATATGAGATGCGGGTGATGGATATCACCATGGAGACGGGGATACCGGCTATCTGGGTGGCGGCGATTGACAGAAACCATCACGGAAGAATGAAATGCTACAACGCTGCCGGCGCACACATGGATCCGGAGAAAGCGCTGGAAGGTGCCTTGGTGGAGGTTACGACAAGCATAGGAATCTATGACCGGATGATCCGGAGCGGAAAACTGGATGATCGGCTGGCACAGCTGTCAGGACAGCCCGACAACGTGACCGATATGGAGGACCACGTATACTTCTACGCACTGGAGGAAAACTATCCTCACATTGAGCCTTATTACCGGAACGAGGAAAAGATTGGTTTTACGGAACGATTCCGGGAATGGTACAGCCAGGAGGATCACTCCTTTACACCGGAACAGTTTATTGACCGCTTCAGGGACCGGCACAAGGAAATTTATGTAGGTGTGCTGGACAGCAAGGTGAACCGGGAACTGGGGCTGTGGTGCGTGAAAGCCGTGATCCCGACAATGCTGACAATGACTTTTGGCGTGAAAAACCAGCGGCTGAACCTGGAACGGATCAGGAAAGGTGCAGTGGATGCGGGAATTACAGACAGAGAGATTCCGGAAGAGGAGATCAACACAACGCCTCATCCTTTTCCGTAAGTAAAGGAAAATGACGATGGAACTGTTTGACAGGATTACAAGATACCGCTATGAATACCCAAACCGGTATTCCTCCGTGAAGTTTATCGACTATATGATCACGGACCTGGAGGAAAGCAGGGAAGAGGAACTGCCGGGAGAACTGGCGGACATCTGCAGGATTATCCGGCAGGTGTTCGGATACTCCCGATATGAGCCGACGAATCCCTACGGATTTCATAAACGGGTGCCGGCTGCCCGCAATGTGCATACCAATGAGGCGTTTCTGGTCTGGGATGGCAGGATCAGCCGGTATAACTGCAAGAGGGACGTGTTTGAACGGGTTGGCTTCTGTCCCGAGGAAACAGGCAGGATTCGCCTTGTTGCGGCAGCGGAACTGTGGCGGATCATGAAATTCTACGGGGAATTCGGCCTGGTGTTGCCACTGCTGGATGCAGGGCATATCCTGGCAGAGCTGAAAAAGGAACTGGAAACAGCGGGCAGAACAGCCGCGGAGATTCTGTACGGAGCCGCGGAACCTGAAGATTATGAACGGCTGGGGATGAGTCCCAAAAGTAACCTGATCACGCTGGACGTTGATCTGGGTGAAGGCGTTTTTCCGGGATTGACACAGGAGAGCCGCAGACGGTACAGCCGGGTGATGAACTATGATGAGGAAGTATCCGCCTATGAGGCTGCGGAGTGGGTCCTGCCATATGAAAAAGGCTTTTCAAGGAGAAAACTGGTCAGCAATTCACGGATGCTGAATCCTTTTAAGGAAACAGAAAAAAGGGAATCGGCTCATAACCATATCGGGATATGCAGCCTGGAAAGGACGATTCCGGAAGAAATTGCAAAGGCATATCTCAGACAGCTTGAAGATTATATGAATCATTACATGGAAGACGCAGGCAGATACAGGGTACACATGCTGTATACCACAGAGGAAGGCCAGCGACTGCAGAGGATTGAAGACGGAAAAGCCGGAACGGCGGAAACGGCCGGAATCGATAAAGGGCAGCTGCTTTACGATACGGCGAGGATGATCGATATGGAAAGCATGCCGGTCATAGTGTATATCTCCTATCTGTATGATGAAGCACTGACAGAAAAAGAAAACATCTACAACGCCCATATCGGGGCTGCGGAGATCTGCCACTGGTTCTTGCTGGGCGGGTGCGCGGACGGATACTTCGGAAGACCGATGCGCAACCTGAATGACGCGTATGTTGAAAAAGCGTTTGGCGCAAGGGACAGGGAACGGTTCGTATACAGCCTGATTCTGGGGAAAGCCAATACGCGGAACTATGTGCACAGACTATGAAGAGAAGGGTACGGAAAGATGGAATGGAACGCAAATCATTACTTTATCCATGACAGCACCTGCCACAACAGGTTTCTGACAGAATACCTGAAGCCTGAGGCGGAGCGGCTGGAAAAGGAAGGCCTGCTGGATCAGTATTTCTATATTGTGTACTGGCAGGGCGGCAACCACATCCGTTTCCGTTACAAGAGCCGGGAACCGGAAACTGTGGAAAGACGGATGAACGTACGGTTTGAAAGTTTCCTGGAAGGTTATGAACCGAAATACGTTCTGCCGGAGAAGGCTTATTATGAGCTTTACAGCAACAACAAGGAAAACGTGGAGGATATTACTTTTATACCTGACAAAAGCGCCAGGAGAATGGTTTACGAGCCGGAAACGGAACGCTACGGCGGGCCGCGGAGCCTTCCGCACTGTGAAAAGATATTCTCGCTTTCGTCAAAATATACCCTGGGGATACGCAAAAACGCAGGGAACAGCGTGATGAAACGGATCATCGGCGGGCTGGACCTGTTTACGCTGGCAGTCAAGGGACTCAGGGACAGGAAGCCGTTCCTGAGCCTCTACGGCCAGTATTGGAAAGGGTTCGCAGGGGAAAACAAAAAACTGTTTTCCACGGAAGAACTGGCAGAGAAATACAAAAAACGGTATGACAGTCTGATGGCAGACGCCGGGGATTATTACAGGGATTGGGAGATGGGACTGCGGGAGGAAATGGAACAGGTGTGCGAGACACAATCGGTCTATCCGGATCAGGATACGGCGGAAAAGATGATCCTTGCTTCCCAGATCCATATGACCAATAACCGGCTTGGAATTATTCCGCAGATGGAAGCGCCGCTGGCTGAAGTGCTGCGGATATGTGAAGGGAGCTGAAGCAGATGGAAACGACCTTGTGGAATTTCCGGGAAGAGGCGGATGAGAAAGCGAAACTGTATGAATTTTACCACCTGAATTCCGAACATACGGCGAGAACCCAGAGCTTTAACGCGCCCAAGATGGACTATAAACTGCCGGAAATGAAAGAGGAAGAGCGGAAAATTGTTTGGACAGTACCATATCTGGAAGACATCCCGGATGACGGGTTCACATTGAAGGAGGCACTGATGAGACGTCGTACCTCCTGGGATTTCCACAGGGAAGTGCTCACAGATGAGGAATTGGAAAAATACCTGGCTTACTCTTTCGGAATCAACGATAAGGAACAAAACCTGAAGACCTATCCTTCAGGAGGAAGACTGTATCCGGTGGAAATCTACCTGGTTCCCACACAGAAGCTGGCTGGAAAAAACAGGATTTTTGCGGGGGACTACTGTCTGAAGTACAACATGCATACGCGAAAACTGGAAAAGCAGTCAGAATCAAACGTGAGAAAGGTGGATACGCTGATCTCAGCGACAGATATCGGACCGTTTTCTTTTGATAAGGCACAGTTTCTGGTATGCCTGACGGGCAATCCGGAAGTGATGAAGAAAAAATACCACGCGCTGACATACAGGCTGATGCATGACGAATGCGGACATATTGGCCAGAACATGATGCTGACTGCCGGAATGATGGATCTGAACACTGTTCCGCTGGGCGGATTTTTTGAGGACAGAATCAGGGAATTGCTTGAAATCCGGCACACTGCGAAAAGAGTGCTGTATGTTTTCGCAGTAGGATAAGAAAGAGGAGGAGGTACGGGAATGAATGAACATTCTGTTGTGCGACTGAAAGATGATTATGTGTTTTTCCAGGAAGAGGAATGCATCTGCGTGTACCGGAAAAGCACTAAACTGGTGATCCTGAAACTGAAGGCGGGGGGAAATGCCTGGAACGACGCTGTGAAGGAGGACCTGAAAAGACCGCATCAGGTGCAGTGGCTGGCGAAACAGCCGTACTGGAACTGGCTTGGTCTCCTGATGCTGAAATATCAGGATCTCTTTGAAGAACTGAATGAAGCGGAAACGGAACAGGCAGTGATAAAGACTGACTATTTTTCTGTTGTCAATCCGACTCATTTTGCGGAGAACTTCCGGGTGGATGCTTCATTTCAGCAGACGAAAATATACCTGTGGGGTGTGACAGCACTGAATATGCTGCTGTATGAAAGCCTGAAGGAGTTTGTGCCGGTGATTTATATCATCCGGAAGGATGAAGATATGGCAGATGTAAACAGTTTTGCCGGCCTGAACGGGGAACGAAAACTGGAGGAGGATGTCCCGGAAGAAAAGATCATTGCAGAAAAAGATTTGACAGAACGGAAAGTAAGCAGCGATGATCTGTTCCTGATTGACGGAACAGGCCTGGATACAGACAGACTGACAGAGATCAACGATTTTATCACGGAACGGAAAGCTGCGGCGCTGTTCTATAACTGCACATACAAAGCGACCGTGATCGGACCGCTGGTAATCGGTGGGGAAAGCGCATGCCTGCGCTGCATGCAGAATCAGGATATCCTGACAGAGTATTATCCGGGCGAGAACGGCTTCCTGGACCGGGCGGCCTGGCATCTGTTTGCCTACTTTATTATCCGGATTCTGTATTATATCAAGGGAAGAAACCTGTACTACCTGCTCTCGGACACACAGATCCCGATCAACAAGGTGATGACGGTATCCCGGGATGATATGACAGCCAAAATGAAGTACCTGTACCGGGATGTCAGCTGCCCGTGCTGTAAATAGTCGTTGAAAATACAAAGAACACAAGAAAGAAGCCTGCAGACGTTGATCTGCAGGCTTCAGACTGTAGACAAAGTCCGAGGTCAAGGCCTCGGATTTTGTCATATAAAAGTGCCGAAAAGTCAATAAAATCAACACATGGAGGGCAATCTGTGGTATAATAATGGCAGAGGAAGTGAGCCATATGCTGCATGAGGAGCCCACCAAGAAAAGAGAGCAGATATCCTTGGTCTGCATCGATGAACTTGTTCCGCAGAACCATCTGCTGCGGAAGATTGACCATGTTATCGACTGGTCATTCATCTATGATCTGGTAAAAGAAAAATACTCGCCTGACTTTGGTCGTCCGAGTATTGATCCTGTGATCCTGATCAAGATTGTGCTGATACAGTATCTGTATGGTATTCGCAGCATGCGGCAAACAATCCGGGAGATTGAAGTCAATCTGGCTTACCGGTGGTTCCTGGGACTGGGTATGTATGAGAAGATTCCTCACTTCTCTACCTTTGGAAAGAACTACACACGGCGTTTCAAAGGAACAGACCTCTTTGAACAGATATTCTCAAAGATTTTGCAGACCTGTATCGATGCAGGGCTGGTAGATCCAAGTGAAGTATTTATCGATGCAACCCATGTAAAGGCTTGCGCCAACAGCAACAAACTCCAGCAGAAAGTCGTACGGGAAGAAGCTCTTTTCTATGAAGAGCAGCTGAAGAAAGAAATTAATGAAGACCGGATCGCACATGGAAAGAAACCAATGAAGGACAAGGATAACGACGATGACGATCCATCCGGAGAATCCGACAGCAAACCAGAGAAGGAAATAAAGGTCAGCACGACAGATCCGGACAGCGGTTGGTTTCACAAAGGGAAGCACAAGCAGGTATTTGCCTACTCGATTGAAACGGCTTGTGACAAACACGGATGGGTTCTGGGATTCACCGTCAATCCAGGAAACGAACATGACAGCAGGACATTCAAAGGGATTTATGACAAGATTAAGAATCCGGAACTGAAAATGGTTATCCTGGATACCGGTTACAAAACACCAGCAATTGCGAAATTACTCCTGGATGATGAAGTTCAACCCTTGTTCCCTTACAAAAGGCCGATGACGAAGGATGGATTTTTCCGGAAATACGAGTACGTTTACGATGAATACTACGATTGCTACATCTGCCCGGCAAACAAGATCCTGAAGTACTCCACAACAAACCGTGAAGGGTACCGAGAATACAAGAGCAACTGCCAAGACTGCGAATCATGTCCTTACCTCAGCCAATGCACCGAAAGCAAGAACCATGTGAAAGTGATTGCCCAGCATATCTGGGAGTCCTACATGGAACAAGCCGAGGATATCCGCCACACACTTGGGATGAAGGACCTGTACGACCAGCGTAAAGAAACGATTGAAAGAATCTTTGGATCCGCCAAAGAATACCATGGTTTCCGATACACGAATATGATTGGGAAAGCACGGATGTCAATGAAAGCCGCGCTAACATTTACGTGTATAAATCTAAAGAAACTGGCTAAGATAAAGGGAGAAAATCCCTCTCTTTCTGGCTATCTTTGGCACTTCCTGCAGTTGCTGAGAAGCTTGTTTGGAACTCAAAACAAAATGGCTCCAGCAATTGCTTGCTGAAACCACTTTGTCTACGATCTGAAGCCTGCAGACGTTGATCTGCAGGCTTTTCTATCTGGCGGAGAAGCCGGGATTTGAACACGATGGTGGACATACTGAAATACTCAGAACACCTTATTTTGCATGTTTATTTGCAGAAAATGTATTAAAATAACCACAATTGTATGGAATTAAAAGTGGTACAAATAGTGGTACAAACACAAATAAAGAAAAGCTTACACTGTCACAGATCCCAGCATTAGTTGCTGGGATCTAACTGATTTATTCAGATTGATATGAAGACAAATGTTCCGTCTCCGCATGCTTATACATACGGAGGCGGACCGAACCAATCAGCACAGATCAAGATCTTGAAGTGTAAGACATAGGTTAATTAAATGTTTTTATGAACTCTGACGATTATATCGTAAATCTCATTATGTTGGAATAGAACAGTTTCTGACGAATGAGAGCATTCTGAGCTAAAAGAGGAGACAGGGGAAAGCATATCCTTCTGAGAATCGGATCGTCCGCAGGCATTTCCGGCCGGTGATACTCAGGGAGACAGGGCGGCGACTCTTCCCATCCGCGGGCATGCATGGTAAAATGAAAAAAAGTTCATGGCTATGTATACATGCTAACGGACGGAGAGGATGACAATCCTATGAAAGTTGCCATCGTTGAGGACGAGATCAGGATCAGGGAAGGAATTGAAAAGCTGCTGAAGAAGCTGAACCGCAATTACGAGATTGTCGCCGTGGCGGAAAACGGCGACGACGGGCTGAAACTGATCCGTGAAACGAAACCGGATATCGTCATTACGGATATCTGCATGCCGGGCATGGACGGGCTGGAAATGCTGGAAAGGATGACTTCCGAGGGACTGCACGCGAAAGCGGTGGTGCTGAGCGCCTATTCCGATTTTGAGTACGCCCGGTCCGCCATGAAATACGGGGTGACGGAATACCTGCTCAAACCCACTTCCCTGATGGATTTTGAGCATGCCATGGCGCACGTTGAAGAGCAGGTGATGCTTGACAGGAGCCGGAAGCCTGCCGAGATTGGCAGTATCGATCAGGTATTCAGGGATCTACTTCTGGGCAGGATGAAGGCCACCCCCGAACTGGAAAGATACCTAAGCGACAACTACGGCATCCGTTCCGACAGCCGGTTTACGCTGATTCTGTGCTGCCCTGGCAGCCCATTCGAAGACAGGGCCAGGGAATACAACAGCAACCTCAGCCGGATTCTGCAGTTGTTTTCCCAGTGCCGGTACGTGACGGTGGATTTCTCCTACCGCAAGGTGCTGGCAACCGTTGCGTATGACTATGCCAGCCCCGGCAGCGTGCAGGCGATCCTGCACAGCCGGCTTGCCGACCTGGGGCCGGACGTCGCGGTCAGTTGCGGGGAAACGGCCGGGCTGTTCACCCTTCATGACACGTATGAAAAAATGTTCCCCTACATGGACTGGAATATCGCGCTGGGCGGCAGATCCGTCATCCGCTGGCCGGAGGTCACGCAGATCAAAACCGAATCCTGCATCTATCCGATGGAGCTCGAAAGCCGGATGCGGGCTGCCATGTACGCCTCAAACACGGACGAGATCGCCGCGATTCTGCGGGAATTCAGCGCTTGTTTTCAGGACGGCCGGATTTACCAGCCCCGGGAGATCAAGGAGTGCTATGTCCGGTTTCTGTGGCTCATAATTTCTTTCGCCAAGGAAACCGGCGGGGAAACGGGCCGGACGGTAGACCGCCAGAAACTGCTTTCCGAAATCATGGACGCGAAAACCAGGGAGGAACTGGAACACATCTCCACAGGCATCACGGCTTACCTGGCGCCGGCGAAGGCCGGCGGCAATGTGTCGCACCTGACCGTACGAAAAGCCATCGGACTGATCCGGGAATATTACAAGGACGGCATCACCCTGGATGAGATCAGCCGGCGGCTCCGGGTGACGCCGGAATATCTCGGAACGCTGTTCCACCGCGAAACCGGCACACCCTTCAGCACCTACATCCGCAACGTCCGGATTGACAAAGCGAAGGAACTGCTTTGCGGAACGCAGCTGAAGCTGTACCAGATCGCTGAGGAAACGGGCTATTCCGACCCGAAGTACTTCAGCAAGGTTTTCCGGGAAGTGACCGGGTTCACGCCCGCGGAGTACCGGAAGAATTACCAGGTATGAGGCCGATGCCGCAATGCTGCCGCTTCACCGCGTGTGTGTGGTGAAGCGCGTTTTTTTGCAAACGACTTTTGATTTTTCCTCTTTGATTAGTTTTTTTCGCTTTGAACCCGGCGCCAAAATGGCTATCATGGATCGTGGAAAGGGGGAATCATTTTGAACCGGATGAAGGCGTTCTTCAGGCATGAAAACGTCGGCCTGCTCTTTGCGCTGCCCGCGGTGGTTTACATGCTGATTTTTGTCGGTTACCCGATTGTGCATAATATCATTCTCGGCTTCCAGGATGTGGACGTTATGAATTTCCTGCGCGGTCAGAAGCATTTTGTCGGGTTTGAAAACTACGTGGAGCTGTTTCATGACGAGGTCTTCTTCAAATCGGTGGGCAACACGTTTGTCTTCACGGTCTGCTGCCTGTTTTTCCAGTTCCTGATTGGTTTCGCGCTGGCGATGTTCTTTAACCGGAAGTTCTCTTTCGCCAGGCCGGTCCGGGGAATCCTGATGATGCCGTGGATGATTCCGATGACCATCACGGCGCTGATGTTTAAATTCATGTTTTCGACCAAAGTCGGAGTCGTCAACAACATCCTGACCGGGCTCGGAATCACGTCCGCCAACATCGAGTGGCTGACGGACCAGAACATCGCCATGATTCCGGTCATTATCGCGAACGTCTGGATCGGCATTCCGTTCAACATGATTCTCATCTCCACAGGCCTGACGTCCATTCCCGGCGAAGTGTATGAAAGCGCGGCCATCGACGGGGCGGGCCCCTTCCAGAAGTTCATCCGCATCACGCTTCCGCTGATGCGCTCCACGATTGAGTCCATCCTGGTCCTCGGGTTTATTTACACGTTCAAAGTATACGACCTTGTCTATGTGATGACGTCAGGCGGGCCGGTCAATTCCACCCAGTTGATGTCGACCTACTCATACAAGCTGTCCTTTGACAATTTCCTGTACAGCAAAGGCTCCGCCGTCGCCAACGCGCTGCTGGTGATCCTGCTGCTGGTCGGGATTGTCTATCTCCGGATTACCACCAGGGGGGAGGATGCATATGAATGAAAGCAAAGTGAGCCGCGGGAAGAATGTGCTGCTTTGCACGCTGGCCGTGCTGATCGCCCTGGTGCTGCTCTTTCCGATGCTGTGGATGCTGAACACCTCGCTGAAGACGGAAGCCGAAATCTTCCTGAATCCGCCGACGTTTTACCCGCATACGCTCAACCTGAAATCCTACATCGCGCAGATTGAAACCGGCGATTTCAACATGTTCCGGTCCTTCCTCAACAGCCTGATCATCTCCCTGGGGTCCATGCTGATTGCGGTGGTTCTGGCGGTGCCCGCCTCCTACGCCATTGCGCGATACCGCTTCAGGGGGAACCGGTCCGTGCTCCTCGGTTTCCTGGTGACGCAGATGCTTCCGGTTTCCGTGCTGCTCACACCGATGTTCATCATGTTCCGGAATATGCATCTGTACAATACGTGGGGCGCGCCTGTGCTGGCGGACGCGACGATCGGCATTCCGTTCTCGGTGCTGATCCTCAAAAACTATTTTGCTTCCATCCCCCGGGATCTGGAGGAAGCGGCGTATATTGACGGATGCAGGCGGTTCGGCGCGTTCATGAGGATCCTGGTTCCGGTGGCGAAACCGGGCGTGGTCGTTTGCGCGATCTTCTCCTTCCTGTACGCATGGGGTGATCTGGCCTACGGCATGACCTTTATCCTGGAGCAGCCGATGCGCCCGATCACGGCGGGGATATTCAACTTCATGGGCCAGTACGGTACCAAATGGAGCTATCTGTCCGCCTTCGCGGTGGTCTCCATGATTCCGGTGGCCATCATCTTTGTCTTTATGCAGAAATACATTATCGCAGGCATGACCGCGGGAGCCGTCAAAGGATAAGGCCCGATGCTTCCGATCCGGTGCGGTACCGCACCGGATTTTCGTTGTACTTTCCGTATGGTTGCGGTACAATGTCATCAGATTTTCAGGGGTGATATTCGATGCGAACAAAGAGCGGAAAAAAACGTTCCATGCGGCATATACTGATCAACCGGTTCAGCATTCTGACCGCTGTGATGATTACGGTCATCTGCGTCTATATGGCCTACAGTTTTGCCGTTACGCTGCGGCGCGGAACGGAGGAACTGGCGGATATCAACATGAAAGCCGCGGAAAGTATCCTGAGCATCCGGATCAACGAATATGAAAACCTGCTCTATCAGATGTACACGAACGACGACATGGTCGTCTGGGCGGACAATATCAACAAAGGGGAAGACGCGGCCGTCAGCGTGAGCAAAATGCGCCGGTATCTCAGCACGGTGCTGAACTCCAACCAGTTCATCAAATCCATCATGGTCATCATGGATAACGGGCGCGTGATTACCTACGACCAGCTGACCTCCACGATCCATGAGAACTCATGGATCAGCCGTTTCAGCCTGGGCAGCGACGAAATCTACCGGATTGTCTCCGCGGACTACGCGAGCCACATCTGGCCCACGGAATTCGGAACCCGTTTTGCCAACAACGATTACTGGCTATTCCACATCGCGCACCGCATCGTGAATTACAAACAGCTGGAAAAGCTCTACGGCGTGATCGTGATCAGCATCGACGAGCGCTTGCTGGAGGAAGTGATGCGGACCGTCAAGACGGAGGACAGCGAGGTCTACCTGACCGATGAAAACGGACGGATTATCAGCTGCACCGACAAAAGCCTGATCGGAACCGCGTTCACGCACGCCGCGGGAAGCAGCGTGGACCAGCTGGAAAACGGTATCCTGGGCTGGAACATCATCCGCATTCATGACAACAGCCGGTATATGCAGAGCCTGTTGGAAAAGCTGCTGCAGATCGTCGGCATGGGGGTGGCCCTCATGCTGGCTGCGCTTTTCGTCATCAGCAAGATTTCCGGCAAGCTGACGCGGGACATCGACGAGATCGTGGAGGGGATGCAGCGGACGGACGAGGCGGGGATTCCTTCCCGGCTTCCGCGGAAAGAGGAAATGCTTTCGGAGATCGACGTGATCGCCAAGCAGTACAACCGGACGATCGACGACCTGGAAAAGGCACTCCTGCGGGAAAAAGCGGAGACGGAGAACAGCCGGAAGGCGGAAATCCGGATGCTGGAGGCGCAGATCAACCCGCATTTCATCTATAATATTCTCGACACCGTCAACTGGATCGCCATTGAAAAGGACGAATATGACATCAGCAACGCGATCAGCACGCTGGCTTTCATTCTGCGCTATGCCATCAGCAACTGCGATAAACCGGTCACCCTGCGGGACGAGGTCGACTGGCTGAAGAAATACGTTTATCTGCAGCAGTTCCGCCTGAAAAACAAATTCAGTTTCGAAATCAGGACCGATCCGGAAATCCTGGACGTGCGCGTGCATAAACTGATCATCCAGCCCTTCGTGGAGAACGCAATCGTGCACGGGTTTGATACCAAGCGGGAGACGTATACGCTGAAGGTGAGCATGCTGGCGGAAGACGGCAAAGTGGCCATCACCATCGCGGATAACGGCAAGGGAATCTCCCCGGAAATCCTGGCGGCCCTCAGCAGCGGGGATGTGAAGGAAATCCGCGACAAGGCCGGCATCGGCCTGTCAAACGCCTTCCTCCGCCTGCACCGCTACTGCGAAGGGCAGGATGAGGTCAGCGTACAGAGCGTGCCGGATGAAGGAACAACGGTGACGATCCGGTTCCCTTTCACGGTTCCGCAGGAGCCCGGAAATGATTCCACGGAACATTAGTTTATTCCCCCTTTCTTAAGATATTTTGAGTTTCTTTTTCTCCTTATCAAAAACATAATAGGGTCAGAGTCCACAGAATGGACAAAAATGAAGGAGGAGTCTGTAAAATGAAGAAACTGTTTGGTATTCTGCTTATTGTCTGCCTGCTGACCGGTATGGTGTCCGCCGGGGCGTTCGCCGAAGGAGCCTCCGGTGATGTCGAGATCTGGTACTACTGGGAGACCGAAGGCCATCAGAAGGCGCTGAGCCACATCATTGAGGAGTTCAATGCCGGCCAGAGCGACATCAAGGTGTCCGCCAAGTACGTTCCCTTTGCTGATTTCAAAAAGCAGCTGTCCATCGGCGCGGCCGCGGACGCGCTGCCGGATCTGGTGATCCTGGACAATCCCGACCATGCCGCGTATGCCGCCATGGGCGTATTCGCCGACATTACCGGCAAGTTTGACGTGAGCACCTACTACCCGGGCCCCGTCAACTCCTGCACCCTCGACGGGAAACTGTACGGCGTGCCCTTCGGCAGCAACGACCTGGTTCTGTTCTACAACGAAGATATGCTGGCTGCCGCCGGCTGCAAAGTGCCCACCACCTGGGACGAACTGCTGGAAGCCGCGAAAGCCTGCTCCAACGATAAAGTTTCCGGTTTTGCCCATTCCGCCCTGCAGAACGAGGAAGGCACCTTCAACTTCCTGACCTGGGTATGGTCCACCGGCGCGACCGCCTATGAGATGAACTCCGAAGGCGGCATCAAGGCCCTGACGCAGGTGAAGAAGATGGTGGACGAAGGCGCCATGACCCAGGAAGCCATCAACTGGACCCAGGGCGACACCATGAACCAGTTCATCTCCGGCAACCTGGCCATGATGATCAACGGCACCTGGCAGATCCCGACCATGCGTTCCGAAGTTCCGGACCTCAAGTGGAACGTGGCGCCGATCCCGCAGGACAAGGTGCAGGCTTCCGGACTCGGCGGCGAGAACTACGCGGTGATCGCGGGAGGAAACGAGGCTGCCGCCATCGAATTCCTGAAGTATGCCACCAGCAAGGATGTCTGCCTGTACATGATGAACGCCATGGGCTACATTTCCTCTGACTCCACCATTGCGGAAGGTCAGTTCGACGGCGATCCCGTATACCAGGTGTTCGTCGATGAAATGAAGTATGCCAACGCCCGCGGTCCGCTGCCCACCTGGCCGCAGATCTCCGACGCGATCTCCCTGGCCTTCAACGAAGTGATGACCGGCGGCGATCCCGCAGCATCCGCTGAAAAAGCGCAGGCAACCATCGACAGCATCCTCAAGTAACACGATCTGTTGCCTTATTCAGGGGCCGTGGTTCATCCACGGCCCTTTTTCAAAAGAAAACCGAGAAATACGGCGCCGTGCGGGAACGCGTGCCGCCGTATCATCCCGCGGGAATCAATGAGCGAGGTGTTTGGAATGAAACCTGTGGCAAAGCCGCTGCCGCTGACCGGCATGCAGGTGACCGACCGATTTTTCGCGCCGAGGATCGACCTGGTGCGGACGCAGATGCTTCCTTACCAGTGGGAAGCGCTGAATGACCGGCTGAAGGATACGGAACCCAGCCACTGTATCGAAAACTTCCGCATCGCGGCGGGAATCAGCCGGGGCGAATATCACGGCATGGTCTTTCAGGACAGCGACCTTTACAAGTGGCTGGAAGCCGTGGCCTATCAGCTGGCCGTAAGGCCCGATCCATCGCTGCGTGAGGCGGCGGACAGCGCCATCCGCCTGATCGGGCAGGCGCAGACCCCGGAAGGGTACCTGAACACGTATTACCAGACCCATCCGGATGAAAAGCGCTTCAGCAACCTGCAGAACAACCATGAATTATACTGCGCGGGGCATCTGATCGAAGCCGCCGTCGCCTTCGCACAGGCTGTCGGCGACACCCGCCTGCTGGACGTGGCACGCCGGTACGCGGATCTGATTGACCGCGTTTTCGGCCCGGAGGAGGGCAAACTGCACGGCTATCCCGGGCATGAGATTATCGAAATGGCCCTGGTCCGGCTCTTCCGGCTGACGGGGGAGGAGCGCTATCTCCGACTGGCCCGGTATTTTATCGACCAGCGGGGGCAGGCGCCGCTCTATTTCGAGGAGGAAGCGCGGCGCGACGGAAACCGGGATTTTGTCTGGAACGAAACGTTCATGCGCTACCAGTACTATCAGGCCGGGAAGCCGGTCCGGGAGCAGACCGAGGCCGAAGGGCACGCGGTGCGCGCCGTGTATCTGTACAGCGGGATGGCGGATGTTGCGGCGGAAACCGGCGACCAGACCCTGTTTGAAGCCTGCCGGACGCTGTTTGACAACATCCTCAGCCGCAGGATGTACATCACCGGCGCGATCGGATCCACCCACGTGGGGGAGGCTTTTACCTACGATTACGATCTGCCCAATGAGAGCGTCTACGCGGAAACCTGCGCACAGATCGGGCTGTGTTTTTTCGCTCAGCGCATGCTGAACAGCGAGATGGACGGCAGATACGCGGACGTCATCGAGCGCGCGCTGTACAACAGCGTCCTGAGCGGCATGTCGCTGGACGCGAAGAGGTTCTTTTATGTCAATCCGCTGGAGGTGGTGCCTGAAGCCTGCGAAAAGGACGACCGGCTCCGCCATGTGAAGCCGCAGCGGCAGAAATGGTTCGGCTGCGCCTGCTGCCCGCCCAATCTTGCACGCTTTCTGGGTTCTCTTCCTTCCTACGCCTTTTCGGCGGGAGGCGATACGCTGTATATGCATCTGTATATCGGCGGCGAGGTCCGGGTGGCGCTGGCGCACGCGGAGGTTCATCTCAGTGTGGAGAGCGATTATCCGTGGGACGGCCGGGTGCGCCTGACTGTGCATACGCCGGGAGAGTACGGCATCGCCGTCCGCATTTCCGGCTGGTGCCGCGGCTATGAGCTGAAGGTGAACGGCGAAAGCGTTTCTTCCGAACCGGTCCGGGGGTATGTTTCCCTGAACCGGGTATGGCGGGAGGAGGACACGGTGGAACTGAACCTGAAGATGCCTGTAACGCTGATGCGAGCGAACCCCGCTGTGCGGGCGGATACCGGAAAGCTGTGCGTTGTCCGCGGACCGCTGGTATACAGCCTGGAGGAGGCCGATAACGGAAAGGATCTCCATCTGCTGCGCCTGCCGTTGCAGACCGCTTTTGAAGTGCACGACGAACCGCAGCTGCTGGGCGGGATCCGGACCATCCGCTGCAACGCGTTCCGCCGGAGCAAATCCTTTGCGGAAGGACAGCTTTACGCGCCGGTCTGCGGGGCGGAAGAGATGACCGAAACACAGCTGACATGGATCCCGTATTTCGCCTGGGCCAACCGCGAACCGGGCGAAATGGCGGTCTGGATCCGGGAAGTATAGCGTTTTTCAGCGGCCTTTCCGGCTGCTTCTCAGATGGGTGACGGAAGGATCAGGACAGGCGCTCAAACACGGGGATGACATCCAGGGGCGCGGGGACCGTCCGGGTTTCACCGCCCTGCAGGATTTCTCCCGTATCGACATTGCGCCAGCTGCCTTCGGGAAAACAGACCTGCCTTTCCCGGACACCGGGATACAGGACCGGCGCCACCAGAAAGCGGTTGCCGAACATATACTGATCCTTCAGGTCCGCAAACGCCTCCGTTTCCGGGAAAGCATACCACATGGCCCGCATGAGCGGCGTGCCTTCCTCGTGGGCCTGTTTCATCAGGTCCCGGATATAGTCCCGCAGCTCCTCGCGCCGGTTCATGTACTTGACCAGGATGGGATAAGCCTCGTCCCCGAAGCTCCAGACCTCGTTATCGCTGCCGCTGTTCAGGACCGGCGTTCCGTCCTTCCGGCAAACCGGTTCGGAAGGCTGCCGGTCGCCGTGCAGCCGCATCACCGGGCAGTAACATCCCCACTGGAACCAGCGGATCAGCAGTTCCCGGAAGGCCGGATCCCGCGGATTCCCCTGATGGAACCCACCGATGTCCGTCGTCCACCAGGGAATGCCCGCGACACCCATGCTGAGCCCGGCGCAGATCTGGCGGCGGAAATCTTTCCAGTCGCTCATGATATCTCCGCTCCAGACCAGGGCGCCGTACCGCTGGCTGCCTGCCCAGGCACACCGGAGCAGGTTGACCGGATTCTCCTGGCCGGCGGCTTTCATGCCTTCATAGAAGCCCCTGGCGTAGCACTGGGGATAGATATTTCCGACTTCGATATTCGGCCCGGCCGCGTAGCGGTACGCTTTGAAATCATAGGTGCCGTATTCCGGTTCCGCTTCATCCAGCCAGAAAATACGGATGCCGAAGTCATAATAATTCTGTTTGCATTTCTGCCAGACATAGTCCCGGGCACGGGGATTCGTCGCGTCGTAGAACATGGAATCCTCCACGAAGCGCATGCCCACCTGCTCACCGTATTCCGCGCGAACCAGCAGCCCCTGCTGGTCCATTTCGGCATAGTTTTCGGAATTCAGGGAGATCTGCGGCCAGACGGAAACCATCAGTTCGATGCCCATTTCCTTCAGTTCCTTCACCATGGCGGCGGGGTCCGGGAAGAACTCCGGATCAAACCGGTAATCCCCCATGCGGGGCCAGTGGAAGAAGTCGCAGACAATGACGTCGATGGGCAGATTCCGTTTTTTATACTCCCTGGCAACGGACAGCAGCTGCTCCTGGTTCCAGTAGCGCAGCTTACACTGCCAGAAACCCAGCCCGTATTCGGGCATCATGGGGGCAAATCCGGTGGCGCGGGCGTAATTCCGGCTGATATCGGCCGGAATGTCCCCGGCTGTGACCCAGTAGTCCAGCTGGCCGGTGGCTTCCGCGTGCCAGGTGGTTCTGTTCCGTCCGAAACTCACATACCCGACGGCGGGATTGTGCCAGAGAAAGCCGTAGCCTCTGCCGGAGATGATCATGGGCACGCTGGCCTGGGAGTTCCGGTGCGCCAGTTCCAGCGTGCAGCCCTTCCAGTCCAGGTATTCCTCCTGATACTGTCCCATGCCGTAAATCCGCTCTCCGTCCTGACCGGCAAAAGTCGCTGTCAGGCTGAAGGCGCCGCCGGGAAGGGGCTCATACTTCCTGGCCTGCAGGATCAGCGCGTTTTCACCGTCGGTTTCCTGCAGGAGCACCTCGTTTTTCCGGTTCAGGAACGTGATTTTGGCCCGTTCCTTCCATCCGCAAACCTCCAGCACGGCGGTAATCTTTCCGTTGCGCACAAAGGCTTTTCGCTCACTCTCGATCCGGATCTCAGCCTCCGGGCAGGGCGCCGGATCCAGAAGGGCAAAGCGATCGTCTTTCACCTCCCGCATCAGGGCGGCGCGGACGCGGATGCTGTCCTCTCCCCAGGGCTCAGCCACGAGGGTCTCTCCGTGATTCCGCCAGATTAACTGCTGACCGTTGATTTCAAAGAATTTCATTTGCTTACCCTCCTGCTGTCTCCTGCTCAGGCCTTAGCGTTTGCGATACGCTCCCGGATCCGGAGCATTTTCTCATCCAGCTTCGCGCTTTCTTCCGCACAGGATTTCAGCTCTTCCGCCAGTTCTTCGGCCAGACGGGGATCGAGATTCTTTTTATACCGCAGCTTGTGTTCCAGGCTTGCCCAGAAATCCATCGCGATGGTCCGCATCTGGATTTCCACAAACATGTCTTTCTTTCCGATTTCCGTATAGATCGGTGTTTTCACCACAAGGTGCAGGCTGCGGTAACCGCCCGGCTTCGGATTGCTGATATAATCCTTGCGTGTTACCAGGGTGATATCCTCCTGCGCCAGGAAGTTTTCCTCAATTCTGTGAATATCGTCCACAAAGCTGCAGACCACCCGGACGCCGGCAATATCCCTCAGGTTTTCCTCCGCCGCTTCGATGGTGATCGGCAGACCGAGTTTTTCCAGCTTCCGGATGATGCTGTCCAGGCTTTTCACTCTTGATTTGATCGATTCGATCGGGTTCTGTTCATCCTGCATGGAAAGCCGGTTGTTGAGGATGTTGAATTTCGTTTCCACCTGCATGATGGCACACTGATAGTTCATCAGCATGTTGTAAACAGGATCGAAATCAGCGTGAAGCTGCTGAAGCATCTGATCGATATTTCCGTCCGCCTGCAGGGGTACATTCGGATCAGAAAGGGCAGCGTTGACCTGGTTGTTTCCGTTCATCAGAGCAAACCTCCTTCATATGGTCCGCGGTCCGCGGTATATCCGGTTTCTGTGCATCTATCATACCACAAATATCGGACGCAAAAAAGGAGACGGGGAGCTGTCCCGAAAACAAACACAACAAATGCATCCGGTGGAGGGAGAAAACGTGAAAGAGTTTCTGAACGCAATCAAGGGCAATCCGATGGAGAACCTTCTGTACGTGACCGCTTTTACAGGTATGCGTCAGGGTGAAGTGATAGGCTTGATCTGGGATTGCATAGATTTTAATAAGAAGACAATCCGGATTTATCGACAGTTGCAGAAGGAGCGCAAGGTGGGAGGGAAGTATAAATTTGCTCCCTTGAAGAATGATAAGCAGCGGATATTCATGGTGGCGGACGATGTGCTGAATGCGCTGCACCGGGTTAAGTCGAAACAGGCCGAATGGAAATTGGCCGCAGGAGAGAAATGGCAGAATGAGGAGAATTTTGTGTTTACGACCGAACAGGGCTGCCATCTCTCCAAATGTACGGTGTATGAGAGTTTTAAGCGCTGTGCTAAAGCAGCCAGAATTCCGGAGACACGGTTTCATGATCTCCGGCATACCTATGCAACGCTGGCTCTAGAACAGGGAACGGATATCAAGACGGTTTCCTCGAACCTGGGTCATGCGACCGTGGCTTTTACGCTTGATACCTATGGCCATGTCACTGAGAAGATGCAGCAGGACAGCGCGAACCGCATGCAGCGGTACTGTCACCGAATATAAAAAATTTTTGCTCATAATTTTCGCGGTCTGTTTGTTCCACTGACCACTTAGATACACACTTTGAAAAAATGTAAAAAATGTATTTTGTGTAGAGATATGGATGTCTGAGTTTTATGGAATTCTATAAAATGTAAAAAATGCAAAAAATGTGTCATGCTATAATGACTGGGTAAGCAGTAGGAAAGGAGGCTTTATGTCTGCCGAAGAGGCGACGCGTAAAAACGCAAATGGTGTAGGATCTATCAGAAAACGTAAGGAGGGACAGTGGGAAGCACGGTTTACCGCGGGCTTTGATCCTTTTACAGGAAAACAAATACAAAAATCGATCTACGGTAAAACCAGAGCGGAGGTAAAGAAAAAACTATTTTCGGCTATTGTTGATGTTGACCAGGGGAAATATGTTGCAAATCCTGTAAGGATGACCTTTAGTAGGTGGTTGGATATCTGGATTAAAACTTACTGCATCGATAAAAAACCTAATACAATTGAGCAGTATAAATATCAAATACGAGTAAATATCAAGCCAGTTTTGGGAAAGTACGACATTTCAGAATTATCAACTGAAATGATTCAGCGGTTTTACTCGGTTTTGTTACTGCCAAGAACTATCCAAGGAAAAACAGGGAAGGTCAAACATCCAGGGTTAAGCGCGAAAAGCGTGAAAAATGTTCACGGCGTAGTTCATGAGTCACTGGAAAAGGCTGTCAAGCTTCGGTATATTCCGTTTAATCCAAGCGATAACTGCGAATTGCCCAGGGTGCAAAAAACAAAGATCACTCCGATACCTACAGAAATGTTGAATTCTTTCCTTAAAGCAATTCAGAAAGACGAATTTGGTGATTTGTATCTGATTGATCTGTTCACAGGGATGAGGCAGGGTGAGATTATGGGATTGACTTGGGATTGTATCGATTTTAACCGGGAACAGATTATCGTAAGACATCAGCTCCAAAAAGAGCGGAAACAACATGGGCAATATCAGCTTGTTTCTTTAAAGAATGATAAAGAGCGCATTATCAAACCTGCACCGTTCGTTATGGATGTTCTGCGAAAGATCAAGAAACAGCAGAGTAGACAGCAAAAGAACTGTGGTGCTTATTGGAGAAATCAGATGAATCTGGTTTTCACTGACAGCAAAGGGAATCATAAATGTAAAAGCACGGTTTACAATCACTTAAAGAGGATTTGTAAACGCTTAGGGATTCCATATACCCGATTCCATGACCTGCGCCATACATTTGCGACAATATCCCTTGAAAACGGAGACAATATTAAAACGGTTTCTGAAAATCTTGGACATGCAACCGTTGCTTTCACCCTTGATATTTATGGTCATGTATCTGACGAGATGCGGAGGGAAAGCGCTGCGAAAATGCAGATCTTCTATGAAAATCTTAATAGAAAGAAAAACTCCGGTAAGGGTACGGGTAAGGGTACAGGGGCAAAATGAAAACGCTGTACCCGTTGAGAATACAGCGTTTTATTCACGCGGAGAAGCCGGGATTTGAACCCGGGCGACCCTCAACGGATCCTACTCCCTTAGCAGGGGAGCCCCTTCGGCCACTTGGGTACTTCTCCATGTCAAGGCTGGCGGAGCGAGAGGGATTCGAACCCCCGGTACCTTTCGGTATCACTGGTTTTCAAGACCAGCGCCTTCA
>Ga0310695_10001680_pt1 | contig 50643 bp, 48 predicted proteins | sample RumenRJG_04DNA_FD_203882 | JGI IMG/M metagenome (GOLD analysis project Ga0310695, IMG submission 203882) | Bovine rumen microbial communities from Lethbridge, Alberta, Canada - RJG_04 (v2) (version 2) | ecosystem: Host-associated > Mammals > Digestive system > Stomach > Rumen | place: Canada... | reverse complement strand
AGAAAAAGATATTCAGGTGGTTATAGCAGTGAGGTTCCACCTCTTCCCATTCCGAACAGAGAAGTTAAGCTCACTCACGCCGATGGTACTGCGATACAATGTGGGAGAGTAGGTAGCCGCCGTTTTTTTAGGAAGTCCTCCGCAGGCAAACGCTTGCGGAGGACTTTTTTGTTTGTATCTACAACTCTCAAACAAAAAGTTCCTCCAGAAATAATCCGGAGGAATTTTTGTGTTTATGTAAAACATACAGAAATGAGAATTTGCTATATTTTGCCTTGGATATCTGATTGCGTTTTATGAAAAATGCTTAATTTTGCATGAAAAACAATAAAAGAAATATGGCATTAAATATAAATCCAATAATAAGTGAATGTACTTGTTATGCGGTATGCGGTAGAGAGATTGTTGTTCGTTCAGATGATGAAAAACTTACTTTTGACGACCTTTTGAACATAAAAAAAGCATGTGGATCATTATCTTTCCTTGAAGAGAAAGATAACGATTTGTGTGTTTTGGCTATTTCTGATAAGGAAAAACTTCCTTCTGAATATAAGTTGGTATCGATGCGTAGTGTTTTCTTTGTGTCTGATACGGAGAATGTTTATAGAATATCTCGTGCTAAGGCTTTGGCTTCATGGCTTGCAGATACTAAATTCTGTGCTAAGTGCGGTGCTCCGCTTGTTGCCCGTGAAAGTGAGTCTGCACTGGAGTGTAAGGAATGTGGCTCTATCGTTTATCCGAGAATAAATCCGTGCATTATTGTACTTGTGCATAAAGGCGATAAAATTCTTCTTGCCCGACATGCACAAAGAAATCAAGATATTTATGCTTGTCTTGCAGGCTTTATTGAGTGTGGCGAATCTGCCGAACATGCAGTAGAGCGCGAAATTATGGAGGAGACAGGATTGAAGGTGAAAAACATTAAATATTTCGGCAGTCAGAGCTGGCCATTCCCTTCGCAGTTGATGTTTGGCTTCACGGCAGAATGGGAGAGTGGTGAAATATCTAAGCAAGATGATGAAATTGCCGATGCGCAGTGGTTTTCGCCAGATGATTGTCCTGCGACACCTTCACCCGGCTCGATTGCGTATTTGTTGATTGAGGATGCAAAGAAGAAACAAAAGTCTGTTTAATTTGTGTAGATTAGAATAATTCGTTATATTTGCGCAGTAGTGTTATCCAAAAATTCGTAAATTATGACAAATTATTTGCAAAAAAACGGAAAGTTTGAGTTGATTCAATTGCCTTATGAGGCTGATGCTTTGGCTCCTGTGATTAGTGCTGAAACTATCGGCTTCCATTATGGCAAGCATCTTCAGGCTTATGTGAACAACCTTAACAATCTTTTGCCGGGTTCAGGTTTTGAAGGTTTATCGCTTGAAGAGATTGTGACAAAGAGTGAAGGAGGAATCTTCAACAACGCAGGACAGATTCTGAATCATAATTTGTATTTCACTCAGTTTAAAGCGCCTGTGAAGGATAATGTTCCGACAGGAAAGATTGCTGATGCAATAAATGCACAGTTCGGTTCATTTGAGGCTTTCAAGGCCGAGTTTGAGAAGAAGGGTGCTACTTTGTTTGGTAGTGGATGGGTTTGGCTATCTTCTGACAAAGATGGAAAACTCGTCATTACACAAGAGACAAATGCAGGAAATCCTTTGACAAAAGGTTTGAATCCGCTACTCACTTTCGATGTTTGGGAGCATGCGTATTATATTGATTTTCAGAATCGTCGTCCTGACTATCTGACATCTTTGTGGCAGATTATAAATTGGAACGAAATCAATAACCGATTGTAATAAAAATCAAAAGAGACTATTTCTGTTATTTTCAGAAAGTAGTCTCTTTTATTATGAATATGGATAAGACCACACAAATATTACTATCGCTTTTGCGGATTTATATCGGCAATGAGGAATCTATTGCTATTCAGAAACAGACTCAGCAACAATGGGTTAATGTGATGCATCTAGCAGAACGTCAAGGCGTTTCAGCCATTGTGTTCCAGTCGGTAAAGAAACTTCCGGAAGAAGTTAAGCCTGATATTCGCGTAATGATGACGTGGATGAAGGATGAGCAGGAGAGTGAACTCTTCTGGCAACGGACGTTGGCTTTGCGAGAAAAATTACAGCAAATGCTAGATGAAACTTCAGAAGATTGTGTGCTTTTGATAATGAAAGGGACGGATATTGCACAGAAATATTATCCGTCGCCGTGGCTTAGATACAGCACGGATGTGGATCTTGTGGCATATCTGGATGAAGTTTTGCAGAATAACGGATTTTTCCCTGATGAAGGAGGAAACGACAAGCACGAAGTATATCATATTGACGGAATAACAGTTGAGAATCATAATAGTTTGTTGGACGAATGTCTTGGTGAAACCACAGATGAAGAGGCATTGCTTAACTCGATTTTGAAAAGGAAAAGAAAGATTGATGCTGAGTTCTATTATAACTATCTGCCATTGCACACCATTACTCATTATATTAGTAAAGGCTTGTCTTTAAGACATATGCTTGATTGGTATCTATTCAGAAAAAATGATGGAGCATTGTTTTCTGGAGGATATTATGCAATGGCGATGGACGAAGTATGCAAGGTCGTCTTTGAAAATGAAGATGAGAAATCGTTGAGTGGGTTGGCTAAGGATTTGTTTCTTTTCGTGACATTTCAGAAACGATACATTTTGCGTCCGAAGGGAAAAGACGTGCTTAGACATCCGATGAAATTTTTGCAATATGTTAATCAGCAGATTGTTAAGTATAAAAACGTTGATAGCAGACAACGCACTTATATGTGGCATTCTCTGCTATCAAAATTTCTGAAAGGTCGTTGATTCTGCTATTTCAGAACATCGAACTTGTAGATGGTATGACTTTTGTAAGGCTTTCCGGGACGAACAACCGTGCTTGGAAATGACGGAATATTCGGACTGTTTTGGAAGTGGCAGGTTTCGAAACAGATTCCGCTTCGGCTTTGATATCTGATGTTGTTCTTGCCTGTGTCGCTACCGTTCAAGCCGTTGCCTGAGTAGATTTGCAAGCCCGGCTCTGTGGTGAAGACGCTCATCATTCTGCCTGATGTGATGTCGTAGATGTAAGCGATTTTATTCTTTATTTCTCCCCATTTTGTAATCGTCCAGCAATGGTCGTAGCCGTTTGTTATTGCGAGTTGTGGATGATTCTGATTGATTTTTTCACCAATCAGATGCGGATGGGTAAAGTCGAACGCTGTGTTTTTGACCTCGATTTTGTTGCCTGTAACGCGCTTGTCTTTGTCGTATTCGATGATGCTGTCGCCCTTAACCCAAAGAGTCTGACCCTCGACGGAACGCTGCATGTTTCCGCTGATGTTGAAGAACGAATGATGCGTAAGGTTCACGACTGTTGGCTTGTCGGTTGTAGCTTTGTATTCGATGTCGAGTTCGTTGTCATCGGTAAGCTTGTAGGTTACGAAAACCTTCAGATTGCCCGGAAAACCGTTCTCGCCGTCGGGCGAAAGATATGAAAAAGTTATGCTTTGCTTTCCTACTTTTTCGGTATTCCACATTTTCTGAGCAAAATTGTTGTCGCCGCCGTGAGCGCAATCACCAAATTTGTTGTTTGCCGAAAGAGTCACCTTCTGACCATCTAAAGTATATGTTGCATTCAGGATTCTTCCGACGAATCTGCCAACGTTTGCACCGAAATTCTGCGGACGCTTGAGGTAGTCTATGGCATTTTTGTAGCCCAGAACCACATCTTCGAACTTTCCGTTTCGGTCGGGAGCTGTAAGACTAACCACGCGCGCGCCGAAGTTCATCACGCAAAGTTCCATTCCGTTTTTGTTTGTTATTGTGTATAGATGATTCTGTTTTCCGGCTATTTGTAAATCAAAGCCTTGCACGTCGAGACCCGATTTTGTTGTTTGTGCGCGGGAATTGCCAAGTGCTAAGAGCAGAATTGCAGTTAAGATAAATTTTTTCATTGATTTGGTTTGATTTTTGTTGCTGCAAATATACTCAAAAATAATTCATCAGGTTGAAAAAATGTTCAAAAGATAGCAAAAAACGAGAATCGCTATGAAAACAGAAGTTTTACGTTCATTTTCGTTGACTAAAAAATTGTAAATGTCGTATTTAATAACGACATTTGCATACCTTAATTAAGAAGGTGATTTTTTGTTTATTTTCACAGATATTTTTGATTCTTATGATAAACCTTTTTAAGAAGATTTCACTATTCGCATTTATTGCAGCATCGATGGCTGCGCCTTTGAGTGCCAAGAACGATGTTGTCTCGCATTCGTTTGAAGTTGGAAAAGGAACATTTCTGATGGACGGCAAGCCGTTTGTTATCAAAGCAGCCGAAGTTCATTATCCGCGAATTCCACGACCATATTGGGAACACAGAATAAAAATGTGCAAGGCTTTGGGAATGAATACTCTGTGCTTGTATGTATTCTGGAATATTCACGAACAGCAGGAAGGTGAATTCGATTTTTCGGGCCAGAATGATGTTGCTGAATTCTGTCGTTTGGCTCAGAAAAACGGAATGTTCGTAATTGTCCGCCCCGGTCCGTACGTCTGTGCCGAGTGGGAGATGGGCGGACTTCCTTGGTGGCTTCTGAAGAAGAAAGATATCAAACTCCGCGAGCAAGACCCTTATTTTCTTGAGCGAGTGCGAATTTTCGAGAAGAAAGTGGGGGAGCAACTCGCTCCGCTGACGGTTGAAAACGGCGGACCGATTATAATGGTTCAGGTTGAGAACGAATACGGCTCGTACGGAAAGAATAAGCCGTATGTTTCGGCTGTACGCGATATTCTGCGCGAATCGGGCTTTGACAAAGTGCAGCTTTTTCAGTGCGACTGGTCGAGCAATTTTACCGACAATGCTCTCGACGACCTTCTTTGGACTATGAATTTTGGAACCAACGCGAATGTCCTGAAGCAGTTTGAGAAAGTAAAGAAGATGTGTCCCGATGCACCGTTGATGTGCTCGGAATATTGGAGCGGATGGTTCGACGGATGGGGCTCGGCTCACCAGACACGACCTGCCGACGCGATGGTTAACGGCATCAAGACGATGCTCGACAATAACATCTCGTTCTCGCTTTACATGACTCACGGCGGAACATCTTTCGCCCATTGGGCAGGTGCGAACAACAAAGGATATGCGCCCGACTGCACATCTTACGACTATGATGCTCCGATAAACGAACAAGGTGCACCTACCGATAAATACTTTCAACTCAGAGAGTTGCTTCAGAAATATTCTGACACAAAACTTCCTCCTGTTCCGAAGGCGATTCCGGTGATTTCGTTCCCTGAAATCGAATTCCGCGAGATGGCTCCGCTTCTGCGTGCAGGAAATGTGCCAACAACGATTGAAAGCCACGACATAAAGCCGATGGAACAGTTCGACATGGGCTACGGAAGTATAATGTACACAACCGAAATGCCCGAACTGAAGGCTGGCGCGTTGTTGCAGATTAACGACTTGCACGATTATGCCATCGTTATGATTGACGGCGAAATCATTGGCAGACTCTATCGCGGAAGCAAGTACGAAAATACGCTAAGGCTGAAGAAAGACGTGCGTGCTGGCGCTGAACTCGGCATTTTCGTAGAGGCTATGGGACGCATAAATTACAGCAAACTGATAAACGACCCGAAAGGCATTACCAACAGCGTTTGTGCCATCACTACCGACGGAAAGAATGATGTTACTTACAATCTGAAAGACTGGAAAGTGAACCTCTTTCCTGTTACCGGAACGCCTTATGAGGACAAAAGTTATATTCCTATTCCTGAAGGCGAGAAATCTCCGGCTTACTTTCGGGCTTCGTTCAAGTTGAAGACGGTTGGCGACACATATCTCGACATGAGCACATGGGGCAAAGGCTTGGTGTGGATTAACGGACATTGCATCGGCAGATTCTGGGAAGTTGGTCCTCAGCAGACGCTTTATGTTCCGGGTTGCTGGCTGAAAAAGGGTGCGAACGACATCGTTGTGCTCGACATAGCCAGTCCGCGAAAGGCGAGTCTGAAAGGCGTAAGCAAGCCGATTGTAGATGAATTGCATCGCGAATTCCTTCCGAAGGACGGCTTTGTGACAAAGGGAGCGTCGGTCTCAGCCGTCGATACGAAATTTTTTGTCGGAAACGATGCTGCTCCGGGTGCAAAATAATAAAACCAGAGTATGAAATTCTTTATTATTTCGGTCGTAATTCTGGGCATACTGTTCGCCCTCGTTCCGCATATAATTTATTTGCTGGCAAAACTCGTCGGGTTCATCGCAAACTTTAAGGTGACTTATAAATACTTTGGATTCACGGCGTTAGGCTTGTTTGTGCTGATTTCCGTTCTGATGACTTACGGCTATGCTTTCGGCAGATTCCGAAGCGAAGTCACGACATTTGATTTTGAGTCGGAAAGCGTTCCCGGAGCCTTCGACGGCTACAAAATTGTGCAGATTTCCGACCTTCATCTCGACGGATGGAAGGGCAATTCCGAACATCTGAAGAAAAGAATCGACGAGATTAACGCCATCAATCCCGACCTTGTCTGTTTTACCGGCGACCTCGTTTCGCTTTCTCCGTCGGAAATTGACGGCTTCAAGCCGATTCTGAAAGAACTGAAGGCTAAGGACGGCGTGATTTCGATTCTCGGCAACCACGATTATCTGCCTTATGCCCGCCATCTTTCCGATTCTGCCCGATGGCAGCAAGTTAATAAGGTGATTGATGCCGAAAGAAATGACCTCGGCTGGAATCTTCTGCTAAACGAGAATACCATTATCCGCCACGGAGCCGACAGCATCGCTATTCTCGGCTGCGAGAACAAAAGCGTTGGCGCGCATCCCGTTATTCAGCGCGGCGACTTGGCAAAGACGTGCGAGGGAACGGAGGGAATCTTCCGTATTCTGCTTACGCACGACCCGAGCCAATGGCGCAAGGAGGTGGTTGGCAAAACCGATATTCCGCTTACATTGTCGGGACACACGCATGCCATGCAGTTCAGAGTGTTGGGCTTCACTCCATCGAAATGGATTTATCCCGATTGTGACGGCTTATACATCGTTGGAAATCAGAAACTTTATGTGAATATCGGTCTTGGCGGAACAATGCCGATGCGCATCGGGGCAACTCCAGAGATAACTCTCATTACTTTGAGAAAAGTAAAATGAGGCTAAACGCTTTTTTATAGGTTGAAGCCTTATTTTGCATGAAATAAATATCAGAAAATGAGAGACAAACTACTTCTGAAATAAAAAAACTGAAAAAAATAACTTTTTTCATGCAAGGTTTTCTATATTGCTGCATTATATAGGCAGAAAACCATAAAAAATGGAGTATGAAAAAAAATAGTTTTATCGTCATTCTTTCAGCCCTTATGGCCGTGAATGGACTTGCCTCGTGCAATAGTTTATTGGATACCGATGAACCGAACCCGATTGTGGTAATATGTCCTCCAACCAACTCGGGTGTTGTTTACAACAGTACGTCTGAAATGGCTTTTACACTCTTCGATGAGGTTAACAGCATTGCCGAGCCGAATAAAAATTTCACAATCTCGCCCCTCAGCCTGTCTGAGACGCTGGCAATGCTTGCATCGGGTGCTGAGGGTGAGACGCGCAACGAATTGAACAAGTTTCTGGGCTTTGAAAAAATGAGTCAGGACGATGTGAATGGAGCTTTCAAGGCACTTAACTCATGGCTGCCGATATGCGACAGAAGAACCACTTTGAACATTGCCAACTCTATGTGGTTCGACGAGGGATTTCCAGTTCTTGACAGCTACAAGAAGACAAACAGCAACTATTTCGATGCAGAGACTAAAGTTGTTGATTTGCAGACCGAAAAGACCATGAACGATATAAACTCATGGTGTAGCAAGAATACAAGAGGCTGTATCCCAAAGATATTAGATGAACCGTTGGATTACGACTGCGTGATGGCGCTTATCAATGCCCTCTATTTCAAGGGACAGTGGGCAATTAAGTTCGATAAGTCTAAAACAAGTAAAAAGACATTCACATCTGCTAACGGCGCAGAGAGTCTGGTTGACATGATGTACATGAATGGCAAGGCGTTTTTATATGCCGCAGCCGATAATTACAGCATGGCAGAGTTTCCTTACGGCAACGGAGAGTTTTGTATGGATGTAATTCTTCCAGATGAAGGCGTTGCTCTCGATGATTGTCTCAAGAATCTGACATACAGTGAGTTCAATAAACTTTTGACACGCAGAAGTAGCGAGAATCTCGTACTCAGTATGCCCCGAATGGAACTGAAATACGATATCGAGCTCAATAAAGTGCTGGAAAATTCGGGCGTTAAAAGAATATTTTCATTTAATGAAGCCGAGTTGAATGGCATATCTTCTCATTCCAACTTGTATGTCTCCCTTGTCAAGCAATTCTCGTACATCAAGGTCGATGAGGAGGGAACCGAGGCTGCTGCTGTAACCGAAGCTGTAATGAAGGACACCTCGGCTGGACCAGATGTGAACAGTTCAATAGAATTCAACATGAACAAACCTTTTGCATACATTATACGCGATACCCAGACAGGAACAATACTGTTTATGGGTAAGGTGATGACTTTATGATAGACTACCGGCTGATAATCGATCAAGTGAAAGGCGGAAATCGTAGGGCTATGCAACAACTGTATAGTCTTACGATTCGCTATTTGACTGCCGTTTGTCAGCGATACATCGTAAACGAAGACGATGTGAAAGACGTTCTGCAAGAAGGTTACGTCAAGATTTTTATGAACATCGGCACGTTTCAGCAACGCGAAGAGGGAAGCGTTCTTTCGTGGATGACGCGCATTGTTGTAAACGAGTCGCTCATGTTCATCAGAAAAAAGGAACACGACGCGTTTATCGACATTTGTGAGGATATACCGGATTTTGAAGAGGAACTTGAGGTCGAAAAATTTACTCCCGATGATATTCATCGTGCCATAATGCAGTTGCCTACGGGCTACCGAACAGTGCTCAATCTCTATGTGTTCGAAGACAAGTCGCACAAAGAGATTGCGCAGATACTTGGCATAAAGGAAAGTTCATCGGCTTCGCAGCTCAATAGGGCTAAAAAGATGATACGAAACATTTTAGATAATCAGTAAAGCAGTTAACAGATGGCTGAAAAATGGAAAGAAAATCTGCGGGATAAGCTTAGCGGCTTTGAATCCGATGAAATTCCCGATGGACTTTGGGCTGGCATCGAGGCACGACTCGACGCTGTCGAGCCGTTTGCCGCCGAACCCCGAGAGCCGAAGCGCGTCTTCAGCCTTGTGTGGAGTCGTAGCGCCGCTGTCGTCATCTTACTGATGGCGGCTCTTAACTGCGGAATGATGCGCTGCTTCTACACATTTTTCGAAGGTGAAGCCGATGCCGAAAGCACTTCGCTCGTCGACAAAAAATTGCTTAGTGAAGAGCCGCGCCGGGCATTTCGTGCCAGAGTGGCAGAAATCGGCAAGTCTGAAATGATGAGTAATGTTGCCGAAGATGAAGATTCTGTTTCTGATGAAAAAAAAGTTGTGAAAAGTGTGGAAGTTTCTTCTTCTGTTGCCGTTACAGAAAAGAAAGATTCTGTGGTTGAAAATAATGTCCGAAGCGAAAAGAAAAAAGTTTGGTATGTCTCTAAGAATTCTGCAAATATCAGCAAAACTAAAAAAGCAAAACAAAAGCCATCGGTTTCGATGTTCGTTTCTGGAATAACGGTAGATACAGAATTCTTGAATGGCAGCGTTGATGCAGATCTTTATGATATGGGGCTTGATTCTCCGGTTTCAGGGAATCCGAAATATAATGATAGTGATTGTGGAAGTTCGGTTGAAAAAGAATACGAGGAACATAGTCGCCCAGTTTATGTTGGTATGGAGGTTGCGTTTCCGCTTGATGATAAATTGAGTATTCAGACTGGACTTGTGTATTCTGAACTGTGTAGCACGTTCGACAAAGGTGCGGTTCATACCGACCAGACAATTCATTATCTGAACATTCCGCTGAAACTTGGCATCAATCTTACAGCCGGAAAGAAGTGGAACATCTACGCGTCTGGCGGAATGATGGTTGGCTTTGGCGTCAGCGGAAAGGCCGAGATTCTGAAGCCGTCGGCAAGTAACGGTAGGGTAAGTATGACTCAACGGCTCGATGGCATTCCGGTTGCGGCATCGCTTGTGGCATCTCCGGGATTCGAGTTCAGACTGTTACGCAGTCTTAACGCCTATGTCGAGCCATCGCTTATGTACAATATTCCGACAGGCAGAAAGTACCGCACGTTCAATACCGAAAATCCGTTCGTGCTAAATTTCGGCCTTGGTTTGAGATACAAGATTGGCAAGTGACACATTTTGCTGATAAAAAAGCGTTTGTTGGAAAAAATCTCTAAATAATAGGGAAAAATCCTTTGTCCGGAGTTTTTCCCTATTTATATTTGCATTGGTTTTATCAAAAACAGCAAACTTAATATTTAAAAGTATGGAAAAATCATCAGCATTACTGCCTTCTGCCATCATTGCACTTGGTATCGTCGTTCTCGGTTTCACCGTGCGTTCTGGTATCGTAACTTTCAAAGACCGCGACAGAATCGTCTCGGTAAAGGGTTTGTCGGAGCGCGAGGTAAAAGCGGACAAAGTAATATGGCCGCTCGTATATAAGGATTTGGGCAACGACCCTGCCGAGATGTACCGACAGTTGGAAAAGAAGAATCAGAAGATTGTTGCTTTTCTGAAGAGTGGCGGACTTACCGACTCTGAAATATCCGTCAATCCGCCAACCATTGTAGACCGTCAGGCCGATAACTATGGCAACGAGATAATGAACTTCCGCTACAAGGCAACGAGCGTTATTACCGTTACGTCGCCAAACGTAGACAAGGTTCGTGCGCTGATGAACCGTCAGGCTGAGTTGATGAAGCAAGATATTGCCATTGTAGGCGAGGAGTACGGCGGCAGCAACAGTCCTTCTTACGAGTTTACGGGGCTTAACAAGATAAAGCCCGAGATGGTTGAGGAGGCAACCAAGAACGCTCGCATAACAGCCGAGAAGTTTGCATCGGACAGCGGCAGCGAACTTGGCGACATCCGTTCGGCATCGCAAGGACAGTTCTCTATCGAGAGCCGCGATGCAAGCACACCTTTCATGAAGAAAGTCCGCGTTGTGACAACGCTTGAATATACACTCAAATAAGTATTGTTAATATTAAGATTTTTAAGAACGTCTGCGTGGTGATTTTTATCATCGCGCAGATTTTTTAGCAAAAAATGAAAATATTCTTTCTGAAAGTGTTGCTGGTTCAAAAAAAAGTACTATCTTTGCATCGCATTTGAAAAATGACTGCTTGGTGCGTTAGTTCAGCTGGTTAGAATACATGCCTGTCACGCATGGGGTCACGGGTTCGAGTCCCGTACGCACCGCTGGAAAGAGTTCTTCAAACTAAAATTGAGGAACTCTTTTTTGTTTATTCCGAGGTAATAAAAATGTTTTTTCGTGAAGAACTTTTATTTTGACATAAGTAATATATCTTTATACAGAAGTGAATTGATGGGTTTTGCAATTCTATGGGTGATTTTGTATCATTCTGGTTTTGCTGAAACTTTTCTTTTTGCAAATTATTTGTCAACGTTCAGTTGGGCAGGTTTTGGAGGAGTTGATATCTTTATGATGTTGTCTGGTTTTGGCTTGACATTTTCTGTATGTAAAAAAAGAAATGTAAAGGCATTTTATATCAGTCGAATAATGAGAATATATCCGATATATTTTTTTCTGGTAATTATAGGATGTCTTTTAAATAATTCGGATAATTTTTTTATTGTTTTATGGAAGTGTACGGCTTTGGGATATTGGACAAATGGAATATATTTTGATTGGTATGTTCCGTCTATACTAACTTTATATGCATTGTTTCCATTTATTATCAATATTTTATGTAAGAAGAAAACTTATTTGTTGGTCATTATAGGCGTCTTTATTGTATTTGCAATAATTCATGTGTTTTTTGATTTTTCTTTTTTAGATTGGCAGCATTTTTCTTTAGTTTATAGAATTCCGATATTTTTGTATGGAGTTATTCTTGCGTATTCTATAATAAATGAGAAAAAAATAAAGTCATATTTATTTATATCAATAGTTCTTCTTTTTATAGGCTTCTTTTTTAATTTTACTTATCGTCTTTTTTCTTATAGTATTAGTATTGCTTTTGCTACACCTTTTATTGTAGTGGTGTTGTGTAAATTGTTTAGTATTGCAAACTTTAATTTTTTTAAGGTTATAGGAAAAGCAAGTTTGGAAATATATATAGTTCATGTGATTATATTACAAAATAAGTGCTATCTTTCGATAAAAGACGATTCTTATAATTTTTCTACATTCTTGTTGCTTTTTGTAAGTGTGATAAGTGGAATTTTGATAAGTAAATTTTTTGATTATTTTAAATTGAAAATCGAAAAAGTGACTCTTAAGAAGTTATGAACGTATATTACAGTTTTTTGAATTTTAGATCTTAAAGTTTTGCAATTCATTACCATTCTTATGTTATAAATGTAGCAAATCAAGGCTATTGGGCTTGTTGCAGAAAGTTGATAATTTTGCAGACAGTTTTTTTTATCGATTTGGCTACATTTATGAACAATACATCAAACATCATAGAAGATAGGAGGCGAGGCAGCGGAAAGGTAACGCTCGTGGGCTTCGGACCGGGCGACCCCGACCTTATTACGGTCAAAGGTCTGAAAGCCTTGGAGAATGCCGATGCCATATTCTACGACGACCTTACCAACGAGGAGTTTCTTCGTCGGTTCGAGGCAGAGAAAGTGTATGTTGGCAAGCGTTCGGGAAAGCATAGCGCCGAGCAGGACGAGCTGAACCAGCGTTTGTACGAAAGGGCGGCGAAGGGCGATAATGTCGTCCGCCTGAAGGGAGGCGACCCGATGCTCTTTGCCCACGGACGCGAGGAGATTGACTATCTGAAATCGCGTTCGGTAGAAGTAGAGGTTGTGCCGGGAGTGAGTAGCGGATTCGCCCTCGCATCGCTGTTGCAGATTCCGCTGACGCACAGAGGCTTGGCGCGCAGCGTGGCATTCGTGCTTGGTCACGGGCAGAAGATTCAGACGCCGAATGTCGACACGCTTCTTTACTACATGGGCGGTGCGTACGTCAGCAGCATAGCCAGGGCACTTCTTGAAAGCGGAAGAAGCGCAGACACTCCGGCGGCATTGGTTACAAACATCTCGCTGCCGTCGCAAAACGCTGTTTATACAACCGTAGGCGACCTTAGGTATGCCGTTTTCAGGGACACTCCGGTTCTGATAATCGTTGGCGAGGTGGTTGGCTTCGAGGCCGAACCGCATGCGGGAAAAACGCTTCTCTTTGTCGATGAAAAAGTCGATTTGAGCGAGGTGGACAAGATTCGTTTCTCATCGCCGTCGTCGGTCGAGACGTTCAGACATATTTATTCTGATGATGTTCCGAAACGGTTGCTTCTGCTGGCATCAGACCAAGAGACTTTCGACGCTATTAGTAAAATCTGAAAATCACAACACGCACATGACATTTCTACCAATAGGACTGAACGTAACGGGCAAGCGCATCCTCATAATAGGCGGCGGAAAGGTTGGACTTCACAAGGCAACGATTCTGCATCGTTTTGTAAGCGAAGCCGTGGTTATCTCGCCAAAATTCAATGAAGGGTTTGACGAATTGCCATTCGCGCGCATACAGAAAGAGTACGAACCAGCCGACCTCGACGGTGCATTTCTTGTTTACGTCTGTACCGAGAACGAGGCTCTCAACCGCCAGATAAAGCACGATGCCGAGGCGCGGGGCATTTTGGCAAGCGTCTGCGACAATCCCGAAATATGCGATTTCATCTCGCCGGCAATATACAAGGAAGGGAATCTCACCGTTTCGGTTCTGAGCAATGCCACCGACGTAAGGCAGAGTATTGCCATCAGAAACAATATCCGCGACAATATCGACCTCTTGAAAAACCGAAAATAACAAACATGAGTGATATGATTACCAACTGAAGGCGATTGTAGGTATTGCCGAACTGGTGTAATTTTGCATCAGTAATTAACACAAACAAAACACAATGGCAGAACTGAAGATTACAGACGAGAATTACGAAGAAATCATAGCCGCCAACAACGTGGTGCTGATTGATTTCTGGGCTACTTGGTGCGCTCCGTGTCGCCGTCTTGCGCCCATCGTTGCGCAGATTGCCGACGAGTATGAGGGTAAGGCAGCGGTAGGAAAGTACAACGTTGAGAACAACGATGTTCTGACCGAGCGGCTGGGCATACGCAACATTCCAACCCTTATTGTAATAAAGGACGGCGAGGTTGCGGAATCGCTTACCGGAGCGGTTAACAAACAGAAAATTTCGGAAACAATAAACAAATACATTTAAAACAACAAGGAAATATGGCAAAAATAGTAGTAAACGGAGAAAATCAGGATGTACAGCTTCCTCTTACGGTGGCTGGTTTGATAAAGTTGAACAACGTTCTTCAGCCAGAAATGGTGAGCGTTCAGGTAAACGAGGAGTTTGTTGACAGAGCCGAGTTCGACACACTTCAGTTAAAAGAGAACGACTCGGTTGATTTCTTGTACTTTATGGGAGGAGGTTGCTAATGTACGATTTTTCAGAAGAAGAACTGCTGCGATACAGCCGCCACATCTTGCTGCAAGATGTAGGCGTTGAAGGGCAGGAAAAGATAAATAATGCGAAGGTTCTCGTCGTAGGTGCTGGCGGACTTGGTGCGCCCGTGTCGCTCTATCTGGCAGCGGCAGGTGTTGGTACCATCGGAATCATCGACGGCGATGTGGTTGACCTCAGCAATTTGCAGCGACAGGTAATTCATTTCACAAAAGATGTCGATACGCCGAAGGTTCTTTCGGCAAAGGAGAAGATGCTTGCCATCAATCCGAACATCAAGGTTAATGCCATTCAGGATTTGCTGATGGCAGACAATGCCCTCGACATAATCAAGGAGTACGATTTTGTTGTAGACGGAACGGATAACTTTCCTGTTAAGTTCCTTATAAACGATGCCTGCGTTATGGCAGGAAAGCCGTTCAGCCACGGCGGAATCCTTCGGTTCGAGGGACAGACGTTCACTCACGTTCCCGGCTCGGCTTGCTACCGATGTCTGTTCGGTGCACCGCCACCACCAAATGCCGTTCCAACCTGTTCGCAGGCCGGCGTTTTGGGAGCGATTGCCGGAATGTTGGGCACTATTCAGGCGGCAGAGACCTTGAAATACATTACCGGAGTGGGCGAGTTGCTCACTAACAAGTTGCTCACTTTCAACGCAAAGACAATGGATTTCCGTAAGATAAACACTCGCCACAGCAGCCATTGCAAAATCTGCGGCGACAATCCTACGATAACAGAACTTATTGATTACGAGCAGGCTACATGCGATTTGAAAAATCATTAAGAAAATGACAGAAGCAGAAAAGAAATACGGTTGGGAAGAGGGCGGAAAGATTGTCCGCATAACCCGCGAGGCTTACGACTCCATTCTGTCTCAGGCTCGCGAAGATGCGCCCATCGAGAGTTGCGGATATGTGCTCGGCACGACAGACGAGGCGGGAGACATTCTGATAACTCATAACTATCGGCTCACTAACACCGACCATTCAGAAGAGCATTTCAGCCTCGACCCTAAGGAACAGTTTGCTGCCATAAAGTACGCACGCACCAACGGGCTGAAGGTCATCGGCAACTGGCACAGCCATCCGGCATCGCCAAGCCGTCCGTCAGAAGAGGACAAGAGACTGGCTTTCGACCCCAATATCCTGTACCTCATTCTGTCGCTCTCGCCCGACATTTCGGGACAGCCTTATGTTGCCGAGGACGAGCCTGTTCTGAATGCGTTTCGTATTGTAAATGGAAAGGTAACACGCTTTCCTGTAGTTGTTTAAATTCATAGCCCAGCAGCAGCGGAAAAGGGTTGTTGGGCTTTTGTTCTCTTTGTGAGAACAGGATATTCTTGCTCAGAATATCCGCAGTTAACTTAAAAAATATAACGGAATAATGAAGAAAAAAATTTTAACTCTGTTTGCGGCGGCTGCGGTTCTGGCAGCCCCGATACTTGTCTCGTCGTGCGGAAGCAAGAGCAAGGCAAGTGCCAACGGCGACGAGCTCGAAGGCAGAATATCGCTTTCGGGCGCGTTTGCCCTCTATCCTCTGGCAGTAAAGTGGGCCGAGGAGTTCAAGAAACTGCATCCAAACGTAAGCATCGAGGTCGATGGTGGTGGAGCAGGCAAGGGCATGACCGACGTGCTTGCCGAGCAGGTAGACTTTGGAATGGTGAGCCGCGAGGTGAGCGACAAGGAGATTGAGAAGGGCGCGGTAGGCTTTCCGGTTGCGAAGGATGCCGTTGTGCCAACAATCAACGAGAAGAATCCGCTTTATGCCGAACTCGTTAAGCATGGCATTACAGCCGAGCAAGCATCTAAAATATGGATTGAAGGCTCGGTTAAGTCGTGGGGAAGCATTCTGGGCACAAGCGATGCCACTCCTGTAACGGTCTTTACCCGAAGCGATGCCTGCGGAGCAGCCGAGACTTTTGCACAATGGTTCGGCAAGCATCAGGAAGACCTTGGCGGCGAGGGCGTGAACGGTGACCCTGGCGTTGCCACAGCCGTACAGAAAAACGTGAGAGCCATCGGATTCAACAACATAGGCTATGCCTACGACAATGTTACAAAGAAACCGCTCGATGGCATAAGGGTTCTGCCTATTGATGTAAACGGAAACGGAAAGATTGACGAGGACGAGGATTTCTATTCTTCAAAAGATTTGCTTACAAAGGCAATTGCCGACGGCAGGTTTCCTTCGCCTCCAGCGCGCGACCTTTATCTCGTAACCAAGGGCGTTCCAACCAATCCGGTTGTGGTGGCTTTCTTGAAGTATGTCTTGACCGAGGGACAGAAGGAGAACGACGGCGTTGGATATGTTGGTATTTCGCAAGACAAACTTGATGCAGCGTTGAAGAAGTTGAACAAATAGTTGGTTTCAAAATTGTTACTACAAAAAAGGAAGATTCTCATGTCGTTGAGGTCTTCCTTTTTTTGGCTTTCGTAATTTTACATTTCTCCGTTGTAAGGACCATGGACTTATAAGGAACATTTATAACACGAAATATTCTTTTTGTAAATGCAAAATGGTGGGTAGGAAGAAGGTAGGAAGAAGGTAGGAAGAAGGAAGATAGAAGGAAGGTAGATTCAAGGTACGTCCAAGATACGTCCAAGGAAGCTGGAAGGAATATGGAAGCAATTCAAAGTGTTGCTCAAAAGTTCGATGGTGGTTAAACTTGAATCGGGACTAATAAGTGACAATTTATGGTCGATTTGTTCTTTTTGTAGATGCAAAATAGTGGCAAGGTATATGCAGGGTAAATGTATGGTAGTGGATGGGTAGGTTATGGGGAACGGTGGGAGGATATTCCTTCGGGATGCCTTCGGGTTTCGTTCGGGTTGATTAAGAAAAAATCGAGCAGAAAATTGGGGATTTTTTTTGTCCGATTTTTTTCATTTCTGAAAGATTTGCAGTACTTTTACTCGCAAATTTAAAACTATGTTGGGAAAATGATGCTAAAAGAAGTATTGCAAAAGAAATTCGAGTATGGTGGTATAAAATTCGATGAAAAGTATATTTATTTCCAAGAAAATGAAACCACGGTTTGCAAGGCTAATATTGATGATTTTACATTAGTCGAAGAGTATCACTTTGAAGGAGATTTCTCGTTTAATTGGGTGGATGATATATTGTTGATAAAAAAACATCAGTATGAAGATGACGATGAAGAGGAATTTGTTCATGTGTATTCGTTAACAGACCATAGGGAAATACTAAATGGTGATTTGTTTATATTCGATTTCTACAACTATGTAGATTACTTCTTTGTAATGGGGCGTCATTATCTTTACAGATATGATAAGAAAAGTGGGGAGGTTGCAAAGATGGATTTTAATAGTGATTTAATTTGTTTATGTACAAGAATAGAAAATTTATTTGTCTGTAAGGATTTCCATAATGTATATATTTATGAAATGAAAGATGACAAGATGAATGTCATTCTTCGCATTAAAATTGACGACATTTTCTCCGAAGCAGAGATTCAGCGTAGATTATATTCCAATTACAAGTGTTCATTGTATAAAGTTGAACGCTATGGCGATGATCTGATACTTTCTGCAAGTGTAGGAGTCGCAAGAGTTACAATGGATGGAAATGTAGTATGGAAGGTTTTTGCGTTTGGTGGCACGATGGAAATTGTCGGGCATTATGGTTATGAAAGTAAGAATAATGTGTTTTACCGTATAGACTTGGACAACGGAGAACTTTGCTTGTATGACAATAATGGCAAACTTCCCCCTCTTTCAATAAATGGGCACGAGATTTTTCCATCTGGGGACAAACTCACAATTCATGATGGTTTGGTTTGGCGTATGTTGTACGATGGCGGATTGACACTTTTGGCGGCAATTGATCCCGAAACAGGACAGTTCAAATATTTCCATCGCTTTTATGATATAGCTTATGAGAATTGTAGACCGAAATTTATTAACGGAAAGCTTTATCTTTACGATGCAATTACAGATGTTCTTCACGTCCTCGAAGAGGTGGAAGGCGAGCCGGAAAAGACATTCTGCGGTGTTCCGATGTCTGAAACCGAGTTGGAGCTGGTTGATACAACCAAGAAGGTAAACAACAAGAAGCCAGCACCAACCTACGAAGATGCCGATATTCCGTTGTTCGAAGAAATAAAGCAAGTGGCGCACATAGAGCACGCCTGCGTCCTCGATGCCGAGTGCATCGACAGCCTCGAAGACTATTCCAACCTTATTGTCGATATTCTCTCGCTTGCCGATGTCCGCAAGTTCACCATTGTTGAGCACACGTTGAGCGGCAGCATCAGTCTGAAGAAAGGCAGAAAGATTGTCGAATTCACTCCCGACGGAAGCGACTATATAGATACAGATGCATTGCTGAAGGCTCTCAACAAGTTCCTGCCAATCTGCGGCGCAAATGGCAGAATCTTCTCGCTCTGGACGCCCGATATGCTCCAAGCCGAAATGTTCTTCTATACCGAGGACGCCGAAGCCGTAGAAAACTATTCAGCCGAAAATCTCCAAACCGACGAAGCCGTAGACTTTGAGGATATGAAGGGCGAGATAAAATGGTAGTTTGCAGAACGGGGAGTAAAATTCATTTTTGTACGGCAACACAATTTTGACTTATCTTTCTGAATTTTGAAAAATAACTTGTTTCAGCGGGGGAAATTGCAAATTCCAGATTTTTTCTCTCTGCCAAATTACAAATTCGGCAGAACGGTGATTAAAAGAAAATTTAGAAGAAATTTTCGATGGCAATAAAATCGAGTCTGCAGACGACTTGTATAAAATACTTGATGATGAAAATCAATTTGAAAAAATATTTAAATTGGAAGAAATAAAATGATGCTAAAAGAAGTTTTTCAAAGGAAGTTCGAACATGGGGCTGACTTAAACAATGAGTTCGCGTATTTTACAGAGAATGAAACGAATATTTGTAAGGCTATACTTGACAACTTTGAGGTAGTTGAGAAATACCATTTTGAAGGTGATTTTACCTATGAGTGGATAGGTGAAATCTTATTAATTTGGGAGTTCTCAGGTAAAAAGACTCATTTGTTTGTTCTTCCAGAGTTCAAAGAAATATTGTGTGAGTATGACTTAACTTTATTCTATAATAATGATGCCTTCATTTTGTTACAAAATGATACATCCATTTTTAAGTTTGACAAGGATTCTCATGGCGTAATCCCAATGCAAAATCCTAATGGTGAGGTTGATTTTTGTTTCCGAAAAAATAACTTATTCGTCTGTAAAAATTATCATAATTTATACATCTATGAGATGATAGAAGACGCAATAAGTGTTGTTCTTCATATACAAATAGAAGATGTTTTTCCCGAAAAAGAAGTTCAAAAGATTTATTCAGACTATACTTCTAGTGATATGCGATTGTACAAGATATTGCCGTATGAAGATGACATGATTGTTGTAACAGAGGCTGGTATAGTTCGAATGACAATGAGTGGAAAAATAGTTTGGAAAACTATACACAGGGCATATAGAACTATGCAGATTATAGGTCATTATGGTTATGAAACTTTTTCTGTTATATTTTATCGTATAAACCTAGATATTGGCAAATTAGATCTTTACGGCAATGATGGCTGTCTGCTAGAACTTAAATATAACGATTATTCATTGTGGTTTTCTGGCGAAGGCTTTGCCTATCATAATGGATTTATTTGGCGTATGTTGTCCGCAAATGGACTTGTGTTTCTTGCAGCAATAGACCCCGAAACAGGACAGTTCAAATACTTTCACAGATTTTACGATATTGCGTACGAGCTTTGTGAGCCTGAATTTATTAACGGAAGGTTTTATCTTTACGATGCAATTACAAATGTTCTCCATGTCCTCGAAGAAGTAGAAGGCGAGCCGGAAAAGACATTCTGCGGTGTTCCGATGTCAGAAACCGAGTTGGAGCTGGTTGATACAACCAAGAAGGTAAACAACAAGAAGCCAGCCCCGACCTACGAAGATGCCGATATTCCGTTGTTCGAAGAAATAAAGCAGGTGGCGCACATAGAGCACGCTTGCGTCCTCGATGCCGAGTGCATCGACAGCCTCGAAGACTATTCCAACTTAATTGTAAAAATTCTTTCGCTTGCCGATGTCCGCAAGTTCACCATTGTTGAGCATACGTTGAGCGGCAGCATCAGTCTGAAGAAAGGCAGAAAGGAAGTCGAGTTCACTCCCGACGGCAGCGACTACATAGACAGCGATGCAATGTTAAAGGCTCTCAACGAGTTCTTGCCAATCTGCGGCGCAAAAGGCAAAATCTTCTCGCTCTGGACACCAGATATGCTTCAAGCCCAGATGTTCTTCTATACCGAGGATACCGAAGCCGTAGAAAAATATTCAGCCGAAAATCTCCAAACCGACGAAGCCGTAGACTTTGAGGATATGAAGGGGGAGATAAAGTGGTAGCTTCCTTTGGTTCTGCCGAATTGTAGTTTGGGGCACTTCCTTGGTTCTGCGGAGTTCGAACGTCGAATTCGGCTTGATATTCAGTTCAATAAATCGGCTAAAAAAGGAGGGAATTCGCTTTGCCAACAAACTCCCTCCGAACGGGCTGACGTAAGCGCTCTTATAGTGGATATTCGTCGTAGGCAAAGAGCGTTGTTGACAGGTAACGTTCGCCCGTGTCGGGAAAGAGCGTGACGATGTTTTTTCCGTTGTTTTCGGGCTTTTGCGCTATTATCTGTGCGGCGCGCGCCACCGCTCCCGAGCTGATGCCAAGCAGAAGCCCCTCTTTTGTGGCAAGCTCGCGACTGGCTACGATAGCCTCATCGTTGTCAATGTCGAGCACATCGTCTATAAAATTCTCGTTGTACGTCTTTGGAATGAAGCCTGCGCCAATACCCTGAATCTTGTGCGGGCCGCTTGGCTTGCCGTTAAGTACCGCCGATGTGCTCGGCTCAACGGCATATACCTTTATCTTTGAGTTCTGCGATTTCAGGAATCGGGCTATGCCGCTAACCGTTCCGCCTGTTCCAACGCCGGCAATGAAGATGTCTATGTTGCCGCCCGTCTGCTGCCACAGTTCAGGACCTGTTGTCTCGAAGTGGCAGTTTGGGTTTGCCTTGTTCTCGAACTGTTGCAGAATGATGGAGTTTGGAATGGCATCGTGCAGCCTCTTCGCCGCCTTTATCGAGCCAACCATTCCGTCCTTGCCGTCGGTAAGAACAACTTCTGCGCCGTAGGCTTTTACGATGTTGCGGCGTTCTATCGACATTGTTTCGGGCATCGTGAGTATAAGGTGATAGCCTTTTACGGCACATACAAGCGCGAGACCTATTCCGGTGTTGCCCGATGTTGGCTCTATTATCGTGTCGCCGGCGTTTAGCACGCCCTTCTTCTCGGCATCTTCAATCATGGCAAGGGCTATGCGGTCTTTCACGCTCCTGCCGGGGTTGAACGATTCGATCTTTGCCACAATCGGGTTTACTATTCCGCTTTCGGCCGAGAATCTGTTGAGCCTAAGGAGTGGCGTTCTGCCAATTATTTCGGTAAGAGAATTTGCTATGCTCATGGTTCTTTCTGATTAGATTTTTTTAAGAGAATGCTCCGTTAAGGTATCGCTTTGTAAGTTCTTTCTGCGGATTGTTGAAGACCTCTTGCGCCGTGCCCTGTTCAATAACCTCGCCAAGATACATGAAGATTACGTTGTCGGCAATTCGCTGCGCCTGCTGAAGCGTGTGCGTAACGATTACGATGGTGTAGTCGCGTTTTAGGTCGACGAAAAGCTGCTCTACCTTTTTTGATGAAATAGGGTCGAGAGCCGATGTGCTCTCGTCGGCCAGAAGGACCGACGGCTCTACGGCGAGCGAGCGCGCCAGACACAGACGTTGCTGCTGTCCGCCCGACAGACGCGATGCCGGCGTGTGCAGACGTTCCTTAACCTCGTCCCACAGGCCGATGTTGCGCAGATAATGCTCAACAATGGCGTTCAGTTTCTCCTTGTTCCTTATTCCGTGGATGCGGCATCCGTAGGCTATGTTGTCGAATATAGACATAGGCAGAGGGCACGGACGCTGCGGAACAAGACCGATGTGGCGGCGAAGTTCTATCAGCCTGCTGCCGTGCGACTTTACGATGTTGTAGTTGCCAAAGAGCACGTCGCCGTCAATCTTAACGCCCTCGGTCGTGTCGATGATGCGGTTGAAGGTTCGCAGAAGCGTACTCTTTCCGCAGCCCGACGGACCGATGATACATGTTATCTTGTTCTTCGGAATAGTTACGTTCACATCTTTAAGTATATGAACATCGCCGATGTGGATGTTCAGGTTCCTGACCTCCAGACCGTTGTGCTCGATTTTGTCGAATTTTTGTGTTGGGTTAAAATCTTTCATTGTCGTTTTATTATGTTTTTTCGGTGCAAAAATAGGCATAAAAAACATTGCTGTCAATAACATAAATATGCTATGCTTATGGCTATTCATGGCGATTGTATGTGTGTTGCCGTATGTCTACCTTTGCAACCAAAATCAGTAATAAAGAAAGATAATGATTAGTATTATTTTAACATTACACAATCAGGAAAAGAGCATTATCTCTGCACTCCAGTCGCTTGTGGCGCAAACCGTGCAGCAATGGGAGTGCATCATAATTGATAATGCCTCGACGGATGCGAGCGAGTTTCAGGTGCGGTCGTATCTGTTCGACAGACGTATGAGATATGTCCGTCTTGATGCCGAGGTTCCGTTGTGGAGTGCCCGGCACAAGGGGCTTGAGTTGACATCGGGCGAGTGGATAGTCTACATGGACGGAGCCGATTATCTGAAATCGAACGCCCTTCAGGCCCTCTATCTCGCAGTAAAGAAGTACGGAACGCTGTGCGGCGCAAGCAACTACGCCGTGATGCGTGGTGGCGAACCTGTTCCGAATAGTTATCGCAGCGAGGGCAAGATTCAGGCGCGCGACGTGTTGAGAGGTGAGATAAGCGTGGTTACGGGCAGCAGCATCTTCAGTCGCAGCATTGCGCATCTGCCCGACTCGTGGAAGACGCTCGACTTTGCCTACACAGACCATCTGGTGGCAATATACGGCGAGGGCGGCGCACCTCTGATTAAAGTTGAACGTAAACCTTGGTGGAGGAGATGGCTATGAACTATAGAATTGCAAAAGACAAGGTTGCCGGCGGACTGATGACTGGCTTTACGCTTTTTTCGATGCTCATGGTTATTGCCATGGCTGTCGGGCTTTGGCTGAAATCATCCGACATCATTCATGAGCATACGCTTTCCGACCTCCTCACCACATCCGAGTGGAGGCCTATGAACAACAAGTTCGGATTCTTGGCATTCATCGTGGGCACGTTCTACGTTACGGGCGTTGCAATTGCCATAGCCCTGCCCATTTCGCTCCTTATGGCTATTCTGCTTACAGAATACAGTAGGAGCGTTGTGCGCAGGTACATCTATCCTCTGCTCGACATTTTGGCTTCGCTGCCGTCGGTAATCTACGGCGTGTGGGGAACGCTCGTCATCGTGCCGATAGTGAGTGATATCGTCGGTCCTGCCGTAGGTACGGTTACATCGGGCTATACGCTGTTGTCGGGTGCGGTAGTGTTGAACGTTATGGTTCTGCCGCTGCTCATCAGCCTTTTTGTCGAGATTTTCGGCAACGTGAGCCGCGAACTTCGCGAGGCTTCTCTGGCTTTGGGCGCAACACGATGGCAGACAACAAAGCACATCGTTCTGCGCAAGGGACTGCCAGGCATCGTGGCGTCGGTGGTGCTTGCCGTGAGCCGTGCCCTTGGCGAGACGATAGCCGTGCTGATGGTGTGCGGAAACCTCATCATCATTCCAAATTCGCTGCTCGATGCCTGCTATCCAATTCCGGCACTTATAGCCAACAACTACGGCGAGATGCTTTCGCTTCCGCTTTACGAGTCGGCTTTGATGTTTGCCGCCTTCATCTTGTTTTTTGTCGTGCTGTTGTTTAACTTGGTGGCGCGCCTGTATCTTAAAAGCATAAAAGTAGAATGAAATACATAGAAGAATATATTTTCAGAACGCTGATGTATCTGTCGCTGCTCATCGTCTTCGGCTTTGTGGCAAGCGTTTTGTGGAGCATCTTTTCCGAAGGATTGCCGGTGCTTACTTGGGACATGGTTACGTCTCTGCCCGGCTCGGGCTTTTACATAGGCAAGGAAGGCGGCTTTCTGAACGCCATCGTGGGCTCGCTCTACATCGTTCTCGGGGCAACCGCCATCGCGCTTGTTATAAGCATTCCGGTGGTTTTCTACCTTAACGTGTATCTGAAGTCGAATTCGCGCTTTGCGTATGTTGCCCGACTGGCGTTCGATGTCCTTTTCGGTATTCCGAGCATCGTCTATGGCGCATTTGCCTTTACCATAATGATTGCCGTCGGGATAAGGGCGTCGCTCCTTGGCGGAATCATCGTAGAGACGCTGCTTATAATCCCAATCCTTATCAGAAGTATGGACGAGGTGGCGCGCAACATTCCGAAGGATTTGCTCGAGGCAGCCTATTCGCTTGGCGCAACACGAATAGAGACCATCTGGGTTGTTGTTAGGCAGATTGCTCCGGCAATAGCCACGGCAACGCTCTTGTCGGTAGGCAGGGCGATGGGCGATGCCGCCGGAGTGATGTTTACCGCCGGATTTACCGACAACATTCCCGAATCGCTTACCGACAAGGCAGCAACGCTTCCGCTCTCAATCTTCTTCCAACTGTCCGTGCCTCAGGTCGAGGTCAGGAACAGGGCATACGCGGCGGCTGTTCTTCTTACGGCTATCATCTTGGTACTCAGTCTTTCGGGACGATTCATCATGCGCCATTTCTCGAAGAACAAAATTTGAATCATAACATATTTATGTTACATAAATGCCATCCGAAGGCTATTTCGGGAGTGGTGATTGGAATGTAATTTTGCATCGTTGAAAGTTTGGGACTGAATGAAGGAAAAGACGGATGTTTCAGACTTAGGAACTTAATGATAAAAACAGTAAAAAGATGTCAGAAAAAATCACACATTTAAAAGAATTAGAGTCCGAGGCGATATTCGTAATCCGCGAGGTTGCTGCTCAGTTCGAGAAGCCGGTATTGCTGTTTTCGGGAGGTAAGGATTCGATTGTTATGGCTCACCTTGCATACAAGGCGTTCTATCCTGCACCCATACCTTTCCCGTTTCTGCACATAGACACCGGTCATAACTTTGTAGAGACTATCGAGTTCAGAGACGAGTTGGTTAAACGCCTTGGCGTTAAACTGATTATCGGCTCGGTGCAGCAGAGTATAGACGAGGGCAGAGTGGTTGAGGAGAAAGGCTACAACGCATCGCGAAACAAGTTGCAGACCGTTACGCTGCTCGACACCCTCGAAAAGTATAAGTTCGATGCCGCTCTTGGAGGTGCGCGCCGCGACGAGGAAAAGGCTCGCGCAAAGGAACGCTTCTTCAGCCATCGCGACGAGTTTGGACAATGGAATCCGAAGAACCAGCGTCCCGAGTTGTGGAACATCTTCAACGGAAAGAAGAATCTTGACGAGCATTTCCGCGTGTTCCCAATATCAAACTGGACTGAAATTGATGTTTGGCAGTACATTCTGCAAGAGAAAATAGCCCTTCCGTCGCTATACTACACTCACGAACGCGATGTGTTTGAGCGCGACGGCGTTTGGCTGGCTCACTATCCGTTTATGCAACTGAAACCTAACGAAACGGTTGTGCGCAAGCGCGTTAGATGCCGCACCATCGGCGACATAACATGTACCGGACTTACGGTTTCAGAGGCCAACAGCCTCGAAGAGATTATCGATGAGATTGCGACAAGCCGAGTAACCGAGCGCGGCGGAAGAGCCGACGACAAACGCTCCGAAACGGCAATGGAAGACCGAAAGAAATCGGGCTATTTCTAATCAGTAACAAACAAAAAATAAGACATTACAAATGAGCGAAATAAAGAATAAGAAAAGCGGCAACGGATATCTCGACATGGAACTGTTGCGCTTTACCACCGCCGGAAGCGTGGACGACGGAAAATCCACCTTGATTGGCCGATTGCTATACGATTCAAAATCAATCTTCGAAGACCAGTTGCAGGCCGTAGAGGCGGCTTCAGAACGTCTTGGCAACGCCGAGGTTAATCTGGCTCTGCTAACCGACGGACTCCGTGCCGAGCGCGAGCAGGGAATCACGATAGATGTTGCCTACCGCTACTTTGCAACTCCTAAGCGAAAATTCATCATAGCCGATACTCCGGGGCACATTGAGTACACCCGAAACATGGTTACTGGAGCGTCAACCGCTGATGCAGCCATCATCTTGGTAGATGCGCGCAACGGCATAATTGAGCAGACAAAACGCCATTCTTACATCGCATCTCTGCTGAAGATTGACTATGTTGTGGTGGCGATAAACAAGATGGATCTCGTAGACTTCTCGAAGGAAGTGTACGATAATATCCGTGCCGAATATGCCAAGATTGCCGATGTGCTTGGTCTGAAGAACGTCTTCTTCATCCCTATTTCAGCCCTGAAGGGCGACAACGTCGTCAATCCGTCGGAGAATACGCCGTGGTATCAGGGCGAGACGCTCCTTCATCTGCTCGAGAACATTCCGCTAAAGCAAGGTGCCGACGAGGCACAGTTCCGCTTTCCGGTTCAGTACGTTATCCGCCCTCAAACAGCCGAGTGGCCCGATTATCGCGCCTATGCCGGCAGAATATCTGGCGGAAGGATAAAGGTTGGCGACAAGGTTACGATTCTTCCGTCGCAGACCGAATCGGTCGTGTCGCGGATAGATGAGGGTACGAATCAGGTTGATGAGGCTCGCTCGTCGCAGAGCGTAAGCATCTCGCTTGCTGACGATGTTGATGTGAGCCGCGGCAGTCTGATTGTAAAGACTAACGAACTTCCAACGGTTTCAAACCAGATTGAACTGCTTGTGTGCTGGCTCAACCATCGTCCGTTGCAGTTGCGCCAGAAGTACATCATCCGCCACACATCCGACGAACTTCAGGGCGTTGTGGGCGAGGTTGAATACAAGGTAAACATCAACACTCTTGAAAATAATTTCGATGATAAAGAGGTGAAGATGAACGATATAGCAAAGATAAAGTTGAAACTGTCAAAGCCTTTGGCATTCGATTTGTATGCCGAAAACCGCACAACAGGCTCGCTCGTGTTCATAGATGAAGGCACGAACGAAACCGTAGGCGCAGGCATGATTGTTGGATAAAACTGTTGTAGAATCTATGACAAACGAAGAAATAGTTTCACAATTAAACGAACGCTTTGCTGAAAGCACTCCCGAGGAGATTCTGGCGTACTTTCTTCCGCAATACGGCAACCGCATCGCGCTGGCATCGAGCCTAGGACTCGAAGACCAAGTGCTAACGGCAATCATCTCGAAGGTGGCAAAAAAGGTTCTGCCGCATCCCGAAGAGGTGAGAGTCTTTACAATAGACACGGGGCGGCTTTTCCCAGAGTGCTATCAGTTGATTGACAAGACAAACGACAAATACGACATAAAAATCGAAGTCTACTCGCCAAACCACGAGGGCGTTGAGCAGTATGTCCGCGAGAACGGTGTGAATGCCTTTTACCAGAGCGTAGAACTTCGCAAGGCTTGCTGCCGATGCCGAAAGATTGAGCCGCTTCTGCGCGCTCTCTCAACCCTCGACGTGTGGATTTGCGGTCTGCGTGCGTCTCAGTCTGTAACCCGAAGCAACATCGACGTGGTTGAGTGGGATGCCAACAACGGTCTGATAAAGGTCAATCCTCTGGCACGATGGAGCGAGGACGATGTGTGGAAGTACATTCGTGAGAACCGTGTGCCGTACAATAAACTGCACGACCAAGGCTATCCGTCGATAGGCTGCCAGCCTTGTACGCGCGCCATAAGTGAGGGCGAGGACATTCGCGCCGGCCGATGGTGGTGGGAGAATCCAGAACACAAGGAGTGTGGACTTCATAAACGATAAGATTATGTATAAAATTCCAGATACATTAACACAAGATATTGACAAGTTCGGCCGCTTGTCGGGCGGCTATCGTAAAGGCGATGTTTCGCCGGTCGAGTTCAAGGCTTTCAGAGTGCCGCTTGGAGTCTATGAGCAGCGCAAGAACGAAGTCTATATGGCTCGCGTGCGCGCCACAGGCGGAGTAATCACTCCAAAGCAACTCTTGAAGGTTATCGACATAGCCAAATCCAACGGCTCTAACCTTCTGCACATCACCACTCGCGCCGAGGTTCAGATTCTCAACCTTCAGCTCGATAGCGTTCAGACGGTTCTTCAGCAGCTTCAGTCTGTTGGACTGGCAACCAAGGGCGGCGGCGGAAATACCGTCCGCAACATTCTGGTTAGCGAGTTCTCGGGCATCAGCAACGACGAGGTGTTCGACACAACACCATACGCCATGGCTCTTACTGATGCCGTTGTGCCCGAAAGCGACTCGTACACCATGCCGCGAAAGATGAAAATCGCCTTCTCTTCGGACGATAAATTCGTAGACTACGCCGGAATAAACGATGTTGGATTGGTGGCACAGATTAAAGACGGCCGCCGCGGATTCAAGGTTTATGTTGGTGGCGGAGCTGGAAGCAAGCCGAGCGTTGGCTGGCTCTACAAGGATTTCCTTCCGGCAGAGGATTTGTATGCCCTCGTCAAGGGCTTGAAGACTTTCTTCAACGAAAACGGAAACCGAAAGGATAAGTACAAGGCTCGCATCCGTTTCATTTTCTATAAGTTAGGCAAGGAAGAAACGTTCCGCCTTATCGACAAGTATGTAGAGGAGGCTAAGAAATCGGGCAAGACGCTCGATGTCCGCCCCGACGATTTTCCACATAGCAAGGAGGGCGACAGAACCGTCGTTCTGCCGTTCAAACTGGGTAATATCTGGCTCGATGATGAGGCTGCGCTCGGCAAGTTTAAGGCGATTCTTGAGTTTGCCGACAGATTCGGAAATCATACCGTACGCTTTACAACAAGGCAGAATATCCGCTTCCGCAACATTCCAGATTCGGCTTTTGCCGAGTTCGAGAAACTTCTCGACGATTTTTCTGCGGATTACCGAAAGCCGCTGGTACTCAATAATATCGTTTCGTGTACCGGAGCCGATACTTGCCGACTTGGCATCTGCCTTTCAAAAGGACTTGCCAACGCCATTTACAAGTCGCTCGAAGATAGCGGCTTGTCTCTCGACCATCTCGACGATGCTCGCATAAACATCTCCGGATGTCCAAACCTTTGCGGACAGCCTTTGTGGGCAGACCTCGGCTTTGTTGGAAAGGTTCTGCATACCGACCATGTATATCCGGCTTATCAGGTTTATGTTGGGGCAAATTACGTCGATTCTCCTGCGCTTGCCGAGAGCATCGGAAACATCGCGGCATATAATGTTCCGCGCTTTGTTGCCGACCTCGTAGCCAAGTTCAACGAGATAGCCGACCTTGCCGAGAATATCGGCGTAGAGATTAACTTCGGAAAATGGATTCGCTCGTCGGCAGGACGCAAGACGGTTGCGAAGATTGTTGCAAGATATCAGAATGTGCCGCTCTTCAGCGAGGATAAGAACTATTATTTCGACTTCGAGAGCGATGAGGTGTTCAGCGTTACAAAGCGCGGAAAACCAGAGTGTTCTGCCGGAATATACGATATGATTACCGTAGACCAGCAATACATCAAGGAAGCACAGGGCAAGGACGATTATGCCGTAATCTTCCACGCCAGCCGAATGTTGTTGGTTACTCGCGGACTCGATCCTCAGCAGCCGTCCGAGGTGTTCGATGCTTTCATCGAGCATTTTATCGATGCCGGATATATAGATGCGTCGTTCAAGTCGCTTGTCCTAAAGGCAAAGGCAGATGGCAAAGGCGGAACATACGACTCGGCGCAGGCAAATGCCTTGGCAGATGCCGTCAACGCCCTCTATCTCAGCATGGACGATGCGCTCCAATTCAAGAAGCCAGACGACAAACCTTCTGCCGCTCCTCAGCCTAAAGCCGAGCCAGAGACGAAAGCCGAGCCGGAGGCGAAATCAGAATACACTCGCTCAAAAGATTTGCGCGGCGTTCTCTGCCCAATGAATTTCGTCCGCACCAAACTCGAACTTGCTACCCTCAAAACGGGCGACACTCTCGAAATCCTTCTCGACGACGGCAAGCCAATTGAGAATGTGCCGGGTTCTGTAAAACTCGAGGGACACGAAATTCTCTCTCAGACTCAGACGAGCGAGGGTTATTGGCAGGTTGTCATTCGTAAAAAATGAAACATCCGTTTTATTACTGTTTTTTATTCCTAAATTTTCTCCGCGATGCTTCTTTGGTAAGTGTCGCGGAGATTTTTGTAATTGACTCTGAAAATGAAGAAAAAATATTTTTTTTGAAAAAACAAAAAAATATTAAGCCTATAACGTGTAAAAAATGTAAATGATATCTGTAATATAAAAAAGTATATTATATTTGCAAAGTCAATAGAGAATGTGTTTTTATTTGTCTTAAAGAATCTGCACATTTTTCAGGCAATTTTTATTCAGAAAGCTTTTAGAAAAAATATGAAGAAAAAAAATGACTTAGATGTACAAAAAGAATTAAGCAACATAAAATATGGTGCTGCTTGGTGTTGTATGATGAATTTGTCGGACTATATTAAATTCTCAGGTATAGCAAAGGCGTATTTCAACAAGTCGTCTCAATGGATTCACCAAAGGCTTCATGGTTATATTGTTAACGGCAAAGAAGCACAATTTACAGAAGACGAATACAAGAAATTTAGTGATGCATTACGAGATATTGCAGCTAAGTTAAACAAAGCAGCCGATGATATAGACAAGGCAAAACACGAACCGCTTGAAGATTAAATCTTTCTTTATTTCAAATATTTTTATTGACAAAAAGCCACGTTTTTTAGCCACCGTGGCTTTTTTTTCGAAATCGATTTTTTTGAAGTAAAAAATTTGTGTAGATATGACGAATAATAAATTAAATCGCTTGCACATTCTCACGAGTGTACAAGCGATATTGGTTATTATGAAGCAAGTATTATTTGAAAATTATTTTCTTTCCGTTTTTGATTACGATTGTGCCTGACTGCGGATTCTTGCAGACTGTTCCGTCGAGATTGTACATTCTGTCGTCGCCGAGAGTGCAGTCGTAAGTTTCGTCTGCATCGGCAGCAAGAGGAGACACGATACCGTCGGTAGCAAGCAGGCTGAGCATCTTTTCGGCATAGCGTTTGCCAAGTTCGCGATAGCCGGCAGAAGTGAAATGGAAAGAGTCGTTTCCCGGCAAATCTTTGGCGGAAATGATATAGGCGTTTGGCAGAACCTCTGGCAACTTTGGCAAGGCCGCTATGTTGTGCCATGAACATGCTCCGCCGCTTTCTGAATAGAGAGTCTCGCCGGCAAGCAACGGAACTTCGTTAGGGGCGAGACCGAGTTTCCAGCAGAGACGCTTGTACACTTTTGCAACCTTTTCAACCCAGTCGGACTGACCGCAGTTGCTCTCGCCCTGATGCAGCAGAATACCTTTTATCACGCCCGATTTCTGTGCTTCCTTGCCCAGTTCAACAAGTCTGCCGAATGGGTCGTTGTTGTATTGCTTGCAATAGTTCTTAAACCATTCGGCTTCACCTTTTATGTATGCGTCCTTGAACTCTTCCATAAACAATTCTATTTTTGCGCCGCCAACAGCCACGTTTATCACGCCCACGCTAATGTCCGACGGAAGTTTCTCAACAAGCGTGCGACCGAAATAGTCGGCTGGTGTAAGACCCGTATTCTCGCGGCACAAAGGCGGAACTGCCGTGTACCATTTGCCCATCTCGCGCTTTGGCGAGTTGTAGTTTACGGCTGCCATCATCTTGAATCGTTCCGGAACGTTTGTCTTGTCAACAGTCTCTATTGCCGCGTTGCCTTCCATGTTCGACTGACCGAAGCACAAGTAAATGTGAAAGTTTGGGTCGCCTTGTTCGGCAAGAGGATAGTTGTCCGGAACAATCGGCTCTTCGGGAGTGATGACAACTGGCTTACCGTTTCCGGCATCAACAATCTCAAACTTAACCGAAGAGTAGCCTACCGTCTGCCATCCGTCGGTCTCGGGCTTTGCAAAATCGCCGTTTATAATGTAGTTTACGCCTATGTTGTCGTCCTTCAGGATAACATCATCGAAGTAGAGATAACCCTCGTTTCCGCCAAACATAAAGTCCAGTTCGTCCAGCGGAAAATCGGCCTTGAACTTCCATGTGTACACATCCCATTGGGCTGTTATGCTTTTCTGGTCAAGATACTGAACATCGGCGCTGTTGCCCCATTCGTTGCGGTTTGCGCTCTTTGTGTCGATGGGCCAGAAGCAGATATTCATGTTGCCAGAAGCCTTAATCTTCATTGTCAAAGTATAGTTGTTACCCTTTGTAAGAGGCTGGCTTAGTACATACTGGGCTTGCGATTCCCAGATGTTAGCCTGTTTTTTCGGTTCGTAAAATCTGATGCAATAATCGGCCTGCGCCATTACCGAAACAATGGTGCAGACAAATGCAAATAAGAAAGTGTAAAATCTTTTCATCCTGTTTTTTTCTATGGTTTTCTGATTAAAGTCTTAATTTTTCGGGAGACAAAAATAGCGATAAAAACATGGATTTCGGCGTTGTTCTGTTACAATATATGTGTTTGTTTGTTTCAAAATAGGGTAGTGCCGATGCTTTAAGTTGGTTATGATGTTCAATATTAGCAAAAACGATTTCTGTCAGTTCTAAAATAAAAAAAGGCTGAAGAATTGAATTCTCCAGCCTTCTGCTTTTATTTAAGTTCAAAATGTTACTTGCTCAACTGCTCGTGCATGTTGGCTGCGGCTCTACGGCCGTCGCCCATGGCAAGGATAACTGTTGCGCCACCACGAACAATATCGCCACCGGCATACAAACCAGCGTGGCTGCTCTGCATCTGTTCGTTTACGGCGATGGTGTTCTTTCTGCCAAGTTCCAAGCCTGCGATAGATGTAGGAACGATTGGGTTTGGCGATACACCAACGGCAACGATAGCCATGTCGATGTCGAGAGTAACAGTCTTGCCCTCAACCGGAACAGGTGAACGGCGGCCGGAAGCGTCAGGCTCGCCAAGTTCCATAACCTGAAGGACAACCTGCTTAACAGCACCCTTCTCATCGGCAATATATTCGATAGGGTTGTGAAGAGTCATGAACTCGATGCCCTCTTCCTTAGCGTGCTTAACCTCCTCAAGACGTGCCGGCATCTCCTGCTCAGAACGACGGTATACGATGAATACCTTTTCTGCGCCCAGACGCTTTGCTGTACGGCAAGAGTCCATTGCTGTGTTACCGCCACCTACAATCATCACGCTCTTAGCCTTGTTGATTGGAGTATCTGTTGCTGAGTTTGAGGCATCCATCAGGTTCACGCGAGTAAGATACTCGTTTGATGACATGATGTTGATGCTGTTCTCGCCCGGAATGTTCATGAAGTTAGGCAGACCTGCGCCCGATGCAACGAAGATTCCGTCGAAGCCCTCCTTCTCAAGGTCGTCAACGCTTATAGTCTTTCCGATGACGCAGTCCTTAACAAACTTAACGCCCATCTTCTGAAGGTTCTCAATCTCAACGTCTACAATCTTGTTTGGCAGACGGAATTCAGGAATACCATATTTAAGCACACCGCCAATCTCGTGAAGTGCCTCGTAAACAGTTACATCGTAACCGAACTTAGCCATATCGCCTGCAAATGCCAGACCAGCAGGACCTGAACCTACAACGGCAACCTTCTTTCCGTTAGATGCTGCAATCTCAGGAAGGGCAATCTTGCCGCTCTCGCGCTCAAAGTCGGCAACGAAACGCTCAAGGTTACCGATGGCAACAGCCTGATGACCCATCTTCAAGTGCATACACTTGCTCTCGCATTGCTTTTCCTGCGGACAAACACGACCGCAAACGGCAGGAAGGGCAGAAGTGGCCTTGATAACCTTTGCAGCCTCGAGGAACTCGCCGCGCTCTACATTCTTTATGAACGAAGGAATGTTGATGCTTACTGGACAGCCTTCCATACAAGTAGGGTTAGCGCAGTCGAGACAACGCTTAGCCTCGGTAAGAGCCTGCTCCTCGGTAAGACCGATGTTCACCTCCTCAACGCGTGTTGTAGCACGATAAACCGGGTCGAGTTCGCCCATAACGCAACGCTCGATGGCTGTGCGGTCTTTTGGCTTCATGCTCTTGCGCAGTTCGTTGCGCCACTCGGCGTTACGGTCGGTAAGTTCGCTAAGCGGAGTGTCCTGCTTCATCTTCTCAGCCTTGGCTGCAAGTTCAGGCTTAACCATTGATGCGGCAACCGATGCGCCGGCAGCATTAACCGATGCCTCGAGTTTCTTCATCTCCTCCTTCTCGATGTCCTTGAATGCGCCCATACGCTTGAACATCTCGTCGAAATCAACCTGATGACCGTCGAACTCTGGTCCGTCTACGCATACGAACTTAGTCTTTCCGCCCACGGTGATACGGCATGCACCACACATACCAGTACCGTCAACCATGATAGTGTTGAGCGATACGTCGGTAGGAATCTCATATTTCTTTGTAAGAAGACAGCAGAACTTCATCATGATTGCAGGGCCGATGGCGAAACACTTGTCAACCTTCTCGCGCTTGATAACGCTCTCGATACCTTCGGTTACAAGTCCCTTTGTTCCGTATGAGCCATCGTCGGTCATGATGATTACTTCGTCTGAACTCTTGCGAACCTCATCTTCAAGAATGATGAGTTCCTTGCTACGTCCTGCAAGAACTGCAATCACCTTGTTTCCGGCAGCCTTGAGTGCCTGAATGATAGGAAGCATAGGAGCAACGCCCACGCCACCGCCGGCACAAACAACTGTGCCGAAGTTCTCGATGTGAGTTGCCTGACCAAGAGGACCTACAACATCCTCGATGTAGTCGCCAGCGTTCAGTTTGCAAAGCTTAGAAGACGAAAGACCCACAGTCTGGATAACGAGTGTGATTGTGCCTTTCTCCACGTCCGAGCCGGCAATGGTGAGAGGCATACGCTCTCCGTTCTTGTCAACGCGGACGATTACGAAATGACCGGCCTTTCTTGACTTTGCAATTAGTGGAGCCTCAACTTCAAGTTTGAAGACTTTCTCTGAAAACTGTACTTTGCTTACAATTTTGTTCATAAGTTTGTTTGTTAATATATCTTTTGTTTGTTGGTTGTCTTTTTGTTATCCTATATTATGAAAAAGCGGTCACGAACAGGCACAACCTCGTGTTAATTCGCGACCGCTTATGTTTTTTCGTTTCTTTTAGTCGAAATTCTTGTCGTCGAGCATCTCGAAGCCGCAGTAAGGAACAAGAACCTTCGGAACTCTGATGCCCTCTGGAGTCTGGTTGTTCTCCATTATAGATGCAACGATTCTTGGCAATGCCAGAGCCGAGCCGTTAAGAGTGTGGCAGAGTTCTGTCTTCTTGTCCTCGGCACGACGGTAGCGGCATTTCAGACGGTTAGCCTGATAACTCTCGAAGTTAGATGTTGAACTAACTTCAAGCCAACGCTTCTGTGCTGCTGAATAAACCTCGAAGTCGTAGCATATTGCGCTTGTAAACGACATGTCGCCGCCGCAAAGACGAAGAATACGGTATGGCAACTCGAGTTTTACAAGAAGGCTCTCAACGTGGTTCAGCATCTCCTTGAGGCTCTCGTAAGAGTGCTCCGGAGTATCGATGCGTACAATCTCAACCTTGTCGAACTGGTGCAGACGGTTCAGACCGCGAACGTCCTTACCGTACGAACCTGCCTCGCGACGGAAACAGCCTGAGTAAGCACAACGCTTGATAGGAAGGTCCTTCTCGTCGAGAATAACATCGCGGAAGATGTTTGTTACAGGAACTTCGGCTGTTGGGATAAGATACAAGTCGTCGAGGTTTGCGTGATACATCTGACCTTCCTTGTCTGGAAGCTGACCAGTACCGTAGCCTGATGCCTGATTTACAACGTAAGGAGGCTGAACCTCAAGATAACCATTCTTGCGAGCCTCGTCGAGGAAGAAAGCCTCGAGTGCGCGCTGAAGGCGAGCCATCTTTCCGATGTAGAATGGGAAGCCTGCGCCTGTTACCTTAACGCCAAGTTCAAAGTCTATGAGGTTGTATTTCTTTGCCAAGTCCCAGTGGCAGAGAGCGTCGTCGCCAAGTTCTGGCACTTTGCCGCCAGTCTTTACAACAACATTGTCCTCTGCGCCTGCGCCTTCTGGCACGTCGTCGTTAGGAATGTTAGGAATTGTACAAAGCAACGCAGTAAGTTCCTGCTCGCTTGCTGTAAGTTCGTTCTGCAATTTCTCAGCATCCTGCTTCAGCTCGGCAACCTTTGCCTTTGCAGCCTCTGCATCATCCTTCTTGCCTTCCTTCATGAAGGCACCGATTGTCTTTGAAAGCTTGTTTGCTTCTGCTTTATTGTCGTCGAGTTTCTTCTGAACCTCGCGGCGCTTCTTGTCAACTGCAAGCACATTGTCGATAGCCTCTTTTGCTCCGGCGAAATGCTTCTTTTCCAAACCTTTGATAACCTTTTCGGTTTCTTCGGTTATAACCTTTAATGTAAGCATATTTTAATGTTTTATTACTTTTCGCTATAATAGGAATGAAAAACGAAGCAAAATTAGTGAAAATCAAAAATATGGCAAAATAAAATGCCACAAAAAAAGGATGATTCGCAAGAACCATCCTTTAGTTTTGTATTTTTGATGCTAATTAAGCCTCTGGAATAACAGAAACGATGCTTCTGTTAAGGCGGCCCTTCTTGAATGTTACAGTACCGTCAACCAAAGCGAACAAAGTATCATCCTTACCGATACCTACGTTCTCACCTGGGTTGTGCTTTGTACCACGCTGGCGAACGATGATGTTACCAGCCACTACCTTCTGACCACCGAAGATCTTAACACCTAATCTTTGAGCTGCTGACTCACGGCCGTTCTTAGAACTACCTACACCTTTTTTATGTGCCATCTTACTTCTATTTTAAATGATTAAGCGATTACTGACTTGATTAAAATCTCTGAGAACTGCTGACGGTGACCGTTCAACTTGCGGTAACCTTTTCTTCTCTTCTTGTGGAAAACAAGAACCTTGTCGCCCTTTACAAGTGGTGAAACTACCTCAGCAACTACCTTTGCTCCTTCTACAGCTGGAGCACCTACTGTTACAGTACCGTTGTTGTCTACCAACAATACCTTGTCAAATTCAACAGTTGCGTTAGCCTCTGCATCAACGATGTGATGAACGAACAATTTCTTGCCCTCTTCAGCCTTGAACTGCTGACCGTTAATCTCTACGATTGCGTACATTTTATAAAATTTAAACGGGTTTTCTCCGCAAGGCGAACCGATTCGTTCGGTTACTTCTTAGCCTCCACGGACTAAATCGGCGGCAAAAATACATAACTTTTTTGAATTGGCAAAGTGTTTTGTTTGATAAAATGATGTGATTCTGCATTTTTGCCGGATGTTCTTGTGCCGAATGTGATAAACTTCGGTGGAAGTGATGCTTTTCGGTTTTCTTTTTGTATGTTTGCAGCAGTTGTCATTTAAATTCTGAATGTTATGGATGATATCAAGAAGTATGAAATAGAGAAATACAAGAAGGATTTCTCGGAAGATGGTCTGATGAACAAGCTTGCGAAGTATGCCAAGACGGCGGGGCGTGAACTTGTAGAGAATGTCTTGATTCTGTGGTATGCTTTTCCCGAGGCTTCGGCTGCCGATAAGGCTATAATAATGGGGGCGATAGGGTATTTCATTTCGCCCTTGGATGTGATTCCCGACCTCATTCCGGGCTTGGGCTATACCGATGATTTTGGTGTGGTGGCATGGGCGGTTGCCCGCATCAGACTGAATGCTTCGAAAACTGCCATCGAGAAAGCCAAAAGAAAAGCAGATGAGTTCTTTTCGTGAAGGCTTTTTAGTTTGTGTAAAAAAGACTCGCAATTGCAAAATATCTTCATGCGGTTGCGAGCCTTTTTTTTGTTCGTTTGTTCGGGATTCCTTCGGGATTCGTTCGGGACGAATGCTCGGCTTTCCGGACTTTATTTTTCCGTGTATTCCGAATGTATTGCGGTTATTACGGTGGCCGATGCGCCCGTGCTGCCCGTATGCTGGATGTGTATTCCTCCAAATTTGTTTGGCGACTGCATTACGGCTGAAAGTTCCTGCAATTTGTCGCCGTTCTTTATTGTTGCTGTCAGTTTGTCGCCCGTGGCTTTGAGCGTCAGTTGGCAGCCTTTCTTGAATAGCGTGCATTTCTCGGCCTTGCAGATGGCTGTTACTTTCGAATCCTTGTATTCTACAAGGTAAACGTCTACGGCTCTGTCGTGTTGCGGAGTTCTGACGAATCGTACTCCGTAGCCGGTCAAGGTTTTTGTGTCGAATTTTATGCAGATGTCCAAGTACTGTCCTGTTGCGCTTCCGAATCCTTGTCCTGCCGATTTGCATGGAGTCAAATCGATGTTCAGAATCTGACCCTTATAATCTTCGTTGCTCTTGGCGGTGAACATCATTCTTGCGCCTTTCACGTTCTGAATCATGCCGTAGCAGCCCTCAGCCCCGTCTATGCCTTCGCCGTAGCACCAAGGCGATTTGCTATTGTCTATGCTCCAGTTGAAATCGGCTGTATCTTCGGGCTTGTAAGCGTCTAATGTCCATGTACCTTCGATAATTTCTGGCTGCGCTTGGAGTGGGAGGAATGGGTGCTTTACGGGGCGCGGAATGTCTGGGGTAGGCGGAAGGTTGAACGGCTTCCCGTTTAGTGTGTTGCCTTGCATTATGCAAAGATGCTTGGGGTTAGGGTCTTTGCACCATTTTATGTCGAGATTCGGGTCGTCGCTCGTCCATTCGCAGTCAATCATTTTTACAGGGCCGCTCACTTTTGTCAGATATTGCGTTCCGCTTACTTTGGTGTGAATCTTGCATCTGTTAAACGTCGCGCCTTGTGCCGATGTGGTATAGAACGGCTTTGACGAAAAGAACGTGAACGAACAGTCGTTGTACGTTCCGGTTCCGCAAAGTGCGTCGTCGGTACATTCGAAATAACAGTTGCTGAATGTTGCGTGCCTTGCTCCGGCAAAAGGGCAGAGGTTCAGGCGCGAGATGAATCTGCAATTCTCGGCCTTGTAGTTGTCGCCGTTGCAGATGGCAAGTTGTGCCTGAACAATGGCGTCGTTGCGCTTCTTTCTGTTCAGTCTCGGGTTGAGAGGGTAGGTGAGGTCAACGTTACAATAGTTTCCTAATGTGATATTCTGGATTGAGATATTGTCTCCGCAGAAATGGAACATCGTGAAGTTTCCGACCGCTCCCTGTGTCTGACCGCGGTTGCATGCAAGAATCACATCTTCCGGGTTCTTCGAAAGTCCGATGATTTTCAGATTCGAGATTCTCACTTTCATTCCAAAAGGCTCGTTCTCGCCGTTTAGCGGTTTGCGGATGCCGTCGTCATCAGGATTGTCAATCCAATAGACGGATGGCTCTATGTAGATTGTTGTCGAATCGGCGGCGTTCTTCTCGGCAAAAGCCAAAGCCTCGTTCATGCTATTGAACGTGAATTTCTTCGCATTCGTTTTTGCCTTGCTGCTTACATAGATGTTATTTCTTGATGATGTGAGAGATTTTCCTTCGAAAGAGAATTTCGTTTGTGCGTGGCAGATTGCCGTTGCGCACAAAATGATTAGTGTAGAAAATATTCGCATTTTTGTATTAAGTATTTTGTTTGTGCGATTGCAAAGATAAGTTTTTTCGGTATAAAAAGAAAAAGGATTTCAAAAAAAAACTTGAAATCCTTTTGAGTGGGCGTTGACGGATTCGAACCGCCGACCCTCTGCTTGTAAGGCAGATGCTCTAAACCAGCTGAGCTAAACGCCCTTTCTTTCGAAAAGCGATGCAAAGATACGGTGATTTTTTCAAACTGCAAAATTTTTAAGCAACTTTTTTTATTGCATGGGCAAGAAAACGAAAAAAAAGTATATCTTTGCACCTTGTAAAGAAATAAGAATATAAATACAATTTTAAATACAAACATGGAAACAGTTGTTAGTGGAATACGCCCAACAGGAAATTTGCATCTTGGAAACTACTATGGTGCGGTGAGAAGCTTTGTGAAAATGCAGGATGAGTTTAACTGTCTCTTCTTTATTGCCGATTGGCATTCTCTTACTACAAGCCCTAAACCTGAGGATATTAAGCGCAGCGCGCGAACCATCATGGCTGAATACCTTGCATGCGGACTCGACCCTGAAAAGGCGACGATATATTTGCAGAGCGACGTAAAGGAAGTTCTCGAACTTTACCTGTTCTTCAATATGAACACATATCTCGGAGAATTGGAGCGTGTAACTACGTTCAAGGACAAGGCTCGTCAGCAGCCCGACAACGTAAATGCCGGATTGCTTACTTATCCAACCCTTATGGCTGCCGACATCTTGCAGCATCGTGCGGCAAAAGTTCCGGTAGGAAAAGATCAGGAGCAGAACATGGAGATGGCACGCAAGTGCGCACGCCGTTTCAACAACATCTACGGAGTTGAATATTTCCCAGAGCCACAGAACTACTATTTCGGAGCACAGGCACTTAAAGTTCCGGGACTCGACGGCTCTGGAAAGATGGGCAAGAGCGACGGAAACTGCATCTATCTCATCGACGACGAGAAGACAATACGCAAGAAAGTGATGAAGGCTGTTACCGATGCAGGCCCTCAGAGCATGAACAGCGAGAAGCCAGAGGTAATCAAGAACCTCTTCACAATGATGAGCATAGTATCAAGCAAGGAGACTCTCGACTATTTCGACGAGAAGTGGAACGACTGCACACTCCGCTACGGAGACATGAAAAAACAACTTGCCGAGGATATGGTGAACGCCATCAGTCCAATCCGCGAGCGTATCTTGGAATTTTCGGCTAAGCCAGAGATGCTCGACGAAATTCTTGCAGCAGGCGGCGACAAGGCTCGAAAGAGTGCCCAGCAGACGCTGAAAGATGTCCGCGAAATTATAGGATTTAAGAGCTTCTGATAAATAATTCAGCGAAAAAGTTGTATTTTTGATAAAAATAATTATTTTTGCCAAATAATTTGTAGCATTCACATATAGTTTATATTTATTTTTTATAATGGAACTGGATTTATTAACTGCCATCTCGCCTATTGATGGCCGCTATAGAGGAAAAACAGATGCATTGGCTGCATATTTTTCTGAATTTGCGCTTATAAAGTATAGAGTAAGAGTAGAGATTGAATATTTTATCACCCTTTGTGAATTACCGTTGCCTCAGTTGAAGGCATTCGACAACGCGCTGTTTCCTAAACTGCGCGCCATATATCAGAACTTTACTGAAAACGATGCACAGCGCATCAAGGACATCGAGAAGGTTACTAACCACGATGTTAAAGCTGTAGAATATTTTATAAAGGAGGAGTTCGACAAAATTGGTAACCTCGATGCATTCAAGGAATTCATACATTTCGGTCTCACTTCGCAGGATATAAACAATACTTCTATACCTCTTTCTATTAAAGAGGCTCTCGAAGAGGTTTACTATCCTTCGATTGAAGAGGTCATTGCTCAGTTGAAAGAGTATGCCGAGGAATGGAAGAACATTCCGATGCTGGCTAAGACACACGGACAGCCTGCATCTCCTACACGTCTTGGAAAAGAAGTAATGGTTTATGTGTACCGCTTGGAACGCCAACTTGCACAACTGAAGGCGTGCCCAATAACTGCCAAGTTCGGCGGCGCAACAGGTAACTACAACGCGCATCATGTTGCTTATCCGCAGTACGACTGGAAGTCGTTCGGAACAAAGTTTGTAGCTGAGAAACTTGGACTTGAAAGAGAAGAGTATACAACACAAATTTCAAATTATGACAATCTGAGTGCAATATTCGACGCGATGAAACGTATAAATACTATAATCATCGATCTTGATCGTGATTTCTGGATGTATGTTTCAATGGAATATTTCAAGCAGAAGATTAAGGCTGGTGAGGTTGGCTCGAGCGCAATGCCTCACAAGGTTAACCCTATCGACTTCGAGAATTCAGAAGGAAATCTTGGCGTTGCCAATGCCGTGCTTCAGCACTTGGCTGCAAAACTCCCTGTAAGCCGTTTGCAGCGCGACCTTACCGATTCTACGGTTCTCAGAAACATCGGCGTTCCGATGGGACACATGCTCATCGCCAACGCAAGCACTCTGAAGGGCTTGAGAAAGCTTCTGCTTAACGAGGCTGCCATAAATGCCGACCTTGACAACTGCTGGGCTGTTTGTGCCGAGGCTATTCAGACAATTCTGCGCCGCGAGGCTTATCCTCATCCATACGAGGCTCTGAAGGCTCTTACACGAACAAATTCAGCCATTACAGAAAGTAGCATAAAGAACTTCATTGAGGAACTTGAGGTGAGTGAGAGCGTGAAAGAAGAGCTGCGTGCTATTACACCACATTCATACACAGGTTTATAACAAACAAAAAATAAAAAAAGAGTTTATTAATTTTATTACTAACAATTGAATTTCTGGGTACACATTTAGGAGGTAGTGATATCTTCGAATAACGTTAACGAGAAATGATTAATTTATTAGGACTATGAGCATTGAAAACGAAAACTGGAAGGAAGAGAGCCATGGAGCTCCAGCCAGCGACAACAATCAAAGTGAGTCTTCACAGTATCGTGGAAGCTACAGCACAGACGGCGGTTCTTATTCTTCTGACCGTCAGTCATATCGCCCACGCTACGGTGGTTACAACAATAATGGCGGCGGTCGTCCACAGCGTCCGCGCTACAACAATGGCGGACAGCGTCCTTATGGCAACGACGGCGGCGAGCGCAGCTATCGTCCATCTTCTTATCAGAAGGATAGCGATGGCGCTGCATATCGTCCATCAGGTTATCAGTCACGCACTCGCTACAATAACGACGGCGGTTATCAGCCACGTCAGCAGGGCGGCTACAATGGCGGTGGTTACCAGCGTCAGCAGGGTGGCTACAATGGTGGTGGCTATCAGCGTCAGCAGGGTGGCTACAACGGCGGTGGCTATCAGTCACGTCAGCAGGGCGGTTACGGTCGTCCTCAGCAGGGTGGCTACGGTCGTCGTCCTCAGCAGGGTGGTTACGGTCGTCCTCAGCAGGGTGGCTACGGTCGTCGTCCTCAGCAGGGTGGTTACGGTCGTCCTCAGCAGCAGGCAATTCCTTCTTACAAGCAGCCTGTTGAATATAAGGAAATTGCATACGATCCAGATGAGTTGGTACGTTTGAACAAGTTCCTTGCCAATGCAGGTGTATGCTCACGCCGTGAGGCAGATGAGTTCATTCAGGCAGGCGTCGTTTCTGTAAACGGCGAGGTTGTTACTGAACTTGGTACAAAGGTTAAGCGTTCTGACGAGATTAAGTTCCACGATCAGCCTGTAAACGTAGAGAAGAAGGTTTACGTTCTTCTTAACAAGCCAAAGGATTACGTTACTACAAGCGACGACCCACAGGCACGCAAGACTGTTATGGACCTTGTTAAGGGTGCTTGCAAGGAGAGAATCTATCCTGTAGGTCGTCTCGACCGCAACACAACAGGTGTTCTTCTTCTTACAAACGATGGTGACTTGGCTTCAAAACTTACTCATCCTAAGTTCTTGAAAAAGAAGGTTTACCACGTTTATTGCGACAAGAATGTAACAAGTCACGACTTGGAGCAGATTGCAGCCGGCATCACTCTCGACGATGGCGAGATTCACGCAGATGCAATCAGTTATGCTTCAGAGACTGACAAAAAGCAGGTTGGTATCGAGATCCACAGCGGTAAGAACCGTATCGTTCGCCGTATCTTCGAGAGCCTTGGCTATCGCGTAACTAAGCTCGACCGAGTATTGTTCGCAGGTCTTACAAAGAAGAACCTTCGCCGCGGCGACTGGAGATTCCTTACAGAGCAGGAAGTGAACATGCTTCGTATGGGTGCTTTCGAGTAATCAAAGAAAAAAGTAAATATATAAGGGTGGCTTTTGGGTCGCCCTTTTTATAGTAAATATAATCAGATGGAAAAAATACGTAGAACAAAGATTGTTGATGTGCTTCAGAGCACAAATTACAATTCAACAGTTAATGTTAAAGGATGGGTTCGTACTCGTCGTGGCAGCAAAAACGTAAATTTTATTGCGCTTAATGACGGTTCTACAATAAAGAACGTTCAGATTGTTGCTGATGCAGATAAGTTTGATGAGGAACTGATAAAGAAAATTACAACAGGTGCTTGCCTTAGCGTAAACGGTACTTTGGTAGAGAGTCAGGGTGCTGGTCAGAGCGTTGAGATTCAGGCAACAGAGATTGAGCTTCTTGGTGCGTGTGGAGATGATTATCCAATGCAGAAGAAGGGACAGAGCTTTGAGTATATGCGCCAGCACGCTCACATGCGTCTGCGTACAAATACATTCGGTGCTGTGATGCGCATCCGCCACAACATGGCCATTGCAATTCACACATTCTTCCACAACAAGGGCTTCTTCTATTTCCATACTCCGCTCATTACAGCGAGCGATTGCGAGGGAGCTGGCCAGATGTTTCAGGTTACAACAAAGAACCTCTACGACCTGAAGAAGGACGAGAACGGTTCTATTATCTACGACGATGACTTCTTCGGAAAGCAGACTTCACTTACTGTAAGTGGTCAGCTCGAAGGCGAACTTGGTGCAACTGCATTAGGTCAGATTTACACTTTCGGTCCTACATTCCGCGCCGAGAACTCAAACACTCCTCGCCACTTGGCTGAGTTCTGGATGGTAGAGCCAGAGGTTTGCTTCATCGATATGGACGACCTCATGGACCTTGAGGAAGAGTTCATTAAATATTGTGTTCAGTGGGCTCTCGACAACTGTAAAGACGACCTCGAATTCTTGAATAAGATGATAGACAAGACACTTCTTGAACGTCTTCAGGGTGTTGTTAATACCGAGTTCGTTAGATTGCCTTACACAAAGGGTATCGAAATCCTTCAGGAGGCTATCAAGAATGGCAAGAAGTTTGAGTTCCCTTGCAACTGGGGAGACGACTTGGCTTCAGAGCACGAGCGTTACCTCGTTGAGGAGCACTTCAAGAAGCCTGTCATCATGACAAACTATCCAAAGGCTATCAAGGCATTCTACATGAAGATTGACGAGAAGAAGCCTGTTTACGATGGCAAGGAGATGGAGGAGACAGTTCAGGGTACCGACGTATTGTTCCCACAGATTGGCGAGATTATCGGCGGTTCTGTCCGCGAGGAGAACTACGACAAGCTCGTTGGCGAAATCGAAAGCCGCAACATCCCAATGAAGGATATGTGGTGGTATCTTGATACTCGTCGCTTCGGCTCATGTCCTCACGGTGGTTTCGGACTCGGTTTCGAGCGTCTGATTCTGTTCGTAACAGGTATGCAGAACATCCGCGACGTGATACCATTCCCACGTACTCCAAAGACTGCTGAATTCTAAAGATAAGATTGTATATATTTAAGGTGAGGGCTTTGCATCTGTTTGCATCGCCCTCGCTTTTTGTTTTGTTGAAAACTTCAGAAAATTGTTGAAAAACTTTGCCAGTTCGTCAAAAATTAGTACTTTTGCAAGCCGATTATTATCAAGACAAGCGTAAAGGCTTGTCAAATAGCGTGTTAATAGCTTTGCTTTTGGCCGGGCGAGTGGTTAGTGAATCGCTATAAAGAAAAATTAGTAGTAAACAAATTAAAAAATTAAAGAAAGTGAACACTTTAAGTTACAAGACCATTTCCGTTAACAAGGAAAATGCCAAGAAAGAGTGGGTTGTTGTAGATGCAACAGATCAGGTACTCGGTCGTCTTGGTTCAAAAGTCGCTAAGTTGCTTCGTGGTAAGTATAAGCCATGCTTTACTCCAAACTCTGACTGTGGCGACAACGTAATCATCATCAACGCAAGCAAGATTAAGCTTTCAGGTAAGAAGATGACTGATAAGGAGTATATCAATTATTCAGGTTATCCTGGTGGTCAGAAGATTTTGACTCCAGCATCTATTCTTGCTCGTCCAAATGGTGAGGAGAAATTGATCAAGAGAGTAGTAAAGGGTATGTTGCCAAAGAACCGTCTTGGTGCAAAGCAGTTGGGCAATCTTTATGTCTTCGCTGGCGAGGAGCACGACAAGGCAGCACAGCAGCCAAAAACAATTGATATTAACTTGTATAAATAATTGAAATGGAAGTAGTAAATGCATTAGGTCGTCGCAAGAGCGCGATTGCTCGTGTCTACGTAACAGAGGGCACTGGAAAGATTACAATTAACAAGAGAGATCTTACAGAGTACTTCCCATCAACTATTCTACAGTACGTTGTAAAGCAGCCTTTGCTTACACTTGATGTAGTTGAGAAGTATGATATCAAGGTGAACCTTCAAGGCGGTGGTTTCACTGGTCAGTCTCAGGCACTTCGTCTTGCTATTGCTCGCGCATTGGTTAAGATCAACGCTGATGACAAGAAGGCTCTTCGTGCAGAAGGCTTCATGACACGTGATGCTCGTGAGGTTGAGCGTAAGAAACCAGGTCAGCCAAAGGCACGTCGCAGATTCCAGTTCAGTAAGCGTTAATCTTTCGGAACTGACTGCAAACAAATGTTTAGTATCTAAACCGCTGGGACTTTCTATTAATCGGGGGGACTACCCAGAGGTTGGTTTCAAAACAACTAAAAAGAAAGTAAACAATTTAAATTTTAGAAAATGTCAAGAACTAATTTTGATACATTATTGGAGGCAGGTTGCCACTTTGGTCACCTTAAGAAAAAGTGGAACCCAGCAATGGCTCCTTATATCTTCATGGAGCGCAATGGTATTCATATCATTGACCTTCACAAGACTGTTGCTCTTGTTGACGAGGCTGCAGAGCAGTTGAAGCAGATTGCAAAGAGCGGCAAGAAGATTCTATTTGTTGCTACTAAGAAACAGGCTAAGCAGACTGTAGCAGAGAAGGCTGCATCTGTAAACATGCCTTATGTTATCGAGCGTTGGCCAGGTGGTATGCTTACAAACTTCCCTACAATCCGTAAGGCAGTTAAGAAGATGACTACTATCGACAAGCTTACTGCTGATGGAACATACTCAAACCTTTCAAAGCGCGAGATGCTTCAGATCAGCCGTCAGCGTGCTAAGTTGGAGAAGAACCTTGGTTCTATCGTAGACCTTACTCGTCTTCCAGCAGCTCTCTTCATTGTTGACGTATTGAAGGAGAACATCGCTGTACGTGAGGCTCAGCGTCTTGGTATTCCTGTTTTCGCTATTGTTGATACAAACTCAAATCCTAACGGAGTTGATTACATTATCCCAGCAAACGATGACGCTACTAAGTCAATCGACGTAATCCTTGATGCTTGTTGCGGTGCTATCGCAGAGGGCCTTGAGGAGCGTAAGGCTGAGAAGGTTGATGCAGAGGCTGCAGGCGAGGGCAAGAAGGGTGGCAAGAAGTCATCTAAGGCTCGTAAGGACGAAGAAGAGGCTAAGGCTTAATTCTTCGGGCTTATAAAATATTACATGCCCAATGCTCAAACAGTTTTTGTAGCATTGGGCATCTTTTACTTTTCAACGAATACTAATTTTTAAAGCATAATAAAATGGCTGTTACATTAACAGAAATCAATAAACTCCGTCAGGCCACTCAGGCTGGTCTTATGGATTGTAAGAAGGCCCTTACTGAGGCTAATGGTGATATGGAAGCTGCAATCGCTATCCTTCGCAAGAAGGGTCAGGCTGTTGCTGCAAAGCGTTCTGATCGTGAGGCTGCAGAAGGTTGTGTTCTTTCTCGCGTAGACGGTAACTATGCAATGATCGTTGCCTTGAAGTGCGAGACTGACTTCGTTGCAAAGAATGCTGACTTCGTTGCTCTTGCAAATCAGATTGCTGATGCTGCTGTTGCTGCAAAGGCTAAGTCTCTTGAGGAGGTTCTTGCTCTTACAGTAAATGGTATGTCTGTTGCTGACGCTGTTACTGAGCGTTCAGGTGTTACAGGTGAGAAGATGGAGCTCGATGGCTTCAACTATGTTGAGGGTGAGCACGTTGTTGCTTACAACCACATGAACGGTAACTTCCTTTGCACACTCGTTGCTTTGAACAAGAAGGCTGACGACGAGGTTGCTAAGAACGTTGCTCTTCAGGTTGCTGCTATGAACCCTATTGCTCTTGACGAGAACGCTGTTCCACAGGCAACTAAGGATTCTGAGCTTGCAACTTCTATCGAGAAGGCTAAGCAGAACCAGATTGACAAGGCTGTTGAGGCTGCTCTTAAGAAGGCTGGCATCAACCCAGCACACGTCGATTCTGAGGAGCACATGGAGTCAAACATGGGCAAGGGCTGGATCACTGCTGAAGATGTAGCTAAGGCTAAGGAGATTAAGAAGACTGTAGCTGAGGAGAAGGCTGCATCTCTTAACGAGGATATGATTAAGAAGATTGCTGAGGGTATGGTTAACAAGTACTACAAGGAGAACTGCTTGTTGAATCAGGCTTTCATCGATGATGCTAAGATCAGCGTTGCTGACTACTTGAAGAAGTCAGACAAGGATCTTACAGTAGTTGATTTCAAGCGCTTCACTTTGCGTGCAGAGTAATTTTCTTGTTAAAGAAAAATATAAGGAGATCTGAATTTCAGACCTCCTTTTTTTGTGTCAAGAAATCGTCTGAACTGTAAAGGAAGTTGTAGTTCGGACGATTTCTTTTTAATACTCCCAGCGGAAATTCCATACGGTTGATTTACGCAGACTGTCTGCCAAGGCGTGGATTGTTTGCTGGATTGTTTGCATCTCGCGGTCCTCAACTATGTCAAGACAGAAGGCGCATTGCTCTTTTGCTAAATTCAGGCTCTGGGCATCGCTTACAGGCTGTGGAACGGTCATCCCGAGCATGTTGTGCGCAATGAATGTTGGGACTGCTCCATACTGCTCGAACCAATATTTGCCTACGTTCGCAAGTGTCTTATTGTCAGGGCAATCGTAATAGTACCAAAATGGAAACCATGCAAGCAATTGCCATGGCTCACTGACAGGTACTTCAGCTAAAAGTACATATTTCTCCTCAAGGTGTAATTTATGAATTTCATCCCCCTTATCTGAAGGTTTACCTAGAATTTTCTGATAATGTTCCGAATCTTCTTGATATTCTTTCAGCATTTCATCCAACCATCTTTTTCCTTCGTATGACGAAGCGTTGTCTATCAGTTTTTTTCGCATTGTACGGACCTTTTCAATGACAATCTCGTCAATGTCAATCTTGTCGTCACTTTCATCGTTGTATTCAATATCCATCAGCATGCTGTCGTTAACATAGATGATAATTGGAATAAAGCCTTCTCTTTTCCCACGTTTAAGAGATTCGTTGAAATCTTTCAAAAGTTCGTCTGAAGCCCCATTATCGTAGTATCGGTATGGACAGTCTATTACTTTTTTGAATTCCTCGACCATCTCTTTTACGTATTCATCGAATATATAGACGAGGTCATTTTTGAGTGCCTCTGCCAGTTCTTTTTTGAAATCCTCGAGACCTTCTTCCTCTTCTTCAGATTCTGTTTTATCTTCTCCTGTTGTAATTACACTCTCTTTTTCGAATTTCTCGGTCCTCTTGCCCCACTCTTCTTTTGATTTTGTTCTATTTTTTAGTGCTTTAACGACAATCGTGATTACTACAATTGGAATACCAATTATATTTGCAATTAAAATCACTATAAAGATACTTGCTACTACACCACGACTAACTCCAAGTCCTTCAAGTCCATAGCCGATTCTGAGTAGTACAGCCGAGAGAATAAGAATACCACAAATGCATCCGCATCCGTCCAATGGAGTTTCTAATATTTTTTTGTTTCTTTTGCTCATAATTATTATTAATAATGATAATCCGCAATATCCCCAAATGTGTTATCTTTGCAATTGAAAAAAATCATAGTCAAATGAAGTTGTTGGATTTTGCAAAACATTTCGACAGCGAGGAAGCTTGTGAAAAGTACCTCAAGGAAACTCGCGAAAAAGAAGGTATAAAGTGCAGCCGCTGTGGCTGCGAG
>Ga0310695_10001677_pt1 | contig 50718 bp, 43 predicted proteins | sample RumenRJG_04DNA_FD_203882 | JGI IMG/M metagenome (GOLD analysis project Ga0310695, IMG submission 203882) | Bovine rumen microbial communities from Lethbridge, Alberta, Canada - RJG_04 (v2) (version 2) | ecosystem: Host-associated > Mammals > Digestive system > Stomach > Rumen | place: Canada... | reverse complement strand
TCTCTGAATCTTGTAAAGTATCTCGTAAACGGCGATGCGGATCGGCTGGAAATTGCCATAGAACAGGGGCTTGAAAAGTACATCAGTGTCCGGGACATCTCCCGGGGTGCCAGCAGGGAATGCTACTATCACGCCTTTCTTAACGGATACTTTTGCGGACTGGGAAAATCCGCCGGCATCAGCAGGTATCAGTCAAATCCGGAGGCCGGAAACGGCTATGCCGATATTGTCATGGTGGCTCAGAATAAAACGGTTGGCATCATCATCGAGCTTAAATGCACGGACAGCGAGGATTACCGGGTTATGTCAAAAGCCAGCGCTGCGGCCATCGGACAGATTGATGCCAATAAATACCAGTCCGTGCTTTCAGAGGGGAAAATCAGAAGAATTTATTCCTACGGCATCACTTTCTGCAAAAAGTCGTGCTGCGTCAGGGTGAAATCAGAAAATGTTCAGACTCCTGATCTCTGACCGCAGTTTATTGTTGCCGCCATGATACCCTAAAAATTGTTCCTGTCGGGGGAAAACGCCATTCTTAAAACATGCCGGAGGCGGGGCGAGATACGGAATCCATCAGTTGCAGTGCTTTCCGGCTACGAGATTGGTAACTTCGCGATTATTGATAATGCCGTGCCATTTCATTTTATCCAGCATTGAAATCAGATGCCGCGAGCTTTTGTTTTTACAGGCCTCCCGGTACATCTGCTCCAGATAGCCGTCCAGGTTTTCCATGGAATTACGTTTGTCTTCTCCGGGAGCACCGGTGTATATCACATAGAAATGAACCTCGGAACCGGGGCCTATGGCCGCCCGCTCCAGGACAAGATTCGGTGCCAGCCTGCGGGGCAGATTCTTTTCCAGAAGAGGACGGTATACCCGATTCAGGAAATCCTCGTCATAGAAGCCCTGTTTTTCCTGCTTCATCAGTGCCTTGGTGGTGTTATAGCTGTTTTTGCCGTTGTTTTTGCAGAAATCGCTGTTAATGATGTGTTCGGAGAGCTTCTCCCCCGATTTGTCAAGGTATACCAGATCCAGATAGCTGCTTTTGTTTATGTATCTGGAAAACTGTCCCGAGATGATGGATCCCTGACAGAAGAAGCCGGTCAGAAAATCCGGCAGGGAGTTTACGAAATCCAGGGAGCTTTCTTTGCGATCCCGGAGACTCAGATTGTTTTTTCTGACGGTGACTTTTATTCCTCTGCCGTCGGACAGCGGTGAAACCTCGGTCCGGTTTTCGGGATCTGCGGGAAGAATTTTGACAAGATCCTGCATAAGAGCGCTCTGATCCTCTGCGGGATAGCAGCCGCCGAGCAGCGCAGCGGCTGTTACGGCCAGTGTCAGATATTTCAGCATTTCCGATCCCTCCGTTGCTGGTTTCGGGAGCGCAATGTCCCCTTTCACCATATCTTATCACATTGCGGATTCCGGTATTTTGACGCAGGCTGAGACTTGTTGAAAAACAGGCTGAATGATGTGTCGGGCGGAAAGAAGAGGGATGCAGGCGAAACCGGCAGGCATGCATAGTGAGGCACGGCAGGATAATAGAAAAGGCGCCGCCCCGGGGAGGACTGCGCCTTTTCAGATTTCCGGAAACGACCGTTTCCGGAATGCCGTGTTACTTCCGGAGTTTGTCCAGAAGGTGCTTCAGAATGTCGGAGGCAGGAATCTTCACCTTGGAGAGATCCTTTCTTTCCTCGTATTCCACGCATCCCTCGGCGAGAGTCTTGTCACCGATGATTACCAGATGCGGGATGCCGATAAGCTCCATGTCCGCAAACTTTACGCCCGGTCTTTCGTTCCGGTCATCAAGAAGCACTTCGACACCGGCCTTTTCAAGTTCCTCGTAGAGCCTGTCGGCGGTTTCCGTAACTGCGGTGCTCTTGCCGTAGTTGAGCGGAATCACTGCTACCTGGAACGGAGCCATGGATGCCGGCCAGACAATGCCTTTGTCGTCATGGTTCTGTTCAATGGCGGCGGCGATTACCCTGGTAACTCCGATGCCGTAGCAGCCCATTTCCATGGGAATGTTCCTGCCGTTTTCGTCCAGCACTGTAGCGCCCATGGCGGCGGAATACTTGGTGCCGAGCTCAAATACCTGTCCCACCTCGATGCCGTGCTTCAGGATTACGGTTCCCCGGCCGTCAGGGCTTGCATCCCCCTCCACGATGTTACGGAGATCCTGAATCTCGAAATCCGGAACATCCCTGACCAGATTGGCTCCGGTGTAATGGAAGCCGGTTTCGTTGGCACCAGTGCAGAAATCAGACATGACCGAGGCAGCCCGGTCAACAATGATGCGCCCCCTGAAGCCCACAGGTCCCAGGGATCCCGGAAGAGCTCCCAGGGCGGTTTTGATTTCCTGTTCGGAGGCAAAGGTCAGCGGCGCGGAAATTCCGGTGATCTTTTCAGCCTTGACCTCGTTAAGCTCGTGATCGCCACGGAGCACCAGCATTACGAGGCAGTCTTTGCCGTCTTTGTCAGTGCCGTGCACCACCAGGGTTTTTGCCACGGTGCTGATATCCCGGTTCAGGAAGGAAGCTACCTCCTCCACGGAATGGGCATTCGGAGTGGCCACTTTGGTCAGTTCCTCCGCAGGAGCCTTTCTTTCCTCAGCAGGCATGGGAGCCTCGGCCATTTCGATATTGGCAGCGTAATCGGACTCGTTGGAGAATACGATGATATCCTCGCCGGCATCTGCCAGTACCTGGAATTCATGGGAATGATTGCCGCCGATGGATCCGGTGTCGGCTTCCACAGGTCTGAAGAACAGTCCCAGTCTTGTGAAGATGCTGGTATAGGTATCGTACATGACCTGATAGGTTTCGTGGAGACTGTCGGTATTGGTATGGAAGGAGTAGGCATCCTTCATGACAAATTCTCTGCCGCGCATCACTCCGAAACGGGGACGTACCTCGTCACGGAACTTGGTCTGGATCTGGTACAGGTTCAGCGGAAGCTGCTTGTAGCTTTTTACCTCGTAGGAAGCCAGCCAGGTAACCACCTCTTCATGAGTGGGACCGAGAACGAAGCAGTTTTCCTTTCTGTCTTTGAAACGGCAAAGTTCCGGACCGTATTTTTCCCATCTTCCGGATTCCTGCCAGAGCTCGGCAGGCTGTACCACCGGCATGTTGATTTCCAGAGCTCCGGATTTGTCCATTTCCTCGCGGATAATGTTTTCCACCTTGTTTAAAACACGAAGCCCCGTGGGAAGCCAGACATAAAGTCCGGATGCGAGCTGACGGATAAGACCGGCACGAAGCATAAGCTGGTGGCTGACCACAGAGGCTTCGGCAGGAACCTCTTTCAGAGTTGACAATAGAAATTTACTGGTGCGCATGTTAGGCCTTCAAGAATTTATCCCTGTTTGACAGGTTGAAATAACTGACCGCTATTTTAGCAAAAACGGGGCAGTTTGGAGAGGTTTCGAGACAATGCGGCATTCCGGGCCAAGGGGAGCAATGTGCAAATTCAAAATCTCAGAATGGTTCATTAATGTTAAAATCAGTTTCGGTTCGGTGATGCCGGGATTTATTAATGCTTTTCAGGGTGAATTCATGGATTTCAGCATATTTTTGTATACTTTTGCAGCCTTTTTGCTGTTTTTTCTGCTGGCAGCCATCGGGTATATCATTCAGCACAAGATGATTCACGGTTCCTGCGGCGGACTTGCCAATGTCGGTGTTGAAAAGGCCTGCTCCTGTGAAAAGCCCTGCTTCAAAAGAGTGGTGGTCACCAAAATCAAAAAGCTCGCCGGCAGGAGCGACTCGGAAGTCTCCGGAAAAAGCTGAGTCCGGGGCAGGATTTTGGCGATGCATGAAGATCGGTGTTTTTCCGGTCTCCGGTTTCTGTTGCCGGACACCTCCGGTAACTGTTTTTTCTTTTTTCGCTGTCAATGATTCAGGATCCTTCAGTTTGATGAAAAAAATACTATTCGGTTTTCTGTCACTTGCCATGCTTGCCGGTTTTTCAGCCGGACTGTCGGGCTGCGACGTGGGCACGTCTTCGGTTTCCCGGAGTGAGCTCAAGATAGGCGGCAAGACCATGGGCACCTTTTATAACATTACCGTTATCGGAGATTATCCCGGCGGACAGGAGCAGCTTCGGCACGAAGCCGAGGAGGTGCTGGATCGGGTGAACCGGGAGATCTCCTTCTTTGACAAAAACAGCGAGCTTTCCAGATTCAACCAGCATAAATCCACCGAGCCGTTCCGGGTGTCTCAGGATGTGGCCGACGTGGTTATTGCAAGCCTCAGGGCAGGAAAGGAGCTTAATGGCGCCGTGGATGTGACCGTGGGTCCTTTGGTTAATCTCTGGGGCTTCGGGCATGTCAAATCGGAAAACCAGTCTGGCATTCCTGACGAAAGTGCCATCAATGCCGCCAGAAAGCGCATAGGCCTTGACAAACTGCATGCTGCGGTGGGGTATAACTTTGCGGAGCTGAAGAAGGACATTCCTAATCTTGAAGTGGATCTTTCCACCGTGGGAGAAGGGTTCGGGGCTGACAAGCTGGCGGAACTCATGGATCTCCGGGGAATTCAGAACTACATGGTTTCGGTGGCCGGAGCCATTCGCACCAAGGGGCTGAACAGCAGAGGCAAGGACTGGGTAATCGCCATTGAGCATCCTACGGCCGAGCAGTCGGTAGGGCAGCGTCTTGAAGTTCCGGTGTGTACCATGGGGCAGGCTATCTCCACTTCCGGAAGCTATCGCAACTACAAGATTGATGAAAAGACAGGGCAGCGTCTCAGTCATATCATAGATCCGGCTACCGGGAGACCCATAACTCATCATACGGTTTCGGTTACGGTGGTGGGTGCCACCGCTCTTTGGACGGATGCCATTGACACCGGGCTGATGGTTATGGGATCCGAAGAGGCTATCAGATTTGCCAATGAGAGAAATATGGCCATTTACACCATCGTAAAGGAAGGCAAGGAATTCAAGGCTCATTACAGCCGGGCGATGCAGAAATATCTGGTTTGTGACTGACGCCGGAGTGTTAGCGGATTTGCGGGGGCTTCGGAAGAAGCCCTTTTTTGTTTCCTAAACTGTGAATGAACCGGCGTTATCAGGCGATAACTGACAGTTTCTTTTTCCAGCGGTTATAATTTCGGATTCAGAGAAATGGCAATTCTGCGGTAATTTGCACATGGACTGCAAAGTGACCGCAAATTGACCGGTTTCGCGGTTTCTTGATTAGATTTGACAGACGGACTGTTATATATGCACGTTCATATTTTAGGGATCTGCGGCACCTTCATGGGTGGGGTGGCTGTTATTGCAAAGGAGCTGGGGTATCGGGTTTCCGGCTCGGACGCCAATGTGTATCCTCCGATGAGTACCATGCTCAGAGAAAAGGGGATCGAGATAACCGAGGGCTATGACCCGGCTCAGCTGTCGCCGGCTCCGGATCTGATTATTGTCGGGAATGCCATGAAAAGAGGCAATCCCTGCGTGGAATACATGCTTAACGAAGGGCTGCCTTTTGTGTCGGGGCCGGAGTGGCTGGAGCACTATGTACTGAATACAAGGAAGGTAATCGGAGTGGCCGGAACTCACGGCAAAACCTCCACCTCCGGCATGTGTGCCTGGATTCTGGAGCATGCCGGCTTCAGACCAGGTTTTCTGATTGGCGGAGTGCCCGGGAACTTTGATACCTCCGCCCGGGTGGGGGATTCCCCTTACTTTGTGATTGAATCTGACGAATACGACTGTGCCTTTTTTGATAAAAGGTCCAAATTCGTGCATTACCGGCCTTTCGTGCAGATCCTGAACAACCTGGAATATGATCATGCCGATATCTTTGAGGATGTCCGGGCGATACAGAAACAGTTCCATCACCTGGTGCGCATCATACCGGGGAAGGGAGAGGTTATTATCCCATGTGATTCCCGGACTCTGGATGAGGTTATTGACATGGGGTGCTGGTCAAATCTGGTCAGAACCGGCGCGCCCGGTGCCGGTATTTATGCCGAACTTGTTAACGAGGACGGCAGTGCCTTCAAAGTTTACGAAAAGGACGGCACCATAATTGGCGAGGTTTCCTGGGAGGGGATCGGAAACCATAACGTCAGAAACGCTCTGATGGCCATTGAGGCTGCCCGCTATATCGGTATTTCCCCGGAAAAGTCCGTGGCCGCTCTTTGTGAGTTCAGAATGCCGAAGAGAAGAATGGAATTCAAGGGAGAAAAGAACGGCGTTTCGCTTTACGATGATTTTGCTCATCATCCCACCGCCATCAGAACCACTCTTGACGGTCTCAGAAAGAAGGTGGGATCCGAAAAGAGAATTATCGCGGTGTTTGAGCCCCGTTCCAATACCATGAAACTGGGGGTTAACCATGAGCAGCTTACGGATTCTCTGTCCATCGCCGATGTAATTTTCATGTATGCTCCGGACGGCCTGAAATGGAATACCGACGAGCTTGCAGACGGTCATAAGTTTAACGTCTGCCATGATTTTGAGGCTATGCTCAGCGATATTGTCAGAGAGTCAAAGCCCGGTGATGTTATTCTGGTCATGAGTAACGGCGGTTTTAACGGCATTCAGGGGAAGCTTCTGGAGCGGCTCTGATTGCCGGAAGCACGGGCTGATCGTGCTTATAAACAGCTATCGGGCACTGTTCCGTGGTTCTCAAAACCAGGCGGACGGAGCTTCCGGTGGCTGTTTTTTTATCAGGTTTTAAGCTTTAATGTCAGAGAATCATGTAATCCGGACGAATCATGACGGCTGACGGAGTGAACGGCATTATCCGGGATTCTTCCGGAAAGGCTCCGAAGAAGACATGGGAAAACAATTATGAAAAGCCCCCGTAACGCTTTGATTTTCATCCCGGGAAACCGGCTAGGATTTGCGGGGACACTTCTCAGGTTTGAGGATATCGCTCTCACCGCTGATGAAACGGCAGCAGCGCTCCTTTCGGACGGGGTTGCGGAGGAGCAGTACCAGTCCCTTTTGCGATCCTTTTCTGAAGATGAGGCTATCGTGATACGAAATGTCAGAAACGCCCTGAATTTTTTGGATTCCCGAGGTGCCTCCGGGGTTTTTGCCGATCTCGGACTGTTCATTGAGCTTAATGGAATCCTGGCCAAAGATCAGGCCCTGTTTCCCGGGGTTCTCAGGAACGGCATCTGTTCCGTACCCTGCATCGGGGAAATACCGGTTCCCACGGTTTCGGAGGTAAGCCGGGAAATAGCATGTCTCAACAGAATGGACCGGCATAATTATAAACGCGCGGCGGCGGAATGTTTTTGCCGTTTGTCCAGGATGCAGCCGTTCTGGGATGGCAACAAGAGAACGGCGTTTTTTCTGTGCAATCTCCTGCTTCTCGGAAAAGGCTTTGACGTCATGATTATCAGGAACAGTGTTTATGCTGATTTTGACAGGCTTCTTACAGCTTTTTACACCGGAGAGAACGAAGATATAATCAGCTTCCTTGCCGGCTGCTGCTTTTTCCGGAATCAGGCGGCATAAAAAGTGTACTGCGACTCTCGGTTTTTCGAAAAAACAGAAGGCAGGCATTCGGAAATGCCTGCCTTTTCCCGTACTGTTTAAAAACTTTTTCCGGATGCCGTACTTTAGGCTTCAAACATTGCGGAGATGGATTCCTCATTGGAAATGCGGCGGATTGCCTCTGCCAGCATTGGAGCCAGGGTCAGCACCTTAACCTTGCCGGTGGCCTTCATTTCCTCGGACAGAGGAATGGAATCGGTAACAATAACCTCGTCCAGACTGGACTCGGAGATGTTTCTCAGGGCCGGTCCGGAGAGTACCGGATGGGTGGCATAGGCAAACACTCTCCTGGCTCCTCTGGCCTTCAGGGCATCGGCAGCCTTGCAGAGAGTCCCGCCGGTGTCAATCATGTCATCAATGATGATGGCATCGCGGTCCTTGACCTCGCCGATAAGATGCATTACCTCTGATACATTGGGACGCGGACGACGCTTGTCGATAATGGCGATATCGGTATCATTGAGGAGCTTGGCAATGGCGCGGGCCCGAACCACACCGCCGATATCCGGAGAAACGATTACCGGATTTTCAAAGCTGTGGTTCTTCATGTCGTCCACCAGAATCGGACTTCCGAAAACATTGTCCACCGGAACATCGAAGAAGCCCTGAATCTGTTCGGCGTGGAGATCCACGGTAAGCACGCGATCAACACCGACACTGGAGAGCAGATCGGCCACAACCTTGGCGGTGATGGGCACACGGGCGGAACGGAGTCTTCTGTCCTGACGGGCATATCCGAAATAGGGCACCACGGCAGTGATACGGCCGGCGGAAGCGCGTCTCATGGCATCAATCATCACAATGAGTTCCATGAGGTTGTCGTTGGTGGGAGCACAGGTGGACTGGATGATGAAAATGTCGCCGCCGCGTACATTCTCATTGATTTGCACATGGATTTCGCCATCGCTGAAACGATCGACGGTTGCATTGCCTAATCTGGTGAACAGTTTTTCGGCAATTTTCTGAGCAAGGTCAGGAGTTCCGTTCCCTGCAAAAATCTTCATATCCGGCACGGTATTAACCTCAGATGATCTCTTAGTGACTGATTTTATTTTTCCAGACTGTTCATTCCGGGCTTTTCAGCTTTTCGAGCAGCTGCCCGAGAGGCGAAAAGTTACAGGCCCTGGCCACAAAGCCGCAAATATGGTCCGGAAGACTTTTATATGCCTGAACAGCGGTGTTTTCATCAGAAAATTCCGCAAAGCACGAAGCTCCGGTTCCGGTCATTCCTGATGGTGCGTATTTTAGCAACCATGACAGTGTGGTTGCAACCTCCGGATAGATCTTTTTTACCAGCTCCTGACAGTCGTTTACCATGGGAGCTGCCATTATTTCCGGGATGGTCATTTTCGGGGTGTTACGGGGAAGGTCCGGATGCGTGAATATCTCCTTTGTGGAAACGTGAACATCCCTTGGGGTGGCCACGAGATACCATTTTTCCGGGATGGTAACCGGGGTGAGCTTTTCGCCTACGCCTTCGGCAAACGCGCTGCGGCATCTGACGAACACCGGGACATCCGCACCAAGTTTTCTCCCGGCCTGTGCCAGGTCGTTCTCCGAAAGCCCCAGCCTGAAAATATGGTTAAAAGCGAGAAGAGCGGTGGCCGCATCGCTGGAACCGCCGCCCAGCCCGCCGCCCATGGGGATTTTCTTGTCCACCCGGATGTCGGCTCCCAGAGAGCGGCCGGTAATTCCGCAAAGAAGTCTGACTGCCTTATGGATAATATTCTCCTCCGGAGGGAAGCCCATGTTCGGATAAATGTTTATCTTTTCGTCGTTTCGGGGTTCAATGGTCATGGAATCCCCGCGATCAAGGATGGCGAATACCGTCTGAAGCTCATGATAGCCGTCATCGCGTCTGCCGTTGATGCGCAGAGAGAGATTGATTTTTGCCGGAGCCGGCCAGACTGTCAGATTTCCCATTTGTTTATCCTGATTCTGATTATAAGATCCTGTCCCTTAATCGTAATAAATTCCGGAAGAACGTATTTTCCGGTGGTGCCGTAGCGATCGTAGGTTACGGTGAATTCGTCATGAGTTATTTCCCGGACGGTATGGTTTTCGTTTCTGACAAAGGGAAGATTCCCGGGAATTGCCCGCACAATGTCCGGAAGTCGGTCAGCGGGAATGCTGAGCCCGGTGAGTCTCTTTATAAGATTATCAGCCGCTCCGGTATGCTGTTTTCCGTCACTGTCAGTTATAACGGCCAGTCCCCGGGTGTTTTCCAGTCTGAATACGGTGGAACCGGTAAGCGTTGTCAGTTCCAGGGTGTAGGAGTCATCATTTACTGAGAAATTAAGGAAGGAGGACATCCGGGTATTTTTTTCGACAATGGCGATTTTTCCGGAGGTGGCGAAGTTTTTTATCTCCGCAAGCTCGCTGTTCTGTTTTTCGTAAAATTCCAGAGATTGCTCCGGTATGGAATTGCACCCGGCGGCAAACAGCATAATGCCGGCCATGGCGGTAATGAGTATTCCTGATTTCATGTGAAAATTCAGTCCGTAAGGAGAATGCGGAATGCCGCACGGTTCACGGGGAGGATTTCTGAAGAATCCCGCTCAGTGTTTCGGAGTTTTCCGCGGCGGTGTTCCCGCAGGATGAAAACGGGTAAATGGTATCATTATTGATGCCATTGATCAATGCGGCTCCGTGAGCCGCATACACAAAAAAGGCCCCGGATTTGTTCGGGGCCCTGTGAATTACCAGGTATGAGCCTTCAGGCAGGTCTAATTAAAGAGAGCTGGTGAAGGTACGGGTAATAACGTCGTTCTGCTGCTCTCTGGTGAGAGAGTTGAAGCGTACGGCATATCCGGAAACGCGGATGGTGAGCATCGGATACTTCTCAGGATTGTTCTGGGCGTCGATCAGAGTGTCTCTGTTGAGAACATTGACATTCAGGTGCTGACCGCCTTCGTGATCCGGAGAATGATGGAAGTAACCATCCAAAAGACCGATAAGGTTCTTGTTCTGGGTATCCTTGTCATTGCCGAGGGCAGCCGGAACAATGGAGAAGGTATAGGAAATACCGTCCTTTGCATAGTCAAACGGCAGCTTGGCTACAGAAGACAGGGAAGCTACGGCCCCCTTCACATCACGGCCGTGCATCGGGTTGGCGCCCGGACCGAAAGGCTTGTGAGCCTCGCGTCCGCAAGGAGTGTCACCGGTGTTCTTGCCATATACCACGTTGGAGGTGATGGTAAGAATCGACTGGGTCGGAAGAGCGTTTCTGTAGGTTACGCGTTCCTTGATCTTCTTCATGAAGCGTTCAACGAGATCGCAGGCAATGGAGTCCACGCGTTCATCGTTGTTACCGAACTTCGGGAAGTCGCCCTGAATGTCGAACTTGGTGGCAACACCGTCTTCGTCGCGAATAGGCTTAACCTTGGCGTACTTGATGGCGGACAGGGAGTCGGCGGCAACGGAGAGACCGGCAACGCCGCAGGCCATGGTACGGAATACATCACGGTCATGGAGAGCCATCTGAACTGCTTCATAGGCATACTTGTCGTGCATGTAGTGAATTACGTTAAGAGCGGTTACATACTGGGTAGCCAGCCAGTCCATAAACTTGTCAACGCGCTTCATCACATCGTCGAATTCCAGGTATTCGCCGGCAGGGATATCAGTCTTGGGACCTACCTGCATGTGCTTGCCGTCCTTGACAATGAGCTCGTCCTTGCCGCCGTTGATGGAGTACAGGAGAGTCTTGGCCAGGTTGGCACGGGCCCCGAAGAACTGCATTCTCTTGCCGATAACCATCGGTGAAACGCAACAGGCAATGGCATAGTCATCACTGTTGAAGTCAGGACGCATCAGGTCATCATTCTCGTACTGGATGGAGGAGGTGTCGATGGAAACCTTGGTGGTGAACTTCTTCCATGCGTCAGGGAGCTTCTCGGACCAGAGAATGGTCATGTTGGGTTCCGGAGAAGTACCCATGTTGTAAAGGGTCTGGAGATAACGGAAGCAGGTCTTGGTTACCAGGGTCCTGCCGTCAAGGCCCATGCCGCCGAGGGATTCGGTGGCCCAGATAGGATCGCCGGAGAACAGTGAATCGTATTCCGGAGTGCGGAGGAAGCGAACCATGCGGAGCTTCATGATCATGTGGTCAACGAGTTCCTGAGCCTGCTTCTCGGTCAGTACGCCGTTCCTGATGTCGCGTTCAATGTAGATGTCGTGGAAGGTGGCGGTACGGCCGTAGGACATGGCAGCACCGTTCTGGGATTTAACAGCGGCCAGGTAGCCGAAATAGGTAGCCTGCATGGCTTCCTTGGCGGTTCTGGCAGGACCGGAAATATCGCAACCGTACGAGGCGGCCATCTGCTTCAGTTCGCCCAGAGCCTTCCACTGCTCCTTGATTTCCTCGCGGGAGCGAATGGTGTCTTCGAGTTCCCTTTCGTCCTTAGGGTTCTCGAGCTGTGCCTGATAGGAATCAAACTGTCTGGCCTTGTCAGCCATGAGAGCATCGATGCCGTAGAGGGCAATGCGACGGTAGTCACCGATGATGCGGCCACGGCCGTAGGCATCAGGAAGACCGGTTAACACCTTGCTCTTGCGGCAGTCTCTGATTCCCTTGGTATAAACGTCAAATACGCCCTGGTTATGAGTCTTTCTGTATTCGGTAAAGATCTTTTCCACGTCCTTGTTGAAAGGCTTGCCGTAGGTTTCGCACGAAGTCTGGATCATGCGGATGCCGCCGAAAGGCATGATGGCTCTCTTGAGAGGAGCATCGGTCTGGAGACCTACAATCTGCTCAAGATCCTTGTTGATGTAACCGGGCTTGTGGGAAGTGATGGTAGAAGGAGTGTCAGGATCAAAATCAAGAGGGGCGTGAGTCTTGTTCTCGACCTTAATGCCTTCCATCACCTGGTTCCACAGGGTGGTAGTTGCTTCGGTAGGACCTTCAAGGAAGGAATCATCCCCTTCATAAGGAGTGTAATTCTTCTGAATGAAATCACGGGTATCGATAGAATCCTGCCAGGCACCTGCTGCAAATCCGGCCCATGCCTGCTTCTGAAGCTCATTGAGTTCTGCCATTTTTTACCTCTGTTGGTTTAGGTAGATAAAACGCCTTATGCCTTTGTGAGGCCGGCGCGACATTTGTTACTGCTGTTACCGCGCGACTCCGTCGTTACCGTTTTCGGTATGCGGTGGTCGTGATCCGCATTCCGGTAAACTCCTGAATTTTATGAATCTTCCCGGAACTGACCAGCCGAAGCTGATGTGTTGCTTGGTTTCCTATAATACAGCGTTTACAGTTTTTTAACAATTGAGTGTTAAAGCTGCTGCTCCGTATCGGAAACTTTATGATTTATATTATATCCGCCAGTATTTACAAAAATTGTGAACTGTATCACATAAAATAGAGTTTTTTAATGAAAGTTTTTTACAAAATATATCAAAATAGCTGTTTATTTTGTCAATGATAGAAAAATTTCTATCAGAAATCTGTCGTTTTTGACAGTCCGAAATGTGTTGACCGTCACCTTTTTGGCCATTTTTTCCCGTTTTTGGCAGTTTCCGGGATTTTTTGAAGCAAAAATCACCGGAATGCCGGAAAATCAGGACCGTTATCCCGTTTTTGACATTGTGAATCTCTGAAGTTCCGCAGTTTCATTTTTCAGGGGAATATGAAATTTTGATACCCTGAAACTTCCAAATTTCATTTTGCGGGAAGGCCAGAAATGGAAGCCGAAAAGACATAAAGGCCGGAGATGAGGGAACCTGATAAATCCCGACAGGACAATTGCACCGGGACATCCCTGAAAAATGTGCGTAAAATGAGGATACTGATGTCATAATGGATTGTCAGGAAAATCGGAACTCCTTCAGGGGGGCTGATTACCGGATGCTGTTGTCTTTTGCCTTTCCGGGTTCTTAAATTCCGGTACTTTGAGAGATGAAGATTACCAAACAGAAAATTATGTCCTATGCCGGGTATATTGCCGCGGTATCGGTGGGGTTTGTTCTTTACTGTATTTTCCGCACCACGGTAATTCCCGTGATTTCAGGAGATCTGGCGGATGAGCTTGCTGCCGTCAGGGCACAGCTTCCGGCCAGGAGTGCTGACGGCTTTATAACAGTTGAGGCACTGTCTTTCGACGAGAACTACCACGTGGTTTTTGATATCGCTGCGGATCCCCGGGGACTCAGCCCCCGGGATCCTGCCGATAACGGCAAAAATCCCGAGGAGCTTTTTAATGCCATGAAAATGGATAACAGTCTTTGTGGCAACACTGCCGTTAAGAAGATTTTCAGAGCCGGAGGCACCATCTCGGTGAATCTGACACTGACAGGAACAGACAAAAGAAGGCAGGTATCTCTTTCATGTGAGGAGTGATAAGCCAAATGCGTTTTTCGGAGTCGGAAATCCCGGATTGTTTTGTTTGATGTGAATTGCTCTGACGTGGCACTGCTTCCCTGTCCGTGAACGAAAATGCGCCTTTTCGGATGTTTTGCGCCATCATGGCAAAAAACATCACAGAGCATGACGAGATCCGTTATAATTCTGTCAGAGATTTTCGTCACAGTTTTTTCAGCCCTCCGGACAAAGTAGTATCCGAAACCGGTGTTGAGAAGCTGTCAGTTTTTCATTTTTATGGATATTGCTATTATGAAGAAAGTTGGTTTTGTCGGCTGGCGTGGCATGGTGGGTTCTGTTCTTATGAACCGCATGGAGGAGGAAGGCGATTTTGCAGGTATCGATCCTGTATTTTTCAGCACCTCACAGGCCGGCCAGAAGGCCCCGTCATTCGGCGGAAAGGATGCCGGTGTTCTTTTGGACGCAAATGATCTTGAAGCCCTCAAGGCCATGGACATCATTGTTACCTGTCAGGGCGGAGCCTATACCAAGGATATTTATCCGAAGCTGCAGGCTGCAGGATGGGCCGGATACTGGGTTGATGCCGCATCTACCCTGAGAATGGAAGATAACGCCATCATCATTCTTGACCCTGTTAACAAGGCCGTTATCGATGATGCCCTTAATCGCGGACTTAAGACCTTTATCGGCGGCAACTGCACTGTAAGTCTGATGCTCATGGGACTGGGCGGACTTTTCAAGAATGACTGCGTGGAGTGGATCCAGTCATCTACCTATCAGGCTGCCTCCGGTGCCGGCGCCAAGAATATGCGCGAGCTTCTTTCCCAGATGGGCGTGCTGCATGATGCGGTAGCTGACAAGCTGAAGGATCCTGCTTCTGCAATTCTTGAAATCGAAAAGACTGTAAGAGACGTGATGCGCGCTCCGGAATTCCCGACCAAGGAATTCCTGGTTCCGCTGGCCGGTTCTGTTATCCCGTGGATTGATGTGCAGCTTCCCAATGGTCAGAGCCGCGAGGAGTGGAAGGGCATGGCTGAGACCAACAAGATTCTGGGTCTGGCTCCGGCCACTATTCCGGTTGACGGGAACTGCGTGAGAATAAGCGCGCTGCGCTGTCACAGCCAGTCCTTCCTTATCAAGCTGAAGAAGGACATTACCGTCAAGGATGCCGAAGAGATGATTGCCGCTCACAATGAGTGGGCAAGGGTAATTCCCAATGACAAGGAAGTAACCATCAGGGAACTTTCTCCGGCTGCGGTTACCGGAACTCTCAATGTTCCTGTCGGACGCATCCGTACCACTAATTTCGGTAAGGGCTTCCTGTCAGCATTCTCCGTAGGCGACCAGCTCCTCTGGGGTGCCGCCGAGCCGCTGCGCCGCATGCTTAAGTTTATTGCCTGATGTGGCGGAGCGAGTTGCTATCCCGCCCGGAAGTGATGCAGGATAAATGAAACAATAAAGAATCCGGAAGATAAGATACCCTCCGGATTTTTTTATTTCGCGGTGGCCTGTTTCTGAAGCATGAAGAAGTCCTTTCTGAGCTGCGAGGCACGCTCTGCCTGGATTTCAGAAAGACGGATGCCGTCCAGAAGATCCAAATCCGAGGAACATTCCATAATGAGACTGCGGGCCTTTTTTTTGGCGTCCTGGAATCCTTTTTTTAGCTGGATTTCCGTCATGTCTATCAGCACCTGAATCTTGTTCAGGATGGCATTGGAGTTTCCGGGTACCTTGCGGATAGCCTCCTTAAAGAGGTCGAGAGCTTCCTCCAGATTCCCCTCGGTATATTTGCCGATGCCCTGAGAGTTGAGCTCCTGGTACTTGCTGCGGCGTTCGGACTGATCCGTATTGTTTCGGGCAATGCAGGAGCTGAGGATGCTTTTGGAAATATCATTGCCCCCCGTTCTCTCCAGGGTTTTGGCTATCTCTTCAGCCACCTCGTATTCTCCCAGGGAGATCAGGCCGGAATACAGTCCCATCCTGATGCTTTCCGAGAATTCTTTGGAATCGTCAGAAATCTGGGCCAGCACCTGATAGAGTTTCTTTTTTCCCTTGTGAATTTCGCCGCGGATCAGGGCGACCCGGGCATCACATACGGCCTTAAAGGCATCCGGGGAGAATTTCTGCTTGTTGGTGCGATCCTGATAGCGACCGATAATGTTTCCCATGACCTTTTCCATGCTGGAAATATGAAAGGGATCCCGGGACTTTTCCACAAACATGAATTCGCATTCCACAAAGCTTTCCAGAAGGTTGTCCACATCATCCGGGGAATTTTTCTTGATATTCAGGAGTGAAGTTACACCGTCCCGGGCGGTCATGTAATCGCCGGCGTTGAGCGCGGTGGTTACCTGAACGGACAGCAGCTTTTCCGAAAGGGGGGACAGCTCCACGGCATGCCTGATATTCTGGATGGCCTCGTTGTGCATACCCATGGAAACATAGTTTTTGGTGACATATTCGATGGCATCCGTCATAAGCGGGCGGCGGGTCAGGACATCCTTTATGATTTCCACGGATTCCTCGTGACGGTTCAGGCGGTACAGAATCTTTCCCATGGCGAATTTCAGATAGTCGGAGTTTGACGATATCATTCCTTCCTGAATGATTGCCTGAGCCAGATTCAGCTGATTTGTCTTTACGTAGAGATCTGCCAGAAGACAGCGGCAGTACACATCATAGGCGGTGCCTTCGGAAATGACCTTTTCCAGGGCTTTAATGGCTCCGTCGGTATCGTCCCGGTGCATGCACTTGTATACCTCCTGGAGGGCGATTTTTTTGGTAATGGCCTTTTTGATTCTTTCGGAAAACTGCTGCTGGGAGAATGGCTTGATTATGTAATCGTCCGGTTCGTGCTCCACTGCGCAGAGAACCTTGGAACGGGAGGGATCTCCTGTGATGATGAACATGAGCGACATGCAGGGAGCCAGATGCTCCGTGCGGAGCTTTTTCACCAGATCCAGTCCGGAAATGCCGCTGGTGAAGGAATAATCCGTAGTTCCCGCTAGCTAATTCTAACCACATTTAGACTCTTCCATAACATACCCCATCCGCTTCTTCTCGTCTTCGGAAGGAACATAGTCTATCGTGGAAGGACACTTAATCTTGAAGTGCTTGTATATTTCGTTCATACGTTTCACCGGCTCAGATGTCAGAAGATACTCCGGAAATATCTGGACAATCTGATACTGAAGAACCGAAAAGAGTATTTCAGGAGTCAGCCCTGTATTCAGCAGTTTGTCCATCAGTATTTTAGTAATCACCGATGTGACGAAAGTAACCATCAAATGCCCTCTGAAGCTGGCCTCTGATTCCACACACAGCGGGAGCATTTTTCCAATTCCTTTCCCTATCTTAAAAATTTCTTCAACCTGATTTCTCGTAAAATATAACCCGAGTAGATACTGCCTCTCGATCCTGCGGGTGCATACCAGCATAAAAAGACCTGCCGACTGCATTGAATCATAAAGCCTGCCGTCTTCTATGTCCTCATCTGCCAATGCTGCATTGATTCTTTTCTGGCTTTCATTTCGCATGACGGTATCAAGACAGAAGTAGCCGTAAGCATCACGATCCTTCTTTTCACCTATCATTACCTTGGTTTCAACTATGTAGTAAACGCGCCCATTGTGTTTTACCAGATTTTCCTTTGATTCGAGAGTTCTGCGAAATTCCGCAACGGCGTTTTTGAAAATATTATGATTTGACCCAACCCTTGATATAAAAGATATGCCGGCATTCATCAGGATATCCGCATTGATACCGTTGTAATATCCGGAATCCAGAAGGGCAAATTTTGTATTGATGCCGAGTCCTTTCATCTCCTCTATCGTTCTTTTCACAGTGGTTGCATCGATAACATTTCCTGATACATACCTGAAGAACAGTGGCAGTCCTGTTTTTTGCTGTACCACATATATCAGTCTTACCTCAATGCTGATATTGCCATTGTGGTTGTTTAAGCCGGTAACAGACATTTTGATATCATTGGGCAGACCGCTGCTGTCAATCAGGACAGCATCTTCAATCTCCTTCTTCAGGCCATAATCTCCTTTGGTATCAGTCATCTGACACTTTCTGACAAATTCACAGTATGAGAGGAAGAAGGCCCTCTTGCATTCCTCCATTCCCAGCATGCTCAAAGTTTCGCTTATTCGCTGAGAGGACAAGACCGCCTTCGGATACAATACCTTGGCATAGCTCAGTTCATACCAGTCCTGAGCATGGTAGTTTGCAACGGGGGACAGGATATAAAAAGCCACCAGCGCATGCAGGGTATCCTTGTTGTTATAGGGAATCGCATCAATAACATCCATGATTCCTGTTTGATGCAGAAACCGGTCAAGAAAAAACACATCGCCAAATCTCAGAACCAGCAGAGAGTACCGCTTTCTGTCAATGGCATAATATGCCCCTCGTTTAACATCTTTGGGCGGCACCACATCTTCCGGACATTGACCGTATTCATTTTTCTCAACGTTGTATGTGAATACGCCCCGTTCTCTGTTTTGATACACGCCGCGTTCTCTGTCTATCACGCGACCGAGATTGACGTATTCTTTCACGACCTTTCCATTACTCCGAACAGATTTGGTAAGGAGGGCATATTCGATCCCTTTTTTGTTCTGGTAGATGATATACATAGCTCTGCCTGTGGTTAGAAGAGATTATAACCACATTATACAGTCATCCGAAACTTAACTCAAGTACCAAACACAATAAAACAAAGGGTTGTCTCATAATAATTCTAGTACGTGGTTAGAATTAGGTGGCGGGAACTACGGATAATCAAAAAGATAGATGTCGAATTTGCTGTGGGTACAGATTTTCAGGGCATCCTCGCCGTTCAGGGCCACGGTAATGCTGGAAAAGCCGAGAGACTGCAGAATGGTTCGCATTAGAGAGGCGAAGGTATGCTGGTCATCCGCTATAATAACCCTGAAATCATTGTATTTCAGGGAAGCAAATGTCTGTTCCTGCTGTTCTTCATCCTGGGCTTCTTTGTTTGATGCGTTCATTTATTCCCTGTCTGGAGATGTCTGATTAAAACTGTGCTGACCGCCTTCATCCTTATTGCCTTCCGGTTTCGGATCCTCCCGGCAAGCGGAAACGCCGCATTTTTGCAGAGTTCGCAAATTGAAAAACCTGCGATGCCAGGACGGTCAGAGGGCTGTTCTCAGCAATGCGTGCAACATAGTTTATGCCATCTGCTGTTAAACTCAATGATATGCGGGGAGTTTAATGGCCTCTGTCATGTTTATTTTTGTTCGGCCATGTCTGTAAGGTTTTCATTTTCAGGCATGAATCGCATAAGACCCCTGAAACAAAGCTCTGCCTGTCATGATACCGGATTTCCGCTCCCGGGATCTGAAGAATACTCTGTGTCCGTCTCGGAGTTCAGACCGCCGGGTTTATTTTCCTGAAACCTTTTTCTGGATTATGGCAAAGTCCTCTCTCAGAAGCTGCACCCGTTCCGAAAGGACGTCTGACAGCGGAATGCCATCAAGAAGCGACAGATCGGAGGAGCATTCCTGTACCAGTCCCTGCGCCATTTTTTTGGCATTTGACAGACTTTCCTTCAGCTGAATTTCCGCCATATCGATCAGCACCTGGATCTTGTTCAGAATGGCGTTGGAGTTTCCGGGTACCTTGCGGATGGCTTCCTTGAACAGATCCAGAGCCTCATTAAGCTTGCCGTCCTTGTATTTGCCGATGCCCTGGGAGTTAAGTTCCTGATACCTGCTTTTGCGATCAGACTGCTCAGAATTTTTCTGGGCTATGCAGACATTGAGGATGTTGGTATAAATATCCCCGGCTCCCTCCCGGGGTTCGTCATGCCGTATCTGCTGGGATATATGTTCGGCCATTTCGTATTCTCCCAGGGCCATGAAACCGAGATACATTCCCTTCCTGATGCTGTCTGAGGCGTTTTCCGATTTGTTCAGGAGCTCCAGGGCCTGGTAGATCTTTTTTTTGCTTTTCCGGATATCGCCGCGGATCAGGGCTACCCTGGAATCGCATACCGTTTTAAAGGTTTCGACAGGAAATGTCTGTTTGTTCGTGAAGTTAAGGTAGCGTCCGACCATGTTTCCCATGACTTTTTCCATGTTTGATATATGAAAGGGATCGCGGGATTGTTCGACAAACATGAACTCGCATTCGACAAAGCTCTCAAGAAGATTGTTCATGTCATCCGGAGAGTTTCTTTTGATATTCAGGAGAGAAGCCACGCCGTCCCGGGCGGTCATAAAATCCCCGGCGTTAAGAGCGGTGGTTACCTGGGTGTTCAGAAGCTTTTCCGACAAAGGAGAAAGCTCCACTGCGTGTTTGATGTTCTGAATGGCTAAATCGTTCTGTCCCATGGAGACGTAGTTTTTGGTGACATACTCAATGGCATCCGTCATCAGGGGCTGGCGGGTCAGCACATCCTTTATGGTGTTGATGGATTCCTCATAAAGGCTCATCCGGTAAAGAATTTTTCCCATGGCGAACTTAAGGTAGTCGGAATCCGAATAGGCCATGCCGTCCTGAACCACTGTCTGAGCCAGCTCCAGCTGGCCGTTCTTTCCGTAGAGTTCGGCCAGAAGACAACGGCAGTAGATATCATAGGCGGTATCCTCGGTCAGGGCTTTTTCCAGTGCCTTAATGGCTCCCGGGGTGTCGTCATGGTGCAGACAGGTGTAGACATCCCGGAGCGCGATTTTTTTGGTCATGGCGTTTTTCAGCCTTCTGGCAAACTGTTTTTGCGAAAAGGGCTTTATAACATAATCGTCAGGTTCGTGTTCTATGGCGCACAGCACCTTTGACCGGGAGGAGTCTCCGGTAACAATGAACATCAGCGACATGCAGGGAGCCAGGTGTTCCCGGCGCAACTTTTTCACCAGATCCAGTCCGGATATTCCGCTGGTGAAGTTGTAGTCAAAAAGATAAATGTCATATTTATTGGAGGTGCATCTTTTCAGGGCATCATCACCGTTTACCGCTACGGTGATGCGTGAGAACCCCATGGACTGCAGCAGGGTTTTCATAATGGATGCAAAGTGATGCTGTTCGTCAGCGATGATGACTCGCAAATTGCTGTACATCAGGGAGGAAAAGGATTCTTCCTGCCGCTCATCTTCTTTTTCTGTGGCGTCTGTATTGTTTTCGGCGTTCATTGTTTTGTCCGGAGAAGTGTTATGAAATGCTGGCCTGTCGTTTCTGTTTCACTTCACAATTCTGATTTCTGGAACAAACGGAATCTTTGAAAGAGAGAACTGTAAAGACGGTATTCCACTCACAGTGTACGCCGGTAACGGAGAATCTCAATATTGTTAAATGAATTTAACAACCTTTGTCATAAAATTTTATCCGGGAGCCCGGTGGACCATGAAAAAATCGTAAATTCCGAAGAAATATGGTACGAACTCTTTCGGAAAAAAACAAAAACCGAAAACTGCCGCGCAAACAGAATTTTGCGCCGGGTTTCATTGAGGCGCAGAGTTCATCCGGAGACTGCCGTGCATTTTTTCCTGTATTGTTCCGGATGGAATACGGGTTACGCTGAAGGCATGTCAGAGGGATGTGATAACGGGGATGACTGCCCGGAAAGCTACAGATAACAGATTCAGTAATGCATTACCTGGAACGCAGTGAGGAAAAAGCAAGAAGAAACAGAAAAAGAATATGGTGGAGGGGGATGGATTCGAACCATCGAAGCCATAGGCGACAGATTTACAGTCTGTTCCATTTGACCGCTCTGGAACCCCTCCGTGAAGACGTGGCTCATGATATCAGAAAAAACGCAAAAATAAAGACTTTTTGCAAATTTTGCAGAACTTTGGTTAAAAACGGTCATTTTTTGACCGTTTTTTGATCGAATTTGGGGAACTGACGAGATTCATCCCCTGACTGGAGGCGCCGGCATTCCATTCGTGGGATTGAATTTATGGGAAATGTGAATCCTGTCGCAAAACTGTTTTTCCGTGGTTAAAGAACCGCTGCCGGATGCCGATAAGCTTAGTGAAGCGGACATTGAGGAGCATGTTATGCTGGATCTGGAAATCAGGAACAATTATCTTGTAGACGAACTTCAGCTGGGAACTCGTCTCAATGAGGCTGTTTCTGCCGGAAACCGCGCGGACTTTGCCCTGATGCTGGCCATGATTTCACAGGACGTTACAGATGATGCGTCAGTTGTTGATCCTGTGAAGACCAAACCTAGAGCCGACGATCTCAGAAAGATGTTTTCCCTCCTTCCCGAGAGGAGTTTCTACGCCGAGGCACAGGACTTCGGAATGGAGGATCGCATTGGAGAGTGCGTGGCAAACGGGGCGGCATCGGCAGTTCAGCTCCTTCTTTCCGCAAGAGGCGAGCCTCTTGCGCTCAAAGAAGACAGCATAGGTCATGACGTGCGTTCCAACCTGTCTCCCCTGGCACGTGCCAAAGCCGACAGCGCTCTTGCGGGAACCGCTGTCGCGAGGGTTCCCTATGATCTCCGTACTCTGGCGATAGTGGACGCCGTAACGGAATCACGAAATATTCTTGAAAAGATCTGAACCCCGGCCCGGTTTTCCGCCGGGTTCTTTTTTGGCGTTGTTCGGTGTTGCTTCTGCTATCTTCTGGCAGCGATTTCCTCCCGGGTTTCCAGCCGGGCTTCAGGGCCTTTTTTCAGCAACACGTATGTGGAACCGGCGCCGCCGTGATACGGCATGGCGGTATGATATCCCAGCACCTCCGGCATGTGTCTGAGCCAGTGGGCCACATAGCTTTTAAGAAGAGCCTTCGGTTCCGAGAATTCTCCTTTGCCATGGATAATCAGAATGCACCGCATGTTTTTGCGGATGGCCCTGACTATGGTTTTTCTGACATCCTTGTAGGCATTTTCCACAGTGTGATTGTGCAGATCCACCCAGGTTTCCGGACTGTATTCCCCGGCCTTGAGTTTTCGGAATACCCCGTACTGGAGTCCCGGGGTACGGTAGCTCAGCATTCCGGTCGGTTCCACGAAGATCATTCCGGCGGTGGAGAAGAACGACATATCCTCCTCCTTCTTCTCGTCCTCGGCCATTTCCCGGAGTTTCAGGGCGGCGTCCCGATCCATCATTTTCGTGGTGGTGGGAATTTTGTCCTGTGTTAATTTTTTAACCCCCTTCATCTGCTCTGCAAAGGAGATCTGATCCGGGGAGGATTCGGATTTTGCAAGTCCTTTTTCAAATTCCTCCAGACGCTTTCGGGACTTCAGAAGCTTTTCCTGCTCTTTTTGTTCCTGTGCGATACGGGCGTTTTCCTGTCTTTTGAGTTCGGCTTCCCTCCTGAGTTCCTCCTGCTTCAGGGCAGAGGTCACTTTTTTTAAGTCGCCGAGACTGAAGGTTTTTGCCATTTTCGGTACCTCGCAATAATGATGTTACCGGTCGTTCCTGAGAAACCGGCTGTTTTGATTTTCCTTTTCCGTTCTGGCGGTTTCGATAATGCCGCAGAGTTCCGAAAGCCCCCGGGTGACTGATCGGGGCGTAGACCGCATCACCAGATCCTGGTCGGAGAACTGAAATTCCCTGATTTTAATTCCCCGGGGCAGGGGGATGCCGGTTCCGGTGAAATTGATGACAATGTCGGCATTTCCGGCAATCAGATCCTCGACGCCGGTCTCGGGATATTTTATCGGGGTTCCGGAAATGATGTTTTCTCCGCCGCAGATACGAATCAGTTCATCTATGTAGGTGCCGGCAGCAGCGGCAATGACAGGCTTGTGCCAGATAACGGGAAGCACTCTGATCCGTGATGCGCTTCCGAAGCGTGCCCTGGTGTTCCGGATAATCGTCCGGAGTTCATCCGCGCGGGCCTCGGCCTGGTCTTCCATGCCGAGACGTTTTCCGGTATTTTGGACACTCTCCAAAACGTCGTTCAGGGAGTCAAGCTTCATTATCAGGATGTCCGGATATGATTTTTTCAGCTTATTCAGGAATATCCCGTTGAAGGAGCTTCCGGCGGCAATGATGTCAAAGTCAAGACTGTGAAGATATTCCAGACTGGCGCTGTAGAAGTCTCCGACTTTGGGAACCCGGGCAATTTCCGGAGGATAATTGCTGTTGGCATCCACACCGATAAAGCATGCCGGGGGCACAAATTCCGCCAGGATTTCCGTGCTGTCCGGGGACAGGGAGATCACCCGCGGTATTCCGTGAGGGCAGTCTCCGGAATCCTGTGCCGTGGCTGTCTGAAGATGTGCCGCGGCACTCAGAATAAGGAGGACCCTAATGATAGAACGTATAATATTCATAGCCAATTCCGGCCAGAATCAGAGTCATGAGAGCAAACCATACCGCTTTGCCAGTGTCGCTTATCATGTCCTTTACCGTTTTCTCCGTCGGTTCTTCGGTGCCGCCGATTTCCGGAAAGCGATAGAGTCCCAGCATATAGTACCGGGGACCTCCGAGTCTGATGTTTTCCTTGGAGGCCAGAAGAGCCAGGGCCATGGCGGTGGTTTTGGAGGGCCAGCTTCGGATAGCCGCCGCCAGTGCTTTGGGATCTGCCGGGGCTCCTCCCGGAAGCATGATGATAAAGGGGATCAGCCAAAGTGCCGGTACAAGAAAGCAAAACTGTTCGACGAAATAGCAGAACCGCCCGAAATACTGATTTGACGGCAGCTTCAGGTTAAAGGCCATGCTCATGACGATAATAAGCTTTACCGCCAGAGCACCGTATATTCCCAGTGAGAGATATGCAAAGGCCGGAACGTAAAAGCTGTTGATAAGTCTCAGTGCGGCAGATTCGGCAGCGGCCTTGTGCATGCCCATGGGACTCAGCCGGGAGGTGACTCTCAGGGTGAAACGTCCCAGGATTTCCCGGGCTTCCTTTTTCCGGCCGCTGTTAATGTTTTTAGCCACGGCCTTAATCATGGCTCTTTCCGGCCGGGATTCCAGAATCAGGAGGAGGATGATGAAATCAATAATGCCGTGGACATAGTCCACCCCGTTCAGGATTTCCTTGAAGGCGATGATAAAGGCAAATACGGGGAGCAGAATTACAAGCGGTAAAAGCACCCCGGAGAGTTTCTGCTGTCCCGTGCTGTTTTCCTGCCGGTTGACCCGTCGCCCCAGAGCCGCGATTCCCGGAACCAGTCTGTTAAGTCTTACAAAAAAAGGAAAAGGCACAAACCATTCGATAAGCATGGCCAGAAACAGGAGACCGGTTCTGGTATCCAGAGGCAGCGGGGTGATTTCCGTTCCGAGAATTTCAGTGATCATAGGCCTTTCTCGAGAATTCTGAGAAGTACTTCCTGACTGTTGCGTGCAGCCAGTGGGAGCATTTCGTTAAAGGTCATGTCGGCTTCGCCGTTCGCCTTGTCCGAAACCGACCTGATTATCAGAAAGGGCTTTTGGAATTCCGCGGCAACCTGGGCAATGGCAGCCCCTTCCATTTCAGTGATCCATGCTTCCGGAAAGTTATCGTCAATGTTTTTTCTGCCTTCCTTCCCGGCGATGAACTGATCCCCGCTGACGACGACTCCGGTATATGCTGCAAAGCCGTATGCGGCGCCGGTTTCCCTGGCGGCGGCCAGAGCCTTTCCGGTAATTTCGCTGTCGGCGGGAATGATTCTGGGAAAGCCGGGAACCTGCCCCTTTTGGTAATTGAATACCGTCAGATCAAAATCATGCTGTGCGGCGCCGGAGGAGATGACCATGTCGAGAGTTTTCAGCACCGGGTTAAGACCGCCGCCCACTCCGGTGTTAATGATAATGTCGCAGTTAAAAAAACTGAGGAGCACGGCTGCCGCGGATCCCGCGGAAACCTTGCCGATTCCCGAGCAGGTGAGAACGGCATCCCTGCCGCTCAGGGTTCCGGAGATGTACTCATGATTACCGAAGGCGACGGTTTCCGGGGAGACTATTTTTTCCCTGAGTGCGGCCACCTCTTCCGGCATGGCGCCGATAATTCCGTATTTCATGCTGCGTGTTTCCTGTTATCAGATCAAAACGTCGCAATTTTAGCACATTGCGGGCATGTTCATGACAATCATGCAAGTCCCTGTTTCGTGGTATTTTGACAGTATAATTATCGAATGTTAAGGAAGTTGTTATATGTGTAACCCAAAAGTATGTATATTCAAATTATAGAAAAATTCTATTTTGTCTTGATGTAATGCGTCTGAAAATGAAATAACTATACCGTGATTTGAATTTAAGATGATTGGAATATAACTTAGGTAAATCTTGCAAGAGCCTTTGTTTTTCGTACTCATATAAAAAAGAAACTGCGTAAAATTCATGATGAAATTTCTGAGCGTTCTCTGTTTTCCGAGGTTGCCGAGGAAACGGAACCGAATCCGTCCCTGGATGAGCTTCTGGCGTTTTATGACAAGGTTCAGGAATATCTGGTAAAAATCAATACCGAAATTGATTCTGCCAACAATGTGAAGGTTGATGAAAGAACTCCCCGCAGCTATCTCAACGAGCTTGAGGCACTCAAGGCCAAAAAAGATTTGTATGCTGAGGTGGTTTGCAACCTGTCATCATACCGGCAGGAAAAAAAAGTGTTTGATCCGCATGCTTTCAATTCCCAGACCAATGAGCTGGGGTGCGTTGTGGAAAAGCATTATCGGATGAATTCCTCCTGCGAGTTTAAAAACGAGCTTGCCAAAGTGAAAAGAATGATCCGCATTACCGAGGATAAGATTTCGGAGTGTAATGTGAAGGTTCATATCGGGAGTTCCTTTGAATACTGGAACGACGTGACTGAAGAACTGGAGAGCATGATTTGACGGCGAGTGCCGTTAAAATGTCTGACCGGAAACGTTCAGTCAGGCGTCTGACCGTTACGCTGAAACGGTTACCGGGTAAACAGCAGGGATATGTCTGTTCAGGACGGCGGCCTCTGATGCTTTGGGGTGTCAAAACTGGATTGGGGTGAAACCGTCAAAATTTACAGTCCCTTCGAATTAGTTGTATTTGAAGCGTAATCCGCGCAAAAACCCCTTGCGGCAAACCTGTCAATTAAAGATTGCCAAAGCTGCAAAATTTATCTTTTCTTTCTGTTCTGCACAGTCAGTCATGAACTGTTTGTCCCTTTACTTCCTGGAGTTCATAACACGGTGTAGTTGCATGCATTTTACGCTGTCCGGTGTCTGTTATCCCTCATCCGGAATCATCGATTTTCGGCGGTTCCGGTTTCTTTATTCCGGCTCCCGGTTCATTTCAGGCCCGCAAGGCTGTAGAATGACAGCGGAGGAGCATATGAACAACTCTGATCACCTTTCTCTTAACCGGTATGTTCACACCTTCGGCGACAGTATGCGGGAGAAATACGGGGAAAACGTCTACAAGATTTCGCTTTCCGGAAATTTTACCTGTCCCAACAGGGACGGTACTCTGGGAAGGGGCGGTTGCACCTTCTGCAGCGTGGCTTCCTTTGCCGGGAACAACGGAACTGGGACGCTCCGGGAGCAGCTTTCTGAAAACCGGAATCCCCGGGCCAGGATTTTTTTGGCCTACTTTCAGGCCTATACCAGCACCTATGCGGAATTCGAGGTTTTAAAAAGATGCTATGACGAGGCTTTGGCCTCGCCCCGGGTGGTGGGGCTCTGCGTGGGAACCAGGCCGGACTGTGTTTCCGGCAATATTCTGGACCTTCTGGAGAGCTACGGCCGTCAGGGATACGAGGTGTGGCTGGAGCTGGGCCTTCAGAGTTCGTTTGACTCCACTCTGGAAAGGATTAATCGCCATCATACTTTTGAAGATTACCGGATTACCGCGTCCCGGGCCCGGGAACGGGGGATCCGGGTGTGCACTCACCTGATTGTCGGGCTTCCCGGAGAGGGACTTATGCACAGTATGACCACTCTGGGGAGAGTTCTTGATATCGGTACTGATGCCCTGAAGCTGCACCAGCTTCACATAGTCCGGGGCAGTCAGATGGAGCGGGAGTATGCCCGCGGGGATATCGCAGTGCTGTCCCTGGAGGATTACGCCGGAATTGCTGCTCTTATGATTCAGCACACTCCTGAAAATGTTCTTTACGAACGGGTGGGGGCCTCTGCTGCGGAAGACATGCTGGTGGCTCCCGCCTGGGCATCCAAGCGCTGGCCGGTGATAAATGCCATTACCGGAATTCTGGCCCGGGAGGGCGGACAGGGAAGCCGGGTGCGCTATGCCTGATTCCGAAACTTTGCATGACGAATCCGGAATGGCAGGCTCTCCGGAATTTTCATTTTCCTCAGGTTACTTCGCACTTTGAATAATCATGCGGTGTTAAAAGGTCGGTTAAGTGATAATCTTGTATATCTGCATGCATGAAATTATTTTAACGCAATAATTCTGAAAACAATACAAGGCGGGATTATCATGGAAAAAGAGGTTTTGAGAGCACGCGAGGCCACCAACAGAACCATGGCCCTTATTCTTGCCGGGGGACGGGGCAGCCGGCTGCATCAGCTGACCAATACCAGAACCAAGCCGGCGGTATATTTCGGCGGTAAATACCGCATTATTGACTTTGTGCTGTCAAACTGCATTAATTCCGGCATCCGCCGTATTGGGGTTGTAACCCAGTACAAATCCCACAGTCTTCTGAGACATCTTCAGATGGGATGGTCGTTTCTAAGAAACCAGTTTAACGAATACCTGGATCTCCTTCCGGCGCAGCAGCGCATGGACGAGGTGCACTGGTACCGCGGTACTGCCGATGCCGTGTACCAGAATGTGGACATTATTAAGGATCATCAGCAGAAATACATCCTGATTCTGGCCGGCGATCATATTTACAAGATGGATTATGCCAAGCTGCTTCTGGATCATATTTCCAGCGGCAAGCCTCTTACCGTGGCCTGCATTCAGGTGCCCAGAAAGGAGGCCAGCGCCTACGGCGTCATGGAGACCGACAAGGACGGCACCATTGTATCCTTTCAGGAAAAGCCGAAGAATCCCGGCGGAATGATTGACAATCCCGAGATGACCCTTATTTCCATGGGTATTTATGTGTTTGATGCCCGGGTGCTGTATCAGATGCTGGAGGAGGATGAGCTCATGGATGACTCCCAGCACGATTTCGGCAGGGATATTATTCCCCGGATGGTAAAGCTGGGGCTGGCACATGCGCATGATTTTGCCAAGTCCTGTGTCACCAACCGTGCCAAGAAGCAGATATACTGGCGGGATGTGGGAACCGTGGATTCCTTTTGGGCGGCGAATATGGACCTGGCCTCCGTTACTCCGGATTTGGACATCTACGATCAGGACTGGCCCATATGGACTTCTCAGGTGCATCTGCCTTCAGCCAAATATGTACAGGACCTTAACGGGGCTTCGTCTATTGTTCGAAACTCCGTGATTTCCGCCGGAGTGATTCTCAGCGGCTCATCCATCTGGTCATCGGTACTTTTTTATAATGTCCGGGTGCATTCCTTCTGCTTCATCAATGAAGTGGTGGCGTTTCCGGATTGCATAATTCACAGGGGCTGCCGTCTCACCAGAGTGATTCTGGATCGGCACTGCGAACTGCCCCGGAATCTGGTGGTAGGTGAAAATGCCGAGCTTGATGGTACCAGGTTTTATCGTTCCGAGGGCGGAGTGACCCTGATTACCAGGGCTATGCTGTCATTGCTCCGAAAAAACGAACCGGAGCTTTTTGAGGGCTTTGAGGAATACTGCAGCAACCGGGACTGAGATTCCGGATACGGTTTCGAAGAGCGGTACTTGAAGGAGGGCCAGCCGGTGAGAGTAATCTGTTTTCATAATCCTGTCGGAGATCGCGGCTGTCTTAGATGCCGGTACCGGAAGTCGGAGCTTTTCAAGGATTATGAAGCAGATCGTGCGATTATGAGTTCTGATAATCCGGCAGAGATAAAGCGTTTTGGAAGGCAGGCAGCACTGTATGACGATCATCTCCGGAGAGGCATCGGACAGTCAGCGGTATTCGAGGGGCTTATGGCCGTTTTTTCCAAAAATCCCGAGTTAAGGGATTTCCTGACGGACACGGGGTTGCCGCGCCTGCCGAATGCGCTGTCCGGGATCGCATTTCCGGCATCGGGTTTTCCTCGAAAGCCCCCGGAAGAAGTGATACTGTCCGGGGACAGGTACGGAATCTTCCGGGCTGTACACTGATGGCGGTACGGGAGAGACTCCGCCGGTACTCCCGGGGGTTCCGGGCATAACCGGCATGAATTCAGGCATTATTCTATGAACAGTCGCAAAAGACCAGTCGGATGCAGGTTAAAGACAGGGCTTTACGAGCACTCGCTTATCTGCATTACCATGCTGTTCGGTTTTTCGGTAACTCTGGCGATTACCGTGATAAACTGTGTGGTAAACCTTTACATTGACAGCGATCTGAAATTCGAGGACGTTATGAAACCCCTGGTTTACGGGGCAATCATTACGCCTCTTCTGGCTCTGCTTCTTAATAAATATTTTTCGGAGGTTGAAAAGGCCCGCAGCAGGGTTGAGGAGCTGCAGAAGCAGGAAACCCAGCTTAAAACATCTCTCACCAAAACCTACATTGCGATGATCAATCAGCGGGAGAAGAACAATACCCTGTTCCGGGAACATGAAAAGCTGCAGGGGTCCTTCTACAACGAGATTTCGCTCCGGCAGGAGGCTCAGAGTCTTCTGGATGAGCAGCTGGTGTTTTTTTCCGCAATTTTCGATCTTACCCCGGACATCATTCTGTACCGGAGTTTTAACGGGGAAATCAAGGGTTGCAGCGACAATCTGCTGCATCTTTTGCGTGTGGAGAACCGGTCGGAGCTCAAGTATCTGCTTTCCAAGGATGCGGATCTGAATGAGTATTTCAGCTACGGTGACGACGAGGTAATTAAAACCAAAAAGGATCTGATGTACGAGCGTACCATTTACGGCGTTATTTACCAGATCAGAAAAAGACCGGCCATTAATCCCAAAGGGCATCTGATCGGCACCATGATTTACGGTCATGACATTACCAAGCTGAAAAACGAACAGGATGTTCTGGAAAGAACCTCCCGGGAGAAGAGCAATTTCATTTCCACGCTTAGTCATGAGCTCAGAACCCCTCTTAACGGAATTGTGGGACTCAGCGACATTCTTTTGCAGTCCGGGCATTTTAGGGACGAGGACGAGAGAAATCTCAAGGCGATAAACGTCAGCGCCGTGACCCTGGGCAATATATTTAATGACGTTATTGATCTTAACAAGTTTGAGAGACAGACATTCGGAGTTGTTAAGGAGCCTTTTGACTGGAAGAGCTTTCTGGAGGATCTGGAAACCCTGTCCCGCCTCATGACGGAGCAGAAGAATCTCAGCTTCAGCTTTGAGGTATCCGGAGACAGCCCGGATATGGTGGTCTCCGACCAGACCCGTCTCAGGCAGATACTCTGGAATCTGATTGCCAACGGCATCAAGTTTACGAAGCAGGGCAGTATTTCCATAGCAGTTTCCCAGGATCGCAATGATGACGGCACCCTGGGGGTATCCTTTAAGATAGCGGATACCGGCATTGGTATTGCACCGGAGGAGCAGGAAAAGATTTTCGGCCTTTACTATCAGGTCCCGGGTACCAGACAATCCACCGGTACCGGCATCGGTCTCTATGTAACCCGGGAGCTTACTCATGCCCTGAACGGAATAATCCATCTGGAAAGCGAACCGGGCCGCGGTACAACATTTACCGTGCATTTTGATTTTGAGATCCGGGAGCGGGAGCGTCCTTCGGGGGATGCGGTCAGAGAAGTGCTGACTGCTCTGGATATTCTGCTGGTGGAAGATGTGGATCTGAATATTCTGGTATGCAAGACGCTGCTGGAGAAGCTGGGAAACCGGGTGTCCGCTGCCAAAACCGGAGCCGAGGCTTTGGAACTTTTCGGGAGGAACCGGCCGGATCTGGTGCTTTTGGACATGCAGCTTCCGGACATGTCAGGTCTCGATGTGGCGGATCATCTCAGAAATGACTACGGGAGCACGGTTCCCATGCTGGCTCTGACAGCCAATGTCATGAGGGATCCGGACATTTATGCCACCCACGGAATTGTAGGGGTCCTGTCAAAACCGCTGTCGGCTGCCAAGCTGGCAGAGGCAGTTAACAGATATCGTGAAAACAAGAAGAGCAGCTGAGTATGAGCAACATGGATAACATAAATAAGAAGTACATTGATGAAACCGTCGGAATTACAGGCCCGGAACCGTTTATTGCCGCACTTCGTCTTTTCAGAACCCAGGTGAACGAGTATATCGGAAACTGCCGGGAGTATTTCGGAAAAGGGGAGTACGAGGATGCCGGAAAGGAGCTTCATAAAATCAAGGGAGCTGCGAGTTCTATCGGGCTTTCCCGGCTCGCCGACAATGCCAAAAAGATGGAGCTGGATCTTCTGAAAAGCCGCAGGGAGTACGGCTTTGATGCCGAAATCGCTGTTTTTAACGAAATGGTATCCGAGGACGAGGTAACCCTGGGGCAGTATCTGAAGTCTCTGCCCGTCTCCGGATAATCACAACGGGCACTCCGTATTTCCGGCCGTAACTCCGTACCTGAAAACGGGATTCCGCCCCCTTTTCAGATATGTTAAACGACAAAGGAATTCATCACAGACTCCGTAAATATTAGACAATCAAACGCGATATTAGGTAAACATCACAAAAAGACCTTTTGCTATAAGGTTTAAAAAAATAATTTTTTGTATTCTATTACCTAATTATGTTATAATTATTCATAATTATTAGGTAATAAGGAAGCAATATGGGGAGACCGTCAATCACCGGCCGTTACGCTGTGCCAGCCGAAATTTTGGCCCTGAAGCCATCAGACATCTATTGCACAGTTAAGGCGATCAGCGCTCCGAGCAAAAGTGCCGGAAGCAAGCTCCACTACTATGTTTATGAGCTGATTGTGTCATCTAATCCTGACAACCCTGAAAAGACAAAGGTAACCAGCGGTCCCTGCATCGGGAAAATTGAAGGAGGCGCATATTGTCCGAACAAGACCGGAATAAGGAGGTTTAAAGAACTTAAGGGAGAAGCGGTTAATGATGATTATTCTGACACCGCCGGAAAAAGCGGCGATAATTGTTTGACAGACAGGGAGAAGCAATCACTTGCCGGAGCAGCGGTAAATATGAATCTGGATCTCAAAGATATTGACCTGCAGGTTAAGGATTATGGCGAGTATGCCATTGTTTTGGCCAGTACGGGATCAGTTCTTGAAAAGCTTAACAAATACTTCAGTACTGAAGATTCAAAGCTGATTTATGCCCTCAGTGTGATTTATTTTGTGCAGGATTACACGCCGTCCAGCTACATCAAGGATGTTTATGATCAGTCGGTTCTTTCCTGCAAGTGGCCGAACCTGGGTATCAGTGAAAATACGGTCAGCAAATTTTTAAAATTGCTGGGACAGCATCCGGCAATATGCGAGAAGTATTCTCAGGGGCTGATAGATGAATCTTCCGGACTCACGGCCATAGATGGTCATGTCATTTTGTCATGTTCCAGGCAGAATGATTTGGCAGATTATGGTAACAAATATTCAAAGATAGGGAACAAGCAGCTGAATATTCTGGAAGCTTATGATGTGATTTCAGACGTTCCCCTTACCAGCAGAGCTTATGAGGGCGGGTTACTGGATAAGAATTCCGTTCAGGATTTATTGCAATCGTTTGATTTTCCGAAAAAAACGACATTCCTGATTGATGCCGGATTCTATTCCGAAGAAGATTTGCAACTGTTCAGGGAAGACGAAAAACGTTTTGTTATACCGGTTCCTGACAGTTGTTCCATCAGCAGGGTCTTTAAGAAGGACTTATCGTTTAAGAACAGTTTCACTTACCGGAAAACTGATGAAAACGGTCTGGTAAGAGAGGATCGGATCCTGTATGCCGAATCTACTGTCAGCAAACTCGAAGATCTGTATCAGGAGGAACTGAAGAAAGAAGCGGAGGTTAAAAATCAGCTTCTCGCCGCCAGTATGGAAACACAGACCTCCGGAGAAAAATCCAAAGTAAAAAAATACTACGCCAGAAAAATAAAGAGATCTGCTTTTGGAGATGATCGCGTCATCATGTACCGGGATGAGGACATGCATGACAAAATGATAAGCGAATTCAGAGAACAGCTTGGCAAGGATGAGTCTCACACTGAAGAGAAACTTAAGGAATTAGGGCCGTACTTCGGAATTATCATTCTAAGAACAAACCGGGACAGCAAAACTGACACACCGGCGGCAGTATATGAAAAATACAAAAAAAGATGGAAGCTGGAAACCCACTATAATTTTGTGGAAAACATCGTACGGTTTTATGGCCTGAAAACTGATGACTACTGTACGATGCAAGGATTAAGCTTTTTGATTCTCACAGTGGGGCAGATTAAGGCTGCGTTTAAGAAAAAGCAGATGGCGTCGTCTTCAAAATTTGTTACGCACCTTTCTACGAGGGAATGTCTGGTAAAAGCCGGACGGCTAAAACTGTCTCAGCACCAAAACAAGAAATGGCATATTGCAGTATCTACTTCGAAAACGGCCGAATTGATGAAAGAGATGGGGGTCGATATGGCTAATGATATTAAGAAACTGAATGCTCAACTATACTGACTCTGCCATGACAGCAGCAAGGATGCATTACCTAATATTTACGGAGTCTGTGATTCATTCCGGACGGCCGCGAAATTCCCGGGGGTTCTTGCGGAATGCTTAGGGCTGCGGTAAAGAAAAAACGGAGAACGGAAACTCAGAACTCCACATCCACTCCGAAACGGTAGCCTTCGCCGTGGATGGTCTCGATAAAATTGCAGGCTTCCCCTTCCTCCAGATGCTTCCGGAGCTTCCTGATGGTCACATCCACAGTGCGATCGTGCTCCTTAAGCTCCCGTCCCATCATAAAAAGCATCAGATCGGATCTGGTTACCAGAAGCTTGGCATGCTCGCAAAAGTACTGCAGCATTCTGAATTCGGCCTTCGGAAGCCGGGCGACCTGACCAGACGGAGACAAAAGTTCGTGGCTGTTTGCGTCAAGGTTCCATCCGGCAAATTCGTAGCGGGCGTTCGGGGTGGGAACAAAAGAGCTCTGCTCGGTCAGCACCGGGGCCGCGGACTGCTTGTTCCTGGTGCGGTTTATCAGGTTACGGGCCCTGATGGTAAGTTCGCGGGGATTGAAGGGTTTGGTGACATAATCATCGGCACCGATTTCCAGTCCCAGAATTCTGTCGATTTCATTGTCTCTGCCGGTGACAAAAATCAGGGCGATATCCCGCTTCTCCCGGAGCTCCCTGGCCAGGATAAGGCCGTTCTTACCGGGAAGATTGATATCCAGCAGAATGAGATCCACCTGGTTCTGGCGGAGAATTTTATTCATCTGATCACCGTCTCCGGCAACAAGTGTTTCGTAACCCTCGGCCTGGAAAATAGAAGTCGCCACCTTGCATGCTACAGGTTCATCGTCTACTATTAAAACTGTTGGTGCTGTCATGATGAAGTGAATCCTATGACTTGTATTATGGAGCTGTGGAGTCGTACCAGTGAAAATCCCGTTACAATATTTTAACAGAAATCAATTCCGTATTTCAAAATGAGAGCGGTATACAATGTAAATAATTTGTTTATTGTGCATTGAATAAAAAAAATGACCGTCGTACCGGGATATTTTGTGATGATTCGGTGGCACCGATCGTGTTTTTCAGGGCCGAAAGTTCTCCGTTCTTCTTCGGAACTTCCGGGGCCGGAGAAAGAACGGAGTCTGAATTTTATCTGTCAAAACGCAGCGGAGTTCCGAAGCAGTTTATGTTTTTAAGAACTCCGTTATCCACAATGTGATTACCGTTTACGAAAGTATGCACCACGGAATTTGAAAAGGTCATTCCTGTAAACGGGGACCAGCCGCATTTTGAGGCAATGACGCTGGGAGTGACGCGTTCCGGCCTGGCGGGGTTGATTACCGTCAGATCCGCCCAGTACCCTTCTCTGATAAACCCCCGTTTCGATATATTGAACCGAATTGCCGGATTATGGCAGTAGCCGGTGACCACGTCCTCGATATTAAGCTCGTTTCGTTTTACCAGTTCCAGAAGTGCCGGCAGGGCAAACTGGATCAGCGGCAGACCTCCGGGAGCCTTGCTGTAGGGGGCGCTTTTTTCTTCCGCGGTATGAGGGGCGTGATCCGTGGCGATGCAGGTTATGAGTCCGGTGCGCACCCCTTTCAGAAGCGCCTGGCGATCCTTTTCGGTTTTTACGGCCGGGTTGCATTTCAGGCGGTTACCCAGTCTCTGATACCAGGAATCACTGAAAAACAGGTGGTGGGCGCAGACCTCGCAGGTAATCTGTCTCCGGGAAACCGGCAATGCTGCCCAGGGTTCGAACAGCGGAAGCTCCTCGGCTGTGGAAAGGTGAAGCACGTGAAGTTTGGCCCCGGTTTCCCGGGCCAGCTCCACTGCCAGGGACGAGGACTTGAGACAGGCCTCCCGGCTTCGAATCATGGGATGCATGGAGGCGTCCATTCTGTCACCGTATTTTTCCTGAAACATCCTGGTGTTGCTGCTGATTATTTCATTATCCTCGCAGTGGGTGGCCACCGGAACCTCGGCGGATCTGAAAATGTTTCTGAGACAGTCCGCGTCATCCACCAGGAGGGTGCCGGTGGAGGATCCCATGAATACCTTCACTCCGCAGACATCCCGGGGATCCAGGGATTTGATTTCCTCCAGATTGTCGGGAGTTGCTCCCAGGTAGAATCCGAAGTTGGCAAGGGAGGATCTTCTGGCAATATCCTTCTTCCGGGCAATATCCTCCCTCGTGGTGGCCGGGGGTGTGTTGTTCGGCATGTCCATGAAGGAGGTTACCCCGCCCAGCACGGCGGCCCGTGCTTCCGATGCCATGTCCGCCTTCCAGGTGCTGCCGGGTTCCCGGAAATGAACCTGATCGTCGATGCATCCCGGAATGACGGTCAGGTTTTCGCATTCGATAATTTCGGAAGCCTGATCCGCCGGGATTTCGGCGGCAATGCGATCAATGCGGCCGTCCCGGATGAGCAGATCTCCCTTGAGGGTGGCCCCTTCGTTTATCATAGTGGCGTTTTTCAGTAATACGGAGTTCATTTTTTCAGATTCAAAATTCGGTTCAATTGGTCGGAATCAGGGATTTGCGATGGTGGCGGGAATGCGGCTGACGGGTACAGGGGAACTGTTCCCGCATTTCCCGAATCTCCCTTCGTGATTCTATCACACCACGGGAGATCCGGGATATGATTTCAGTCCGGAACCGGGAGCGTTCTTCCCGGAGCAGGCGCGGAATTACGGATCCTTTTACGATTTCGGCGACTGTCCCGGCGGCCAGGGCATCAGATCGAGCTCGAGAACCGTTTCGGAATATCCGGAGCAGCCTTCGCGGTAGTTTACTCTTGCTTCGTAGGATGCGCTTTCCTGATTGTACGATATGCGGTATTCGAACAGATGATTGTCGATGGTGAGCTCGGTGGTGATGTGCTGGTAATCTCCGCTCTCAATGAGAGTCCGGATGATTTCCAGGTGCTTTTTAAGTTCTGTGGCGTTCATGTTTTCTCCTTGCTGATGTTTAATGAATTATAAAATAAATACTAAGTTAATGCAAATAATTATAGATACAGGTATAAAATATGTTATAAACATAACATATTTGTGCAGATGTTCGCAGCTGATATTTGCCCTCTTTTTCTGATGGCTTTTCGGGCTGAAGCAACACGGCGGCGGACTTCTCCGTATCCCGGCTGTGCTATAATCACGGGGACTTCGGCACGGTGCCGGATACGAATTGTCCTCGGATACCCCGGGGAGTCCGGTTCTGACAGGTGATAAGGGAGCGGCTTATGAATGATTTAAAGAAGTACGGAGCATCCTTCGAAAAAAAGGATTTTGAGATTCTTGCCAGGGATCGGGTTTTTCAGGGGTATTTTGCCATTGATGCCTACAAGGCCAGGTACCGGAGATTTGACGGATCTGAAAGCGCCGTCATCACCCGGGAGATTTTCGAGAGAGGGGATGCGGCTGCCGTGGTTCCCTATGATCCGGACCTGGATGCGGTGATTCTCATCGAGCAGTTCCGTCTGGGGGCGGTGCGCGATACCGAATCGCCGTGGCTTCTGGAGCTTCCTGCAGGAATAATCGATGCCGGAGAGACTCCGGAAAACACCGTCATGAGAGAAATGACGGAGGAGACCGGGATTTCTCTTAAAAAGACGGTTCATGCTCTGGATTTTCTGACCACTCCGGGAGGATCCACGGAAAAGATTTTCCTTTATGTGGGGCTGGCAGATTCCTCTCTGGCTGCCGGCTATCACGGGCTTGTTTCGGAATCCGAGGATATCAGGGTGCTGTCCGTTCCCCTGGATGAGGCCCTGGCCCTGATCGATGCCGGGAGAATTCGGAATTCCATTGCCATTGTCGGTTTGCAGTATCTGGCGCTGCATAAGAGCAGCGTTTTGAGAAGTCTCGGGCAGTAAAACAGTGCGCCGGTCACGAATCTGATATTTGACAGGTGATTCTTCCGGAAAATGTGGGCCAGTCTGCAAACCCCCGATGAATAATTAAGTACAATCGGCAGGTTTGTTTCAGTCAGATAGTATATTTGTCCGGGCCGGCAGCTGATAATAATGTCCGGACAGGTTCTGTTTTTATAAAATGCATCATTTTACCCTCGACAGAGTGTCACTCAGGCCTGCCCGCGAAGACGGGGCTTTTACGGTTTTGCAGATTACGGATACCCATTTATTCGGGAAGCCGGGGAGTACTCTTGTCGGAATAGATACCAGGAAGAGTCTGGAGGCCGTGGCGGCTTCGGTGCGGGCTCAGAATATTCCCTTTGATTTCATTGTGACCACCGGGGATCTCTCTCAGGATTATTCCCTGGAGTCCTATACGGCCTTTCGCGATATCATGAAGGTGTTTCCGGAACCGCTGTTCTGGCTTCCCGGAAATCATGACGACGGTCCCCTGATGTACCGGGAGATGGCAGGTCTGGAAATCAGCATTGCCAGAAACATCATTATCGGCAAGTGGCAGTTTGTGCTCCTCAATACTCAGGTATACAACAACCCCATGGGCTGGGTTGTTCCGGAGCAGCTGGAGTATCTCAGGAGCTGTCTTGACATGCATCCGGATCTTTATACCGCAGTCTGTCTGCATCACAATCCCTTCGAGGTGAAATGTCTCTGGCTGGATGCCCATGTGCTGAAGAACCGGGACGATCTGGCAGGACTGATCTCGCGCTATCCCATGGTACGGCTGGTGCTGTGCGGTCATGTTCATCAGGAGCATGATTTCATAAGCGGCGGGGTGCGCTATATTTCATCTCCGTCCACCAGCATTCAGTTTGCTCCTTTGTGCGACAGATTTACCCTGGATACCCTGGGGCCGGGATGGCGTTATCTCCGGTTCACACCTGACGGGGGAATTTCAACATCGGTTTACAGACTGACGGGAGGGGAGTTTCTTCCCGATTTCACGGTGGGCGGCTACTGAGTTATTCATAAAAGCCCCCGTTTAGCAATGACAGAGGTGGAACATGCCAAAGGACACGGTTGTTTACATTCATGGTTTTTTATCCGGAGCCAAAGCCGAAAAGGCTCTATTGACGGAAAAGTTTCTGAGTCAGAATTATCCTCAGGCGGATTTTGTAACCGAGAATTTTCCCAACACTCCCCAGGAGGCCTATGATGCGGTGGATTCCCTGATTTCCCGGCTGGTTTCCGAGGATCGCCGCGTAGCCCTTATCGGAAGCTCCATGGGAGGCTTTTATTCCATAGGAATGTCCTGGAAGTACAATCTCAGAGCTGCTCTGATAAACCCCTGCGTTTTTCCCTGGAAGCTGATGCCGGCCCTGAAGGGAGAGCATACCAACCCTTATACCGGAGTGAAGTTCGAGATCAATGATGCCTCCATCGAAGCGGTAAAAAAGCTGGCGGATCTGGTTAAGCCGGTTCCGGAAAGACTGGCCCTGTATCTGGAACGGGGGGATGAGGTGCTGAACGCAGCGGAAACCGCATCCTATCTCGGGAATGCCGCTCTGGTGCATATCGAGGACGGCGGCAATCACAGGTTCCGGTCATTTGAACTCTGCCTTCCCGAGATTGTCAGATTTCTGCTGAAAAATCAGCCCCTTTAAGGCTTTTTTTACACACAGCCGCGTGACTGATCTATAATAGGCGCATTCTCAATGCAGTCTATTGCTGGTATAATTTTGATGTCGGTATCTCAGGTATCGGCATCTTTTTTTTTTGTGATTTTATGGTCTTTTTTGTTGTTCTGGTGCTGGCATGGTTCAGGAAAATGATGTTTATAACGGCGACTCCATCGAAGTTCTGGAGGGGCTGGAGCCGGTAAAGAGAAGAGCCGGCATGTATACGGATACCACAAGGCCGAATCATCTGGGCATGGAGGTTATCGATAACAGCGTTGACGAAGCCCTGGCCGGATATGCCGACAAAATCGAGGTTGTTCTTCATGCCGACGAATCCCTGTCGGTGACGGATAACGGACGGGGAATGCCGGTGGATCTCAATACCCAGGAGAACGTTCCGGGGATTGAGCTTATCCTGGGCCGGCTCCATGCCGGCGGGAAATTTTCTGCCAAGAACTACACCTATTCCGGAGGGTTGCACGGCGTGGGCGTCAGTGTGGTCAACGCGCTTTCCAGAAAGCTCCGGGCCGAGGTGCGCCGTGACGGACAGCTGTATGCCATCGAATATCAGAACGGCGATAAAACCCAGGATCTCCATGTTGAGGGCACGGTCGGACAGCGCAATACCGGAACCATGATTCATTTCTGGCCGGACCCGAAATATTTTGACAGTCCCCATTTCAGCTGTCATTCGCTGAAATCCCTCCTGAAGGCCAAGGCGGTGCTCTGTCCGGGCCTTGCCATTGTTTTTAAGAATGAGATTACGGGAGAAAAGGAACAATGGTGCTTCAAGGGAGATCTGTCCGGATATCTGGCGAATGAAATGTCAGACAGGGAAATAATTCCTGGCACACCTTATGCAGCACAGGTAAAAAATCCGGATTCCGAAATATCATGGGCGGCGGTCTGGTGCGATGACGGGGAGGATGCGGTTTCGGAATCATATGTAAATCTGATCCCCACCCCGCTGGGAGGCACCCATGTTAACGGTATGCGACAGGCCTTTACTGATGCCATCAGGGATTTCTGCAATATTCAGAATCTGCTGCCCCGGGGGATCAGTCTTACCCCTGATGATGTCTGGAATCACTGTTCCTATGTGCTGTCCGTAAAAATCCAGGAACCGCAGTTTTCCGGGCAGACCAAGGAAAGACTAACCTCCCGGGACTGCGCCCAGCTGGTCAGCAATGCGGTCAGGGACAGCTTTTCTCTGTGGCTTAATGCCAATACCGATGAAGCCCGGGCCATCAGCGAGCTGTGCATTCAGTCGGCTCAGAAGAGGCAGAAGGCTTCCCGTTCCGTTACCCGCAAAAAGGCGGCGGCGGGGCCGGCTCTCCCCGGGAAGCTTAAGGACTGCATTGCCACGGATCCCTCAAGGACCGAGCTTTTTCTGGTGGAGGGGGATTCGGCCGGCGGATCCGCCAATACTGCCCGGGACAGAGAATATCAGGCGGTGCTGCCGCTCCGGGGAAAAATTTTAAACACCTGGGAGAAGGACAGTGACGAGCTGTTCAGCTCTCAGGCCATTCAGGACATTTCGGTGGCGGTGGGGCTGGACCCCGGCAGCGATGATCTGTCAGGACTGAGGTATGGCAAGGTGTGCATTCTGGCAGATGCCGATTCGGACGGACTCCATATCGGGACTCTGATTTGCGCCCTGTTTATGAAGCATTTTCGAAAGGCTGTGGAGGAGGGCCATCTTTATGTTGCCATGCCACCGCTTTACCGCATAGATGCGGGAAATGAAAAATATTACGCCCTGGATGATCAGGAACGGGACAGCATGCTGGCCAGACTGGAGAAAAAGAAAAAGGGACGGATTGAGGTAACCCGCTTCAAGGGACTGGGCGAAATGAACGAGGATCAGCTGAAGGAAACCACCATGGCTCCGGCTACCAGAAGACTGGTGCAGCTTACCTTAAGTGATGACAATCTTGAAGAGGTGAAGGCTCTCATGGACAAGCTTCTTTCGAAGGATCGGGCTCAGGATCGCCGGGAATGGCTGGAGGTTAAGGGGAACCTGGCAGATATCAGCGACTAGCTGAGGGGGGAGTATGGCCGAAGCCGACGGGCAGGAGAAAACCGAACAGCCCACCGAACGACGAATAGAAGAATCCCGCAAAAAGGGGCAGATTGCCCGTTCCAGGGAGATGGGCACCTTTTTTGTGCTGCTGTCGGGAGTGGTGGGGCTATGGCTGATTTCCGGAATGCTGTACCGCGCGCTTCTGGATGTGATTCACCGATGCTTTGTGATCCGGAAATCCGAGCTTTTTGATGTCACCGTCATGGAAAAGACCCTTCTGGAAAACGTCTCCTCGCTGGCGCTGCCCATAATTGTCATGTTTGCCATTGTTTTTGTGTGTGCCGTTATTGGCAGTATTGCCGTGGGCGGGGTGAACTTTTCGGCCGAGGCCATGGCCCCGAAATTCAATAAGCTTAACCCTCTTAACGGCATCAAGAGAGTATTCAGCTCCAACAGCGTGGTGGAGCTGGTGAAATCGGTGCTTAAGATTCTCCTGATATCCTCCTTCTGCTTTTTTCTGATTCACGGACGGCTGGAGCAGATTCTGAATTTTTCCACCATGGAGATCTCCTATGCGGTGCGGGAGGCGGTCAGCCTGATGTTCTGGACCATGCTTTTTATCGTATGTGCCATGATTCCCGTGGCCCTTCTGGATGCTCCCTACCAGCTCTGGCATCACAAGGAAGAGCTGAAAATGACCAAGCAGGAGGTCAAGGAGGAATTCAAGAATCAGGAGGGCAATCCCGAGGTGAAGGCCCATCTCCGGCAGATGATGTTTCAGATAATCAATCGCAAGATGATGAAGAAGGTGCCGGAGGCCGACGTGGTGGTTACCAATCCGACGCATTATGCGGTGGCTCTCAAATACGACCGGGAGGGCACCACCGCCCCGGTTCTGGTGGCCAAAGGAGTTGATGAAATTGCGGAAAAGATCAAGGAGATTGCCCGGGAAAATCACGTGATGATTGTCCCGGCGCCTCCCCTGGCCCGTTCCCTGTACTACACCACGGATTTTGACGAGGAGATCCCGCGGGGACTTTTTGCAGCCGTGGCCCAGGTGCTGGCCTATGTATATCAGATGCAGAACTTCAGGAAGGGCAAGGGACAGAGACCCCGCAGGCTTTCGGATGATTTGCCGATACCAGAGGATTTAAGACACTGAATCAGCGTTTTCGGCAAAAAGAAACGGGCCTCTTTTTTGAAAAGGCCCGTTCTCATTTTTTGGAATCCGTTGTCTTATTTTCCCAGATCCCGCAACTTAACCCCGTTCATAAGATTTTTCTCCAGATGTTCCAGGGACACACCTTTGGTTTCCGGCACAAACATGATGATAAGGAATATGGCCAGAATCGAGCACATGGCGTAAAGGAGCATGGTAACATCGGCTCCCAGAAACGACAGGAGCGGCAGAAAGGTGGCTGCTATGGCCATATTTGAGAGCCAGTTGGCACCGGTGGAGCAGGTGATGCCGAAATCCCGTCCCTCGAGAGGCTGGATTTCTGAGCAGAGCACCCATACCACGGGCCCCGCGGAGAAAGCGAAGGCGATGATGAAGACCAGTACTGAAATAATGGCTGCCATGCTGTAATTGAAATGCATGAAGGCGGCAACTCCCGTCATGGCCATGGCCATAATGGAATATCCGGCTATGAGAATCGGTTTCCGTCCCCACCTGTCAATATAGGCGATGGCAATGAAGGTGGCCAGCACATTGGTAAGACCGATGGCAATGGTACCGACATTGGAGGCGAATTCTGAGGTATAACCGGCAGCCCTGATGAGCTCCGGGCCGAAATACATAATGATGTTAATGCCGCACAGCTGTTGCAGAAGCTGCAGAGTAATGCCCAGATAGACGGTTTTTCGGAAATTGGTTTTTTCCCGGAACATGGCAAAACCGCCTTTCCCGGTGTGCGCGGAGACAGTGTTTATGATTTCCTGGGCTTCGGCTGCGGCCTCCTCTTCGGTATTTCTGATTCTGAGAAGAGTGTTCCTGGCTTCTTCCGTTTTACCAACTGAAATCAGCCAGCGGGGAGATTTGGGCAGAAAGAAGACTCCGCTCAGGAAAATCAGGGACGGAATCAGGGTTACTCCCAGCATGGCCCTCCAGCTCAGTGAAACGTTCGGGATCAGAAAATTTGCAGCGATTTGCCCTTCGGCTCCGGTAAAGGTGTTATTCCGGATCAGGGTGTTGACAATAAAGGACGTGAGAATCCCGATGGTGATGAGCAGCTGATACATGGTGATCATGGTACCGCGGATTGATTTGGGAGCCACCTCCGAGAGATAGAGGGGAGCTGTGAATGAGGCCACACCGATAGAGAGTCCGACAATGATTCTGGCAATTATCAGCACTGTTCCGTTCCAGGCCAGGGCACACCCGAGAGACCCCAGAACAAAGCAGGAGGCGCTGATAATGAGGGAATATTTTCTGCCGAATTTTCTGGTCAGTCTTCCGGAAATCAGAGCACCTGCGGTGGCGCCCCCCATCATGGATCCCACCACCCACGAGATGACGCTGTCGCTGACTCCGAGATCCTGCTTGATAAAATCCTTGGCCTGGGCAATGACGCCGATGTCTATGCCGAACAGAAGACCGGCCAGCGCAGCCATAAAGCATACGAAAAATACTGTTTTTGATTTGCTGTTGATCATTGTTGATTCCTGTCTGAAGTTCTTTTTCTATTCCTCATTGTAAATCTTTCGGTCCGGTTGCGGCTGCAAAAGTGTCTGTAGTTGCCAGAATTGTCGTCTGAATCCGGTCCCGGCTTCATAAAAGCTGCATATTTGCTGCTGATTTATGAAAAGTTTCTGAAAACCCCTGATTCAGGTGCGTTTTTTATGGCGGTACTGCCCGGAGATGCTTGTATCCCGGCATGGCAGAAGCGCGAAATGACAGAATCCGGGTAATGATTCTGTCGTGAAAGTGCTAGGGATTTAAAAGATACAAAAACGTTTTCGGCTATAATGGAAACAGGGTGATTCCAAAGCTGGAATCATTGTTTCAGAGCTTGATAACAACGGGTTGAATGTTTATGAGTGAGTTAAAGCTGCCTCTGTTTAGCAAAGCCTCCGTTCTGGTGGTGGGTGATGTGATGGTTGATCGGTACTGGAAGGGGCCGGCTACCAGAATCTCTCCTGAGGCTCCGGTACCGGTAGTCCGGATTGTGGATCGGGAGGATCGGCCGGGAGGAGCAGCCAACGTGGCTCTGAATATTGCTTCCCTGGGTGCCGCATGCACTTTGGTGGGTTTTGTCGGAAATGATGAAAACGGCCGGCTTCTGAAAACCCGGCTGGAAAATTCAAAGGTCCGTACCTCGTTTGTGATTTCCAAAACCCTGCCGACCATCACCAAGATGCGGGTTCTCAGCGTGGGACAGCAGCTGCTCCGGCTGGATTTTGAAAAGGGCTTTCAGGGCACTGATCAGGCTCCGATTCTTTCCCGGGTCAGAGATGAAGCTGCCGGTCATCCGGTGGTGATTTTCTCCGATTATGACAAGGGAGCTCTGGAATCCGTTCGCAAGATGATTGAAATCGCCAGAGCTGCCGGAGCGAAGGTGCTCATTGATCCTAAGGGCACCGATTTTGAGAGATATCGCGGGGCTTATCTTATTACCCCGAATACCAAGGAATTCGAGGCGGTGGCCGGGCATGCGGAAAGCGAGCAGGATCTTTATGACAAGGGGCTTAAGCTGGTGAATCAGTATGATCTGGGAGCTCTTCTTATCACCAGGTCCGAAAAGGGCATGACTCTGATCAGGCGCGATGCCGACCCGCTGACCATCCCCACAGCGGCCAAGGAGGTCTATGATGTTACCGGTGCCGGAGATACGGTAATAGCTACGGTGGCGGCCTGTCTGGCGGCAGGAACCTCGCTTCCGGAAGCCTGTGCCATGGCCAACCGGGCCGCCGGAGTGGTGGTAGGCAAGATCGGCACCTCCACCGTCAGTGTCGAGGAGCTTAAAAATGCCCTGAACGAACAGTCGGAGCATATTGCAGGACTGGTGACCAGGGAACGGCTTCTGGAGCTGGTGGGACTGGCCCGGGCTCATGGTGAAAAGGTGGTGATGACCAACGGCTGTTTTGACATTATTCATGCCGGACATGTGGCCTATCTCAAGGAGGCCAAAAAGCTGGGAGATCGCCTGATTGTTGCGGTGAACACCGACGAATCCGTAGTCAGGCTCAAGGGGCCGTCCCGGCCGGTGAATCCCCTGGAGAACAGAATGGAGGTACTGGCGGCGCTGGAAGCGGTGGACTGGGTGGTGCCCTTCGGAGAGGATACGCCACGGGAGCTGATTTCGGAGGTTCTTCCCGATGTGCTGGTGAAGGGCGGTGATTACCGGCCTGAAGAGGTGGCCGGCGGTGCCGAGGTGATTGCCAGCGGCGGAGAGGTCAGAATACTTCCCTTTAAGCCGGGCTGTTCCACCACCTCCATCATCAATAAAATTCGGAATAATTCCTGATATCCGAAGTTTTAGTCCCCCCCCAGTGAAACCGTTCAGGCGGTTTCACTGTTCCTCAAAATAAGTCCTTCCTGCGGGAGGGATTTTTTGTGCCCCGAGGAAATCAGGTCTTCGGAAAAACAAGAGCTCCCGCCGAAAACGGCCGGAGCTCTGATGTATGCCCGGAAACCCAAAAAAGCTTCTTACCAGGATTTAGACACCCGATCCAGCATGTCGTAAAGTGCCATGGCCAGACGATCCTCTCCGAAAAAGTTTCTGATGGCGGGGAAATCCTCCACGGTGGCAGCATAATAATGCTTTTCCTCGCTGTCGATCATGGTCATGCGCTGACACACGAACTTGTCGTTTTTGGTCTTGAAAAGCTTCAGATATCCGAGACGGCGATCGTCCTTGTTCTGGCGCTCCTCCACATTGCAGATCTGCCAACCCTTGAAATTGATGTCCATTTTGCCGTCGCGCTTTACAATTTCATCTTCGGGAATGTCGGAAATTTTTTTGCACAGGTCGGAACGCTCCTTGATAATGGCATTCTTATGATCTTCTTCGGTAACCTTGATAAGCCCCTTTTCCTCGGCTCCGCTGCCGCCGATTGCACTTTTGATCTTGTCAAAAAATCCCATTTGCTGTCTCCTCCTGTGTCTGTGTATGTTGCTATATTAAATGTTATTGCCCCGGAAGGGTATTTTTTGAGTAAATTTTGTGAAGTAGCGATATGCCCGAACCGTTTACAGCAAAAACGCCTTCCGGATTTTCAGAATCCTGAAGGCGTTTCCTTTCCGGTTTTCCGGATTTTCTTCCTGCGAAGATGCCAGTGTCAGCGCATGAGACCGGCATTGATGAGGTTGATATCCTCTTCCGACAGGAGTCCCGCAGTATGTCTGAGATTTACCCAGCTCATAATGTAGTTGTAGCGGGCATTTGCCAGATTGCTTTTGGCATTATAGAGATTTTTGGTGGCATCAAGAACATCCACAATGGTACGGGTTCCCACCTGATATCCGGCTTCAGTGGCCTTGAGGGCGCTTTCTGCGGAAACCACACCCTGCTGGTAGGCCTTAACGGTCCCGACAGCGGCGGTAATGTTGTTGTACTGGCTGTAAAGGCTGTTCTGAACGGAACGATGCGTGCTTTCCAGGTCTTCCGAAGCTGCAATATAGCTGGCCTTGGCCTGTTCCACTCTGCTGGATACCGCGCCTCCGGAGTACAGCGGCATGTTGAACTGAATGCCGACAGTGCCGGAATTAATGGTCCCGTCCTGACGGGCAATCGAGTTTACCTTGTAATCAGTATATTCTGAACCCAGGGAGCCGACAAGGTCGAGAGTGGGTTCATGTCCGGTCTGTGCCAGGGTTATATTTTCCTTGGCAATTTCCTTGGCTATCATCTTGGACTGCAGGCTGAGATTGTTCTCTTCGGCGGTTTTAAGCCAGAATTCGGCATTCCTCTTTACTCCGGGGGTGGTAAATCTGCTGATATCCAGTTTAGCCAGATCCTTATGGGAGGTGCCTGTTATCTGCCTCAGATTTTCAAAGCTGTTTGCCACATCGTTTTCGGCAATTATTACCTGAGCGGTGGATTGGTCGTAGGCGGCCTGGGCTTCCTGAACGTCGGTGTTGGCGATAAGACCGACCTTGAATCTCTGATTTGATTCGTCAAGCTGGCGCTTCAGAGCTTTCTGGTTTGCTTTGGCGTATTCAAGGGAGTCCATGGCGTTCAGCACTCCGAAATATGCGGCGGCCACTCTTTGAATAAGATCCTGACGGGAATTGTTGTATACCAGATCCATCTGAGTTGCAGTCTTTTGGGCAATGCTGCTCCGGATAAAATTGGAATGTCTCCAGATGGCCTGTTGCAGGGATACCGAGCCTCCTGCCACAAAGGCAGTGCCGACATCGTTTTTGTTTGTCTTGGTATATGTAGCGCTGCCTGAAAGGTTAATCTGGGGAAGATTGGCGGCATCCGCTTCATTTATGGCAGCATACGCGGCATCTCTCTCTGCCTTGGCTTTAAGAATGACCGGATCCTTGGTCTGGGCAAGATTGTAAACATCGATGAGATTGTCTCCGAGGGCACAGGAAGCTGCAGAACCGAAAAGTATCGCGGCAATAAATTTGAGACGCATAGTAATCCTCGTAAGCATAGTTATAGAAAACAGCGGTTATTATATCCGCAAACATCGTGTGATGGCGTACGGAGATTATTCAAAAATGCGTGTTTGTTATGTCTTCCTCACGGGAGAAGCGGTAATTACATGCATTTCCGCAATTGTGACAGCAGCGCGCAAAAGTATCAGACAAAGAAAAAATGGAAACGCAAAAAAAAGAATCCAAGGATTGGTTAAAAATTCGGAATAAAGGAAAACAAAGAACATGAACCGGAATCGGATTTCATGGTGGAGCTACGCGGGATCGAACCGCGGACCTCTTGCATGCCATGCAAGCGCTCTCCCAACTGAGCTATAACCCCTCAACGCCGCTAATGATACATGAGCCGGGAAACCGTGTCAAATATTTTTTTAATTTTTTTTAAATTTCCTGTTACATCCCGGTTTGATTGGCCGGAATTGGTGCTTTTTTCACCGTTTTCAGTGATATTTTCCGGATCTGAGGAAAAAAAACGGGAAAACATGGATTGATCCTGTTTCCCCGTTATGCTCTTTCGCTGTAAGACTGCGGAATCAGTTCTGAGCGGCACCGCTCCGAAGATAGGCTATGGTTTTTCTGATTCTCTCAAAGGTTTTTTCGCGGCCTACGAGCTCCATGGTTATTCCCATTTCCGGAGACACTCCGCGGCCGGTTACGGCAAGTCTGAGAGGCATGCCAACCTTTCCGAGCCCCACATCCATATCGGTAGCAACGGTTTTAAAAGCCTCTTCGATATTTTCCGCTTTCCAGTCGGTAACCGCCTCAAGCTTGGCCAAAGAACGTTCCAGGGCCTCGGCGCTGTTTTCCTTGAACCATTTTTTGGCAGCCTTGGGTTCGTATTCGGTATAGTCCTGATAGAAGTAGACGGAATTTTCGGCCATTTCCTTCAGAGTTTTGCATCTTTCGGCCTGGGCTCTGACGATATCGGTAAGTTCAGGTCCCTTGCTGTAGTCGATTCCGAGGTGTTCCATCTGCCATACCAGTTCCTCGGCAACTCTTTCAGGAGGGAGAGTCTTGATATAATGCTGGTTCATCCATTTCAGCTTGTCGGAACTGAATGCCGAAGCGCTTTTGGAGACATTTTCCAGAGCAAAGAGGTCAATCATTTCCTGAAGGGAAAAAATTTCCTGATCGCCGTGTCCCCAGCCCAGCCGAACCAGGTAGTTGATGAGGGCTTCCGGCATAAAGCCGTCGTCCCGGTACTGCATGACACTGACAGCGCCGTGTCTCTTGGAGAGCTTTGCGCCGTCATCGCCGAGAATCATGGATACATGGGCAAATTCGGGAACCGGGGCGCCGAGAGCCTTGTAGATGTTGATTTGTCTCGGGGTATTGTTGATATGATCCTCACCGCGGATAACGTGGGTGATTTTCATATCCCAGTCGTCGATTACCACGCAGAAGTTATAGGTGGGGGTGCCGTCCGTACGGCGGATTACCAGATCGTCAAGCTCGGCGTTGTCGAACTCGATGTCGCCCCGAATGAGATCGTGGAATTTTACCTTGCCTTCCCTGGGATTTTTGAAACGGATGCAGTACGGTTCATCCGGAGAGTGCTCGGAATGATCTTCGCGGCAGTGTCCGTCATAGCGGGGCTTTTCGCCTTTTGCCTGCTGTTCCTCACGTACCTTGTCCAGGCGCTCCTTGTTGCAGTAGCACTTGTAGGCAAGCCCCTTTTCCAGAAGCTCGTCAATAACCTGATTGTACCGATCAAAGCGTTTTGTCTGATAGAAAGGACCTTCATCCCATGTAAGTCCGGTCCATTTCATGGATTCGATAATGGCATCGATTGCCGGCTGGGTTGAACGTTCGCGATCGGTATCCTCGATTCTCAGAACGAACTTGCCGTGGTGATGGTGCGCATACAGCCAGGAGTAAAGAGCGGTTCTGGCACCGCCGACATGGAGATATCCGGTAGGACTTGGAGCAAAACGGGTTCTAACTTCCATTTCTTAAAATTCCGTAAGTGTGTTGGATGTGAATGAATCACGATAATATACAGGGTGCATTTTAACACTCCGCAAGGCATTCTTTAAAGACAGAATCATTACTGGGGTGTGGATAAAAAACTTTGGTTTTTATAGATATGGTGATACAATGCTACTGGGGCAATCAGGGGGTTGTATATGCCAAAATCTAAAGATGAGATCGTTTCTGAAATTCAGCGTAACCTTG
>Ga0310695_10001676_pt1 | contig 50782 bp, 37 predicted proteins | sample RumenRJG_04DNA_FD_203882 | JGI IMG/M metagenome (GOLD analysis project Ga0310695, IMG submission 203882) | Bovine rumen microbial communities from Lethbridge, Alberta, Canada - RJG_04 (v2) (version 2) | ecosystem: Host-associated > Mammals > Digestive system > Stomach > Rumen | place: Canada... | reverse complement strand
CAAGTTTAGCTTGGTCGATGATGGATTTCGATGACATGAGAAATACCTCCTTAAGAAGTTTAATGAAATGGAGATATTATCTCAGAAATATGGTATCTTAAAAAGGTACTGATGATTGAGGACTTACTCTCTTTCCGAGGTGTGTTCCTTCCCAAATCAAAAGGTGTAAACAAGGTGTAAATCAGATACTACTCTGCCCATAAATGGCTTATTTCCGCCATTCTTTGCATAGGCATTAAATCCTGCCGTGGCACACAAACAAAACCCGTATCATGCTATAACCCCTCGTATTTCCACTGTTTTATTCCTTTTCGTTGTGCTATTCCAAAGATTACTTCTTCACTATTAGATTATATGACTCGCCGGCGTTTTTCTATTTGTCTCTCAAAATGTAATCCGCCTTGTGTTTATCCAGATATTTTGCGGCACTTGCCTCATCTCTTACATATACCCATTTGAATCCTTCGGAAGCTCTTGCCTTTAATCCATTTAGTTTGTCTGTCGAATCATTGATAACAAGAATTACAGGTTTGTCCTCGTCAGAGGCCGATGAAGCTTTCTTCTGATCGTCCGCTTCCTCCTTGCTAAGCAACAGGTCGTGATTCAGATATTTGAGCAGTATACTCTCCAGATCATGGTACATTACGGGCTTGGTAAGATAGTCTGTAAAACCTTCGCCAAGATACGTTTCCCTTGCTCCGACTATAGCATCTGCGGTAAGTGCTATAACAGGTGTTCCTTCCGCAAGGTGTTCCTTGTTTATCTCTTCAAGAGTCTGGATACCCGACATTCCCGGCATCATCTGGTCAAGGAAAATGATATCGAATGATCTTTCACGAAGGATCCCCAAACACTCTTTTCCGGATTCCGCGGTTGTGACACTTATTTTAGTATCCTCAAGGAGACTTACGATTACTTCAAGATTCATGTCATTATCATCAACAACGAGAATGCTTGCCGACGGTGCAATAAGCGAGGGAGTGTATTCTTCTTTGTACTCCTGCATCCTTGTCAGATTCTGAACAAAATCGCCTATAGGTGTTGCATCTACCACGGTCTGTTTCATCTGAACCGTGAATGTTGTTCCCTCACCGTATTTACTGTTTACACCAATCGTTCCTCCCATCATCTTGACAAGTCTCATGGTAATGTTAAGGCCGAGTCCCGTTCCCTCTATGTTGCGATTTTTGTCTTCTTCCAGACGTTGGAATGAACCGAACAGTTTACCGAAATCTTCGTTTTTGATTCCTATACCGGTATCCTTGACAACAAGCCAAAGCATCTGTGTTGCCCTGTCATATGATACATTGATCGTTACGCTTCCCTCGTGCGTATACTTAATCGCGTTGTTGATAAGATTGAGCATGACCTGACGCACTCTTATCTCATCGCCGAGCATAACAGACGGGATATCCTCGGACACGTTGAGTATAAAATCCAGACCTTTATCCTTGGCCTTTTTCATTGTCATGTTGATTACATCATTCATGACGGATGAGAAATTGTATTCCACCGGCCATAGTTCCATCTTGCCGGATTCGATTTTGGAAAAATCAAGTATATCATTGATTATCGACAAAAGCGTCTTGCCTGCACTTTGAATATCAAGCGCATATTTCCTGATCGGATCCTGCGGAGACGAACGTAAAATCATCTCATCCATACCGATTATCGCGTTCATCGGAGTTCTGATCTCATGAGACATATTTGCGAGAAAATCACTCTTTGCCTTATTGGATGCATTGGCTGCATCTTTCTCAAGTTCAAGTACCTTCCTCTCGTATGAAGCCTTCTGTTCTTCAAGCTTCATAGTCTCAACACTCTTTGTGTATTTTCGTTCGTTCCTGTATCCTGCGATATAGAATAAAGCTATCATCGCAAATACAAGAAAATATATCAGATCGTTTATCAGTATCTGGCTTCTTGTTTCCTCATACATTTCCCTGTCGCCGACGATCATCACGACATGCCAGTTGTTCGCTATCTCGTTAACGAACACAGTGCTGTCTTCGCCGTCGTACGTGTAGGTGAAACAGTCGCTCTCCACTTCCTTTATCTTTTCAAAGAACCTCTCTCCTTCAGGCGTATCGGTGATATAGGTTCCCTTTTTGCTGTCATCCCCGTGAGCGACGATAAAACCGTCATCGTCAACAACAAATCCGTATCCTTTACCGTTTACGTTGAGCTCCTTCATCATATCCTGTATGCCTTTGAGCTGCACATCAAGAGATATAATATTCTGACGATCCGGAAGCATCCTGCACACCGAAATAATCACATTACCCGTTTGCGCATCAACGTAAGGCGGAACGAAAGCAACCTTCCCGTCACTCTCTCTCGCAATAATATACCAATCACGCGTTGTGGGATCCCAGCCTTCCGGCGGTTCCCAGTTAAGCCCATCCATATACCGGGTCATGATGACCCCGTATAATCCGGTAAAATTCTCGTTAAACTGCTTCTCGACATTATCAGTTTCATCAACGAGGAATTCATGTATTCTTGCCGGTGTACTTCCCGAAACAAGCATATGATAGACCGAGTCGGCAGTGACATGCAGAATGTTCTCCGCGGTATTCAAATGATTGTTGATCATGGAAGAAACGTTTAATACCCTGTCTTCAATGACCGCATTCGAATTCGAAACAGCTGCATTCTTCATCAGTCGCGATGTATAAATGGCCATGACGGCAATAAATACGAACACAAGAATAAGCGGTATGAGCATACCGTGTTTCTTGAGTCCGAACAGTTTCGATCTTTCCGTTTTAGTCTGTATATCCTGCTCAGTCATAGATCATTTCCTTTGCAAGGCTTTTATTCAATCGTAAAATACTGTTCCGGAACTTTCACCTTCGTTACACCCATGTAATGACCCGGATCTCCGAAGATATAGGTGTCCTGATAAACAAGGAAAACATTATCCATTACTTCACCGGTTGAGGCATTTGTAAACTTCGATCCGTTCCATTCGGTCTCGGGGGTATATATCCTGTATGCAGATATAATGTCATTAAGATCCGTAAGTTTACTGTTTCCCAGCAGAACATTGCGGGCATGTTCGGCCAGTCCCGCCGAGTTAGTGAATCCGTATGATGAAGTCCATGTGCCGAATCTTCCTGCACCGCCGTCGGCAACTACCGCCGTTTCAACTTCCTTCGTTATCTTATCAAAATCACCGCTTGCACCCGTAATATCAAGATCCAATGCTCCGGGATATCCCATGATAGGGGACGGAAGATCCGCCTCTATAAAGTATCCGCCGTGCTCCATCAGGCCTTTTATGAGTGGCTCGGTATGAGCATCATTGGTACAGAAATATGCGGTATTTACTCCGTATTTTTGAACCCACTCGGGTACATGCTCTGTAATAAATGCCTGAGCACCCGGAACACCCACATCCGTAGTCGGATCAGGCGCCTCTTCCATCACAAACTTCATACCGAACTCTTCACAGGCAGCTTTCATGATATTTACACGTCTGGAATAGATTTCATATGAAAGGTGACGCGGAAAAGAAATGTGAACAAACGTATCGCAGCCGAGTTCGTGTGCCGTCCTTATCATCAGATATCCGCGAGCCACAAAATCGTTATTGACTACCAGATCCGCCACATCCTTGATGTCATCAAAGACGTCAAACGTTTCTCCTGCTATGCACAGAACATCCGGACGCTTTTCTTTGACTTTTGCAAACGCCTGCAATGTTCCCTCAACTGCCTGATTGACGATGATGGCTTTTATCTTCGGATCATCCGCCAAATTAGCTATAGTCTGAACGGTGGTTTCCATCTCTTCCGTGAAATTGTCGGGATATATGGCAAGAGTCACCATATCATCACCGTATTTCTTCTGGAACGCCTCGGCACCTCGCCTGTCATCCTCTGACTGTGCAAATGATCCCGTAACGATACCTATGCGAAAATCATCCGCTCCGGCTTCTTCCTCCGCTAAAGTCTCCGATTCTTTTTCGGTATCATCCACCACCTCTCCTTCTGTTTCCGAAGCGGTATCCTCTGTCGCGGGCGTCTGAGCCGCATCCTGTGATTTTCCGCAGGCCGCAAGGCCAAGGACCATAAAGGATGCGATCATAATGCTCACTAACTTCCTCTTCATAACGTTCCTCCGATCGACGGTATTATCTCTTTGATGATCTGTGCAGATTCATCATAAATAAAATCTTCTATATACCCGATAGCTTCTTTGAGCCTTTCTGCCTGAGTCAGGCGAAACGGATATCCGGTTAATTTCTTTGCAAGCATTTTGGCTTCGTCATCATCAAAATCGTCAAGCGCCTCCAGAAGTTTTTGGGCAATTTCTTTTGCCTCGTCTGCCGATATCTCGTCAGCCGCACGAACGTCTCCCAATTCCCCCACGGGAGCAAGTTTTTCTATGAGCGCCGCATAATCGGACATTATCGGTCCGTTAAGTTCTTCTATCAGATCGGTGTCGTTGCTCCTTACAGCTGCTTCAAGCGTCTCGAAGCTTCCGGAGAGGGACGTTGCTCCGATCATCTTTGCGTTGCTCTTTAACGCGTGAATCGTGATCATGTAATTCTCATAATCCTTAACCGCATAATATTCATCAACCAGTATCTTGTTCTTCTCATAGTTTTTGAAAAATCGACAAACAGCGGACATATATTTGTCCGCTCCGCCCGTATATGATAAGCCTGCCTTTGTATCCAGACCAATTTCCGCCAGGCTGTTAATGTCTATTCCCATGTTCTTTCTCCTCAAGTGCATCTATGATCTTTGCGACGATCTCTGATTTCTTTGAAGGTTTTACAAGATATCCCTGGGGACGCAATTCCGCCAAGGTCTGTATGACCTTCTTCTTCTCCGTAACACCAGTAAGAAAAATCACAGGAATATCTTCCCAATCTTTTGTGTCATGGATATTACGAAGAACCTCCGGTCCGTCCATAACAGGCATAAGATAATCAAGAAGGATAAGGTCGCAACTCTTCTTTGCAAGAAACTTAAACGCCGCTTCTCCCGATTTGACGCACGTCACTTCATAGAACTCCTCAAGCTGTTCCTTGATATGCATAAGTTGTTCGCTGTCATCGTCAACAACAAGAATATGTTTTCTGCCTGAGGTTTTTTCGTTTACGAATTCCCTAAATGATGAAAGATTCTGTTCCTTCTCGTTCTCAAGCTTTTTCTCAATTTCCGTCAGTTTCTCGTAAAGCGCAAACAACGAAACGGGTCTTGAAAGGAACAATACCCGTTCAAGCTCGGTGTACTCCATAAACATCTTCTCATCGTTTTCATCCGTGATGACTATAGTTGTGATATTGCCCTGCATAAGCGCCTTTTTCATAACGTTGTATGCTTCTATCGTGACCGAAGACTCATCACCGAGACAAATGATCACTACTTTAGGCAATTCAGTCAGCATCAGATCAAAGAGCTTCTTTTTGTTCGGATCGCATTTGATTGTGATATACCCTCTGTCAGCCTGAAGATGCTCACATATATCAGAAGCGACTTTTCGGTTTTTGCCTGTAACCAGTACTTTTAATTCCATGGTATCTCCCGTTAAAAATGTTCTCAGTTAATTCTTTGAGTGTGAAGAATCATCAGCTGTCTATTCATTTCATCAACCGTATGCTTCCAATACAGATAGTTGACCAGCCATATGATCACATATATGACAACGTAAATCGCAAGCGCTATCGCAAATTCCGGACCGGGCGTCCACCATTTCATAGGAATCTCTATGCAAAGAATAGTTGCTAGTGTCAGGGAAGCATGTACGACCGTCTGCTTTGTCAGTCCCCAGCTCTCGATCTCAAATACGGCTGTTGCTCCGATCGGGATCATTCCGTGTATTCCCGATACAATGACATGCAGCAGAAGACTTCTCCCTTCCGTATTAACCGGTGGGATCATCCAGATGGCAATTCCAACAAACATTCCCGCAATAAAACCGACAAGTGAATTGATTATGAATTTATTCCGAAGTTCCATTACCTCACCTCCGAAACACTACCCTGCGAAAGCAATGATTTTATCTGCTTGACACGGCTTCTTGATACCCACGATTTGATTCCGCAGTCAAACTCCACTCCGATGGTTCCCGTCATATTAAAGTCAAAGCACTTGACCTTGTATAGATTGATTATCTCCGACTGTGAAATGCGAAGAAATCTTGCTTTATCAAGAACATCCTCGAGACCGGTCAGCGTCCTTCTGACCGAATAAGTCGCATCTTCCGTCTGAAGTATTACTTTACGTCCTTCCGTGTGAACCCTCACAATGTCGCGCTGGGACACAAACACGAGCTTCTCATCCTTATTTGCAGCTATCTGGGGGTAATCAGAATTGGATACATTCTCAATTGCGCAGATTATATTCTCAACCAGCTGGTTATTTATTCTTGTTCTGATCGTTATGTAGGGATCAACATATTGTTCATCAAGAACGACCTCGATATCGACCATGTTTTTCATTTGTGCACCACCTGTTTTGCAGAAAGATATCTATAAATTATAATATATCACCGACAAACGATAGCTGAGCTTTGTATATTCGGTCGATTTTAATGTCTATTCGGTGAACCAAAAAAGTTCGTCCGCAAAATCAGTCCGAACAGTCTTCGCCGTCGGACTCTTCGCCGTCTGATTCCTCGCTTCCGTCTTCTTCCGATGAAGGTTCATCGGAACCCGTCTTGTCCTGACTTGATTCCTCAGGTGACGGATCGCTTACCTCAGCAGGCTCATTTGCCGGTGCAGCGTCAGGTATTGGTGCGGGGTCACTTTCGGGTGCGCCTTGCTCGTCATCCTCAGTATCTCCTGCAGGTTCAGGCTCTCTGCCTCCTTCAGATTCACCTTCAAGCTCAGGCTCACTTGCAGGCAGAGGTTCATCGATTCCTTCAGGTTCGGCATCAACTGCTGCGTCCGTATTTACACTCTTGGCCGAATTGACCGTTTCTTCCGGATCTGCCCTTTCGGCCTTGTCCGTATCACCATAGTTTTCGTATTCTTCAATGTAATATCCGCCGATGCTGTTAATAGCGTTCTCGTCTGTTCCTGAAATATCAACTTCGGCAAGAGGTCCGTTTCCTACGTGTGTATCCGAGTTCTCATGCTGGCCGATATCTCCCACTTCGGAATAGTGATCATGCATGCCTGACCCGCGATCACCCGTAAGATCAATAACATAGCCCGTAGCTGCGGAGTTTAATTCTCCATCCTCTGTTTTCTCGGCGACAATTAAACCGGTATCCAGATATGGGGTGTTGTTTTCATCAACCGCAAAATACCCCAATCCGATTCCGTCTATATATTCCAGTGTTTTCTTAGTCAGATCTCCGTTTTCGTCTTTTTGAAGAACGTAATGGTATGCTGCTATTGCAACAACATCATCACCGTTGATCCTTTCATATTCATCCTGATTATCATTACCGGTCATACGCACCGATCCGCGGTAATCATAGTATCCTTCACTGTCTTTCTCGAAGAAATGAATACAGTCATATATGGGATTATCACTGTTCTTAACTTTGGTGCCTCCCATGACGGTCAGAGTCTCCATATCTTTATCATATGAATCGAACAGCGTTCCCAATGCCTGATCCTTGGCATCCGAATCAAACTCCAGATATGACTTTAATACAAACTGCCAGTCCTTTTCACCTACACCGCCGTCCCAGGTCTTTCCTTCAAGAGATATTCCTTCGATTAGGCTTTTCGTTGTATCAGTCACATCAAATGAAAGCGTGTTGCTGTCCAGTGCAAATGCAAACGGAGGAACCGGCGCTTCCGCACATATCATGTCAACTTCAAGCACGCCTCTGGAACTGTCTCTTCCGTCGTGGGCACTGAATCTCTGCTTATGCACTGCCGCCATCATGATGGAATACTGGGTCTCAAGCAGATCGAGCATTGGATTACCTGTTGAATCGGCAGGCTCTTCCAATCCGGCTTCTTCATAGCTGTCCGCAATCTTAAAGCTTAAGTAATTGCGGGTTGCGCCGTTATCATCCACAACCTTTCTCAAAAATAAACTGTCATTACCATGAATCTGCTTGACGAGTTTGTTTATATTATCGCTCTTCGACAGATTATACAATTCATTTTTGAGCGAGCTTATCTTCCTGGCGTATCCGTTTTCGTCATTAAAGTATGTAAGGTAGTCATTAATAAACTCAACATAATCGTTAAGATCCGAATCTTTATAATACTTGTAATAATCGGAATCTTTAAAATCGGAGACCGATTCTCTCAGCGGCAAATATATTGAACTTCCATAGAGATAATCTCTGATACCGTTCTCATCCGCTCTTATATCCGTCCAAATATTGTTTATAACATCCATTGTATAGTTGAGAGGGATCGCGTTATCTCCACCATACTTGTAGATACCACCTATATCCGTGTTATACATGGAAAGGAAAGTCAAAAATCCCGAATCAAGCGTTTTGTCGAGCTTGGACATCAGTATTTCCAATTCTTCCAGATCATCGCTGCTGTATTTATCCTTTGATATCTTACTCAAATTGTATTTAACGTGAGTCAGCAATTCGCCTATGTCAACAAATCTCGTTTTATCAAGGAATCTTCCGTAGTATTCGTCATCATCCGCATCATTTGTAGGATAGCACGAAAGAGAAGCCTCCCTTATAGCCATGAAGACATCGTTTTTCATTCCGCTTCCGGCATGATCATTTGTTCCGAGTATTCTTGAAAATTCCCGGGCCAGATCATTTATGCTTTCGCTTATATTATCAAGATCTTCCGATGAGAACACGGCGATCGAACCGACATATACTCCGTTGAATCCATGATGAGTTGCCGGATATTTCTCATAGACCTCTGCTATATGCACAGCGATATCACGGTCGCTTCTGCCTGCGGCAACATCATTATTAAGACCTGTTATCAGATAACGATAAGAAGTGTGACCGGATGAACATTCTTCGGACGCCACCATATATCTGAAGTAGTCTTTCGTATTATATGCCTGACCTGTAGAACCCATAAGACAGGCATTATAGAAAATCACTCCAAGTTTACCGTCACTTGAGACGGATTTGTCCCTGTAAAGATCTGTGGATGCAAGCGCCGATTCCAACTTATAAACGGTTATACTGTTTTCTTCTATGACCTTGCTGCCTTGTTTAAATGAGTCAGTAAAAATCACTCCGTCCTCAAGTCCGCCGCCGTGATCAGAAAGTGTCAGGCCATAATTCTCCGCAGGAAACAGGTTCGTCGAAAGATTGATGAATCCGGCCAGGAAAGAGGGATCCGCCATATCTACGGCTGTTGTTGAAACAAGCTGAATGAAGGAATCCGAAGTGATGATATCATCAAAATGCAGACCCTGCGAAAGATCCGTTCCTTCTTTGGTTCCCGCAAGCTGATACATCGCATCGCCTTTATCCGTGTTGACTCTCATAAGCTTGTCTCGTATGGAAGAGAGCGCATCGGGATTAAGATAGTATATGCCCGATCTCAGATTGGAGGCGCCAAAAGTCGATCCATCCTCTGAGTCCTTGTTCATAAGGCTGTTCCCGTATGAATTTGTACCTCCGACACACAGGATCACGTTAACATTGCTCATGTCCGCCTGCATCATGCTGACAAGCTCACCGGTCACACTTCTGTTATACTCATCTTCTTCAAGATTCGTTCCACAGAAGTACAGCATCAACGTATACTTCTTGCCTTGTGAAAGCTCTTTCGCACGTCTGTAATTCTCTCCCCTGAACCTTACGTTTACAACCTGATTGTTGTTCTTGTCATCAAAAGGATTGTATGTTGTGAATGAGAAAAATGCATTTTCAAAAGAATCTCTATAAAGAACGTACGGATCTATATTTATGGATTTGTTGTTAACATACGAGGGTACACGAAAATCCTTTTCAGATTCTTCGTCGTCATCATCAACATCATCCCCATTGCCTGCATTATCAAACGGCTTCGGGTCATCCCCGTCTACTTCGGAATTATTGACATATTTTTCTATAACAAGTAAACTGCCGCGAAGTATTGTGTAAGAATCTGTTGTTGTTTTTCCGGTAATACGTATGAATGACTCATGAAGCATATCCGGAATCGGTTTGTCGGAATTATATACTAAGTCGAACAGGATTTCAGGTTTGGCAAGTATTGCAGCCATCGGGTCGAAACCGGTTCCCGAAGGTCTGCCCTCAAAAATACCCTGTTCAAGGTAATGTTTTAATGCATAGCCATATATATCAGCAGGACTGTACTTAAGCGCAGCCAGCATGACATCTTCATTAGCCGCAAGATATCTCTCGGCGTTAAAGTACTTAAAACCTTTATTTCTGTAATTCTTAAGGTAGAAGTCTCTGGTAAGCTCAACATACAGTTTTAGTCTGTCTACAGGTCGAAGCGATGCTATAAGATCTGTGGCCTTCTTTAGATCGTCCGCAGAGCCGGTACTCTTGACCTTATTGATCGCTTTAATAACCTTACTGACGGAAACGGTGTTGACTCTTTGTGAATTTACCGACATATTCGCCGCTTGATATGATTCGGGAGCAGCAAAAACTTCCGCTGCGGGAACTCCGGATATCAGGGTAGCGGCAACCACTACAACCGACATACACTTTGAAAACAACTTCTTAAACTGCCTCATACTTTACCTCGCATGAAAAAAACAAACCAAACCACTCTCTGTTATTTTGTAATAAAAGTCCCTTAAAGTCCTATTTTACCCCATCTTCCATTTAAAAATCAAATAATCTCTTAAGTATATATAAGAGGTCAGAATAATCTGACCTCTTTTGATTTGTTTTTATTCCGGGGACCAGCTTTCCTGAAGATCCTCGATTACAATATTCTCATCGACTTTTACTGCGATCTGGTATTCGTCTTCGTACACTATCTCTCCGGGATGATTTGTGTAAACAACATAATATGCATGCTCATAGCGTTCCAACAGCCATAACAGCGGATTGATCATCTTCATCATCATTTCGCTGTTCTCGGTTTTGAAATAGCATATGACCTTCTCCTGACGTTTGCACTGAGGAGGCCACGGCAGCTCTTCCGCAAACCATGCGTCGATCTCCTTAAACAGGCCGACATCCTCTTCTTCCATGACGCCGTTTGTCACCATCTGGTTCAGCATGCTGAATATTCCCTTACCGGTTCTCGTGTTCGCGGCAAGTTCTTTTCCTTGGATTCTGCAATACTTGAATTTGATCGCCATCTAAGTGTAATGATCCTTCCGTTTTTGCTGCAATAATATGTATCGCCGTTACAAAAGTGCCGGATCCGGAGCATTTGCTCCTATCTGCTTGGCAGGGTCATAGATTGCTTCCACGACGCTCTGAATATCGAATCCGTCAAGATCCGAGCCACTTGTGGAAAGAGAATACGCGTAACCGGTCTCGCTATCAAACCACAATGCCAGATCAACGTATTCATCTTCGCCTACATGCCGATAGAACTTGCAGGGCATATGTCCGCCACCCCAGTTGCTAAGAATCTGTTCATCTGTGTCATCCCATTCATAGTATAAACCGGAAATATCCACTATCTCCTCTCCCGCAACAGGTTGCTCGCGGGCTGTAAATGAAAGTCCGTCATAATCAAAAGTAAGCTGTACCATCGTGCCCGGAAGAGTTGTGTCATCCTCAACCTTACATATGCTCCACCTTACATTTGTCGAACCTTTGGGAGCACTGAATCCGTTCGGACCGTATTTGTATGCCTCTTGTTCTGTACAGTCACGCCAGGGATTTGCAATCGTTGTCTGCTGTCCGGATTCTTCCGGTGTATCCGTCTTCTGCCCGGTATTAACATTTACCGTTGCATGACAGGCGCAAAGGCACAGACATGCCGCAGTGATTACCACTATCGTCAGAACGCTTTTCTTCATAATTGATCTTGCCTCCGATATTAATTACCAAACGGTGTATAATCAAATCTTATGACATCACTTATTCTTTGAACGTATTCGTTATACTCGTCCTCCGTGATTTTCTCCCATTCGCCTTTTTCGTAGTTGTTGGATTTGTACCACGGATTGGCCTCATCATCATATGAGTCATATTTAACCGCTATCTGCGGTATCATCTCAGTGCTGTTCGGTTCGAGGTAATATGATACCGTTTCCGTAAGCTCCGCGCCACCGGATGCCTCATTAAGGATAATTCCGCCTTTTAACGCATAATAACGATCTCTTTCATATCCCGAAACGACATGTGTCGGTTTCCTGTCAACCATCGTGTAAATATCGTAAATTACACCCTTCCAGTCTCCGTCGGATATTTCTCCGACACAAAGCTCATCTACACCGTCGGAATTAAGATCGACAAAAGCATATCCGATGCTTTGCATTGCATTCGCTCCGCCGTCGTACTGAGCGATTGCGTAATACATGGAACTCATCTTGTTCTTCTCAAGCTTTTCACCGTCCCAGCCTTCAGATATTGCTTTCTTAAACTGGTCGATGACATCACCATACAATTCTTCGCCGCTTGTGCCGCCGCCTGCAACAAATTCTCCGCCGTCAACAGGCTTGATGCTTGCGATCACATCTTCCTTGCAGCTGTAAATAGTCGAGTAGCTCTCCGGCATATCGGGTGATTTGTTATAATCCCACTGAACGTCGGTAGCTTCCATAACTGTCATGTCATATGTCGTGTCGCCGTTTCGAATCTCACCTACCTTAAGGTCAAGTCCGCCGCCATATTGTGCGGGATCGGAATATGCCTGAATGCTGAATACGTAGCCTCCGAATCCGTCTGCATTTGCAGCTTTATCATATAACCCGATGCTGTTGTCGGTCGCGTATGCAAGATACAGGCCATCCGCCTTTTTAGGCACGGTGATGGTAAACAGGCCATTTGACAGTACTCCGTCCGCATCCGGCTGGATTTCTTTTGACTTTCTCTCCTCATCGGAATCTGCGGTATCTTCCGCATCCTCCACTTCAGCCGCCTCTATCGTTTTATCATCGGCTGTATCTTCGGTCTTGGCCTCGGTTTTAGCCTGATCATCAGATGATGCACCGGCATTACTGTTTACATTTACCGTTGTGTTGCAGGCACAAAGTGCCAACATACATCCTGCAAGAATTGCGACAATTAGCTTTTTCTTCATGGGCTTTTCATCCTTTCTCCATTGCTTTGTATTTTTCGTAACGCTCCTTGGCATCTTTCGCACCTTGTGCGAAAAGCTTCTCGGCATTTTCGGGGAATGTCTTCTTAAGGGAAGCATATCTTGTCTCTCCCGTAAGGAATTCCTCGTAATCAAGCGTAGGTTCTTTGCAGTCCATTACAAGCGGATTATCAAGTCTCGGGTCGTAATGATAAAGAGTCCAATATCCGCTGTCCACAGCACGTTTCATCTCCTGCTGCGTCTGTCCCATTCCGGCCTTGATGCCGTGAGTCAGACAAGGTGTATAAGCGATAATGATCGAAGGTCCGTCGTATTCCTCGGCTTCCTTCAATACTTTAAGAAGCTGATTGGGATTCGCTCCCATCGAAACAGATGCGACATAGACATTTCCGTATGTCATGAAAATCGCACCGAGGTCTTTCTTCTTGGTCTTCTTACCGGCAGATGCAAACTGAGCAACGGCACCGATCTGTGTAGCCTTTGAACTTTGTCCGCCCGTATTCGAATATACTTCGGTATCTATAACGAGCGTGTTAATGTTGGCTCCCGATGCGATGACATGATCAAGTCCGCCGAATCCGATATCGTATGCCCATCCGTCGCCACCGTACATCCAGAATGATTTTCTCGCAAGATGATCGCGGCGCGCAAGTATCTGGCCGATAAGCTCTGCGTTTTGACTGTCATTGGCCTTTTCCAAAATATCTTCAAGCTCGTCCGAAGACGCTCTCGATCCGTCATAATCATTGAATGTATCCAGATATTTCTGACAGGCTTCTTTGATCTTTGCATCAGAAGATGATTCAAGAAGCTGAGTAACTCTCTTTTTCTGCATTCCTCTTTGCTGCGTAACGGAAAGGTACATTCCGAGCATCAGCTCCGCATTGTTTTCAAAAAGCGAGTTGGTCCATGCGGGTCCGAATCCGCGCTCGTTAACCGTATAAGGAATCCCGGGATAGGTTGCGCCCCATGCCTGTGAACACCCCGTACCGTTCGCCCAGTACACCCTGTCACCGAACAGCTGTGTCATAAGCTTTGCGTAAGGTGTCTCACCGCAGCCGGCGCACGCAGCCGAGAACTCCAGAAGCGGAGGCTCGAACTGGCTTCCCTTTAACGTATATTTATTGTACGCATCTGTTTTCTTTGTTATCTTGAGTGAATAATCCCACTCTTCCTTCTTCTCTTCGGTAAGCTCCGCGGGCTCCATCGTAATTGCCTTTTCCTTGGCAGGACATGAAGCCACACAGCTGCCGCATCCCGTACAGTCGAACGTCGATACGGAAAGTGTGTATTTGTATTTGCCGGCAGGCTTTGAATCAACCGTCTTCATGCCTTCCGGTGCATCCGCAACCTCCTTCTCGTCAAGAAGATGCGGTCTTATTGCGGCATGAGGACATACGAACGAGCACATGTTACACTGGAGGCACTTCTCGGGGTTCCATTTAGGCGTATTAACCGCGATCCCGCGCTTCTCATAAGCCGTAAGACCCATCTCGATCGAACCGTCCATCCTGTCAACGAATACCGATACGGGAAGCTCGTTACCTTTCTGATGGTTAATGTAATCACATACTTCATTGACTATTGCGGGAGCGTTCGCTGTTTTGGGCGTCTCCTCATCCTTAAGGTTTGCCCACTCAGCCGGTACCGGCACCTCATGAACACCCTCTGCACCTCTCTCGATAGCGTCGGTGTTCATCTTGACGATCTTGCTGCCCTTTGTAAAATACGCTTTCTCCGCAGCAGACTTCATCTCCGAGATTGCTTTGTCTATCGGAAGAAGGCCCGAAATCTTAAAGAATGCAGCCTGAAGCACGGTGTTGGTATGACTTCCGAGACCGAGCTCCTCGGCTATCGCTGTAGCATTTATAACAAACAGTCTGACCTTTTTCTTAGCAAACAGTCTCTTAACTCTGTTCGGAAGCTCATTCTCAAGCTCCTCATCGGACCATGTGCAGTTAAGAAGGAAAATCCCTTCGCGCTTAACCTCGGCCGCAACGTCATACTGCTTGATAAAGCTCTGGTTGTGACATGCAACGATATCACCCGATTTAACGTAATAGCTTCCTCTGATCGGCTTCTTGGAAAATCGCAGGTTAGACTTGGTGACACCGAATGATTTTTTCGCATCGTATTCAAAATATGCCTGTGAATACATATCGGCAAGATCACCGAGTATCTTGGCCGTATTGTGGTTGGCGCCGACCGTTCCGTCACCGCCGAGTCCCCAGAACTTACAGCAGATCATATCAGCCGATCCGACTTCATAATCAAGCGGTTCAACTTTAAGCGACAGATGTGTGACATCGTCTTCGATACCTATCGTAAAGCTGTTTATCGGTTTGCTGCTCGCAAGGTTATCAAATACGGCTACTATCTGTGCGGGATTGGTGTCCTTCGATGACAGTCCGTATCTTCCGCCGATGATTTTAACATCACGTCCCGAACCGTAAAACGCCGTACATACATCAACATAAAGCGGCTCACCCGCTGCTCCCATCTCTTTGCATCTGTCAAGAACAGCTATTCTCTTAACGCTCTCCGGTATAGCCGCAAGAAACTTCTTCGTATCAAAAGGCCTGTACATATGAACCTGAAGTAATCCGGTCTTTCTTCCGCGTTTATTAAGCGCATCGACCGTCTCTTCGATCGTTCCCGACACAGAACCCATCGCAATGATGATGTCCGTTGCATTCGCAGGACCGTAATACTGATACGGCTTGTATTCCCTTCCAACGGTCTCGGACACTTTCTTCATGTAATGTTCAATGATGTCGGAAAGCTCCATATAGCATTTGTTGTTGGCTTCCCTGAACTGGAAATACACGTCATCGTTCTGTACCGTATTACGAAGCATCGGATGCTCAGGATTGAGCGCATGCTCGCGAAAATCGTGGAGTGCATCCATATCGGTAAGCTCCGCAAGCTTCTTAACGTCAGGCATGTCTATACGTGACATCTCATGTGAGGTTCTGAATCCGTCAAAGAAATGCATGAAAGGAACGCGTGCCTTGATCGCACTTAAATGTGCAACGGCAGCAAGATCTGCAGCCTCCTGGACGCTTCCCGAGCATATCTGTGCAAGTCCTATCTGACGACACGCCATAACATCGGAATGATCTCCGAATATACTCATGGCATGTGTGCCTACGGTTCTTGCCGCAATATGCAATACGGCCGGAAGATGTTCTCCGGTTATTCTGTAAAGAGTCGGGATCATAAGCATAAGTCCCTGACTCGATGAATATGTTGTTGCAAGAGAGCCCGTCTGAAGTGCTCCGTGAACCGCACCGATGGCGCCGGCCTCAGACTGCATCTCAACAAGTCTTACCGGCATACCGAACATGTTCTGTCTGCCCTTGGCAGCCCACTCATCCGTCTTGGCCGCCATAGGTGATGACGGCGTGATCGGGTAGATTGCGGCTACCTCGGTGAATTCATATGCGACGTTGGCGCAGGCGCCGTTACCGTCGACAGTGACAATATTTTTTTCCATAATATCTCCTTGATCCGACATGGTTTAAATATTATAATCCGAGACGCTTAACAGCGTCTTCTCTCATCTTGTATTTCAGCACCTTGCCCGCCGCATTCATCGGGAACTCGTCAACGAACTCGATGTACTTCGGCACCTTGTGGCGTGCCAGATGCGACTTAATGTATTCATCCATCTCTTCGACAGTCATCGTCTCGCCGTCTTTAAGTATTATGCAAGCCATTGCCTCCTCGCCGTACCTCTTGTCGGGAACGCCGATGACCTGTACATCCTTGACCTTCGGGCTTGTGTAGATGAACTCCTCGATCTCTTTCGGGTAGATGTTCTCTCCGCCTCGAATAATCATATCCTTAAGACGTCCGGTGATCCTGTAATTACCGTTCTCATCCTTTGCGGCAAGATCTCCCGAATGAAGCCATCCGTGCGAATCGATAGTATCTCTTGTTGCTTCGGGCATCTTGTAGTAGCCCTTCATCGTATTGTAGCCTCTTGCGCAGAACTCTCCGTTCTCGCCGATTCCGACTTCTTTGCCCGTTTCGGGATCTATGACCTTACATTCAACGTGCGGGAATGCATAACCTACCGTCTCCGTACGTACATCAAGAGGATCCGTCCACGACGACATTGTGTTGCCGGGAGCAGTCTCGGTCTGACCGTATACGGATACGATTCCGCGCATGTTCATCTCGTTCGGGTCCGCAGCTCTCTTCATAAGCTCAGGCGGGCATCCCGCACCGGCCATGATACCGGTTCTCATATATGAGAAGTCGGTCTTCTTGTAGTCCGGATGATTGAACATTGCAATAAACATCGTAGGTACACCGTTGAAGCACGTGATCCTCTCCTGATTGATACATGCAAGGGATGATTTTGCGCTGAAGTACGGCATCGGGCATATCGTAGCACCGTGCGTGATCGATGATGTCATTGAAAGCACCATTCCGAAGCAATGGAACATCGGCACCTGTATCATCATGCGGTCAGCAGTCGACAGACCCATTCTGTCGCCGATACACTTTCCGTTGTTAACTACGTTGTAATGAGTCAGCATGACTCCCTTAGGGAATCCGGTTGTTCCCGAGGTGTACTGCATGTTGCACACATCATCGGGGCGAACGTTTGCCGCCATCTTCTCAAGCTGCGAGTCGGATACCATATCGCATCTGTCCATCGCTTCTTCAAAAGTGAGCGCGCCCTTCATCCTGAATCCGACCGTGATTACGTTTCTGAGGAACGGAAGCTTTGTGCAGTGAAGCGGCTTGCCTGCTTCAGACTGTGCTATCTCGGGACACAGCTCGTTGATGATCTCTTTGTAATTCGAATCAACCGCCGATTCGATCATGACGAGCGTATGCGTATCCGACTGACGCAGAAGGTACTCTGCCTCATGGATCTTATACGCTGTGTTCATCGTAACAAGAACGGCTCCGATCTTACAGCAGGCCCAGAACGAAATATACCATGCGGGCACATTCGTGGCCCATACGGCTACCTTCGAACCTGATCTTACGCCGAGACTCATGAGCGACTTCGCAAAATCATTCACATCGTCCCTAAACTCCTCATATGTTCTCGTATAATCAAGCGTAGTATATTTGAAACAGTACTGATCGGGGAACTCCTCAACCATCCTGTCAAGCACCTGCGGGAAAGTGAGATTGATCAGCTCGTCCTTCTTCCAAACATACTGACCCGTACCGTCATGGTTCGGATACAATACTTTCTTCTTGCCTCTCGTGTTCTCAAAGCGGCTCATATAGTTGACGAAATGAGGGAAAATCACCTCGTAGTCATCAAGATCTTCCATATACTCGGGCTTCCACTCAAGTGAAATAAACCCTGCGTAGTCGATCGAATACAGCGCATCCATGAACTCCTTGACCGGAGCACTTCCCTCACCGATAAGATTGAATACATCTTTGTCATCCGAGTCTCTTAAATGCACATGCTTAACATAGGCTCCAAGGTTCCTGATCGTATCCTTTGGTTCCTCATTGCCGTATCTGTATGTGTGATGAAGATCCCACAATGCTGCAAGATTATCATCCGCGAATCCGTCAAGCATTTCACACAGTTTCTTTGTGTCGGCATACATTCCGCTTGTCTCTATAAGAAGAATGACGTTCTTCTCTTTTGCAACCGGAAGAAGCTCATTGATCGCATTCTTTACGACATCTTCATCATCGGTTCTGATTCCGATCCCGACATAATCGACACGCATATAGCTGGCAATGTCGATTATCTTCTTGATATCCTCGATACACTCGGGGCTCGCAAGATCGTAACTTCCGTCAAATGCCGGAATAGTCAGCTTCCTGTCGCGAAGCTGTCTCGTTGTTTCGGCGATATTATATTTGTTAAAAGCTTCGCCCTTAACGTTAAGATCCTTATCACCGATAAGTTTGTATACTTCAATACCGGAGAAATCCATTTCTTCGGCAATATCCATAAATTTATCCCAGGACAGATCTTTCCATCCGCGTGTTGAAAATGATAATCTCATCAGGCTTCCTCCTCATAGCTTACTTTGTTAACCGCGTTAAGATATGCCCTAACGCTCGCTCCTATGATATCCGTGGATAGCCCTCTGCCCGAATAGACTTTCCCGTTTGCGCGCAGCTTGACTATCGTTTCCGCTGCAGCTTCCTTACCTTCCGTTATTGCCTTTATCTGAAAATCATCGAGTTCGTAATGTCTTCCCGTGATCTGCTCAATCGCAAGAAATGCTGCATCAATGGGACCATCACCGAGAGATACTCCCTCTATGACCTCATCTTTTGTGCGAAGCTTCACATGCGCCATCGAAGTGATCGCTGATCCTGTGTTGGCAATATAATCTTCAAGCGTGTACTTTGACGGTACCTGCATTGCTGCGGTAGCAACTATGGCATCAAGTTCCTTAGTCGATACGCTCTCTTTCTTGGAAGCAAGCTTCATGAACGCATCGTAAACGTTCTGACGGTCTTCGTCGCTTAAGCTGTATCCTAGCTTTTCAACTACACTTGTTACCGCATCTATCGTGTCATGTGATGTAAGTCTGTCATCAACGTTCTCAACGCTTCCGGTAAAACCGAATGCAGTCTTGGGATTTTGCGCGCCCGAGCAGAATCTGTTTATCTGATCGACCGTCCTCTTCATCGAGGATGTTGCAACATTCGTTCTTAAATTAAAGCTCTCGCCCTTGCCCGCAATTACTCTGCATACGTTCTCAAGAGCCGCTGTATTAACCGGATGTGCCGATGCTTTTATCTCGCCGGCGCCGTGGCAAAGTGCGGCAATAACGCACGCATCCGCCATGGAAAGCTCGTCCGAGCATGATACGCCCCATGTTATGTCGCGAAGCTTAGGATCCGCCTCAAGTCTCTCTTCAAGAAATGCTGCGAACTCTTCCGGAAGCATCGTTCCGGCATCATCGCAAAACGTGACTGTCGTAGCACCTGCATCCATTCCCGCATTTACTATATCGGAAATGACCTGTGCATCTCCCCTTGTTGCATCATCGATGATAAGCTCAACATCGTCGGTGAGCTTTTTGCATTTTTCCACCGTATCTTTAACAAGATCGAGAATAGCGGCACTCTTCTTGTGATATACGTATTCCATACGCACACTGCTGCCCGGAGCCACTACCTGAAGCCTGAATTTCTTTGCTTCCGCAAGAGCGGCAGCCGTAGCCTCGGGGTCTCCTCCGAGAGGCACGGGCACAGCTATAGTGCTGTTCTTAACTGCTGTTACTACCGATTTGATCAGAAGGCTGTCTACCTTGCTGTTACGAATCTCATCCAGTTCGATCACATCAACACATAGCTTGTCCAGTAGCTTTGCAACTTCCAATTTTTCTTTGAAAGATAGGGCGTTGTCTTTACCCGTTGAAAGCTTCCTGACTGTGCTGTCGCATACCTTGACTGTGTTCATGTGTCGTTCCTCCTTTGAGAATTAATAAATTTATTTCAATTATCTTTAAGATAATCGATCGCTGCCTGAAGTTGATTGTCCTTGCCGTCTTTCTTATACGCTTCGTAATCAAACTCTACTTTCACATCGGGCTCTATCCCGACTTCATGGATGTTTTCGCCGTCCGGCGTGTAATACTTGGAGTTCGTGATTTTAACTCCGCTTCCGTCATCAAGCTTGATGATCAGCTGTGTGATACCTTTACCGAATGTCTTGGTTCCGATAACCGTTGCGAGTTCATGGTCTCTTAGGGCTCCGGTTAGTATCTCGGATGCGCTTGCCGTATTGCCGTCAACAAGAAGTACGCACGGTATCTTAAGATAATTATCATCCCCGTTGTCCTCATACTTGTAAGAAACTCCGTGTTTCTCTTTGACGGATACTATCAGTCCTTCTTTTACGAGCCTGTCGGCAACTTCAACCGCCGAATCAACAAATCCGCCTCCGTTTGAACGAAGGTCGATTATAAGCTTCTCCATTCCCTGAGATTCGAGATCATCCATTGCCTCTCTGAACTGTTCGGCCGTAGCACTTGCAAAATCAGCTATTGCTATATATCCGATCTTGTCTTCCTTCATCTCGTAGTCTACGCTGATGGAATTGATCTCTTCCCTTCGCATTGTGAATCGTAGTATATCATCTTCTCCTTCTCTTCTGACGCCTACGTTGACTTCACTGTCCTTGGGACCCCGAAGCTTGGATACCACGAGGTTTATGTCCTGTCCTTCAACATCTTCTCCGTCAACCTCGACTATGATGTCATCCGCCAGTATTCCGGCTCTCTCCGCAGGAGAATCCTTGATCGGTTTGACGACGGTTATAGCTTTTGTCTCCGGATCCTGTGTCAGATACGCTCCGATTCCTTCAAACGTTCCGGATGTTCCCTCGACCATTTCCTCGAATTCATCCTTGTCATAATATGCCGAGTACGGATCGTCAAGAGACTCCATTACTCCTTTGTACATACCGTCGAGGAGCTGCTCCTTGCTTATGGGCTCAAGATATGTATTTTCGATAAGTCCGTATATGTTATCAAGTTTATCTATGGCCTGTTTGTCAAGAAGCGAACTTGATGTACTTCCCAACAGTTTTGAATACAGGCTTCCGTTCATAAACATTTTCCAAACCGAAATGCCGCTTATAATAATGCCCGATATAAGCACTATTCCCAACGATATAAGAAGGCCCTGAACAATTCCTTCCTTTCGGGCCTTCTTCATATTCATTTCCGATATCTGATTCTCTTCCATTGTTGTTACCTTCCTAAGAAAGATATTTCCATGGGCTGACATACTGCCCGTTCTCTCTTACGGAGAAGTGCAGGTGCGGACCGGTGCTTCTGCCCGTTGAACCGACACATCCTATCTGCTCGCCTCTCGCGACCATCGTTCCTTCCGAAACACCTACCGTGCTGGCGTGCATATAGATCGTGATGAGTCCGTCACCATGGTCTATCATGATATAGTTGCCCATTGTCGGCGAGTAAGATGCCGCAATGACTTCACCGTCATAAGCGGCCAGAATCGGTGATCCGCTCGGTGCCGCCATGTCAACTCCGTTATGAAACTGCTGTGTACCTAGTATCGGATGGATTCTGTTTCCGTAATCATCCGATATTCTCGTGTATTCGGGGGCAGGCCACTTAAACTCGCCACCGTCATATACTATAGCTTTCTTGTTTTCCTCGAGAAGTCTCTTCTTCTCTTCAAGTATCGCTGCCTCAAGCGCTTTGATTATCTGATCCTGCTCGGCGATCATCGCCTCATACTCAGCTATGGCAGCTTCTTTATTGTTGATATCGCCTTCAAAGACGGTTATCTCTTTCTCTTTGTCCGCAACAAGAGCCTCTATGGCATCCTGTTCGTTCCGAACGGCAGCCTGCGCCTCTTCAAGATCCTCTTTCTGAGCGATCAGCTGCTGTTCCTTGGCATGTACCTGCTCTTTGGCATCAACATACGAATCAAGAACGCGCTTGTCATATGCGCTCATCTTTGTAATGAACTCGGCCTTGTTCAGAAAATCAACAAAGCTCTTCGACGACAGAAGCATTTCCATCTTGGAAGATTCGCCGCGCTCGTACACGAACTTGATACGCTTTTTCATCATCTCGTACTGCGATCTCTCAACAGACCTGGCTTCTTCGAGTTCTTTTTCCGTAGTCTGTATTTCGAACTCCTTATCCGAGATGAGACGGTTTAACTGCTCTATCTTGTCGTTGATCCTTGCAAGATCGGCATCAAGCTGTTCTATATAGTTTTCAAGGTTGTTTTTGGATGTCTCAAGGCTTGCAAGCAGTGATTTTACATCCGTAAGGTTTCCTGTAAGAGCTTTCTTCTCTTCTTCGGCCTGCTTCTTTGACTCTTCGCTCTGTCTGATTTTATCGTTCGTAAGAGTTGTGTCTGCATGCACAAATAGCGGCACATGTGCCGCTAATAGAGAAGTAATTATCAACAAACCCACAAAACGCGCTCCCCGTCTGCGTTTCATATTGTTCCCCTTCTTACCTGTCTCAATCTGCCGCGTTCATACTTTCAAATGCCTCTTTACTGTTATAAGGCTTCCTAGGAATCCTATTCCCACCCCTAGGATAAGAGATATGGGAACGAGATTTCTGAATAGCTCTTCAACACTCATGAACCTTAGCATATCAGATAGCACCGCAAAATTCGTATTGGCATATTCAACCATTAGCTTGTACAAATAATATATAGCAACAAGAGGTAGGGCTGATCCTATCAGTCCTATCAAAATACCTTCTATTACGAACGGAGATCTTACGACAAAATCCTTAGCTCCAATCAATCTCATAATACTAATCTCTTCACGTCTTACGGAAATACCCATTGCAACCGTGTTGCTAATAAGGAATACGGATACAAGAAGAAGCACTCCGATGATCGCCAAAGACACATAACTTATAAGGATGTTGACGTTTGTCAGCACCTCAGCGGTGATATCGGAACGGTTAACCTCCCTTATTCCGGGAACCGATTTAAGCCACGCAACAAGTTCAGGCTGCTTGGCTACATCATTCAAATATATCTCGTAATTCTCACTGCCCTCAAGAGGGTTGTCGCCTTCGTATCCGTCGGCATATTCTCCGAGGTAATCCTCTTTGAAGCTGTCCCATGCTTCAGCGGAAGATACGAACTTAACTTCCGATACTTCACTTCTTGACTGAATCTGTGCGCCAATCTGCTGTATCTTGTCATCGCCAAGTCCCTCTTCAAAGAACACGGTTACGGCAACACCCGACTGTGCTGCCTTCACGCTGTACTGAACATTGATGACAAGGCAGTAGAACAGTCCGAACAGAAATATGCATGACGAGATCGTAGCGATCGTAGCAAGGGAAAATACCTTATTTCTGAAGATATTCTTGAAGCCCTGCTTGAATGTATACCAAAGTGTACTAATCCTCATCTATATACTCACCCTTCTCTTCATCACTGATGATGATACCTTTTTTCATCGTGATGACGCGCTTACGCATTGCGTTTACTATCTCTCTGTTATGTGTTACGACAAGAACAGTTGTGCCGCGTCTGTTAATCTCCTCAAGGAGCTTCATGATCTCCCATGAATTCCTCGGGTCAAGGTTACCTGTAGGCTCATCGGCAAGAAGTATCGGCGGATTGTTGACAAGCGCTCTGGCAAGAGCAACTCTTTGCTGCTCACCACCCGAAAGTTGCCATGTCTTGGCCTTATACTTGCCCGCAAGTCCGACAAGCGAAAGCATTGCCGGCACGTTCTTACGTATCTGACGTGTAGGCACTTCTATAACACGCTGCGCAAATGCAACGTTCTCATATACGTTCCTGTCCTTAAGAAGCCGGAAATCCTGGAATACGACACCGACGTTTCTGCGGAACTTAGCGACCTTTCTTCTGCGGAGCTTCGAAAGATCATAATTATTGACTATGATACGTCCGCTCGTCGGAGTAAGCTCACGAAGCAGCAGTTTAATAAGTGTTGACTTACCGGAACCGCTGTCACCGACGATGAATACAAATTCCCCCTTATTGACATGCAGGCTTACATCGTTAAGCGCCGGCACGCCTGTGGAGTACGATTTACTGACTGACTCCATTGTAATCATAATTTACTCCTCTTTCCCCTTACAACGTTTCTTCCATATACCTCATATACTTCACAACCATGAGAGCAATCTTGAATGTGATCGCATCCTCAAACACGCGAAGATCGAGTCCCGTCGTCTTCTGAAGCTTGTCGAGACGGTACACGAGCGTGTTGCGGTGAATGTATAACTGACGGCTCGTCTCCGAAACATTAAGACTGTTCTCGAAGAACTTGTTTATCGTCATGAGCGTTTCTTCATCAAACTCATCCGGACTCTTGCCGTCGAATATCTCTTTAATGAACATCTTGCACAGCGGTATCGGAAGCTGATATATGAGACGCCCGATGCCGAGCGAGCTGTATGCTATAACGTCTCTGTCGTCAAAGAATATCCTTCCGACATCAAGAGCCATCTTGGCTTCTTTGTACGATCTCGATACTTCGCGGATCTCATTGACTATCGTACCATATGAAACATGGCAGCTCCTGCCGGTCTGCTTGCTCACAATCTCAAGCACCTGGCGTGCGGTTTTGTCAACATCTTCGTATGTCTCATTAGCCGCAAGTTCCCTGACAATTATAATGCCTTTTTCATCAACGGCAGTAATAAAATCACTTGTCCGCGACTTGAAGAAGGTGCGTACATTCTCAAGAACATTAACCTCTTTGGCCGAAGGTGTTTCGGCAATGAGGATGATCCTGCGCGCCTCCGCATCGATACGAAGCTTCTGCGAACGGGTATAAATATCAACAAGGAGCAGATTATCAAGAAGAAGGTTCTTGATGAAGTTGTCCTTGTCGAACCTTTCCTTATATGCGATAAGAAGGTTCTGTATCTGGAAGGCCGCAATCTTGCCGACAGTGTATGAATCCTCAGAGGTTCCCTGGGCAACAAGAATGTATTCTATCTGAAGTTCGTCATATACTTTAAAAAACTGGTAACCCGAAATCTCCTGGCTGTCTGCAGGGGACTGGGTAAAGCTCCCCGCTGCCTCATGGTAGTTAATATCTTCTTTGAAAGTAGTTGCAAGAACTTTGCCGTCAACATCTATAACGGCCAGTTCCACTTTGGTTATCCCCTTTAATCCCTCAATGGTACTTTGCAGTATTTGATTAGAAATCATACCATTCTCCTTTGTTTTTCCAAAGAATTAACAGGTTCGTCAACCCCCGAGAACCTATATCGATTATTCTAATACATATTGACAAAAAAGGAAAGTTTTTTTGTCACTTTTTCACAAAAACTCTACCGTGTAACTTTATACATTTCACATCTGTATCTGTCAAATTCGAAGTCGGCCATCTTCTCCATAGATAGTCCGTTTTCACGAAGAACCTGCGATTCCTCGTCGGTCGGATCGTATCCGTCGAGAACCGTTATCCACAAAGTCGTTTTGTTGTCTGAAGCTGTCTTTACAGCCTCTTTAAGCGGATGGATAAACGTAAGATCAGGCGTGGCAGCATCAAGATATGTGTAGAACGGGATGCAGTTCTGCATCTCCTCGTGACCGCCTATGCTGTAGTATATGTCACCCTCTTTGATGTTTTCTCTTAAGAATAATATCTCCTCATCGGCTGAATTGCCGTATTCGGTTTTAAATTCAATAACGTATTCAGATACACCTATGATGACTACAGCGGCAACGGCCGCGTAAAACAGCTTGTTGTTCTTCGTAAGCAAAATCGCTGCGGACAGCCATAGAAGTCCTACGGAAAAGAACAGATATCTGTCAACGAATATGTTCGCGCTCATGATTTTGCTGATGATCGTTCCGAATATAAGAACTCCGTAGTACACGGAAAAACACAATATCGCAAATACGCTGTCACATCCCCTGTCTTTTCCGGTTATGTACCCCGATGCAAATACAATAAGTGCAGCCGCCATAACAAGAATACACAATACGGATACCGGAGTGATTCCTACCGTGTACGGATAAATCATATACTGTACGAACAGCTTAAGATCCACATCCGGCATGGAAAAGTAACCGCTTACCATCGAAAACTGCCTGAGCGTTACTATCAGGCACGGAATATACAATACAAACGTTCCGCCAAGGCACTTAAACCATATTTTAATGTTCTTACGGTCATAGAAGAAATAATACAGAAGCAGATACAAATATGCGAACGCAACGGTTATGAATGCGAAATGATGCGAATATCCCGCAAGCACCGAGAAGATAACGAACAGCGCCATGTTCTTTTTGGACGGATCGGAGAATACCTCATATGCGTATACACCCGAAGCCGTCGCAAAAAAGAATCCCAGGCTGTACATTCTTATTTCAACGCCGTAGTAAAGTACCAGAGGCATAAATGTTATGCTGAGCATAAACAAAACCGCAGTCTTTATACCAAAGCGTTTTCTTACGGTTACGGCGCCAAGTATAAGCGTCAATATCATGGGGATGACCGAGGTGATCTTCATTACGTACGTCGTGTATCCGAACACGGACGTCATAAGCTTTAAGAAAATGTTGTAAAGAGGCGGGAGCGTATCGGCCATAGAACGCTTAATTACGCCCGCAAAATCAGTATTTACCAAAGAAGCGCTGAACGCCTCGTCCATCCATACGTTATTGTTCCATACAAGCGAAAGGAAAACGCATGAAAGGACAACCGTCAGAATGACTGTTAACTTTTTTTCACTATTTGACGATATATTATTCATAAAAAGTGTCGTTTTTCCAAAAATGTGATATAATAGTTATATCATAAATTCTACGAAAGGAGCATGCATATGGAATTAAGCATTGATACCATTCCTTACATTTCAATGGCGATGGCGCATGAACAGGTCATGTCGGCAGTCGGAACGAGCATGCTCGAAGCATCTTTTGATGTTGCAGCTTCACAGGTTGACAGCCTGACCAAAGCCATGGAGCTATCGGTCAATCCGGCAGTGGGAGGAAACATCGACATTGCGGTCTGATACAGACCGCTTTTTTATTTGTTCTTATACCTGTCCGTATTTCTGAATCCGAATACAAAGTTCGCTACCTGCGCTTCATCAACTATCTTCGCATAACACGCCTGGAAATGAGACGTTGTTCCGTCCTCATTTATACGTGTGTAATCTATCGTGTGAAAATCATCCTCTCTCGTATTTGCAACAAGAACATCATATGACGTCTCGTGCATCAGTCTATCGAAGTCTTCCGGCTTAACGAAGCTTCCGAAATATTTCTGCATCGAGAAATGATAGTCTACCATTGTCTCACCGATCTTGACAGCCTTCTCATTCTCTTTGGGCAGTCCGTTGTTTCTGACGAGGGTGACTTTACCGCTCCTGCCGTCAAGATACCAAACTGACAGGTATTCGCGCGACAGGCCGTCAAACAACTTTGTCGTCCTCTGTCTTTCTTCGTTGGCCTCAATCTGACGTCTGTACTGAGGATTGATATTTTCGAATCCGTATATAAGCTTTTTCCCGTCTTCGATAGGAACAATCTTAACCCTGTAATATATAACGTTATCATCATGGATCGCCCTGTAAATATGATGAAGGGGATTCTCGGTCTCAAGCCTGTTTAAGACGATTTCACGATCGGCAAGCTTCATCATACCGTCACGATCTGCCGGATGAACAGTATCCTCCGCATAGCGCTTCACCACCTCATACATACTCGGATGAGTATTGAGAAAATTCTCATAGCGTTTCGAATAATCATCCAATCGTATCGCATAGGCGTTCCCGTCGCTCATATCCATATAGATTATGGATGTGTAGCTCTCAGCGATCGCAAAAAAAGCTTCATATAACAGTTTGAATCCGTCCTGATCCGTCATATCTGTGATCACCTTCCTTAAACAGTAAACAATCGTCTCAGCCTATCTCAAATCCGGCGAACTGAAGATGGCCTTCTCCGGAGAAAGTAAAATACAAGCTGTTCACACCGTCCGGAAGCTCGACTGATCCCGCAGTATCATGCCATACGTTGGCATTTGCAACCGGAAAGCTTCCGAGACAAGGCCCGTCCCATTTTGTCCTGACCTCAAGCCTGCCTGATGCATACCCCTTTGTCCTTATGGATATAACTCTGGTATCTTTACATACAAAATACTTAAATCCGGCTCTTGCCGTATTTCTCATATTACATACATAGCCATAAACTTCGTCACCATCGCGGCCTTCCTGCGTTATCTTCGGAAACCTGTCGTCCATCCAGCCGCACCACGGAACCGAAAGCTCCTCAACATCGGTAAACAGATTGCATGCCAGGTACGCGGGATAGAATCCTTTTTTCGTAAAGGGCGAACCGGCGCACGATGTTATCTCGGACTGTCTGAAGCAAATGTCCCCATCGGGTATGAGCTTCTCAAAGCAGCCCTGACGGCTGTAATTCGTACCGTTCGTATGCCTGTGATAGAAAATATACCACTCGTCCTTTATCATGACCATGCTGCCGTGATTGTTGGCGCAGTAGCATCCGGGCATGTCAGCCCGTTTATACGAGTCTATTCCGATATCTCCGTTGTCGACAAGAACCCCTCTGTACATAAAATCACCGTCGGGGCGTGTGCTTGTCGCATAACACAGCTCCCTGCAAACCTGCGACGAATATATGAAATAGTATAATCCATCCTTTTTTCTTATGGAAGAAGCTTCAAAAAATCCGTGTCCTTCAAACGGCGTCCCCACGCTGTTATGCGCTGCCGGAACAACAAATACTGGATCCTGTTTTACCGTCAGCATATCGGGGCCGAGCACCGTGCACATGGAGCCGTGCCTGTTCGTATCGGGAATCGGGCAAAACCCCGTATACATATACGTGTTCTCGCCCTCGGTTATAACTCCGGGATCGAACTGCATCTCGTCGCCGTCACGCTCTCCGAGTCTCGTCCCGTCTTCATAGTGAACGTATCCGTAAAAATCATACCTGCCGGCGGGAGTGTCGCACACAGCCACCGATACGAATTCTTTGTTAGATAAAACATAGTACAGATAGTATCTGCCGTCAGGTCCTATCGTAACATCTGGAGCATACAGGTTACCCTGCAGATCGGTGTTGGCCGGATCGTCGGATTTTGTATAAATCACGCCCTCATACTTCCATGTTCCGAGATCGTTTACATCGGCCGACCAGCATACATAATCACCCATACAGTATACGTCGCCGCCGAACTTATCGTGCGATCCGTATACGTATACCCTGTCGCCGAAAACATACGGTTCGCCGTCGGGAACATATTCCCATGAAGGAAGATACGGGTTGGTTATCTGCTTGAGCGTATCCATTTTCATACCCCCTTTACAAGGTTAATGACGGGTTTAAATCCGAACATCAAAAACAATACTATAAAAATCGCAAGTGCAGCCGGTATTGTAAGCCACCCTGCACTACGATGTCTGTTTACGAACATGTCTCTCAAACCTTCGAAATTGTTCTCATGCTTTGATATCCAGACTATACAAGGTATCGCAATTGCGGTACAAATCACCGCACCGACGAGTGTAACGCCAATCATATAGTAGAGCGCGTCGCTTAGTCTTGCTTTCTCCGCGGCAGCAGCGATTGCGTTTTTGCCTCCGAGAGCGTCGGCAAACTTTGTTATTGCGAACAAGACAATGATGTTGGAAGCATTAATGCATATGTGAATAATAAGCGAAGGGTAAATGCTATTGCCCGCCTTGTTCACCACGGCAAAAATCACACCGAGCACAAATGCATATGCAGCCTGATTGAGATTCATGTGCGCCAAAGCAAAGAACAATGCCGATACAAGTCCAGCACGCATGGGACCTAAATATTTTTCATACCGGTTGCAAAAGATTCCTCTGAACAAAAGCTCTTCGCAAAACGGTCCGTACAACGCTCCGAGGAACAGCACCATCATATTCGATCCGCCCGTAAGACTGTCGGAATTCTGCGCCATGGTATTGCTCACAAACAGCTGGGATAACAGATTGACAAAAGACGCCACAGGAGTCAGAAAGCAGGTCAACAATATACACATTAGAACCGTACCTGCCTTGATCGGGCGGAATCCGAGATCCCGTCTGAAGTCATAGTTTCTGATAAGTATGAATATGACCGACGGAACGAGTATAGAAATTTCCGAAAATACAAGATTAACCTCAACAGGAATAATGATTCCTTTTTGAGGCAGGAAAGAAACCGCGATCATTCCGGCTATGTGTGTCAGCATTGATATCAGAAACAGCCATCCGAGACCGGAAAGTTCCCGCGTTTTACTGTCTTGATGCAATCACTTCCACCTCAATGAGAACATCCTTCGGAAGTCTTGCAACTTCGACACAACTTCTTGCCGGAAAGTCCTTTGTAAAAAATGTTGCATATATTTCGTTGACTTTTGCAAAATCATCCATGTTCTTAATGAACACCGACGTCTTAACTACATCATCAAGAGTAAGTCCCGAAGCTTCTACAAGGTTCTTAACATTTGTAAGAGCCTGTTTTGCCTGCGCTTCGATTCCCTCGGGAATATTTCCGGTTGCAGGATCTATCGGGATCTGTCCGGATGCGAACACAAATCCGTTTACTTCTATGGCTTGTGAATACGGTCCTATGGCCGCGGGTGCGTTCTGTGTTGAAATGATTTTCTTGCCCATTTGTCTCTCCTCCTTATAATACCGTCCGCTCCGTGGTTCAGACTCCCGCTTTAAACGAGATGATCCACGGTGCCGGCTGAACATCAACGTTGTGTCTGCTCGTAACTTTTGAAACGCTCACCTGAATGATCTCAGGGTCGGATATGCAGAACTTCTTGCATTTTTCTATCATCGACGCAGCAAGAACGAAATCAAGCGTGTAGATTACAAACTCCATGTTGGGATTGATCTTGAGAAGGTAATCTATCTCCTGTTCCATGGATGCACTGGCAACAAGCATTGTTACGTCGGGAACCGGAAGTCCCTTCATCGTCTCTTCGTCGATATGATCGATTATCGTAACGTTGTTAAGGCCGAACTGCTCGACGTTCTCTTCGAGCGCGTTCCTGTCATTTCCGTTATACTCAACCGCGATTATCGTTCCCTCTCCGTTTATTATGCCGGCTTCAACGACAATTGATTCGGCAGATATCGCGCATATATTTTTGCCTTCCTCGATCTGCATCTTGGAAAGAATTATCGCACGTATTTCACTGCCGACATACTTGACACTTCCCTTTGCAAGTGTCTTGTTATCAATACCAAACCTCATTGTCGCTCTGGCATTCGGATTCAGGATGATCATTCCGGCAGAAGCATTGATACCTCTGTCGATCATCGCACTAACATTGTCTTCCTTAATAGGACCCGAAGGTTCACTGCCTTCGTTGTATATTACTTTGCAGTCACCGAGTCCGGCGTTGTACATCCTGTAAAATATATCCGGGTGTCCTGCTTCCGTGAACACGAGAACGCATCTGTGAACTTCGCATGTCGGAATAAGGTTCTTATTTTTCTTCGTGATATCAAGTATCTTGACGTGTTCAAGATCTATATCCGTATTATCCGAAAAATACTGAAGCCATGAAATGATATGCGTATTGTTGAACAGTCCGTTTTCCATGAAACACCTCCTTATCTGTTACACCTGTACAGAAGATCCTCCCACCTCTTATCAACTTCCTCCTGGAACTGTGCGATGAGATCTTCGTTACCGGGTTTGAACAAGTGCTTAAACCTTCCCTGCTCCCGTAAGAAATCCTCGATAGGAAGCTTCTTCTTGGGCTCGTATGTAAGTCTCCAGTTGCCGTGATCCACTTCGAACATCGGCCAGTAACACGTATCTATGGCAAGCTGGCATATCTTCATAATGTCGGCTGTCTCGTATCTCCATCCTCTCGGACACGGTGCGAGCATGTTAAGGAATGCGGCACCCTCTGTATAGATGGCCTTCTCCGATTTGACATGAATATCTTTAAAATCCTTCGTGAAAGTTGTCTGTGCAACATAAGGAACATGGTGCTCCGCGATTATCGCTGACAGATCTTTTCTCGTCTGGATCTTACCGTTGCTCTGTTTGCCGACAGGTGTTGTCGTTGTATCGGCGAACTGCGGTGTCGCTGATGATCTCTGAATTCCGGTGTTCATGTAAGCGCCGTTGTCATAGCATACATATACCATGTCGTGTCCGCGCTCCATTGCACCCGACAATGACTGAAATCCGATATCGTAAGTTCCTCCGTCACCGCCGAATGTAATAAACTTGAAGTTCTCGTTCTCCGGAAGACGTCCTCTTTTTTTGAGTGCACGGTACGCTGTCTCCGCGCCAGACAATGTCGCCCCGGCATTTTCAAATGCGTTATGTATGTAGCTGTCTTCCCACGCCGTATACGGATACATGAACGACGATACCTCAAGACATCCCGTTGCGTTTCCGATCACCGCACGGTCTCCTTCATGAAGAGCACGAAGCACTGCCCTGATGCCTATCGTCGCACCGCAGCCTGCGCACATACGGTGTCCGGGTGCAAGCCTTTCCGGCTTGCTCATCACTTCCTTAAGATTATATCCTGCCATTTATTGTCCCTCTCTCGTACGAAGTCCAACATAAGTATGCTGTCTGACCTTTTTATTGTTTTTGACCACATCTTCAAGCTCCGCAAAAATACTCTTTGCTGTATCAACGGTAAAATCACGTCCCGCAAGTCCGTATACGTAGCTTACAACCTGTGTGTATACCCTCTCCCTGAAAAGGGCTGCAGGAACTTCGGAAGCAAGCGGACCTCCGTTTCCGTTATAGCTCTCGCATCTGTCCATGATCGCTACCGCCTTACAGCTTTTGAGCGCCTGCGCTATCTCTTCGGCAGGGAAAGGTCTGAACACACGAAGCTTTAATACTCCCGCTTTGATTCCCTCTTCTCTAAGCTCGTCAACCGCCTGTTTTGCCGTGCCCGCTGCAGATCCCATGATCAGCATTATGTAGTCGGCATCTTCCGTTTTATATTCCTCAAAAAATTCGAAACCTCTTCCGAACTTATCTTTAAACTTTGCGGCAATCTCCTTTATGACCGTCTTTGAGCGGATCATTGCCTGCTCCTGATTGTACTTGGCTTCCATCGAATAATTCGATACAGCGTAAGGTCCTACGGCTATGGGTTTGCCGGGGTTAAGCAGGAACTCTTCGGGATGATACTCTCCGACAAATTCCTTAACATCCGCATCGTCTTCAAGAAGAATATTCTCAACCGCATGACTCGTAATGAATCCGTCCTGACATACCATAACCGGAAGATGTACGCGAGGATCCTCAGCTATCGGAAACGCCTGAATAAAGTTGTCATACGCTTCCTGATTGTTCTCGGCATATATTTGTATCCAACCCGTATCTCTCGCGCCCATTGAATCGGAGTGATCGCAGTTAATGTTAATAGGACCCGACAGCGTCCTGTTAACGAGTGCAAGAACAAGAGGAAGTCTGTTGGATGCGGCAACGAGCAGTTCTTCCCACATGAACGCAAGTCCGCACGATGATGTTGCCGTCATACTTCTGGCGCCTGCTGCCTCGGCTCCTACAGTTGCACTCATCGAAGAATGCTCCGATTCTACCGGAATGAACTCTGTATCCATTTCTCCGTTTGCAATATATGTCGATACCATCTGCGGTATCTCGGTTGAAGGCGTTATCGGAAACGCCGGCATTACATCGGGGTTAACCTGACGGATCGCAAATGCAACCGCCTCATTTCCCGACATACGGTCTTTCTTGGACATCTTTTACCTCCCTATATTGAACCGTCTCTCATGGAAATCGCACCAAAGGGACATGCCTTCTCGCAAATGCCGCAGCCTTTGCAATGGTCCATGTCAAAATCATCCCTTCTGCCTTCCTTAACCGGAATACAGCCGTCGGGACATACAGGTGCGCACAAAAGACACTGTTTGCATTTATCCTTATCAAATACCGGTGTGGATGTTCGCCATTCTCCGGTCTTGAAAGATTTTGATGTGCCGCCTGCGAAAATCATGAGGCCTTCGGTGAGGTCTTCGCAGGGGGACTGCTCGTTAATGTTGCTGATGTCTGTTCTCATCTCTATTCCTTTCATGTACTTCGACTTCATCTTTGTCATATACCAAGGTGAGGGACAATGAGTTTCCGAGAAAACCTTGTGAATGCGTCGGTACTTAGTCGGTGTATTTTGCCGACTTATGTACCGCTACGCACCGAACAAGAGCGAGAGCGCGTTTTCGAGGGAACTGCTTTGTCACTCACCGTATTTTTCAGAAAACTAATATAGACCTAATTAAGCCAGTTGATTCTGTAACGCCGCGAAAGTTTCTGTGAGCGCCTGCATATTGCCGTCAATGACCTCCGGCTTCTTCGCAAACTTATGCTCATACGACGCACGCATCTCACGAATGAACGAATCCTTATCCATGACATTTGATACCGCAACGGCCGCAGCAAGCATCGGTGAATTCGGGAAGTATTTGCCGAGTGCTTCAACCGAAATCTTTCTTGCATCTACCGTATATACCGCACCCTTATATCCGTTAAGAATCGGTTTGATCTCTTCTGCTGATTTGTCTGTGTTAACGATGATCGATCCGTCCTCTTTGAGTCCCGCGGTAACGTCTACCGAATGAAGAAGTGTTTCATCGACAACAACTACAAGATCGGGATTGTATATATTTGAATGAACGCGTATCTCCCTGTCACTGATTCTGTTAAATGCCGTGATCGGCGCACCCATTCTCTCTGGGCCGTACTCGGGAAACCCTTGGACATACGCGCCGGTTTTGAAGCACACATCCGCAAGCAGAAGTGCTGCTGTCTTGGCGCCCTGTCCGCCTCTGCCGTGCCACCTTATCTCGATATTCTTACTGCTCATTTCCATCCTCTTTCATTTACTGTGTATGATCTCATGTACCGCAACAATGCGGCGCATGTTCGAATTGTCACAAGACAATCGTGAGATATTATAACACACGATAATGCGCGTATGTCACTTTTTTTCGATAACGTTAAACCCAACCGTAGTGCACTCTTTGCGGTTGTTCGTAATCGTAAGCGACGCTTCCCCGACTCCGGTTGTTCTTACGTAAACGCCGCTCATTCCACCCATAAGCGATATGACATCTGGACCGATTATCTCTATGGGACCTTGTGTCTCAAGCATAAGCGGCTCGTTCGCGAAGCTTAACAGCCCTCCGTTTTCATCAACGGCTCTTATTCTTACAAGCGCCGCATCATAAGTATTACCTTCGTATAACGTGTCGGTGCTGGCTTCGGCTTCGATATGCATCCTTGTAGACGGAGAGACTATAAGTTCTTTAACTACATCTCCTCCCGTTACAGCTTCGAACTTGTATACGTTCGCCTTGCCTCCCCAGTTTCCGATGTATTTGCCATACAGATCGAACGCATCCTGCATTCCCATATGATGCTTTGCCGCAACCATCGCTGCCTTGGCCATTATCGGAACACTCAGTCGATAAACGCCCTTTTCGGACACTTCATTGATGATTGATTTTACATCTTCCGCTTTCTTGTGAGACATTCCTTCATGGGTCTCCAACGCATCCCCGACAAAATCCTTTATTCTGACAGGACCGTGAGCAAGATTCTTGAATTCCGAATCCCTGCTCGTATACTCGGCTACAAACTCATCGTTCTTGTACATTCTGACACTGTCGGCATTCGAAATGATGTAGACTCTTCCCATGTTTCCGCCGGGATGTTCTCCTATATTCATCGCGGATGATATTTCAAGAACCGGTGTCCTGTCCTGCTGCGCGGAATACACATGCGCCGCAAGCTTGGGATTCCTGAACATATCGCAGACACCGTGATAACATATTCTGTCTCCGCTTCCGAAATCCTTGTGCGTATTGTAATCGAACATACACCAACCGAACGATCCGGTGATCTCCTCTTCTTTGGCTACCGCATCAAGAATTCTTGCGTGCCTGAGCATATGCTCGCATCTGTGATCCTCCGTATCATATGATTTTGTCGGATACATATGTCCGTTGTATTCGGTAATAAGGTACGGCTTGGAAGTGTCGGGAGTAACAGAAGCCCTGTTTGATATTGCCGCATTTGTTCCGAAATGGACAAAATCATTGTATGTAAATACATCCTCCTGAAACTTTCCTTTTTTATAGCAGCGAACGCCTCCCGTCTGTCTCGTCGGATCTTCGGTATGAGCCATAGCATTCGTTCTTGCATAGAATTCTTCATCGTCAACCGACTCATTGATCCTGACGCCCCAGAGTATTATCGACGGATGATTGATGTTCTGACGGATCATATCCTTTACGTTATCAACCGCCTTGTCTTTCCATTCGTTATCCCCGATATGCTGCCATCCCGGAATCTCCGTGAACACAAGAAGTCCGATCCTGTCGCACTCATCAAGGAAGCTCTGATCCTGAGGATAATGCGATGTTCTGACCGCATTAACGCCAAGCTCTTCTTTTAATATACGTGCATCAAGACGCTGCATGGAATGCGGCATCGCGTATCCGACATAGGGATAAGACTGGTGTCTGTTAAGTCCTCTTATCTTAAGCTTACGTCCGTTTATGAAAAATCCGTTTGTCTTAAATACTACCTTCCGGAATCCGAATGTGTCTGTGTACGAATCGATTACGGATCCTGCCGCATCAACAAGCTGCATTTTCTGTTCATACAGCACGGGATTTTCCGGATCCCACAGCTCCACATCATCGACCCTTACCGTTGTCTCGGTGTAACCGGCACTTACCGGCGTCTCTGCCGCCGGGGTAAAATCACTCTCTCCCTTTTTCCTTATAAGGGTTATGAGCTTTTGATCATCTGAAGCGTTTTCAATATATACTTTCGTTACCGCTGCACCCTTCTTGCAGTAGCGTATTCCTTCGTTGTCGTATCTGTCGGTAAGCTTCGTGTCTATGGCAGTTCTTGAAATATAAGAGCGCGACCTCACCTCGAGATATACATCTCTGTAGATTCCTCCGTAGGTCATGTAATCGATCGCGAAGCCGAACGGCGGTTGGTTAAGCGTTTCGTTGCTGTCAACTCTAACCGCGATAACGTTATCTTCTCCGTATGACAGCTTGTCGCTTATATCGATCGTAAAAGCCGTATATCCGCAGACATGCGTACAAACCTCTGCGCCATTAACATACACCTTCGCCTCGTGAGCCACGCCTTCAAATGTCAGAAGAACAGCCATGCCCTTCCATTCATCCTTGGCAAATATGTGCCTCCTGTAACAGCTCACCATCTGATAGATGCTCTCATCAAAATAGTTAAACGGAGTCTCGCTTACCGTGTGAGGTATGATCACATCCTCCATCATCGACTCGTCATAACCGGGAAGTACCATTTCATCGGTAAAAAACTCTTCAAATCTCCATCCTCGGTCTATATAAATTCTGTTATCCGTCATTTTCAGTCACCTCTTGCGCTCTTAAATGGATATGTTTATATTATTATAGTATGAAGTCGCGGTCAAAAGGATTTTTGCATGATTTTGACCCCGTAAATGTTTGGATCGGAGAGGGTAACATGGATATTGAAAAGTTTATCGACAAAAAAAGGCTTGAAGAGATATACGGCAATGACCCCGATATTATTTCTTATCAGGCTAAACGTTTCGCTGATGCAGCAAACGGATTTGAGGAACACTTTGGTGCGGCCGGAGATATTCATATTTTCAGCGCAGCCGGACGCTCGGAAATAGGCGGTAACCACACGGATCATCAACGCGGACAGGTTCTTGCGGCATCACTTAATATTGATTCTCTTGCAATCACTTCCGCGGTTTCCGAAAACGTTATAACACTCTACTCCGAAGGATATGATACATTCACGATAGATCTCGATAATCTCGATGTAGTCGAATCGGAAATCGGAACAACGGCATCACTTATCCGCGGTGTCGCTTCGGGATTTGCGAAGAAGGGATTTAAAATCGGAGGCTTTAATGCTTATGTCACGAGCGATGTTCTCGGTGGATCGGGACTGTCCTCATCAGCATCGTTCGAATCTCTTATAGGTGTGATTCTCTCAGGCCTTTATAACGAAGATAAGGTTTCTACCGTTGACATAGCCAAGATCGGTCAGTTTGCCGAAAACAAGTACATGGACAAGCCCTGCGGTCTGATGGATCAGATGGCATGCAGCGTCGGAGGATTCGTTCATATTGATTTTGCAAAAAGCGGCGATGCCGATCCATTCTTTGACGATTCATATCCGAAGATCGAGCGTATAGACTTCGATCCCGAGGATTACGGATACAGTCTTGTAATTACAGATACGAAAGCATCTCATGCCGACCTCACGGATGATTACGCATCAATCCCGAAAGAGATGAAAGATGTGGCCGCTTTCTTCGGAAAGAACGTTCTGACCGAAGTGTCGGAGGAAGAGTTCGTAAAGCAAATTCCCGAAATCAGGAAAGTTACAGGAGACCGTGCTATAATGCGCGCCCTGCATTTCTTCGGCGAGAACAAGCGTGTTGAGGTTGAAGCCGAAAGCCTTAAAGATAAGGATTTTGACAGATTCCTGCAGAAATTCGCCTCTTCGGCAAAATCGTCATACGAGTTCCTCCAGAATATTTACAGCACCAAATATCCCAGTCAGCAGGGAGTTGCAATCTCACTGGCACTTGCCGATAAGCTTTTGTCTTCTCCGTTAAAAGGCGTTTCGAGAGTGCACGGCGGCGGATTCGCCGGAACGATACAGACATTCGTTAAGACCGAACATGCGGATGAATTCATAAAAGCAATGGACAGTTTTCTCGGCGAAGGTTCGGCTCGTAAATACCGGATCAGAAAATACGGCTGCACTCGTGTCATCTGAACGCTGTGTGATTATTCATAAGGAGATCGTAAATGAACGACGCAAAAAATATAAGTGATCTTATACAGGAGTTGATATCATACGGACAGGCAAACAGCCTTATCGATGCCGCCGACGTCATATACTGCCGCAACAGACTTCTCGAACTGTTTGACGAAGCTGAATACAAGCCTTCGGCAACATCCGTTTCTTCAAGACCCCTTAATCTTATTCTTGAAGATATGATGGATTATGCCCATCAAAAAGGCATTCTCGAAAACGATACCATAGCCGGCCGCGATCTTTTTGATACGAAGATAATGGGACTCATCACTCCCGCACCTTCAACGGTTCGTAAACTGTTCATGGAAAAGTATGAGACATCTCCCAAAGAGGCGACCGACTGGTATTACTCGTTTTCGAAAGCAACCGATTATATCAGAACAGCGCGTATCGCCAAGGACATAAAATGGGTGGCTTCATCTTCCTTTGGTGATCTTGATATCACGATCAATCTGTCCAAGCCCGAAAAAGACCCGAGAGACATAGCCAAAGCTCTCTCCGCTCCCAAATCGGGGTATCCTCTTTGTCTTCTGTGCTGTGAGAATGAAGGTTATGCGGGAACACTTTCGCACCCCGCAAGACAGAATCACAGGATCATTCCGATTAGGCTGTGCGGACAGCCATACTATCTCCAGTACAGTCCGTATGTATACTACAACGAGCACTGCATCGTTTTTAACGAACAACACACGCCTATGAAAATAGATGAGGATGCTTTTGCAAAGCTTCTCGATTTCATTCAGGCTTTTCCGCACTACACGATAGGATCTAACGCAGATCTTCCTATAGTCGGCGGATCGATCCTCTCGCACGATCATTTCCAGGGCGGATGCTATGAATTTCCGATGGTAAGAGCCGCTTATGTTAAGAAGTTTGCACTTAAGGATTATCCTGATATAGATGCAGGAATAATCAACTGGCCTCTGTCAACTATACGCCTTAAAACTTCAAATATGGCTGAGCTTGTAAAAGCCTGCACAGCTATACTTGCCGCATGGAGGGACTACTCCGATGAGGACTCTTTCGTACACGCTTATACGTATGAAGACGGCGTAAAGACTCCGCACAACACGATCACTCCGATTGCGAGAATGCGCGACGGTCTGTATGAGATGGATCTTGTTCTTCGAAACAACATCACTACCGAAGAACACCCGCTCGGCGTATATCATCCTCACAGCGAATACCATCACATCAAAAAAGAGAACATAGGACTCATCGAAGTACTCGGACTCGCAATACTTCCGGCAAGACTACGCGGCGACCTTTCCGGTATTGAGGACATAATTAAAAATCATATGAACGACGATACCGTAAGCGCGGTAGATAACATATGCAAAGAGATGGATGCCGATGAAAAGCTCTCTTCGCATACGGATTGGATAAGACAGATTCTTGCAAATGATTTTAACTCATTAAAAGATAAATATGCTTCCGACAATACCGCGATCACCTCATATATCAGACAGGAAGTCGGAACGGTATTTTCGCATGTTCTTGAAAATGCGGGTGTGTACAAGCAGACACCCGAGGGACTTGCGGGATTCGAACGGTTCATTAAGAAGTTTATTTAACACATTATCTTACTATGGAACAGCTGAACTTATTTACTGATTCACCTTCCCAATTTACAAGATCACCGCTTGCAAGCAGGCTGCGCCCCGAGACGCTTGACGAATATGTCGGGCAAAAGCATCTGCTCGGAAAGGGGATGCTGCTTCGTCAGCTCATCGAGAAAGACCAGATATCTTCAATGATTTTTTGGGGACCTCCGGGAGTTGGCAAGACTACTCTTGCACGGATCATCGCAAAACGCACCAACGCGCATTTTGTCGAATTCTCCGCAGTGACAAGCGGGATCAAAGAAGTTAAGGAAGTCATGAAAGAAGCCGAGGACAACCGACGTCTCGGTGTCAAAACCCTGCTGTTTACGGATGAGATACATCGCTTCAACAAAGCCCAGCAGGATGCATTTCTGCCCTATGTTGAAAAGGGAAGCATCGTTCTTGTCGGGGCGACAACCGAGAACCCGTCTTTTGAGATCAACTCGGCTCTTCTGTCGCGCTGCAAGGTTTTCATATTAAAAGCTCTTACCGAGGACGATCTGTATGAGCTTCTTAAGAATGCTCTTACATCGGATAAAGGCTTCGGCGATACACAGATAAGCATATCCGATAATGACCTGCACTCGATCGCAACATTTTCCAACGGAGACGCGAGAACTGCGCTCAATACACTTGAGATGGTCGTTAACAACAGCTCTCTTAATTCCGACGGAATAATCGAAGTTGCAACAGAAACAATCGCTCAATGCATGGATCGCCGCTCGCTCCTGTACGACAAGAACGGCGAGGAGCATTACAATCTTATTTCCGCTTTGCATAAATCAATGAGGAATTCCGATCCTGACGCGGCAGTTTACTGGATGTACAGAATGATCGACGGCGGAGAAGATCCGCTCTACATCGCGCGCAGAATGGTAAGATTTGCAAGTGAGGATATCGGCATGGCGGATTCAAATGCGCTGGCAGTTGCCGTGAATGTATATCAGGCGTGTCATTTTCTCGGTCTTCCCGAATGTAATGTTCATCTTGCACATGCGGCGGTTTATCTTTCCATGGCTCCAAAATCCAATGCTCTAGAACGCGCATGTATCGAGGCTTCCGATGACATCCAAAACTCCCCGGCAGAGCCTGTCCCTCTCCACATAAGGAACGCCCCGACAGGACTTATGAAAGAAGCAGGCTACGGAAAAGGCTACATATACGCTCATGACACCGAGGAGAAAATCACGAAGATGCAATGTCTTCCCGATTCATTAAAAGACCGGCAATATTATGACCCGGGAGAGATGGGTGATGAGGCTGCCATTAAGAAACGTCTCGACGAAATACGTAAATGGCGCTCCGAAGACTGAAAAACGCTCAATAAAACAACACCGGTCAATGCTTGTATTCATCACTGACCGGTGTTAAAATATGATTTGTTCAACACTTTTGCAGGATTAGTACATCGGTAGTACACCGGCTTCCCAAGCCGGGGAGGCGGGTTCGATTCCCGTATCCTGCTTCACCTTAGAAAGATGTTATCATATTTTTAAGAGTGGACTCGACCCGTTGTTGAAAACGAAGGGCCAACCCTCATTATATTCACTTTTTACTACCGTTCCGATTCCACCATCCGGTTCCTTTTCTTGATTATGTTTTAGCACCCTGTATGTCACAGATCCATCACACAAAAACAGGCATCAAAATTTTATGTTATTATATTTTATAGAATTGTATATTGAACACCAATAAGGATCAATCCAATGCTGAAGAAGATATTCAACAGGAAAATCATAATATTTCCCATTCTGGCGTTCGTATTTATTGCGATCATCATTATTTATCATACACTTCTTACGCGCTATGTCAGAAGAAGCATCCTCGAGAGTGGGGAACTCAACGCGGGAAGAACTTCCACAGAGATAGAACTGTATATTTCTTCGGGAAAAGATACGCTTGAAGAGTGTTCATATAAAATTGACCGCATGATCATTGAGAACGCCCCCGAAAGTGAGTATCTTGAATATCTTACGGAAGAGACGGAATTACTTCAGCACACTACTTTTATTGATACAACCGGACTGTATGCTTTTGTAGACGGAACTTATTACGACGGAAGCGGTTGGGATCCGGGACCCGATTATTATGCGGCCGAGCGTCCATGGTACACGGAGGGCGTTGCAGGTAACGGCGAGATCGTTCTAGTAAATCCGTATGTCGACCTGTATTCCGGAAAAATAGTAATGACAATCGCTAAATGTTTATCCGATAAGGAGAGCGTTGTCGCTGTTGACATTACTCTTGAGAAAATTCAGGAGATTATCAAAAATCATACCCAAGAGTATAACAACACGATCAACATGGTCATCAGCAGCAACGGTATGGTTGTCGCTCATTCCGATCCTTCAGAAATAGGGAATAACTATCTTGATAAAGAAGATACTCCTAGCGCCTTATCATATAACATTGCAAGAAGCGCCAAAGACGGAAGCGGATTTGATTTTAAATGTCAGGGAAAAAGCTACAGCGCAACCGTAGTTCAGATCAGTAACGGATGGCTCGCTATTTCGCTGGCAGATTACGATACAGTATATGCGCCTGTAAACAGAATGGGCTTTCTGAGTGTTCTTGCTATTCTGTTAACACTTCTGATTTTCTCACTTGTAACATATTTTTCCGGCAAAAAGGATTTTGAGTCAAGTCGTTTGGAGACACTTCTGAAATCCTCTGCCGACATATATATGTCTCTTTGCGAGTTCGATCTTTCCGATAATACGGTAACCGAGATCAAGAATGTCAACCCTGCCATATCCGATGCTGTTAAAACGGTTGACCACAATGCAAATGAGGTGTTCAAAAAAGTCATGAGCATGCTTCCCGACAGTCCGACGAAGCAGATGGCCATTGATTTTACGGATCTTTCAACGATCGATGAGAGAATGAAGGATACCGACACGGCAACCATAGAATATTCCAGTTTTGGCGGTAATTGGGTTAGAGCAAGACTGATCGTCTCCCAAAGAACTCGTGAAGGAAAAGTCTCCCGTGTTCTTTGGATGCTTGAGAATATCACAAAAGAGAAAGAGGAAAGAGACAGTCTGGTTGATATGTCGGAGCGCGCGGTTGCCGCAAGTGAAGCCAAATCCGCGTTCCTGTCAAACATGTCTCACGAGATAAGGACACCCATAAATGCCGTTCTCGGCATGAATGAAATGATCCTTCGCGAATCCGATGACAAGAATATCATAAGCTATGCAAATATGATAAAAAGTGCCGGTAATTCACTGCTCGGCATTATCAATGATATCCTTGATTTTTCAAAGATCGAATCGGGAAAGATGGAACTTGTGCCTGTCGATTATGACATCGGTGTACTCCTTAACGATGTGGTTAATATAACTAAGGTTCGTATGTTGGAGAAGGGGCTGGAAATGAAAATGGATATAGATCCGACAATCCCGCGCGGACTCCACGGAGACGAGGTGAGAATCAAGCAGATCATTACCAACATGCTTACAAATGCGGCCAAGTATACGGAAAAAGGTTCCGTCACGCTGACGGTCAAGCTTGACAGTGCCGGTTCCGATGATAGTAATGCTGTAATCTTGTTCGCGATAACAGATACCGGTATCGGAATACGTAAAGAAGATATGGGAAAACTGTTCACTGAATTCGAGCGTATTGATATCAAGAAGAACCGTAAGATTGAAGGAACCGGACTCGGACTTGCTATATCCAAGAACCTCCTGAGATTGATGGGATCGCATCTTCATGTGGAAAGCGAATACGGCAAGGGATCCAAGTTCTCATTCACGCTTAAGCAGCCGGTAAGAAACAGCGAACCGATCGGAGAGTTCAAAGACATCTCCGATTCGCTTGCAAAGAAACAGAATTCTTATGTTCCTCAGTTTACGGCACCGAATGCCCGAATACTCATGGTTGATGATGTAATGGTCAACCTTATCGTATTCAAGGGACTTCTGAAAAAGACGGGTATCACTATAGATACGGCCGGCAGCGGCAAGGAAGGTATAGAGCTTACACATATCAATAAATACGATGTCCTGTTCCTGGATCATCTGATGCCGGGTATGGACGGTCTGGAAACTCTTTCGATAATAAGATCAGACGACAATAATATCAATAAAGATACTATCGCCGTCTGTCTAACTGCGAATGCAATATCGGGTGTAAAAGAGTTCTACCTGGAGAACGGATTTGATGATTATCTGGCTAAACCGATCTATCCGGATCAGTTGGAAAAACTGTTATCCAAATACATTTTGTAATTTGCCCGGTATTTTCTTACATCCTACTTCAATTTCGACTCTACAAGAGGTATCACCAGCACGGCTCCTGCCACCTGAACTATACTGAGTACAGATACCCCGACTATCATTGCCGACTGTTCCATTCGGGATATTATAAATGCCACAACAAGAGATATAACAAGCAATACACACCCGATCAGCAGCATGTACTTTGCCATGAGAACCTGGGCCTTGTCCCATGCCTCCTGACTGGCACGTGATCTCTTGCTTCGATATCCAACGGTGGGATTGATCGTCTTCGCCGGTTTAACCTTGCCGACGATGCCCACGATCAGCAACACTACCGGAATTACCAGACAACTTATAAAAATCGCTGTGTTCATAATGTAACCTCCTTTGAATTAACTGTTTACTCCGGCCAGGTCAGAACCACGATGAATGTGTCTCCCGATTCGAACCGCGGTACCGTAAAGCGAAGCGTACCGGCCTCGTCAGCAACACATGTCACCCAATCATATCCTGTTATACCGGAATTAGAATTCCTTCCGTTGTCGGAACCATACAGGATAAATACATTATCCTGGAATGAGGCTCCGGTATCTTTAAGAAGATAAGTATGAGGACTTGAGATGAATTCTTCCGTCGCAGCTATCTTCTTGATCGTAAGAATCCTGAATTTATACCTGTCTCCAAACTTTCCGAGAACGAACTGAGCCGCCTTTTCCTCAGCGCTTGCATCTTCTACTGTTACACAGGAGACTGACTCGGAATGTGTGGTCACAAGCATCTCATCAATAAGAAGCGCGGATCTGTCATCTTCCTTGCTGTACTTCTCTTCATAATATGACTTCAGACTACCGTATGCTCCGTAGTCCTTCGAACCCGGCGCAGGGTCGCCGATACGTGCTCTGTCCGCACTTACCGTTGTTCGCGCCATCTGTTGTATTGTCTCTCTCGTTACGGTATAGTTCGGTGCCTCAAATATTCTCGTAACATTCGCAAAATGCTCTTTGGTTATGTCGGATTTGGCATCGTAACCTTTGTTACGTGAAAATCTCGCAACATACACATCACCGTCATGCGGCGAAGAAATCTTGTAAGTTGAAGATTCCGTAAGCTTCTTATCATTCAGATACCAGCCGTTATAACTGTACCCTTTGTTCGCCTGAGCCTTTATCGTGATTGAATCATCATCATTTTTTGTCTTGGTCACCCGGCCGCCCGCAGCTGGAGATGCCTTGACTGTAATACCTTCTTCTTTATCAGTACCGGTAAATATAGCCGTAAACTTTTCGTCTGCCGTAACATCGATAAGAGTAAGCGGATTATCGTTGTAGAAGTTACCCTTGCTATCCTCCCATCGATTGAATTTGTACTTACTGTTATCATTTGACTGGGCGCTTAATGTAATATACGATCCGCCCGTTATCTGATACGTATGCGAAGAGGATACATATCCGTTATCGTTTAGTTCCACCATTCCGGCTTCGGAAGGAGCCACATCAACAGTGATGTTGACCTCACCCTGCCCGAAATATGCGGTGAATACCGTATCAGCTCCGATGCTTGGTATCGTCACATTCGGATCGGTATATCTGTTTCCGGCACCATCTTCCCAGTAGCGGAAGGTGTGGCCTGATTCGGCAACTGCCCTGAGTGTAACCGATCCGCCCTTATCAACCTCATCAAATCCCTGTACAAAATCAGCCGATTTACCCTTTACCCAGGCGGTACCGCCATCGGTAGGACTGGCATTAACAGATACCTTGCACTTTGATGATTCATATATGGCCGTAAACGTGTCTGTTGCAGTAACATTAACTATCTTGACGGGGTTCTCGGTATAGGTCATCCCATTACCGTCCTGCCATTTGATAAACCGGTATTCATCATCGTTGGTCGATCTGGCTTCAAGGATGATATCATCACCGGTATTAATCTTACCGCTGCCTCCTGCCGACCAGTCAACAATTGTGGAGCCGTCGGATTTGCGCATCCGGACCTCTGCAGCCCCGTCGGGTGAGTGTCCGACCGTCAACTCGATAGGCGCTTTGAAATGTGCGGTAAAGCTCTCATCCGCACGTATATCATTTATCGTTATCTCACTCTCATACAGCCTTGTTCCCGTCGATGTAGTCCAGTAGAGAAAATCATCTTTATACTGCTGGTCGATGGCGATCTTTGCCTGGCCGCCCACGGTAACCTCAAGAGTGGTGAGCCTGTTTGATGCTTCCCCGCCCGATGCTGACGGATCATAAACATATGCCTTCCCTGTTCCCGCAGGATCCTCGGCAACGCTTATCGTGTACTTATCCTTTACAAATCGGGCAATATAGGTAACATCCTTGGTTACACTCGGCGGGGTATATGGATTGTCAGTAGAAGTTGCACCGTCTGTTCCGACCCATTTGTCGAATTTGTAACCTGCAGCTATATTCGGTGTTGCAGTAAGTGTAACAGATGCTTCCGAGGTAAATGGAATCTCTGCCGTTGTAGCGGTATCGGTTGTTTCAACCGAAGTGGAGCCCGTGCTGATCTTGACCTTGTTAAAGCTTCCACTTTCATTTCCAAGTGGTTCCGGCTTGGCGGACACGGTAAACTTCGTCTGTTTGAACTCAACATTAAGCCAGATATCTTCTTTGATATCAGGTATCGTAAAAGACGATGAATCGTGTGTGTGAGTGATTCCGTCCTTTGTCGTGTAACTGCAGCTTACGAACTCATATCCCTCAAACGGCGTTATCAAAACATCCGCGTCGGTACCGTATGCATGCGGTCCCAGTCCCGATACAACAATTCCGCCGGCATCGGGCTTTATCGAACTTATGCTTACATTATATGTCGCCTTCTTGAAATATGCGATACACGTTACTTTCCCGCTAACCGGTATTGACAGCGGATTATCTGTCGATGTCTTCTTAATTGACATATCCGTACTATTAATAGTATCCCATTCCCTGACAACCCACTCCCAATGATCGAATAAATATCCATCATTCGGAGTTGCTTTTACATTCCCCGTGAATGTCTGGGTACTGGACATGTCGCCGGAAGTCACGCCGTAGTCATGAGGATAGGCTGCAGTGGTGAGAGAATGGGTCTCTTCCGTATTGGCGTTGGAAACAGGTCTGTAGATTACATACACATTTAAAAAGGTCAATGGAACTTTATCGGTCAAATCCAGTTTCCAGCTTCCCCTGGCACCTATAGTAGGAGGGTTACTATAAAGCTTACTCTCTCTGGCCACTTTGACAGAACCCGAATCATTATAATCATACTCAACGATAAGTTCCCTGAATACATATTGATCTTGCGTTCCACCTTCTGTTGAACCGGGCTTGGCTTCTGTTCCAAGATTAAAAAACCATTGCACATAACTCTGTGGTTTATGTGAAGTATCTTTACGTACAATAACCGATACAGACGAATTACCCGTTTCACTTATTGTAGGGTTTGTACTGGAAGCAGTGGATGTAATATCTATGTTTCCCATCGAGGGAATCAGCGTAGCACTGACCAAAACGTCAATGTTATTGGCATTTCTGATGAATCTGGCGTATATCTTTCTACCGTTTACTTTGGCCAGATCGTAATCCCCTCCGTCTCCTATGGTAATTGTCGGCTTCATATAAACGGGAGAAACAGCCCCTCCCAACGGCAAGCCCTGTTGAGTCGGCGCATCCCAATAATACCACCCTGCAAAATCATACTTTGTATTATCGGTACATACGGCACTAAGTGTAACCAGTCCCGATGTCTGTAACACAGTACCACCGCCGGTCGCATATCCGCCTTCACAGCTGCTTGACACGGGCTCAATACTTGTATCCCCGTATGCGGCAAGCGGGGTCTGTACAACATAGCTTGCAGGGGTAAACACAGCTTTGTATTTAATATTATCCGATTTCACTGGAGGCGTGACAAAAGATGCCGATGTACTGACTGTGGCACCGGCTGCATCCTGCCATTCCTTAAATGCATATCCCTGATTGGCAGTGGCATTTAGAGTAAGCGTGGAGCCTTCTACCACGTAGGTGCTTGGTGTGACGCTTCCGCCGTATGAAGGATCCGCACTGACAGTAACCAGATGCTGCGTTACGGAACTTAATGACGCCGGACTTCCTGCAGCAGGTGCAAGATACTCTTCCATCGTCCCATACTCGTATGCGATGATCTCTCCGTCCCCGGACAGGTCATCTCCCGTGATCATACCTTTTATCTTGCCAAAATTAAGCGCACAGGCCGTGACCGTTCCAATCAGAATAAGGGCTGCCGATAATACCAGCAACCCTTTTCTTCTCATTTTCCTGCTTCTGCTCCCCTTACTCAATTCATTACCCCTCTTAGATATTCCTACCTGCCTCTCGTCCTTGTATTGGGATTAGATGCTGTAGTCTGTGTTGTAGTAGTTGTCGGTTGATCCGCACCTACCGCAAGCGCTGTCGAGAACTGAAGTGCAACGGCATTGGTCGTTGCCACATTGGTCCATGCGGCAATTGTATTAACAAGTACCACTGCTACAGCACCGGCAAATACTGCTGCTGCCTGGAATACCGATACCGCTATGGCGAGCTCAACCGCTACGGCAACAGATGTAACCGTTCCGACAGCTTCCGCAACAAATACGAAGAATGCTGCAAAGAGCAGACATCCGCCGTTTACCATCTCAAGCTCTTCGGGAGAAAGATTCTCGGGGCACAGCGGGATAGGCATGAAGATAACATCTTCAGTACACTGATATATCTCCCACTTCCAACCTTCAAGCAGAAGCTGCTTGGAATCCTCATCCGACAGATCCTTTGTGTTCTTTGTAAGTATATCGGTAAGCTGCTGCATAGCAGGCTTGATGCCTTCATACGGAAGAACATGGATGAGTGTCTTCTCCGGGGTCTCGATTATCCTGTACTCCCTGTTGTTGTCATATTTGATTCCGTACTCATCAAATATTGCCTTGGGATCAGATATAAACGCATTCTTGAATTCCTCTGATTCCCAGCACTGTGAAAATACCTCGCCCAGCTTTTGGAACTGATCATCTATATGATTTTTCAGTTGTTCCTTCTGTTCGGGTGTCAATTCCTGTTTGTTGTTGTCATCTGCCATGATCTGTCTCCTTTCATTCAAGCCTTTCAGACTTTGCCGCTTTCAAGTTCCAGGATACCCAGTTCCCACATTCTGTTGATAGCATAGTGAAATGTATCACTGCGAACCAGCATCCCCTTATACGGCTCCAGCAACTCTGCCACAATTTCCCGTTTGGTGTGGTACCCTTCTCCAAATACTTCCATCATTTTTTTATATATTTCGCCGCCTTCGGTGGCCGCAATCGTGAAGCGTGTCCCCAGACCGCTTTCAACCACAACCGAATCTCCATCCATGGACCATGTAAGACCGTCTCTTAATCTTACCCTGTCATCGGGAGATATGATATTACTCATATATTTGGCTATCATGTTCTTCATGGCACCGATACACTCATCGGCATCCGCAAACCTCGCCGTCTCAAATATGATCTCGCCCGTAGGGTGCTCGGCACTTGCCGG
>Ga0310695_10001672_pt1 | contig 50905 bp, 34 predicted proteins | sample RumenRJG_04DNA_FD_203882 | JGI IMG/M metagenome (GOLD analysis project Ga0310695, IMG submission 203882) | Bovine rumen microbial communities from Lethbridge, Alberta, Canada - RJG_04 (v2) (version 2) | ecosystem: Host-associated > Mammals > Digestive system > Stomach > Rumen | place: Canada... | reverse complement strand
CCGGGATGATGGACGCCGGGGCGTCGGTGGGGCTGCTGCCGCGGCTCGTCCCGAACGCGGCGGTGCGCGTGTGCCTCGTGGGCTACCAGTCGCCCGGCACGCCCGGACACAGCCTGCGCTCGGGCGCAAAGGAACTGGATGTCAACGGGCGGAAGATTCCGGTGCGCTGTGCCGTCGCGTCGTATTCCTGCTTCTCCGGACACGGCGACGCCGCCGAAAACGACGCCTGGCTGAGCAGCAACCGCGCATCGCGCGTCTTTCTCGTCCACGGCGACGAAAAGGCCCTCGCCGAGCGGCAGAAGGGCCTTTCCAAGCGCTTCGGCACCCCTGCGGAGGTGGTGGAGCCGTTCAAGCGCTACGTGTTCCCCGCGCGCTGACGGGCGGGGAGGCGGGCGGTCAGCCGAGGACCTTGGCGATGCGGCCGACGGCCTCTTCCACGTTCGCGCGCGAATTGAAGGCGGAGATGCGGATGTAGCCCTCGCCCGCGCGGCCGAAGCCGGCGCCCGGCGTGGTCACGACGTTCGCCTCCTTGAGCAGACGGTCGAAGAACGTCCAGCTGTCGCCCTTGACGTTCACCCAGAGGTAGGGTGAGTCGGTGCCGCCCGTCACGTCGTAGCCGAGCGCGCGGAGGGCGTCCTTCACGATCTTCGCGTTGCCGAGATAGAAGTCGATCGTCGCCTTCGTCTGGGCGGTGCCTTCGGGGCTGTAGACGGCCTCGGCGCCGCGCTGGGTGATGTAGCTGCAGCCGTTGAACTTCGTGGTCTGGCGGCGCGTCCAGAAGGGGCGCAGCTCCACGGGCGAGCCGTCCGCCTTCCACGCGACGAGTCCCTTCGGGACCACGGTGTAGCCGCAGCGCACGCCGGTGAAGCCGGCCGTCTTGGAGAAGCTGCGGAACTCGATCGCGCAGTCGCGCGCGCCAGCGCATTCGTAGATCGAGTGCGGGATGCCGGGCGTGCGGATGAACGCCTCGTAGGCGGCGTCGAAGAGGATGAGCGCCTTGTTGGCGCGCGCCCAGTCAACCCACGCCTGGAGCTGCTCCTTCGTGGCGGTGGCGCCGGTGGGGTTGTTCGGGAAGCAGAGGTAGACGACGTCGGCCGTGAGGTCGCCCGGCGCGGGCACGAAGCCGTTCGCGGCGTTGCCGTCGAGATAGACGAGTCCCGCGTAGCGGCCGTCCGCGTTCGCGCCGGTGCGTCCGGCCATGACATTCGTATCGACGTAGACCGGATAGACGGGGTCCGGCACGGCGATCTTCACGTCCTGCCCGAACAGCTCCTGGATGTTGCCGCAGTCGCACTTGGCGCCGTCGGAGACGAATATCTCGTCGGACGCGACGTCGATCCCGCGCTTCTGGAAGTCGTTCTGCGCGATGGCGTCGCGGAGGAAGGCGTAGCCCTGCTCGGGACCGTAGCCGTGGAACGTCTCGCGCGCGGCCTCGTCGTCCACCGCCTTGTGCATCGCGGCGACGACGGCCGGGGCGAGGGGTTCGGTGACGTCGCCGATGCCGAGGCGGATGACCTTGGCGTCCGGATGCGCGTCCTGGTGGGCCTTGACGCGGTGGGCGATTTCGGTGAACAGGTAGGATGCCTGTATCTTCAGGTAGTTTTCGTTGACGCGGATCATTGGTGCGGCCTTCTTTCTTTTGCAGGCGCGTAGTATAGCACATTTCCCTGCGGTTGTGGAGGCGGTCGCGGGGAAGATTATGGTATACTATCCGCCGCCCGGCCGGAGGGCCGAGAGGCTTGGAATGAAACAGGAGAACGAACAGATGACAGCAAAAGAGATCATGGCCGGGTGCGCGCTGATGGCCGGCGCCGCCTGCGCGTACCAGGTGGGCGACCGCGTGGGCGGCTTCGTGGTGACGGCCGTCACGCCGGTTCCCGAGGTGAAGGGCACGCTCGTGCGGATGACCTATCCGAAAAGCGGCGCCGACCTCGTGTGGCTCGACCGCGACGACGACAACATGACCTTCTCGATCGCCTTCCGCACGATCCCCGAGGACGACACGGGCGTCGCCCACATCCTCGAGCACTCCGTGCTGTGCGGATCGGAGAAGTACCCCGTGAAGGAGCCGTTCGTGGAGCTGCTCAAGAGCTCCTTCGCGACGTTCCTCAACGCCTGGACATCCTCCGACTACACGGCGTATCCGGTCTGTTCGCGCAACCACAAGGACTTCCTCAACCTGATCGACGTCTACATGGACGCCGTGCTGCATCCCCTCAGCGTGAAGTCGCCCCTTCCGTTCCGACAGGAGGGCTGGCACTACGAGGTGAGCGAGGACGGGGAGCTGAGCCGCAACGGCGTGGTGTACAGCGAGATGAAGGGCGCGTTCGCGAACCCCGAGCGCCTCCTCTACCACGAGCTGCGCCGCATCCTCTTCCCCGACAACACCTACCGCTATGTCTCGGGCGGCGACCCCGCGAGCATTCCCGACCTCACGTTCGAGATGTACAAGGACTTCTACTTCCGCCACTACCATCCGTCCAACGCGCGCATCTTCCTCGACGGCCGCGTGGACCTCCCCGCCGTGCTCGCGAAGCTCGACGCGTACCTCGCGCCCTACGGACGCCAGGCCGTGGACGCCACCGTGCCGTTCCAGAAGCCCGTCTCCGCTTCGAAGACGATCGCCTACGAGCTCGCGCCGGGCGAAGACACCACGAACAAGACGCTTGTCGCCGACGCCTGGGTGTTCGCGCCGTGGAAGGACCGCGAGAGGGGCCTGGCGTTCGACGTCCTCTCCGACGCGCTCGCCGACTCCAACGAGGCACCGCTCTCGAAGGCACTCCTCTCGCGCGGTCTCTGCGAGGACGTTGCGATCTGGGGCGGCGGCAACGAGCAGCGCGCGGCCACGTTCTACGCGAAGAACGTGAAGGACGGCAAGGCCGACGAGGTCCGCCGGGTGATGCGCGAGACGCTGGAGGGGCTTGCCGCGAACGGCCTCGACCACGCCCGCATCGCGGCGATCCTCGACCGCCACGAGTTCCGCGAGCGCGAGAAGGACACGGGCGACACTCCGCGCGGACTCGCCTACTTCCAGGACGCCATCGAGGCGTGGATGTACGGCGGCGACCCGACCGAGGCGTTCCGCCACGCGCACCTCTACGCGTCGCTCCGCGCGAAGCTGAAGGCGGGTTGGTTCGAGAAGCTCCTGCGCGAGGCGGTGCTCGACAACCCGCACCACGTGCAGCTCACGATGACGCCCTCCGCCACGCTCGCCGCCGAGCGCGCCGCCGCCGAGAAGAGGGAACTGGCGTCCATCAAGGCCGGCTGGTCGAAGGAGAAACTCGGCGAAGTGACCGCCCGCGCGCGCGAACTGACCGCATACCAGAAGACTCCCGACGCGCCGGAGGACCTCGCGAAGCTTCCGCGTCTCGCCGTGGCCGACGTGCCCGTGCGCGGGCCGGAGCGCGTGCAGAAGCTGACGCAGATCGATTGCGGCGGGACGGTTCCCGTCCTCTCCCCCCGCACCGGCGCGAACGGCATCACCTACGTGAAACTCTACTTCCAGCTGCACGGCCTCACGCGCGAGGAACTGGCCGACGTGCCGCTGCTCGCGTGTCTCTTCGGCGAGCTCGCCACCGAAAGGCGTCCCGCGCTTGCGCTCCGCAGCGAGATCGACTCCTGTCTTGGTGGCTTCAGCGTGTCGACCGACGTCCAGGCGCGGCCTGACGGCGAGGCGACGGCCTACGTGGAGGTGACGGCGAGCGCGCTCGAGGAGAAGAAGGACGAGATCGTCCGCCTTGCGCCGGAGATCCTGCTCGGGACGAAGTTCGACGACGTGAAGGCCGTCGGCGACATCCTCCGCCAGATGCGTCGGGCCAAGGAGCGCGGCACGATGGGCCTTGGCGCGCGCAACTACGCCCGGCGCCGCGCGCAGGCGGCGCTCTCCGAACGCGGTCTCCGCGTGGACATCCTCATGGGCCTTGCGCAGATTCGCCACCTCCAGAAGCTCGACGACGCCTACGCGAAGGACGGCGCGGCGATCTGCAAGCGCCTCGAGGCGCTCCGGAACCGCATCTTCCTCTCCTCGCGCGTCGCGCTCTGCTGCCTTGCGGACAACACGCCCGCCGACTGGGCGCGCGGCCTGCTCGCGACGATCCCCGAATCGCCGGCCCAGTGGCGCTTCGCGCCCTACGGCTTGCCGCCGAAGGTGGCGGAGGGCTTCCGCACGCCCGGCAAGGTCGCGTTCGCCGCGAAGTCGTCGCGTCCCGGTCCCTACGTGGGCAGTTCCGTGGTGGCCGCGCGCATCCTCTCGCTCGACTACCTCTGGAACGAGATCCGCGTGCGCGGCGGCGCGTACGGCTCGAGTTTCCAGGTGCGTCCGGACGGCGACGGCGGCTATCTCTCGTGGAACGACCCCAAGCCCGGCCGCACGCTCGGCTGCTACGACAAGTCCGGCGACGCGCTGCGCGCGTTCGCGAAGGGCGACGCCGCGCTCGACCGCTACATCGTGAGCGCCGTGGCGTCCACGGAACCGTACGAGACGCCAAGCGTGGAGGTCGAGAGCGCGGCGACGCGCTACCTCCAGGGACGCACGCCCGAGGACGTGCAGCGTCTGCGCGGCGAGATGCTCCGCACGACGAAGGGCGACCTGCTGAAGTTCGCGGACGTGCTCGACAGCCTGACGAAGGACGCCTCCATCTGCGTGGTGGGCGGCGGCGAGGCGTTTGACACCGCCACGAACCTCCTGCAGCGCATCGAATCCGTGCAATGACGCGATTTTGCGAATTAAATTCCCCGCTCCCCCCGGAATTTTGGTATAATCTCCGCCCATGAACATCTTAAAAATGCTTTTTGGCACCAAGAACGAGCGCGATCTCAAGCGGATCGCGCCGATCGTGGCGCAGATCAAGAAGATCGAGGAGGGGTACGAGGCGCGCCACCTCGCGGCCGAGGACTATCCGAGGATGACGGCGGAATTCAAGGAGCGCTTCGCGAAGGGCGAGACGCTCGACCAGCTCCTGCCGGAGGCGTACGCCCTCGTGAAGAACGCCTGCCGCCGCCTCGTGGGCACCACGGCGGAGGTGTGCGGGCACACGCTCACGTGGGACATGGTCCCGTTCGACTGCCAGCTCGTGGGCGGCATCGTGCTGCACCAGGGCAAGATCGCCGAGATGCAGACGGGCGAGGGCAAGACGCTCGTCGCCACGCTCCCGCTCTACCTCAACGCGCTTGCCGGCAAGAACGTGCAGCTCGTCACGGTGAACGACTACCTCGCGCGCCGTGACGCCACGTGGATGGGCCACCTCCTCAAGTTCCTCGGCCTCACCGTGGGCTGCATCCAGAACTCGATGGACTCCGACGAGCGCCGCGCGCAGTACCAGTGCGACGTCACATACGGCACGAACAGCGAGTTCGGCTTCGACTACCTGCGCGACAACGGCATGGCGCAGGCCCCCGAGCAGGTGGTGCAGAACGGGCACAACTTCGCGATCGTGGACGAGGTGGACTCGATTCTCATCGACGAGGCCCGCACGCCGCTCATCATCTCCGGCCCCGCGACGATCTCCACGAGCGCGCAGTACACGGCGATGAAGCCGCTCGTCGAGTCCATCGTGCGCATCCAGATGTCGCAGTGCAACGACCTCATCGCGCAGGCGAAGAAGGCGCTCGCGGACGGCGACGAGTGGGGGTGCAAGCAGCGCATCTACCAGGTGTACCACTCGATGCCGAAGCACAAGCAGATGCTCCACATGTTCGAGGAGGCGTCCGTCCGCAAGCTCCACGAGGACGTGGAGATGCAGATGCTCAGCGAGATGCACAGGGAGGAGGGCGTCAAGCTGCGGGGCGAGCTCTACTTCACGATCGACGAGCGCACGCGCGAGGTGGCCCTCACGGACAAGGGCTGCGACAAGATGAACCCGCGCGACCCGCAGATGTTCGTGATCCCGGACCTCGCGAGCGAGATGAGCCGCCTCGACGGCGACAAGGAGATGTCCGCCGAGGAGAAGGCCGAGCGGAAGCGCCTCGCGCAGGCGGACTTCATGGAGCGCTCCGCGCGCGTCCACGTGGTGGACCAGCTCCTCCGCGCCTACTGCCTCTACGAGAAGGACGTCGACTACGTGGTGCAGCCGGACGCGCAGGGCGTCGGCCACGTCTACATCGTGGACGAGTTCACGGGCCGCATCCTGCCCGGCCGCCGCTGGTCGGACGGCCTCCACCAGGCCGTCGAGGCCAAGGAGGGCGTGGAGATCGAGCGCGAGAGCCAGACGCTCGCCACAATCACGATCCAGAACTACTTCCGTCTCTACAAGAAGCTCGCGGGCATGACCGGCACGGCCGAGACCGAGGCGCGCGAGTTCAAGGACATCTACAAGCTCGACGTGGTGGTGATCCCCACGAACCGCCCGATCCGCCGCATCGACGGCAACGACCAGATCTACCGCACGCAGCGCGAGAAGTACAAGGCGATCATCGAGGAGGTGCGCAAGCGCCACGAGGCGGGCCAGCCGGTGCTGCTCGGCACCGTGACGGTCGATACGTCCGAAATCCTCTCGCGTCTCCTCAAGGTGGCGAAGATCCCGCACGAGGTGCTGAACGCGAAGAACCACGCGCGCGAGGCCGAGATCGTGATGCTCGCCGGCCAGCCCGGCGCGGTGACGATCGCCACGAACATGGCGGGCCGCGGCACGGACATCAAGCTCGGCCCCGGCGTGGTGACGATCCCGCAGGAGGTCGTGAAGGGCCAGCTGAAGCTCGACGACAAGCTTCCCGGCTCGCCGAAGACGATCCGCGAACTCCTTGAGGAGCGTCCGCAGGGCCTGCACGTGATCGGGTCCGAGCGCCACGAGTCGCGTCGCATCGACCGCCAGCTGCGCGGACGCTGCTCGCGCCAGGGCGACCCCGGCAGCTCGCAGTTCTACATCTCGCTCGAAGACCCGCTCATGCGCCTCTTCGGCTCGCAGCGCATCAGCGGCATCATGCAGCGCCTCGGCATGAAGGAGGGCGAGGTGATGGAGCACCGCTGGCTGAACAAGAGCGTCGAGACGGCCCAGCGGCGCGTGGAGCAGCAGCACTTCGCGATCCGCAAGCGCACGCTCGAGTTCGACGACGTGATGAACAAGCAGCGCGCAATCGTGTACGACCTGCGCGGCTCGATTCTCATGGGCACGCCCGAGGACGTGCACGGCACGATCCTCGACGTGATGAACGACCTCGTGTTCGCGCAGTGCGAGCGCTTCCTGTGCGAGGCGAAGGACGCGCAGGTGGGCGACTTCCTCCAGTGGCTCGGCGTCACGTTCCCCGTGACGGCGACGGAGGAGGAGCTCACGCCGCTCCTGGGCATGCCGGAGAAGTCGGCGGAGCTCGTGTTCGGCCGCGTGAAGGAGGCGTACGAGTCGAAGTGCGCGAGCGAGGACCCGCGCGTGCTGCCGTCCATGGAGCGCGGCGTGTTCCTCCAGTGCATCGACCGCGAGTGGCAGGACTACCTGCGCGCGATGGACGACCTGCGCCACAGCGTGAACCTCCGCTCCTACGGCCAGCGCGACCCGCTGATCGAGTACAAGCGCGAGGCGTTCGGCATGTTCGAGAACCTCATGCTCACGATCAAGACGTCCGTCGCGAACACCGAGTTCCGCGCCACGACGGCGCAGAACATGCGGCGGATCATCTCGGCCTCCCAGGCGCAGGTGCGCACGAACGGCGAGGAATTCGACGGGGCCGTCCAGTCCTCGCCCGCCGCGCGTCCCGCCGCGGAGCCGGAGGAAAGCAAGCCCCAGAGCACGCAGGACGTGTTCGCCTCCATGATGAGCCAGGTCGCCGGGCGTCCGGTGCGGGCCGTGCCCGTGCGCCGTCCGCCGCCCCCCGGCTCGCCCGCCGCGGGCGCCGCGCCAGTCGGGCGCAACGACCCGTGTCCGTGCGGGAGCGGGAAAAAGTACAAAAAATGCTGCGGACGCGGTCAGGTGTGACGCTGCCGTTTCCCTAACGTGATATCAGGCGGCGCATGCCGCGTCGCGGAAACCAACAAGGAGAACAACCATGAACAAGATGATTAAAATGTGCCTGATCGCGCTGATGGCCGCCACCACCACCACGGCCTTCGCCCATCACCACCACCATCACCGCGGCACGGGCTTCGCCATCGGCGCCGGCATCCTCGGCGCGGGGCTCCTTGCCTCCACGATCTACGACGCCACGCATCCGCGGCCGTACGTGGCCCCGGCTCCGGTCGTCGTGGCGCCGACCGCTCCGGTCGTGGTTCAGCAGCCGCAGGTCGTGGTGCAGCAGCCGGCTCCGGTCGTCGTCCAGCAGCAGCCCGTCGGCCACTACGAGACGCGCGTGCAGAACGTGTGGGTGGAGGGACGCTACGTCGACCAGACCACGCCGCAGGGAGCGGTCGTGCGCACCTGGCAGCCCGGCCACTACGAACAGCAGCAGACGCAGGTCTGGGTGACCCCCTGACCTGTCCTGACGGGGGAGGATTGAATTGGCAGGCGAATTCCTCGTATTTGACCATGTGACGAAACGTTTCGGCGCGCTGACGGCGGTCGACGACGTTTCGTTCTCCATCAAAAAGGGGGAGTTCTTCTCCCTCCTCGGCCCGTCGGGCTGCGGCAAGACCACCTTGCTGCGGATGCTCGGCGGGTTCGAGCGTCCCGACTCCGGCCGCATCTGGCTGGACGGCAAGGACATCACGGACGCGCCGCCGAACATCCGGCGCGTCCACACCGTCTTCCAGAACTACGCGCTGTTCCCCACGATGACGATCTGGGACAACATCGCGTTCTCCCTGCGCCTCGCGAAGAAGCCGAAGGCCGAGATCGAGGCGAGCGTGGACGCCATGCTGGAGATGATCCGCATGGGCGACCACGCCTGGAAGTACCCGAGCCAGCTCTCGGGCGGGCAGAAGCAGCGCGTCGCCATCGCGCGCGCGCTCGTGGACCGTCCGCAGGTGCTTCTCCTCGACGAGCCGCTTGCCGCGCTCGACCTGAAGCTCCGCCAGCACATGCTCCTCGAGCTCGACACGATCCACGACCAGGTGGGCATCACGTTCATGTACGTGACGCACGACCAGGGCGAGGCCATGTCGCTCTCCGACCGCATCGCGGTGATGAACAGCGGCCGGGTGGAGCAGCTCGACACGCCCGCGAAGATCTACGAGGCGCCCGTCAGCTCGTTCGTGGCCGCGTTCATCGGCGACACGAACTTCTTCGAGGGCACGATCGCCGCCACGGACGGCGACTACTGCACGATCCAGGTGCCCGGTTTCGCGGCCATCTGCGCCTACAACGACAAGAAGCTCGACGTCGGACAGAAGGTGCATCTCTCCGTGCGGCCCGAGAAGATCCGCGTCACGCTCACGCCGCCGCCGCCCGAGAAGGGGGCGCGCATCAACGTGTTCCAGAGCCAGGTCACCGACGTGATCTACCAGGGCGTGTACACGAAGTACTGGCTGAAGAGCGGCGACCGCAGCGTCTCGGCCCTCAAGCCGCACTCCCGCTTCCTGCTCGACCAGGAGACCATCACCTGGAACGACAACGCCTACTGCTGGTGGCATCCGGACGACGGGTACATGGTTGAGAACTTCTCCGCGCTCGACGAGTCGCTCGTCCAGACGACGCCGTCCGTCGCGTCCAAGGGGGCCGTTTCGTGAGCGGACTCCGCGAGAAGGGGGCCGAATGGGGGGTCACGCTGCCCTCCCTTGCATGGCTTGCGTTCTTCTTCGTGGTGCCCACCGTCATCGTGTTCAGCATCGCGTTCCACGCCCCGAGCGCGGACGGCGGGTACGCCCCGGGCTTCACGATGGAGACGTGGCACGCCGTGGTGCGCACGCCCTACAAGGAGATCGTGTGGCGCACGATCTGGATCTCGGCGGCCACCACGTTCCTCTGCATCGTCCTCTCCCTCCCGTGCGCCTACGCGATCGCGCGCATGAAGGCGAAGTGGCGCGCCGTCGTGGCGGGCCTGATCATGCTCCCGTTCTGGACGAGCTTCATCGTGCGCGTGTTTGCCTGGCGCACGCTCCTGAACCCCGACGGCTTTCTCCAGCACGCGCTTGTCGCACTCGGCCTCTGCACGCCCGAGACGATGCTCAACTACAACTCCGGCGCGATCCTCGTGGTGAGCGTGTACTCCTTCCTGCCGTTCGCGATCATGCCGATCTACACGGCGGCGGAGAAGTTCGACTTCTCCCTCCTCGAGGCCGCGCGCGACCTCGGCGCACGCAGCTTCTTCGCGTTCCGCAAGATATTCCTCCCGGGCGTCCGCCGCGGCGTGGTGAGCGCGGCGCTCATGGTGTTCATCCCCGCCATCGGGTCCTACGTGATCCCGGACCTCGTGGGCGGCCGCGACTCCGAGCTGATCGGCAACAAGATCTACCAGCGCACGTTCCCCGACCGCAACCTGCCGCACGCCTCGGCGCTTGCGGCCGTGATGGGCTTCTCCGTGCTCGTGCCGCTCGCGTGCGTGGCGTGGTGGTTCAAGCGGCAGGACGCGCGCGAGGCCAAGCGCCTCGCCGAGGCGACGGCGCGCAAGCTCTCGGGAGGCGCCGCATGAAGCACTCGCGCTTTGCGGGGATCGTCCTCGTCCTGGTGATGCTCTTCCTCTACCTCCCCATCGTGGTGCTGGTGGCGAACAGCTTCAACCTCTCGCGGTACGGCGGCGAGTGGGCCGGGTTCACCCTCGACTGGTACGTGAAGCTGTTCACGCAGAACCAGCCGATCTGGGAGGCGTTCGAGCGCTCTCTCCTGATCGCCGCCACGGCCACGGCCGCGTCGTGCGTGCTCGGCACCACGGCGGCGCTCGCCCTGCACCGGTGGAAGGACAGGCTCCAGACCGTCCACTACGGCCTCATCTACACCCCGCTCGTGATGCCGGAGATACTCATGGGCATCTCGCTGCTCATGATGTTCACGGCGATCGGCCTCAACTGCGGCCTCTTCACGATCTGGATCGCCCACACCACGTTCTGCGTGTCGTACGTGACGATGACGGTGCTCGCGCGCCTGCAGGACTTCGACGACCGCGTGATGGAGGCGGCCTACGACCTCGGCGCCTCGCCGCTCTACGCGTTCTTCAAGGTGGAGCTGCCCATCCTCCTCCCGGGAATCATCGCCGGCGGCCTCCTCGCGTTCACGCTCTCGATCGACGACTTCGTGATCACCTTCTTCGTGACCGGGCCCGGGGCGGACACGCTTCCGCTCAAGATCTACTCGATGATCAAGCACTCGCGGCAGATGCCCGTGATCAACTCGCTTTCCACGCTGATGCTCGTCTTCACCTGCGTGCTGGTGGCCGCATCGCGTTTCGTGGCGAACCGGCGCCAGCGGCGTCCGGCCGGGGCAAAGGCGCCGAAATGAACACTTCAGCCGGAGACCCGACGGGGGCCTTCCGGCGACCAAAGAACCGAAAGAAAGGCAAATGAAATGAAGAACCTGAAGACCATGGCTGGCGCGGCGCTCGCGTGCGGCATCCTCGCGGGCTGCGGTCCGGCGAAGGAGGAGCTCCACATCTACACCTGGACCGACTACATCGCCGCCGACGTGATCAAGCGGTTCGAGGAGGCCAACAACTGCAAGGTGGTGGTGGACACCTTCGACTCGAACGAGGCCATGTACGCGAAGCTCCAGGCCGGTTCCACGGGCTACGACATCATCATGCCGACTTCCTACCAGATCCCGCTCATGGTGAAGAACAAGATGATCCGGGCGCTCGACCACGTGAAGCTCCCCAACGTCAGGAAGAACTTCGACAAGGGCTACACCTCCAGCACCATCGACCCGTCCTTCACGTACGGCGTGCCGTACGCCGTCACCTACACGGGCCTCGCCTACCGCAAGGACAAGGTCGGCAACGCGCCGGTGGACAGCTGGAAGGTGTTCGAGACGGCCGCCCTCAAGGACCGCATGTCCCTCCTCAGCGACATGCGCGAGACGATCGGCGGCGCCCTCAAGTTCCTCGGCTACTCGCTCAACTCCACGAGCGCGGAGGAGATCGGCAAGGCGGCGGACGTGGTGATCGGCTGGAAGAAGAACATCGCCAAGTTCGACAACGAGCAGTACAAGACGGCCGTCGCCTCCGGCGAGTGGTTCGTCGGGCACGGCTATTCCTCCGACGTGATCCAGACCATGCTCGACAACGCGAACGTGGGATTCTCCCTCCCGAAGGAGGGCTTCACGGTCGCGTGCGACGAGATGGTCGTGGCCGCCGACTCGAAGAAGGTCGACCTCGCCCACAAGTTCATCAACTTCTGCTACGACCCCGACGTGGCCGCCGCGAACATGACCGAGGTCTGCGCGCCGATGCCCGTCGCGCCCGCGTTCCCGAAGCTCGAGGAGAAGCTGCGCAAGCTCGTGGTGATCGACGCCGAAACGCTCAAGAAGGGCGAGGTCATCCGCGACTTCAGCGACCAGCCGGCGATCCACAAGCTGTACGTCGGCGCCTGGGACAAGATCAAGGCCGCGAAGTAAAAGGGCACGACGTCGCGGCCATGAAGAGCATTCACATGTGTTTGTCCGCCCTCGCGATCGGATCGGCCGTGGCTGCCGCCGGCGCGCCGCTGCGGATGGTTTCGTACAACGTCCACCACTGCGCGGGCGCGGACAGGCGTGTCGACGTGCCGCGCGTGGCGGAGGCGATCTCGCGCGAGAAGCCGGATTTCGTGGGGTTGAACGAAGTCGACCGCTGCGCGCTCCGTTCCCACCGCATCGACATGCCGGAGGAGCTGGGGCGCCTGACGGGACTCCACGCCACGTTCGCCCAGGCCATTCCGCTGCAGGGCGGCGGCTACGGCAACGCCGTCCTCTCCCGCGAGAAGCCGCTGTCCGTGCTGCGCGTCCCCCTGCCCGGACGCGAGCCGCGCGTCCTGCTGCTGTGCGAATTCGCGGACTTCTGGTTCGGCACGGCGCATTTTGCGCTCCAGGAGACAAACCGCCTGCAGACGGTGGAGATCATCCGCCGCGTCGTCTCCGAGAAGGCGGCGGCGAAACCGGTGTTCGTCACGGGAGACTGGAACTGCACACCGGAATCCTCCCCGATCGCCTCGCTACGCGCGTTCATGGCAGTCATCTCCACCGAGAAGGGCCGCACGTTCCACGGGTTCAGGGAACACGCGCCGGACTCGGCGGGCTGCATCGACTACATCGCGGTCGACCGCGGCGCGGCCGCGCGTGTGAAGGTGAAGGAGTCGCACGTCACGCCCAACCTGATCGCGTCCGACCACAATCCCGTGGTCGTGACGGTCGATCTCGTCCAGGCGCCCGGCGGCCAGCGCTGACGGCGCGCGCCGGCCGCTCTCAGCAGCCGGCGGCCTTGCGGCAGAAGGCGTTGCAGCGCGCAACTTCCTTCACGGCGTTCGATCCCTTCGGGATGGCGTACTCCAGCTCGATGTCGCAGTAGAACGGCCAGCCCTTCTTCTGCAGGAAGGGGAACAGCTTCTCAAGGGGCGTGTCGCCCTTGCCGAACTGCAGGTTCTTCGCGCCATGCGCCTTTGTGGTGCGGTCCTTGAGGTGGATGGAGTAGATCTTCTCGTGGTACTTCTCGATGAAGGCGAGGGGATCGATGAAGCGCGTGGCGTCGTCCGTGATGGCCGCCACGTAGTGGCCGATGTCGAAGTTGATGCGCAGGTTCGGCGAGTAGCCGAGCAGGGGACCGTCGTAGGTCAGCGCGTCGATCTGCGTGTGGTTGTGGAACGCGATGTACACGCCGTGTTTGTCGGCGAGGGCCGCGCAGCGGCGCCCGATCGTCTCGTACTCCGCGGCCTTCGGCACCTCGCGCGTGATGCACTTTGCGCCCAGCGCCTTGGCGACGGCCATGCGGTATTCGTCCTCCTTCTCGTTCCTGCCGCCGATGCCGCCGTACTTCACGATGTGGATCGACACGCCCGCGTCGTCGAACATCTTGCGAAGGGCGGGCAGGCGGCCCATGTCGCGCGCGCCGCCGCGCTTGAGGTACTCGTCCACGACCTCGCCCTTGAGCTCGAGCGTGCCGAGCCCGTCCTCCACGGCGTACTTCACGATGTCCTCGGCGTTCTTCTGGCGCATGGAGCGGTAGCTGTACGTGATGCAGCCCACCTCGACGCCGTTGTACAGCGAGCGGCTCTTGCCCTTGCCGCAGCCGGAGGGCGACGCGGTGGCGCACCCTGTGCCCATCCCGGCCGCCGAGACGAGTGCGAGGCCGCCGAACGCCGTGCTGCCCGCGATAAAACTTCTTCTGGTCATGTTCAAGCTCATTTGAGTCCGCCTTTCCTTTTGCGGCGTCAATTATACACTTTCCCCCGCTCCGGCGCAAACCCGAAAATTCGCATTTTATCCACTTGCGCGAAAGGCGCGGATTTGGGATAATTGACGCGTTGGACGACTTTAGAAAGGAAACGAACATGAAAAAACTGATGATGGCGGGATGCGCCTGTGCGGCGCTGGCGTGCGGCGCGCTCGAACTCGCCGCCTGGCGCGGCGAAACCGTGACGGCCTGGGTGCCGCAGGGCGAGAAGGTCGTGCGGGCCGGCATGTCGTCCTTCTCCAAGAAGGGCGCCGACCAGAAGGGCGTCCACGTGAAGACGGGCGTGGCGCGCGACGTCAAGTTCGTCACGAAGGTGGGCGCGTTCGACTATGCGTCCGCGCCGGACCGCGTCGTGTGGGGCCTGAGCGCGTTCGGCTCCGACGCGAAGCGCGTCGTCTCCGTCACCGTCGATGCGGATGCCCAGCCCGGCACGTACGCGTTCGACGACCTGAAGGTGCGCGTGGTCGACCGCGTGCTGCCGCCCGCGAAGGAGTGGAAGTACTACCTCGACCTCTGGCAGCATCCGTGGGCCGTCGCCCGCGCGGCGGGCGTGGAGCCGTTCTCCCCGGCGCACTACGCGAAGATGGAGCCGCTCTGGAAGATGCTCGCCGCCGCCGGGCAGAAGACGCTCACCGTCACGCTCGTCGACCTGCCGTGGAACCACCAGTGCTACGACGGCTACCGCCCGATGATCGAGACCGTGCGCCACGCGGATGGCACCTGGACGCACGACTTCAAGCTCTTCGACAACTACGTCCTGTTCGGCCGCTACTGCGGCCTCGGCCCGCACATCGCCTGCTACACGATGTGCCCGTGGGGCTACAAGGTGAGCTGGCTCGACGAGGACGGCAAGATGCACAAGGCCGAGGCGCGGCCGGGCACCGAGTTCTTCAAGGACTACTGGGGCTCGTTCCTCACCGACTTCGCCAACCACCTGAAGCGCAACGGCTGGTTCAACGACACCTACATCTCCCTCGACGAGCGCTCGCCGGAGGACCTGCGCAACACGGTCGATTTCATGCACGAGAAGGCCCCCGGGCTCAAGATCGCCATGGCCGGCAACCGCAAGCCGTCCGAGTTCAAGGGCATCTCCATCGACAGCTACTCGCAGTCGCTCGGCCACGTCAACCCCGACTTCCTCGCCGAGGTGCCGCAGCGCCAGAAGGAGGGGAAGGTGACGACCTACTACATCTGCTGCGGCCCCGGGAAGCCCAACACGTTCATGGACTCCGAGCTCGATGAGGCGTTCTGGTGCGGGTTCTACCCGGCGGCGTGCGGCCTCGACGGCATCCTCCGCTGGGCGTACAACAGCTGGCCGCGCGACGCCTGCAAGGACGCGTCCTACGGCAGCTGGCGCAGCGGCGACACGTTCCTCGTCTACCCCGACGGTTCGCCTTCGATGCGCTTTCTCGAACTCTTCAACGGCATCCAGCAGGCCGAGAAGTTCAACATCCTCAAGCGCGCGGGCGAGCGCAAGGAGGAACTCGCCGCCCTCGCCGCGAAGTACGACCTCAAGGCCGCGCTCAACAAGAAGCCCGGCGACTTCACCGCGCTCATCCGCGAGACGAAGGACCTCCTCAATAGATAACTATTCTGTTTATCCAATTTGCCACAAAGTACACAAAGATCACAAAGATTATCTGGTGCCAAGAGATTTCATAGAAAGAAGATTTTGTGTTCTTTGTGCTCTTTGTGGCTAAAACCACTCCAAGAAAGGAATAATCATGAAAAAAACAATTATCTTGTTGGCAGCTGCAGGTGCGTTCGCGGGTGTAGGCGCGAACTGCTGCACGGGCGGCGCATGTGAAGCCCCTGCCGCGCCCAACACGCTCTCTGCGGCGGAAAAGGCCGCCGGCTGGCAGCTCCTCTGGGACGGCAAGACGCTCGACGGATGGGTCGGCGAGAAGAACGGCTGCAAGACTCCGCCCACGAAGGGCTGGAAGATCGAGGACGGTGTCCTCACCGTGTTGCCCCGCTGCGGCGTGCGCGGCAAGAAGCTCCCGAAGGAACAGGCCGCGCTCGGCGGCGGCGGCGACCTCGTGACCGTCAAGGACTACCGCGATTTCGAGCTGTCCGTCGACTTCCGCCTCACGAAGGCGGCGAACAGTGGCATCAAGTACTTCTACAACCAGAAGCTGTTCAAGGGGACGTGCGAGGAGTACCAGATCCTCCACGAGGCCCATCCCGACTCCACGAAGGGCCGCGACGGCAAGTGCCGCCGCGTGGCGTCGCTCTACGACATGATCCCCGCCAACGCCGAGCCGTACGTCAAGCCGCTCGGCGAGTGGAACACGGCGAAGATCGTGTCGAAGGGCGCGCACGTGGAGCACTGGCTGAACGGACACAAGGTCCTGGAGTACGAGCGCGGCAGCGCGGACTTCCGCGCGATCGTGGCGAAGTCGAAGTACGTCAAGGAGCAGAAGCCCGGCGAACGCTGGGGCGAGGCGCCGACGGGCCGCATCAAGCTGCAGGACCACACCGACTCCACCGTCTCCTTCCGCAACATCAAGATCCGCGAACTGTAGTCCGCATGAAGGCCGCCTCCTTCCTCCTCGCGGCAGCGCTGCTCGCCGGCTGCTCCACCACGCTCGTGCGCGAAGACCCCGCGCCCGTGCGCGTGGCGGACGGCGTGGCGCTCGAGACGGCGCCGCTCGTGGAGGCCCTGATCGACCTGAAGGGCACGCGCGTGCAGGCGGCGAACGGGACGTGGAAGGACCAGGTGTTCTCCGTGCAGTGCGTGCTGAAGGGCGACGGCGAGAAGCTGACGGCCGTGTTCCTCGCGCCGCAGCTGCGCCTCCTCACGATCACGCTCACGAAGCCGCACACCGTCACGTGCGAGCGCGCGGCCCAGATCCCGCGCGCGTTCGAACCCGAGTACGCGCTTGCGGACCTCGCCTACGTCAACCTCGACGCCGAGACGCTGCGCCGCGCCGTCGCCCCCGTCCTGCGGGTGGAGGACGACGGCACGACGCGCCGCATCAAGGCTGGCGACGCGCTCGTGGCGGAGGTTGTGCGGCGCGCGAACGGCGACGTCGACTTCCGCAACGCGCGCTACGGCTATTCCTACACCCTGCGCCCCGTCACGCCATGATCGAACTGCACGCCCTCACCGTCGAATCCGTCTTCGGCTGCGTGCCCGCGCGCGCGGTCGACAACCTCTCGCTTCTCGCTAACCTCGTCGGACGCGCGAAAGCGGAAAGCGTCGTGCAGGCGACGGGCTTCGCCACGCGCCGCGTGGCCGCCGAAGGGCAGGGCGTGTTCGACCTCGCCCTCCCGGCGGCGCGTCGCGCGCTCGCGGGCGTCGATCCCGCCGACGTCGGCGGCGTCGTGTCCGTCACGTTTTCGCATCCCGAACGCTTCCCCGCGCTCGCGATCCGCCTCCAGCACGCGCTCGGACTGCCGCAGGACGTCGCCGCGCTCGACGTGGGGCTCGCCTGCAGCGGCTATCCCTACGGGCTCTTCGTCGCCGGACAGCTTGCCGCGGCCACGGGCAAGCAGGTGCTGCTCGTCGACGGCGACGTGCAGAGCGCGCACGTGGACGCCTCGGACCCCAACACGCTCGCCGTGATGGGCGACGCCGCCACCGCGACGCGCGTCTCGGCGACGGGCGGTCCCGCGCGCTTCGCGTTCCGCACGGACGGCGCGGGCGCGGACGTGCTGAGCTGCGGCGCAGACGGCAAGATCCGCATGGACGGCTTCGGCGTGTTCCGCTTCGTGGCAGGCCCCGTGACCGAGTTCCTGCGCGCGTTTCTCGCCGAGACGGGCATGCCCGACCTTTTCGTGCCGCACCAGGCCAACATGTACATGGTACGCCAGCTCGCGAAGTCGCTCGGCCTTTCAGACCGCCTGCTCACCAGCGGCGAACTCTACGCCAACCCCGGCTCCTGCTCCGTTCCCCTCACCCTCGCCTCCCAAACGACCGCGCCGGCCATAACGGGAGCGGCCGCGCTTGTCGCGGCCGACTCGCGCCCCCGCGCGCTCCTCGCCGGCTTCGGCGCGGGCCTCTCCGCCGCTGCCGCGTCCGTGGAGCTTTCCCCCACCTGCGAAAGGGGCGTAGTCGAGCTGTGAAGATCGCGCTCCTCGGCAACGTCACGCTCGACTTCCTCGCGCAGGACTTCCGTCGCGCGGGGCACGACGTGTACGTGCCGTCCGGCTTCGACACGTGGCGCCAGGAGGCGCTCGACCCCGCGAGCGGGCTGCGCGCGTTCGCGCCCGACGCCGCGCTGCTCGTGATGGACGGCGGCGCCACGTCAGCCGATACGGAACTCCTCGGCGCTCTCGCCCCCGCGCATGTCGTCGTGCCGGACCTCGCGGCCCTTGCCGCCGAAACGCCCGGCTTCTGGGACGACCGGATGCGCCAGTTGGCGTCCATGCCTTTTTCCCTCGCCGGCCTCAAGGCCATCGAGGACGAGTTCTTCTTTGCAATTTCAGCGGGATCGGCCCAAACGGGAGCGGCCGCGCTTGTCGCGGCCGAACCGAAGAAAATCCTCGCCGTCGACGCGGACAACACGCTCTGGAGCGGAATCGTCTCGGAGGACGGCGCGGACGCCGTAACGCCCTACGTCGCCTTCCAGAAAGGCCTTCTCGCGCTCAAGGCGCGCGGGGTGTTGCTCGTGCTCCTCTCCAAGAACGACCCGGTCGGGGAGGCCCGCGCGCCGCTCGCCGCCGCGCTTGCGCGCGCCGACATGCCGCTTTCGCTCGCGGACTTCGCCGCCGTGCGCGTGAACTGGTCGCCGAAGGCGGGCAACCTGCTGGACGCCTGCCGCGAGCTGAACCTCGCGCCGGACGCGGTCGTGTTCGTCGACGACAACCCGCACGAGCGCGCGCAGATGAAGGCGCATCTGCCGGAGGTGTCCGTGCCGCCGTTCCCGTCGGACCTGGCGAACCCCGCGCCGTTCCTCCGCCGCCTGAATCAGTTTTTCTTCGCGTCCGCCGGCGCGACTGAAGAGGACCGCGTGCGCACGGAGATGTACCGCGACGAGGCGGCACGACGCGACTTCGCGCGCACGCTGCCGACCGTGCAGGACTACCTGAAGGGGCTGCGCCTCACGGCGAAGGCCGCGCGCGCGACGTCCGAGGACGTGCCGCGTCTTGCGCAGATGGCAGGGAAGACGAACCAGTTCAACGCCACGACGATCCGGCGCACGGCCGAGGACATGGCGGCGCTCGTCGCCGATCCCGCGCACCGCGTGTGGACGTTCCGCGCGGGCGACGCATTCGGCGAGATGGGGCTCGTGTGCTACGTCATCTACGACTGCGCCACGGGGCGCGTGACCGACTTCGTGATGAGCTGCCGCGCGATGGGCCGCACGCTCGAGCACTTCGCCGTCAACCACGTGCGCCGGGAGCTTGCCGCCGAGGGACGGCCGCTGGCCGGCATCGACTGCGTCCCCACCGCGAAGAACGGCCCGTTCCGCGACTTCCTCGCCGCCCTCGACCTCTCCCGCGACGCCGTCACCTGGTACCGGTCGGCGCCCGGGACGGACGCATCGTCCGCCGAAACGCCCGAAAATATGGTATAATAATCGCCATGGACACAAAAGTTGTTTGGATTCTCTGGGCCGTCGGGGCGTATCTCGTCGGTTCCATTCCGTTCGGCTTCCTCGTCGGCAAGCTGCGCGGGAAGGACATCCGCACGCTCGGGTCGAAGAACATCGGTGCGACGAACGTGTACCGCACGGTGGGCAAGCCGTGGGGCGTCCTCGCCTTTGCGTGCGACTTCCTGAAGGGCTTCCTGCCCACGCTCGCGGCGCAGAAGTTCGGCAATGCGGACTGGCTTCCGCTGATGGTGGGCATCCTCACGGTGGCCGGGCACATGTGGACGTGCTTCATGAAGTTCAAGGGCGGGAAGGGCATCGCCACCGGATTCGGCATGCTTGTGGCGCTCTCGCCCGTGCTCGTGCTCGCGGCGTTCGCGGTGTGGGTGGTCGTGATGCTCGTCTCGCACTACGTGTCGCTTGGGTCGATCGTGGCGGCGGCGTTCCTGATGGCCGTCGTGTGGCTTCCGCTGAGCGACTGGCTCGGGTGGAAAATCCTGAGCGGCTGCACGGGCTACCACGACCTGCCGCTCTGCATCCTCGTGACCGTGCTCTGCGCGTTCGCGATCTGGAAGCACAAGACGAACATCATCCGCCTCCGCGCACACGCGGAGAGCAAGATTTATTAGTGGTTAGTGGCTAGTGGTTAGTGGCGAGTGGCTAGAGGTTAGCCTTGAGGCATTTAGAAAGGAAGTTGAAATGGCTGAATACAACTACACGGAAATCGAGAAGAAGTGGCAGAAGTACTGGTTGGAGCACAAGACGTTCAAGACGGAGAACGGCGGCGGCAAGAAGAAGTTCTACTGCCTCGACATGTTCCCGTACCCGAGCGGCGCGGGCCTGCACGTGGGCCACCCGGAGGGCTACACCGCGACGGATATTCTTTGTCGCTACAAGCGCATGAAGGGCTTCAACGTGCTGCACCCGATGGGCTGGGACGCCTTCGGCCTTCCCGCCGAGCAGTATGCCGTGGAGACGGGCACGCACCCCGCCGTCACCACGAAGAAGAACGTGGACCGCTTCCGCGAGCAGATTCGCGCGCTCGGCTTCTCGTACGACTGGGACCGCGAGGTGAACACCACCGACCCGAAGTACTACAAGTGGACGCAGTGGATCTTCGAGCAGCTCTACAAGAAGGGCCTTGCCTACGTCGCCGAGGTGCCGGTGAACTGGTGTCCCGCGCTCGGCACGGTGCTTGCGAACGAAGAGGTGATCGACGGACGCTCTGAGCGCGGCAACCATCCCGTGATCCGCCGCCCGATGCGCCAGTGGATGCTGAAGATCACCGCCTACGCGGAGCGCCTGCTCGCCGGGCTCGACACGCTCGACTGGCCCGAGGGCATCAAGGAGATGCAGCGCAACTGGATCGGGAAGTCCACGGGGGCCATGGTGGATTTCGGGGTGTGCTTTGGGACAACGACCGGGGGTTCTGGCGCCCCCGAACCCCTGCCCAAGGATGTTATCACTGTTTATACCACCCGGTGCGACACCCTCTTCGGCGCCACGTACATGGTGCTGTCGCCGGAGCATGCGCTCGTGGCGAAGTGGCTCGCCGAGGGCAGGATCGCGAACGCCGACGCCGTGAAGGCCTACCAGGCGAAGGCCGCCTCCAAGAGCGACCTCGAGCGCACGGAGCTCAACAAGGAGAAGACCGGCGTGAAGCTCGAGGGCGTGCTCGGCGTCAACCCCGTGAACGGCGAGGCGCTGCCGATCTTCATCTCCGACTACGTGCTCGCCACCTACGGCACGGGCGCGATCATGGCCGTGCCCGCGCACGACGAGCGCGACTTCGACTTCGCGAAGGTGTTCGGTCTGCCGATTTACCAGGTGGTGGCGCCAGCCGGAGAATCCGGGAAGTCCGGAAATTCCGGAAATTCCGGATTAGACCGCGTGCCCTATACGGCCGATGCCGCCTTCACGGATATCGCCACGGGCGTGATGGTCAACTCCGGCTTCCTGAACGGGCTCTCCGTCGAGGAGGCGCGCCCCGCGATGATCAAGTGGCTCGTGGAGAAGGGCGTGGGCAAGGCCCAGACGCAGTACAAGCTGCGCGACTGGCTCTTCAGCCGCCAGCGCTACTGGGGCGAGCCGTTCCCGGTGATCCACTGGGAAGACGGCACGCAGAGCCTCGTGGACGAAAACGACCTGCCGCTCACGCTCCCCGAACTCGACGACTACAAGCCCACCGGCACGGGCGAGCCGCCGCTCGCGAAGGCGACGGACTGGGTGAACGTGGTCGACCCCGCGACGGGCAGGAAGGGGACGCGCGAGACGAATACGATGCCGCAGTGGGCCGGCTCCTGCTGGTACTACCTCCGCTACATCGACCCGCACAACGACAAGGCGTTCGCCGACCCCGCGCTCCTGAAGGAGTGGCTGCCCGTCGATCTCTACGTGGGCGGCGCGGAGCACGCAGTGCTGCACCTCCTCTACGCGCGCTTCTGGCACATGGTGCTCTTCGACCTCGGCCTCGTGCCCACGCCCGAGCCGTTCCAGCGTCTCGTCAACCAGGGCATGATCCTCGGCCTCGCCTACAAGACCTCGCGCGGCGTGCTGATCCCGATGGACCAGATCACGTGGCGCGACGGCAAGCCGTACGGCGCGGAGGAGGGCGGCGAGGAGGAGCTGCTCACCGAGTTCCCGGCGAAGATGTCGAAGTCGCTCAAGAACGTGGTCAACCCGGACGACGTGGTGCGCGACTACGGCGCGGACTCCCTGCGCCTCTACGAGATGTTCATGGGTCCGCTCCAGGCCGTGAAGCCGTGGTCCACGAAGGGCGTGGAGGGCGTGTTCCGCTTCCTCAAGCGCGTCAACAAGATGGTCACGGAGCAGCCGATCGCCGACCGCGCGCTCACGAAGGACGAGGCGAAGACGCTCAACGCCACGATCAAGAAGGTGGACGAAGACCTCGCGTCGATGAACTTCAACACGGCGATCTCCGCGATGATGGTGTTCGTGAACGCCTTCGCGGGCGACGGCAAGGACCTTCCGCGAGAGGCGGCGGAGAAGTTCGTGCTGTGTCTCGCGCCGTTCGCGCCGCACCTCGGCGAGGAACTGTGGCAGTTCCTCGGCCATGCCGAGACGCTCGCCTACGAGCCGTTCCCGGCGTTCGACCCGGCGGCGCTCGTGGAGAACGAGATCGAGGTGCCTGTGCAGGTGCTCGGCAAGCTCCGCGGACGCGTGACGGTGCCCGTGGACGCGAAGCCGCCGGAAATGGAGGCCGCCGCGCGCGCGAACCCGGACGTGGCGAAGTTCCTCGAGGGCAAGCAGGTCGTGAAGGTGATCTGCGTGCCGAAGAAGATGGTCAACTTCGTGGTGCGGTGAAGCCGCGGAACTGGCGATGAAGCGGCTATACGCACTCCTCGGAAGAAGCGCGCTGGCGGGTGCCGTCTTCGCGGTCACGTTCTGCGCCGGCGTGGCGCTCCTCGTCGGCGGCGCGGTCTGGTGGCTCGGGCGCGACGCCGGGGGTGGGGATGGAGACCAGTTCGTCGAGACGCTCGTGGCCGGCGTGGACGACGCGACGGCCGCCAAGGTCGTGCGCGTGAGCATCACCGGCGAGATCGGCCTGCCGGCCCCCTCCGCTCTCGGCAACCTGCTCGGCGGCGTGCTGGGCGCGGACGAATCGGCGGACAAGGGCTCCTTTGACGCCGTGCGCGACCGCATCCATCTCGCGACGGGTGAACAGGACGTGAAGGGTCTCTATCTCGTCATCGACTCGCCGGGCGGCGACCTGACCGACAGCGACATCCTCTGGCACGACGTGCAGCTCTTCCGCGCGGCGCGTCCCGACCGGTTCGTGTTCGTCCACGTCCTCGCGCAATGCTGCAGCGGCGGCTACTACGTGGCGTCGGCGGCGGACTTCATCATGCTCCTGCCGACGAGCGAGGTGGGGTCGATCGGCATCATCTCCGACTACGGCTACAACGTCGCCGACCTCGCCAGCCGCTTCGGCGTGACGAACGTGGTGGTGGCGACCGGCGAGAACAAGGACACGCTCAATCCCCTCAAGCCCGTGGATCCGCGCCAGCTCGCCATCGAGCAGGGACTCATCGACAGCCAGTTCGCGCGGTTCGTGCAGGTTGTGGCCGAAGGGCGCCGGATGCCGGCCGATCGGGTGCGCGCCCTTGCGGACGGGCGCGTGTACGCCGCCTCTGACGCCGTGGAGAAGGGACTTGCCGACGCCGTCGGCTACGAAGAGGACGCATTGGCCAAGTTGCAGAACCTGGCGGGCGGGGAAGTGTGCGTGGTGACGTACGATCCGCCGCCTGTCCGCGAGGAGGGCTTCCTGAGAAAGCTGCTCGGCGGAAACGCGGCCGTTCCGCAGGCGTCTTCCGTCCGTCGCCGCCGCTGGCTGCAGACGCCCCGCCTGCGTCTTGTCCGCTGAATCCCGGCCCCTGTCGGCGGGTCCGTCGTCGTTTTGATTTTTTCGGGCTTGCATTTGCGGCCGAAATCGCGTATCATATACGCCGTTTTCCCGTTAGGAGGGATGGCCGAGTGGCTGAAGGCAGCGGTTTGCTAAATCGCCATACGGACTAATCTCCGTATCGGGGGTTCGAATCCCCCTCCCTCCGCCAATGATAGTGAATAGGTGATAGTGAATAGTGAATAGGTTTAAGAGGATGGTAAATAGGTGAGAGGAGGGAAAGGGGAGGAATGAATGCGATTTTCTTCGACGTTGACGGCACGCTGGTTGATTCGCGTGCCGATCTGGCGGCGGCGGTAAACGCCACGCGCAAGGAACTGGGCTACTCCGAACTTCCGCTGGAGGAGGTCGTGGCGTGCGTGGGCAACGGCGCGCGCTACCTGCTCGAGCACGCCATTCCCGAGGCCGCCGGCCGCTTTGACGAGCTCTGGCCGATGCACATGCGCAACTATGCGGCGCACCTGCACGACGCCACGACGCTCTATCCCGGCGTGAGGTCCACCCTCGCGGAGCTGCACGACCGCGGCTGGCTGATGGGCGTCGTCACGAACAAGCCCGGCGATTTCACGCGCCAGATTCTCGACCACTTCGGCATCGGCCGCTACTTCGGCGCCGGCGTGGTGGGCGGCGGCGACTGCGCCGAGATGAAGCCCTCCGCGATGCCGCTCCGCACGGCGGCCGCGCGCCTGCGCGGGCATCGCGTGTCGTCGCACGACTGGATGGTGGGCGACAACTGGACGGACATGGACTGCGGCCGCAACGCGGGCGTCAAGACCGCGTTCTGCACGTTCGGCTTCGGCCGCCTGCGCGAGAGCCGCTGCACGATGAAGATCAACAGGTTCGATGAACTGCTGCGGTACTGCAAGGCGGAGGACTGACATGGAACGGAGAATCATGCCCCTTGGGGCGATTGGCGCGAACTGCGTGATCCTGTGGGAGGATCCCTCGGCGGCGTGGATCGTCGACCCCGGCGCGGAGCCGGAGGCGATCAACGCGTTCCTCGAGGAGAAGGGCCTCACGCCCGCGCTCGTCCTCTTCACGCACGGCCACTTCGACCACATCGGCGCCATCGACGGACTCCTTGCGCGCCATCCGGGACTCCCGGTCCACGTGGGCCCCGGCGACGTGCCGATGATCGGCCATCCCCAGAACGCCTGGCCGCCGGACTACACGCGGGTGCAGAAGCCCGCCACGCTCGTCGCGGACCTCGTGGACGGCGCCACGCTCACGGCGGGAGGCCTCACGGCGCAGGTGATTGCCACGCCCGGCCACACCCCCGGCGGCGCGTGCTTTCTCTTCGCCGAGCAGAAGCTGCTCCTGACGGGCGACACGCTCTTCGCGGGGTCGTGCGGGCGCACCGACTTCCCCGGCGGCGACAGGCGTCAGCTCGACGCTTCCCTGCGTCGCCTGGCCGCGCTCGATCCGGAACTGACGGTCGTGCCGGGCCACGGCCCCTTGACGACAATCGCGCGCGAAGTCGCGTCGAACCCGTTCCTGCAATGACGTAGATGCGCTATGGCGCCTGGTTCGCGAGCGGGCAGGCCGAGCAGTCGGGGTGCGCGGCGAGGCAGTACGCGCGGTGGACCTGGATGAGGCCCTGCACGAGGAGCCCGTTGCCCGCGTAGAGCGCGGGGTTGTGGTCGCGGCCGAACAGGCGGAACGCCATGAGGCGCACCGTCGAGTTGAGATCTTCGGGAAATATCCAATCCGGCACGCGCGCGAGGCGTTCCTCGGCGCGCGCGAAGGGGATGAGCACGTTCGCGAGCATGGCGGCGGCGCGGCGTGCACCGAGCGGGCGGGCGGCGCGCAGGATGTCGAGGGCGGCCTGCTGCCCCGTGCGCACGGCGAGGTCGCAGGCGTCGAGGCGGCGAAGGAGCGCGGGAAGTTCGCCGGCGAAGAGGCGCGCGGCCTCGTCGATGCGGCGGGCGGGCGAATTCGACGGACGCACGTTTGCCGTGCGCCAGGGGACGCGCGGAGCCACGCCGAGGTCGGCCGCGCAGGAGAGCGCGGTGGCGGCGGCACCTGGGGTGGGCGGAAGCTCGCGCCACGGCAGGGTCTGCGCGAGGGCGCGGAAGGGTGCGGCGTTGTGCTTGTAGCCGAAGGCGGCCATCATCTCCTCGTAGAACGTCTGGGCGCGGTCGCCGCTGCGCACGAACAGCGCGGCGAGGCGGCGCGCCTTGCCTTCGAGACGGCGCTCGCCTGCGGCGCGGAGCAGGGCGAGCGCCGCGTCGGGCGCGCGGGCGAAGCGCTCTTCGCAGGGGCGCGGCGTTGCGGGGAGGCGCGCGTAGGGGTAGGCGGCGAGGTCGATTTCGTCCGGCGAGAAGTCGGGCCGCGTGCGGAGGGCGTCGCCCAGGCAGATGCGTGCACAGCGCGGCGGCAGGCTCTCCGCGCCGGCGACGGGCGGCGGCCCGGGGTGCCATGTGACGTGCGCGACCACGCCGGCGTAGGCGGGGTCGTGTCCGTGCCCGTGCGCAGACCAGTCCGCCGCGCGCACGTGTACCTCCACGTCGCCGCGCACGCGGCGGCGCTCTCCGCCGATTTCCAGCACGGCGTCCAGGAAGTCCGGGCCGGCCTCGAGGTTCCAGCGCCCGGGATCGACCACGCGCACCTGCGCGCCGTCTGCCGTGCGCAGGCCCTCCGGCCTGAGCGTTCCGTCGTACCAGATCGCCTGGACGTGCCGTTCCGAGATGATTTCGTCGTTTTTGAGCATACGCCCTCCGTGTTTTTCGCGGCGACAATGATAGCACGGTTTCCGTGCGCGCGAAAGAGGGCAAACTGTCAAAAGATTGTAACAGAAATGTCTGCAAGCGCATGGTGGGACAGGGGAGACTCGAACTCCCAACCCCCGGTTTAGGAAACCAGTGCTCTGTCCAGTTGAGCTACTGTCCCGCGCGGCGCGGATATGATACCAAAAATGCGCTTCACAGACTAGGGGCATTTTGGTAAAATCTTCGCCAAGGAAAAATCGGCATGAAAATAGTCGAGACAGGCATGATCGCGTGTTGGGCGCTTTGCGCGGCCGGATTGGCCGCGTACGCGGCCTCCGTGGCGCGCGAGATCACGTACGTGACGCTTGCCGACGGGCGCAAGACCGAGCGGCGGCTGCCGCTCGTCATGCGCCTGCTGCTGCCGTTCGTGCCGAACCTCAGGCGCCTGGTCGAAGGGCGCCAGTTCGCGTCCGCCCGCGCGCAGGCGGACCAGATGATCGTCTCGGGCGGCCTGGAGGGCCTGCTGACGGGGGCGGAGTTCGTGGCGCTCAAGTTCCTCTTGCCGATCGTCTGCGGCGCGGCGTGGACGGCGTTCGTGTTCCTGCTCGCCGGCCTGCTGCCGGACTCGTTCGTGTCGGACAACCGCGTGCTGCTCGCGTGCATGGGCGTGCTGCTGTTCTACTCCTATCCGCTCATGTGGCTGCGCGGAACGGTGAAGCGCCGGCACTTCGCGATCATGCGCGCGCTGCCGTTCGTGCTGGACCTCCTCACGCTCAGCGTGGAGGCGGGCATGGACTTCATGAGCGCGCTCCAGCGCAACTGCGAGCGGCGCAAGCTCGACCCCCTGAACGAGGAGCTCATCCGCATGACGCGCGAGATACAGGTGGGCACGCCGCGCCGCGTGGCGCTGAGGAACATGTCCGAGCGCGTGCGCCAGCCGGACCTGCGGGCCGTCGTACACGCGCTCGTGCAGGCGGACGAGCTGGGCGTGCCGATCGGGTCCATCCTGCGCATTCAGTCGGACCAGCTCCGCTCGCGCCGCTTCGAGCGCGCGGAGAAGCTGGCCAACGAGGCGCCCGTGAAGATGCTGGGGCCGCTCATGCTCTGCATCTTCCCCGCGGTCTTCGTGATACTTCTCGCGCCGCTGCTCATGCAGGCAACAAAGAACGTCATCTAACAGGACACACCAGACCATGAGTAAACAATTCGAACTCCTTGTGACGGAAGGCCCCCTGAAGGGCCGCCGGTTCGCCGTGCCAGACGGGGGATTGAGGTTGGGACGGTCCTCGACGTGCGAGATATCGATTCCGGATCCGGCCCTGTCGCGCACCCATTGCCTTGCCGAGGTGCGCGACGACGGGTTGTGGGTGACGGACCTTGCAAGCGCGAACGGCACGTTCGTCAACGGCGAGCAGCTGGGGCCTGAATCGCGGTGCCTCCAGTCCGGCGACAGGCTCGCCGCCGGCGATTCGGAGCTTCAGGTCGTGGCGTCGGGCGCCGCGGCGCAGTCCCCCGCGCCCGCTGCGGAGACGCCTCTGCCGGTCATCGACCTCGGCCTTGGCGGCGACGGACAGCAGCCGGTCGAGAAGGCGACGGCGCGGCCGTCGGGCCGGCGCTTCCTCCTCTGGGGCGCCGCGATCGTGTGCGTCGTCGTCGCCGCCGCGACGCTGCTGCTCATGCCGGTCGGCACCGAGCAGCAGCCGGACGGCACGGAGCTGCGCGCGGCGGAGCCGGACCGTCTCGTGTCCTTCACGTTCGAGAAGGTGAAGGCCGATGCGCACGCCGTCTACCGCTATGCGCTCGCCTACGACGGGCAGTCGCTGCACGTGGCGATCGACGACGTGCCGGAGTCGAACCGGCACGTGAAGAAGACGGTGGAGCTCAAGCCGGACGCCTGCGCGCGCCTGGGCGAGATCCTCGCCGCGCCCGAGCTCTACCGCCTCGCGCCGGAATACGCGGGTAACCCGGCGGAGCCCGGGTCGCTGCGGAGCTTCTCGCTGCACGTGATCCGCTCGGCGCGCGTGTTCGACGTGACGATCGAGAACATGGCCGAGCCAGACGCCTTCCGGGACGTGCGCGGGCGGCTGGAGGCGTTCGCGAAGAGCGAGCTCGGCATCTGGGCGATACAGTCCTCCGTCGCGGAGCTCGTGGCGATGAGCGCGGACGCGCGGCGCGTGGCCGACGCGAAGTGGGCCGAGCGCGAGTCGAGGTTCGGGAACTACGCCGAGGCCCTGCGGAAGTACGACGAGGCGCTGCAGTATCTGGAGACGGTCGACCCGAAGCCGGCGGACTACGAGGACATCCGCACGCGGCGCGCGGCCGTGGCGCAGGAGCTGGAGCAGGTCTACGTGCACCACCGCGGAAACGCCGACCATGCGATCGGCACGCAGAACTGGGAGCAGGCGCGCTACGAACTGCACGTCCTGTTCGAGCTGGTGCCCGACACGACGGACGAGCGCCACCAGGAGGCGTCGCGCAAGCTGCTGGAGGTCGAGGCCGGGATGAGGAAGAAGCGGTGAAAGGCGGTGAGACGATGAGAGGAAGACTGTTGAAGTGCGCGCTGCTTGCGGTTGCAGGCGCGGCGCTGCTGGGGGCGAAGCCCCTGCGGATGCGCCTGGACGTGACGGGCCAGCCCGAGGGCGCCAAGGTGTTCGTGGACGGCACGCTGCGCGGCACGCTGCAGGGAACGGCGGCCTGTTCCGTGACCCCGCTCGACCCGGGGCGGCACCTGCTGCACGTGGAGGCGCCGTACTACCGGCCGGTGGACGCCTATGTGCGGCTTGACGAGACGGACGCCTTCGTGACGAAGGCCGTGGACCTCAAGCCGGAACGCGGGCTCGTGCTCGTGAAGACGACGCCCGCCGGCGCGACGGTGACGTGCCGGGGCAGCTCCCTGGGCACCACGCCGCTGCTCGTGACGACGTTGCCGTGCGGCCCCCTCCACACGCTCGAGTTGTCGCTGAACGGCTACCAGAAGAAGCGCGTGGACGTGCGGCTGCCAGACCGCACGCCGCTTGTCCGCGAAGAGGAGCTGGTGCTGGACTCGGGCGTCGCCAGCTGCACGTCCGAGCCCGGAGGGGCCACCGTGTTCATGAACGGCATCGAGCGCGGCGTGACGCCGGTGGAGGTCATGGTGCCGCGTGGCGGCGCGGAGCTGACGTTCAGGCTGGAGGGGTACAAGGACGTCAAGCAGGCCGTCAGCATGTCGGCGGGCGAACGGCAGACTGTCGCGGTCAAGATGGAGGGCCTCCCCGCGCGCCTCACGGTCGTGACCGAGCCTGACAAGGCCAAGGTCTTCGTCGACGAGAACTACCAGGGCACGTCCCCGGTGACAGTCGCCTCGGCCACCCCGGGCGAGCACGTGGTCCGCGTCGAGCTGTCCGGCTACGCACCGGTCTCCCGCATGGTCCAGCTCGCCAACGGAAGCGAGGCGACCGAGAAAATCACGCTGGAGAGCGTCCTCGGGCGCATCGAGGTGGTGACGTCGCCGCCCGGCGCGAAGGTGTCCCTCGACGGCAAGGCGGTCGGCTTCACGCGTCCGCAGGGCGATGCCGAGGTCTCCCAGGTCCTGCCGCTCGAGAACGTGGCGGCCGGCGAGCACGCCGTCCTGGTCCACCTCGACGGCTATTTCGACAAGTCGCTCAAGGTAAACGTGGGGGCGAAGGAGACGAAGCAGCTCCCCGTCACGCTCAGGCGCAACTTCACGCCAGACACCGAGGTCGAGACGATCAACGGCGCGCCCGTGCGCGGCGTACTCGTGCAGGACAAGACGAATGCAGACCAGATCGTGATCGAGATCAAGCCCGGCGTGGAGCAGGCGATCCGGCGCGACACGATCCGCAAGATCACGAACCTCAAGTGATGAAGACGCGCCTCGACCAGCTGCTCGTCGCGCGCGGGCTCGCCGCGTCGCGCACGGTCGCGCATGCCCTCGTCCTCGAGGGGAAGGTGCGCGTGGCGGGACAGGTCGAGCGCAAGGCCGCACGCCTGCTGCCGGACGACGCGTCCGTGGAAGTGGAGGCGCCGCCGCGTTTCGTCTCGCGCGGCGGCGAGAAGCTGGAAGGGGCCTTCGCCGCGTTTCCGGGATGGACGGTGGACGGCCTCGTGTGCCTCGACGTGGGCAGCTCGACGGGCGGTTTCACCGACTGCCTCCTCCAGCACGGCGCCGCGCGCGTGATGGCCGTGGACGTGGGGACGAACCAGCTCGCCTACAAGCTCCGCGTCGACCCGCGCGTGTGGGTGCGCGAGAACTTCAACGCGCGCAACCTCACCGTGGAAGACTTGCCCGAACGCCCGGTGCGCGCCGTCACGGACGTGAGCTTCATCTCTCTCAAGCTCATCCTGCCGCCGATGGCGGAGGTGCTGCTCCCGGGCGGCGAGATCGTCTCGCTCGTCAAGCCGCAGTTCGAGGCCGGGCGCGGACAGGCCCCCGGCGGCGTGGTGAGCGACCCCGTCGTGCGCCAGCGCGTGGTGGACGACATCTCGCGCTTCGGCCAGGAGACGCTCGGGCTCTCGCTCCTCGGCGTGGCGGAGTCCCCCATCCGCGGCCGCGAGAAGGGCAACGTGGAATATCTCGCCTGGTGGCGGAAGCGAATGTAAAGTGTAAAGTGTAAAATGAAAAAATAGGGATGAGAGGGGGACGGAGGGGCGAATCTTTGATATACTATGCGCCATGAAAACTTGGCTTGCATTCTGGTCCGGAATCTTCAAGAACAACCCGACGTTCCGTCTGGTGCTGGGTCTGTGCCCCACGCTCGCGGTGACGACGTCGCTTGAGAACGCGCTCGGCATGGGCCTTGCGGCGTCGTTCGTGCTTGTCTGCTCGAACGGGCTCGTCTCGGCGCTGCGCAAGGTGATTCCCTCCGCCGTGCACATCCCGTGCTACATCGTGATCATCGCCACGTTCGTGACGGCGGTCGACCTGCTCATGCAGGCCTACCTCCCGGCGCTCTCGGAGTCGCTCGGCATCTTCATTCCCCTCATCGTCGTGAACTGCATCATCCTCGGCCGCGCCGAGGCGTTCGCGTGCAAGAACGGCGTGGTGGACTCCCTAGCCGACGGGCTCGGCACCGGCATCGGCTTCACGCTCGCGCTCGCCCTGATCGCGGCCGTGCGCGAGATCCTCGGCGCGGGTTCGCTCACGCTGTGGGGCGACATCGCCATCAAGAACATCCACTCCAACACCGTCGTGCTCGCCATCCTCCCAGCGGGCGGCTTCATCACCCTCGGCATCCTGCTTGCGCTCATCAACCACATCGGCGCAGTCCAGGCGCGCCGCCGCGGCGAGGCGCCGCCCCTGCCGATCAACCTCGACTGCCGCCACTGCACGCTGTGTCCGAACGGGAAGTAGACGATGAAGTGCCCGAAGTGCGGCAGTGACGACGACAAGGTGCTCGACTCGCGCGCCGTGCGCGAGGGCGCGGCCATCCGCCGCCGCCGCGAATGCGCCAGCTGCGGCTTCCGCTTCACCACCCACGAGGAGATCGACCGCGACGAGGTGACCGTGGTCAAGCGCGACGGCACGCGCGAGCCGTTCTCGCGCGCGAAAGTGGAGAAGGGCGTGCGCGTGGCGTGCCAGAAGCGGCCCGTCTCCGAGGACCAGGTACAGAACCTCCTCGACGAGGTGGTCGTGGCCCTCGACGGCGAGGAGGTGCCCGCCGCGCGTATCGGCGAGCTCGTGATGGAGCGCCTCCACAAGCTCGACGAAGTGGCGTACATCCGGTTCGCATCCGTCTACCGCCGCTTCACGGACGTGAAGGAGTTCCTGCAGGCGATCACCGAGATGGTGAAGAAATGATCGACCTGCACGTCCACAGCACGGCGTCGGACGGCACGTGTCCGCCCGAGGAGCTGGCCGAGCGCGGACGCGCCTTTTCGCTGATGGCGCTCACCGACCACGACAACACCGACGGCTGCGCGCGCTTTCTCTCCGCCTGCCGCGCGCTGGGCGTTCCGGGATTGCGGCTTCCCGGCGTCGAACTCTCCGTGGCCCCGGGCGTGGGGTACGGACAGCTCCACATGCTCGGCCTCGGCATCGACCCCGACGCGCCGGACTTCGCCGCGTTCCTCGCGCGCATCCGCGTCGGACGGGCCGAGCGCAACGTCAGGATGCTGGAGAAGCTCGCCTCGCTCGGCATGCCCGTGACGATGGACGAGGTACGCCGTTACGCGGGAGGGGAGGTCGTGGCCCGTCCGCACATCGCGCGCGTCCTCGTCGAGAAGGGATTCGCGACAGGCGTAAGGGATGCGTTCGAGCGGTTTCTCGGACCCAAGGCCGTCGCGTACGTCTCGCGGTACCGCCCGTCGCCCGAGGAGGCGATCGCGGCGATTCATTCCGCGCACGGCGTGGCCGTGCTGGCGCATCCGCGGTTCTGGTCGTCCGACGCGAAGATGCTTGCGGACGGTTTCGCCCGCCTGAAGGACGTGGGCCTCGACGGCGTGGAGGCCGTCTACCAGGCAAACCTGCCTCTCGAGACGCCGCTCCACCTGCGCCTGGCGCGGGAGGCGGGCCTTGCCGTCACGGCCGGCAGCGACTTCCACGGCGCGAACAAGTCCTCGGTCACGCTCGGCATGGACGTGGAGGACGAAGAGGAATTCCTCGCGCCGCTGTTCGCCGCTCTTGCCAGGAGAGGTCATGTGCGAAACCCGCCGGAAGACCGTTTACGTGGCGCGTTGGGAGCAGAGGCTTGAACAAAGGAACGAGAGCAATGAGAATCAAGATGTTTCATGCCACGAGGGTAGCCGCACTTGCGGTTGCGGTAAGTGTACTGTTCTCCATGGCAGCGCAGGCCGATGGAACGGCGAGGCGTCCGATGGCGCTTGTCATCATGGTGGACGGCATGCGCGCCGATGCTGTGGAGTCGGGCGAGATGCCGAATCTCGAACGCCTCCGCGCCGGGAAGTGGCAAGCGGGCTACAGGACCGCCTGGTCGCTCACCGGGCAGATCACGCCCGGCTCCGCGCCGTCGTCCGCGCCCAACCACGTCTCCATCGCCACGGGCTACACGCCGACGACGCACGGGCTCGTTTCAAACTCCCAGCTCGAGGGCGGCGTGTTCACCGCAAAGCCGACCTGGCTCAAGCGCATCGTGGACGCACAGGCGGGCGCGACCGCGCTCTTCGCCTACACGTGGGAGCCGGACGCGAACCTTGCCCCGGCGGAGGGCGTGGAGTTCCTGCTTGGCACGGACGCCGGGAACACCGCCGCCGTCTCCGCGCGCCTCGCCTCGACCAACGCGCCGGACGCGACGCTGTTCTTCCTCGACGACGTCGACCACGCCGGACACGCCGGCAACTACTATCCCTACACGGCCGGCTACCGCACCGCGCTCGCAGCCGCCGACGCCAGCATCGGCGCGTGCCTCGACGCGATCGCCGCGCGCCGGACCTTCGCGGAGGAGGACTGGCTCGTCTGCGTCGTCTCCGACCACGGCGGCTACAACAAGTACCACGGGCAGATCACGGCCGGCAGCCAGGCGGACACCGTCCCCGTGGTCATCTGCGGCACGGACGTCATGCCCGGGCGCATACCGGGCGTTTCGCACAACTTCGACGTCGCGGCAAGCGTGCTTGCGCACTTCGGCGTGATTGTCCCCGACCTGGAGGCGACGCGCCGCGACACGTCCGCCGTCGCCGCCTCTACGCGCACCCTGAACGACGGCCTTGCCGTGTACATGCCTTTCGACGCGGACTTTTCAAACCAGGTCGCCGGCAGCGCGGTCGCGGCGTCGGCAAACGGCTCGCCCGCCGTTGCGGACAATGGCTTCGTCGGAAAATACCTCAACGTCCCGTCGGGTTCGAGCCTGAAGCTCGAAGGCTCGCAGGCGCTTTCGTTCGAGGACGGCGGGAAGAGCTTTTCGGCGGTCGTGTGGGCGAAGTTCGCGGATCCCAGCGGCGACCCGGTGATCTTCGGCAACAAGAGCTGGAGCGGCACGGGAACGACCAGCGCGGGCGTGATCTTCACGGCGAGAAAGCAGGCTTCGTGGTCCAACGTCTCCGGGACGCACGCCGGCGCGGGGCTCAACGTGGGTGACGGCAGGACCCGTCTGGACGTCTATCCGTTCCCGACGGAGGGCGCGTCGGTCTGGACGTTCTATGCCGTCACGCGCTCGGAGGACGGCGTGTTCACGGTCTATCAGGGGCGCAGCGACGGGACGCTTCACTGGGCGTCGGGCGTCCTCGCCAACGGCACGGTCGCGTCGGGGTCCCCGTTCTACATCGGACAGGACGGCACCGGCGGCTACTCCAAGCCGTTCGCCGGCGGCGTTGACGACTTCGCGCTCTGGACGCGCAGCCTCTCGCACGACGACATCCGCCGCATCTACGAGTGCGGAAGGGCGGGCATGGAGCTGGGCGACCTCCTGAAGGTCGATGCGAACGACGCGCCGACGATGGAGGCGGCGTCTCCCTCTGACGGCGTGTATGAGATCTCCTTCGGCGGGCGCCGCAACGGCACGCACGCGCTCTACATCGCCTACGCCGCCGCCGATGCGGGCGAGGACAAGTACGCCTGGGATTCGTTCGAGAAGATCGCCGACATCCCCGCCGCCACGGCGTCGTACACCTACAACGTCCCCGAACCGCTCAAGGCCTCCAACGCGCGCTTCCGCTTCTTCCTCATGCAGACGGCGAACCTGCCCTACGCGAAGGAGGTCGAATACGCCCACTCGGACGGCGGCGCCTACTTCAATTCCGGCATCGCGCCAAGACGCGAATTGATAACGGAGTTCAATACGCGGCTTACGGCCAACAACGGGAAATACGAAAACTTCTTCGGGGCATTTACGGTCAACGCGACCGGCAACGCCGCAAAGAGGTCGAACTACGGGCTGTGCAGGTACTACGATCCCGGCAACGGCAACAATGACAAATGGGACCGCGAGTACAATACGGGCAAGAGTTACCAGTTTACGGGCAATTGCACGCTGGACGCCGACTATCACGTTGTGTTCTCGACGACAAACCTCATCGTCAACGGCGTGGCGCTGAACAGCGGAATCACGCTGGGCGAGTTCACCGAGGGTGGGTACGGCATAGCCGTTTACCGCAACGAGAAAGTCGGTTCGCAGTACGACCAGACGATGGCCGGTTACTTCAAGAACTTTTTGCTCTACACGCCGAAACGCATCGTGCGCGACTACATCCCCGCGGAGGATTCTGAAGGCACGGTGGGAATGTTCGACCGCGTGACGGGGCAGTTCCAGGCGAGCGCGGGCACGGCGCTCACGGCGGGCGCGGACAGGGATGCCACGCGCTGCGGCTGGGTGCGGTGCGTCTCGCAGTCGTTCAACGCGAGCAGCACGACGCCCATGACGGCGACCTACACCGGCGCCGGTGTCGATCCGCTTGACTTCACGGACGCCGCGAACTGGATCTGCTTCAACGGCTACGGCACGCAACTCGACGCCACCACGCTTCCCACGGAAGAGACGGCGATCACGGTCGCCGGAGAGACGGCGTTCGCGGTGACGAACGGCGCGGCGATGCCCGTCTGTGCGAGCGTCACGTTCAACAACGCCATGCCGACGAACGTCTTGGACTGGAGCGGGCTGGACTTCTCCAAGGTCACGTCGGATTCCGTGGTCGATCTCAGGGGACGCACGCTGTTCCTTGCGGACGAGACGAGCGCGACGTTGGGCGCGTTTACCATCACCGACAGCTCACATGGGGACCCCGGCGCGGTACGCGTCTCGGTGGCGTCCGGCGCAACGCTTGCCAACGGAGGTGTGGCGCTCACAGGCAACTTGAAGCTGCGCAAGGAGGGCGAGGGCGTGTTCTCCGCCGCGAAGGCTGGGCAGACGTACACGGGCGGCACGGATGTGATTGCGGGAACCATCCGCGTTGGGTCATCCGGCACAAGTCATTTCGGTACGGGTCCTGTGGTCATCCCCTCCGGGGCGACCTACGACGCCTACGGTTACGCAGATTCGGCTGTGAACCTTGTTCTCGCGGGCGGAAAGCTCACCAATACCGGCGGCAACGCCACGCTTCCTTCGTCGCTTACGCTTGAAGAGGATTCCGTTTTCACGTTTGCCGCCCTGTCGTCGACGCACGACATGACCATGCCGTCCGGCGCCGTGTGGAACCTCGGCGGAAAGACGCTTTCCGTTGTCATGGATGGTACCGATCCCGACCTGAACGTGAAGGACGTGACGATTTCCAACGGAACGTTCTCCGTCGTGGTCAACGCCTACGGTGGCGTAACAAAAGGCTATGTGCAGATCTACAAGCTGCGCGGCGGGAACGGACTCAACCTTGATCTCGGCAACTCGTGCATGCGCCTTGCCTCGACCGGTGCCGCAAACTCGCAGGTTCGCGATTTCACGGCAAATCCGCCCGATCAGGCGAATGTCGTGTACAGCTACTCGACGAGCAGGATGCAGATTTACGGCACCTATACGCCCCAGACGGTACGCGGATTCAACATGACGATGATGGACGGCTCGACGCTGGATCTTTCGAAGTGGCCCGGCGCGTACAACTGCGTTTTCACGAATCCCAAATACGGAAACAAAACGGATAACACGCTCTGCAATCTCCAATTCGCGGCCAATGCCACGGTAACCGTGGATGTGCACGGCCGCAGCGACCTCAAGGCGATTGCGAAGTCGGCAAGTCCGTATGTCGTCACGTGGACGACGAAGCCGGCGGACACCGTAACGTTCGTCCTTGACGACGATACAACCCAGCACGGTTACGAATGTGAAGTCTGCGATACGGGGTTGAAGCTGATCCCGCCCCCGGGCTTCTCGATCATCCTTCGCTGACAGCAGCGTGACGTGAAGAAAACAGTTGATGAATAGACAAGGAGAGAGACAAATGTTTAGACTTGCAAAAATAGGCAGAACGCTCTGCGTGGTGATCGCGTCCTCGTCGGCGTTCGCCGCCCCGTATGCGTTCAAGATCACGTGCAAAGATCCGGCACGGATGCGTCCTGTCGGCGAAGAGACCGAGTTCCGGATACAGTGCACCGATCTTCGCAAGGCCGGTGTCGGCGGCGAGGTCGAGGTGCGGCTCGACAACTTCGGCACGAAGACGATCATCTCGCGCAAGGTCGATCCCGCGAAGGAGAATCCGATCATCCTGAAAGGCACGCTTGACGAGCCGGGCTTCCTACGTGCGGCGGCATTCAACCCCGGGGTGGCGGAAACGCCGTTCGGCCTTGGCAAGGGCAACGAATGTGCCAGCGTCGGCTACGAGCCGGAGAAGATCCGTCCCGGTTTCCCGCGTCCGGCAGATTTCGATACCTACTGGCAGGGCGAGCGGGAACGCCTGCGCCGCGACGTGCCGATCGACGTCCGCCGCGAACCGTTGTCCGTGAAGGGACGGAAGGGCTTCAAGCTGTGGAAGGTGAGCTTCGCCACCTTCGGCGGCAAGCGGGTGTGGGGTTTGCTCTCCGTTCCGGACAATGGATCGAAGGGGCCGTGGCCGCTCAAGGTGAACGTGCCGGGTGCGGGGCCGGCGTGTTCCGAGGCGCAGGTGGTGACGGAGGCGGGGACGGTCACGCTCGTCATGAACGTGCATCCGTTCGAGCCGGCCAGGACGCCAAAGGAACAGGATGCGAAGTACAAGGCGCAGGACAAACGCCTCGTGGAGAAATACGGCGTCACGTACGCCACCGCCGGCATTGCGGTGAGCCGCGAGGAGTGCTTCTTCCACGACGCCATTCTCGGCATTGACCGCGCGGTGGACTGGGCGGTGACGCTTCCCGAGGTGGACCGTTCGCGCGTCTGGTACTACGGCGGCAGCCAGGGCGGCGGATTCGGCATGTACCTCATGGGCCTGAACAAGAACTTCACGAAGGGTTTCGTGTGGATCTGCGCGCTGGCCGACCACGGTGGCTATCGTGTCGGGCGCACGCCTGGCTGGCCGCGCCTCGTGGCCCGCAGCGGCGACGAGGCGGCGCAGAAGGTGGCCGAGCGCCACGCGCCGTACTTCGACGCCTGCCATTTCGCGCCGCTCGTGAAGGTGCCGGTGCGCATGACGGCCGGACTCGCCGACGTCTGCTGTCCGCCGCCGTCCGTCTGGAGCGCGTACAACTCGCTTGGCTCCACCGACAAGAAGATCGTTCCCTGCCCCGGCGTGGGACACCACATACCCGGCGGCCTGCGCGCCCAGCAGCAGCGCTGGCTCGCGCAGTAGCGGAGAGCGCAGCGACATTGCGAAGACGGCCCACGGACGGTAAATTCTCATTTGCGGAGCGAGAGGGAGTGTGTTACACTATCCGACACAGGAGATAATGACATGGCAACAGAAAAAACAGTCTACAATATGACGAAACGTGAATTCATCAAGATCGGCGGGGCTGCATTGGCAGGAGCGGCGTTTCCGTCGTTCGCCGCGAAGCCCGCAAAGCCGTCGTACGGCGGGCGCAAGGTGCGCATTGCCGCGATCGGCACGGGCGGGATGGCCCGCGGCGACCTGAACAACTTTCTGCGCACGGGCCTTGCGGAGGTCGTGTGTGCGGCCGACGTGTACGAGCCGTCGCTCGACTGGCTGAGGAAGGCCCAGCCGAAGGCGAAGTTCTACAAGGACTACCGCAAGATGCTCGCCGAGTGCGCGGGCACGTTCGACGCGGTGACGATCGTCGTCCCGGACCACTCGCACTGTGTGGCGTTCCTTGAGGCCGTCAAGCACAAGGTGCCGGTGTTCTGCGAGAAGCCGCTGGGGCACACCTTCGCCGAGACGGTCGCCATGATGCGCGAGGCGAAGAAGGCCGGCATCATCACGCATGTCGGCATGCAGGGCAACTCGTTCCCGACCACGCAGTCGCTGCGCGAATGGATGGAGAGCGGAGAGCTCGGGCAGGCCCGCGAGGCGCACCTCTACTGCAACAGCGTGCGGTACTTCTACTGCGATCCGCCGGAGTTCTTCAACACGCACGTGCCGGCGCCGAAAGGCCTCGACTGGGATCTCTGGCAGGGACCGGCTGTCCGCCGCCCCTATTTCAAGGGCGTCACGCCGGGACACTGGCGCAACTGGTATCCCTACGGCGAGGGATGCATGACCGACTGGGTGTGCCACATCCTCGGCCCGCTCGTCACGGCGCTCGACCTTGACCTGCCGACGGCGATCACGGTGGATGCGCCCGGATTCGACCCCGCCAAGACGCCGCAGTCGTTCCCGACAAACCCGCGCTACACGTTCGAGTTTCCGGCGAAGGGCGGGCGGAAGGCGTTCAAGGTGCATTGGTACGACGTGAAGCGCACCGCGCCGCGTCCGCCCGCGCTGGAGGCGGAAAAGGAGTTCGACCCCCGGAAGCACGGGTATTCCGGCGCATGGGTGAAGTTCGAGAAGGAGACGGTGATGTACGGATCGCACGGCGCAAAGGGGCTCTGCATCGTGCCGCAGGAGCGGATGCGCGCGTTCAAGCGTCCGCCGGCGAAGTACCCGCGCGTGCGTAACCACCATGAGGAGTTTCTCCGGGCCGTGCTGGAGAATCGGCCCGCGAACACGCCGTTCGAGCTTGCCGGAAAGGTGTCGCTGATGGGGCTCATCGGGACCGTCGCCACGCGCTTCCCCGGAACGCGTCTCGAGTTCGATTCGCAGAAGATGCGCTTCTCGAACTGCGAGGCGGCGAACAAGCTGCTCAAGCCGGAGTGGTCTGCGGACGCGCTCGCCACTTACGGGGCGTTTATCTGACGCTGAACGGGACGCATGACGAGAATCGCCATCATTGCGGTTGCCTCAACGGTGCTTACGAGCGCCGTCGGGGCGGCTCCTTCATGGGGCGTGAAGTTCAAGGTGCGGCGGATCGGCCATGTGCGGACCGAGGCGTGCGCCGTGGCGGACTTCAACAACGACGGCCGGCTCGACGTGATTGCGGGGCCGAACCTCTACCTCGCGCCGGAGTTCCGTCCAGTCAAGGTACGCGACGTGACGTCGAACGTGAAGGGGGATGGTCGGGGCTACGCGGACGACTTCATGAACCTTCCGCTCGACGTGAACGGCGACGGCCGCACCGACGTGATCTCCGGCGGATGGTTCAGCAAGGAGACGTGCTGGGCGGAAAACGCGCTGCCCTCGACGAACATCTGGAAACGTCATCTCATCGACCGCACCGGCAACATCGAGACCGGCCTCCTCGTGGACATCGACGGCGACGGCAAGGCGACGGACCTCCTGCCGGACACGCAGCACACCTGTCTCTACATGCCGTCCGGCGAAGGCTTGTTCGCGCGCGATGCCGTTGACGGCACGCGCTGCAACATGGGCCGCGGCTGCGGCGACCTCAACGGCGACGGCCTCAACGACGTGCTCACCCCGACTGCCTGGTACGAGCAGCTCCCCGGCCGCAAATGGCGCAAGCACCCGCTTGACGTCGGCTTCTCGGACGGCGGCCGCGCGCTCGGTCATGCCTCCAACATGATCGTCTACGACGTCAACGACGACGGTCTTGCGGACATCCTCGTGAGTTCCGCCCACCGGTACGGCATTTTCTGGTGGGAACAGCTCAACGAGCGCACCTCGAACGGCGAGCTGCGCTTCCGGAAGCACGTGATCGACGACACGTGGACCCAGGCGCACTATCTTGGCTGGGCGGACATCAACGGCGACGACACGCCGGAGTTGATCACGGGCAAGCGCTTCCGCGCGCACAACGGCGGCGACCCGGACGAGGACGGCCCGCTCGGCGTGTACTACTACGCATTCACGCCGGGGCCGAATCCCGTCTTCACGAAGCACGTGATCACATACAACGAAGGTATCGGTGCCGGGATGAACATCGTGCCCGTGGACATCGACGGCGACGGCGACGTAGACCTCGTCACGACGGGCAAATGGGGTGGCCCTGTCATCTTCGAGAACATGACGAAAAGCCGTTGACTGGGCGTGTGACTGGAAACATAAATTCCGCCGCCATAGTGGGTGAGAATATGATATAATAGACGGCATGGAGAACACAAGGCCCATACTCTACGGCGTGGCGGATTACGCCGAAATTCGGCGGGCAAACGCTTGGTTCATCGACCGTACCGCAAAGATTCGTGATCTCGAAGGTACGCGGTACGCGGTGTTCCTGCGTCCGCGCAGGTTCGGCAAGTCGCTTCTCATCTCGATGCTTCACGCCTATTACGACGTGAACTTCGCAGACCGTTTCGAGGAGTTCTTCGGCGGTACGGACATTGGCGCGAACCCGACGGACGAGCGAGGCAGGTACCTCGTTCTCTACTTTGACTTCTCGGCAGTCTCGAATGAGGCGACCGAGGTGCAGCGGAAGTTCAACACATACGCATCCCTCTGCTGCGATACCTTTGCCCGCAACTACCGCACCCGCCTTCCAGAAGGGCTTGCTGACCGCATCCTCGCCGCACAGAACTGTGACGAGAAGATGAACGAGATCACACTTGGCGTCAAGGGTACGGGAATCAAGCTGTATGTCCTCATCGACGAGTACGACAACTTCACCAACACGATTCTCGCGGAAAGCGGTGAACGGGCGTATAACGAACTCTGCCACGGCGGAGGATTCTTCAAGCGGTTCTTCACCAACCTGAAGACGGCGACGTCTGATACCGAGGCTCCTGTTACGCGCCTCTTCATCACGGGCGTGTCGCCCGTGACGATGGACGACGTGACGAGCGGCTTCAACATCGGCACGGACATCTCGCTCATGCCGCAGTTCGCAGACTTCACGGGTTTCCGTCACGAAGACCTCCGCGCCATCTCGGACTATTACGCCGCGCATTGCGGCTTCGACGCGGACAAGGCGTACAACACCGCGATCAGGTGGTACGACAACTACCGCTTCGGCAGTGCGTCCGCCCCTGCCGTTGCAAACACGACGGTCGTCCTTTCGTTCTTCAGCCACCTCTGGCGCACGAAGCAGTTCCCTAACGAGCTGATCGACGAGAATCTGCGCACCGACTACGCAAAGATTGGAAGTTTAATAGTTAAGTGCGGGAATCCTGAACGTTTGATTCCTTATATCAAAGACGTTCTTTCCAAAAAATCTATTTCCGCTCCGCTTGCTGTCGGCAGTCAGAAAATTCGAGGTCCATGGGAACTAGTTTCGTGGTTTTACTACCTTGGTTTGCTTTCGATTTCTGGTTCATATTTCGGGAATCTGCTCTTTTCAGCTCCCAATATGTACGCTAGGACAGGGTTGGAGAAAGTGCTTTCTTATGTTGAAATGCGATTGGAGGAAAGAACATGAGTGGTAATCGAACACATGATAATCTCTTTGATCTCGAGGAACGTGTTGCGAATTTTGCATCGCGTATAATTGCAGTTTGCGATGCACTGCCAACCAAGACAGGATCTGCTCATATTAAAGATCAAATATTTCGTTCGTCAACATCTGTTGCTGCGAATTACGCTGAGGCTAGTGTTCCAGAATCAAGAAGGGATTTCGTTCACAAGATGAATGTTGCACTTAAGGAACTTGTTGAAACTCGCATGTGGTTACGAATTATAGTTTTGCGCGAATATGTTCCCGAAAAGAAGCTTGTGCCATTGATTCATGAGACGGATGAGCTCGTCAAGATTTTTCATGCGAGTGTTATGACAGCACGCAAGAACCTTGCAAAGGAGGAAAGACGATGATTTTTATTTGTATTTCTGACACTGATGTTCAATTGGAGTTTGTGTCAATGACAGAAACATCAAGTGAGCACGAATGACATCAATGAAAATGAAAGTGTCTAAATCCACCTCGCGCTCCACCGCCTCATCCTCGTGTTCCACGGCGGAGATTGCATCTTGAACGAAGAAGTTTGAATGAATAAGGAGAAACAACAATGAAGCACATAAACAAATCCGCCATCATTGTGTTAGCAATCGCGGCGGGCGCGATTCTTCCGTCCTTTGCGGACAGGACCCTCAACGACGGCCTTGTCGCCTATATGCCGTTCGACAACTCGATGACGGAGAACGCCGTCGCGGGAAGTCCCGTCGCGCCGGAGGCTTCCACCGCCACGGCGCCGGCGCTTGCGAATGCGGGCATGGTCGGCAAGTGCCTGAACATCCCCAGCGGCGCGTTCGTGAAGCTCACGGGTTCCGACTCCGTGACGCTCGCGAACAACTCGCTCGGCTTCGAGGATTCAAACAAGAGCTTCACGGCGATTATCTGGGCGAACTACGCAAAGCAGACCGGTGACCCGGTGATCTTCGCAAACAAAAACTGGGGTTCTGGAGTGAACAAGGGCGTACTTCTCTGCGCCAAGTCGGGCACTGCCGATGCCCAGTTCAACGCCGCCGCAGGTGCAAAGGCAAACAGATTCGACAAGTTTTTCACCGGTGAAGGAGCGGGTAAATGGACGTTCTACGCCATGGTCTGCAATAACGGTTCGTTCACTCTTTATCAAGGCAAGAGCGACGGTACTATCTCCTCACAGACAGCGTCTTCTTCTGGTTTTACAATGAACACCGGCTATCCGTTCTACATCGGCCAGGATGGTACGGGGGCTTATAGCGCCAAATTTGTTGGTTCGGTTGACGACTTCGCGCTCTGGAATCGCGCGTTGTCTGAAGCAGACATCCGCCGCATCCACACGAGCGGAAGGGCGGGCAAGAAACTGGGCGATCTCTTGAAGAAGATCAACGACGGATTGGCCGTCTATATGCCGTTCGACGAATCCACGTCGGACAACGTTGTTGTCGGTAGCACAGTGACGCCGGAGGCGTCCACCGCCACGCCGCCGACGCTCGAAAACGACGGCGTGATCGGCAAGTGCCTGAATCTGCCGAACAGCGGCAACGGCGCATTCGTGAAGTTGACCGGCACCGACACCGGCTCTCTGGCGTTCGATAATGGCAACAGGGATTTCACTGCTGTGATCTGGGCGAACTATGGAAAGCAAACGTCCGATCCAGCGATATTAGCCAACAAGAACTGGACAGGCGGCGGCAACCTCAAGGGGATTGTGTTCTTTGCAGAAGGGGATACGCAGAACGCCAAGTTGAATGCCGGCAGCGGTTCCGCCAGATTGGACACGAACAGGTTGGCGGGTGAAGGATCCGGGAAGTGGACCTTCTATGCGGTTATGTGTAGAGGTGAGAATTTCACGGTGTACCAGGGAAGGAGCGACGGGACGTTTAACTCGGTGACAGGATCGCGATCGGGTTTCAGTCTGGAAAGCGGAGAGCCGTTCTACATCGGGCAGGACGGAGAAGGGGACTATCCGCGAAAGTTCGTCGGTAAATTTGACGACTTCGCGCTCTGGACGCGCACGCTTCAGGCCGGGGACATTGCACGCATCTACCAGTATGGACATTCTGGCGCTTCAATTGGTGATCTCCTGCAGGCTGTGACCAATTCGTCCGTCTCCACTGTATTCGTCGCTTCAAGCCTTGAGGGCGCGGAAGGAACGGAGCCAAACGGCTTCTACCTTGTTGACGGATCGCGCACGTTTACGGCACCTGCGTCCGTGACTGTTGGCGGTCATAACTACGCCCCGCTGGGCTATACGCTTGAAATCTTCAACACCGAGACGGGTGTGTGGGAACTTGACGGGCAGGGCGTACACCCAGGTGCTTCCTACACCCACACGAGTAGTACGGATGACATTGACACGCGCATCACGTGGCAGTGGGCCGATTCCGACGTGCCAGCAATTGCTGTGTGGACGGGCGGCGCGAACAACAACGATCTCACTGACTCCGGCAACTGGAGTTGCACGAACGCGCTCGGCGCGGCCTTGTCCGGCGCGGTTCCAGACGGGAACACGACCAAGTACATCCTCGCGGCGGATGCGGACTGGAGCGCGGCGGCGTTTACGCTCGCGGCCGGCGTGGCGTTCGACCTGAACGGCCACAAGCTCTACGTTCCCGGATCTTTTGCCTCGTCAGGTCTTGTGGGAACCGTTGACTATGTCAAGAACGGCAGTTTCGAAGAGAACAACAACATGAGCAGCAGCTACATGTACAACGCGGTTGCCGCTGGATGGACGGGAGGCCGGGGTGTTGAGAAGGGCAATACCTTCAAAGCCGTGTCCGCGCCTAACGGTTCGGCTGTCTGGTTCTTCCAGAGCACTTCGCAGGTCGCGACCACGGTCACCGTTCCCGAAAGCGGATACTACACCATTTCGTTCTACTATGGCGGAAGGTCCGGGCATACCGGCGGCGTCATTCATCTCGACGTGGACGCGGTACAGGACTGCAAGACAGTGACATGCTCCAGCACCTCGTCAACCCAGGCGAGCGTAGCCAACGTGTTCTTGACGAAGGGCGACCATGCGCTGACGTTCCGCCACACGTACACATCCGGGGACATTTGCTCCTGGATTGATGTGGTGTCCGTCAAGCGCGAGACGGCCGTCTTCGACAATTCTTCCGATGTGGCGAATCCGGGCGAATTGCACATTGCCGTGCCTGCGGACACGACACTCGACGACTATGCGTATCTCATGTATGGCAACATGCGCGTCGTCAAGGAAGGCGCGGGCACGCTGTCCGTGCCGACATCCAGGTGGTACTTCACCGGCGGAATCGGCGTCCAGGCGGGCACGCTCTCCATGCCCGGCCCTGTGGCGTTCGTCGAGGGAGGCAGCCTTGGCGACATCAAGGTCGCCTCCGGCGCGAAGGTGACGATCCCCGCCACGGACGGTCTCAGGTACGGCGAGGTGTTCACGCTGGACGGTGGCACGCTCGAGCTTGCGCTCTCCGGTACAGTGGCGCCCGTGACGACGTACATCACGAACTCGCTTACTCTGAACGCGGGCGCGAAGTTGTTTTTCGACATGACGGCTCTCGACACCACGGAGTTCATCCTCTCGACGGACGGCTTCACCTTGGGCGAGGGCGTGGAAAGCGCGGTTTCGTGCGCGGAGGTATCCAGGCAGACGGAGGCGATGGCCGAGGCGAGCGGTGCGAACGGGATTCGCATTGCGGTTCTGACAGAGGCCGCGACGGCGATATACACCGGTGCCGGTGCCGATCCGCTTGATTTCACGGATGCGGCGAACTGGGCCTGCACCAACGCCGTTGGCGGGGGATTGCCCGGCAAGATTCCCCTCGGCGTGACGGAGGTGACGATTTACGGCACGACGGCGTTTCAGGTGACGAACGGCGCGCCATTCGTCTGCGCAAGCGTCACGTTCGACAACGCAACGCTGCCGGACAACGCGGATTTGCGCGGGCTTGACTTCTCCAAGGTGACGTCGGATTCTGTTATCGACCTTCAGGGGCGGACGCTCTTCCTCGCCGACGAGACAAGCGCGGCGCTAAGCGAGTTCACGATAACCGACACCTCGTTGGGGACGCCCGGTACGGTTCATGTATCGGTGGCGGATGGCTCTACGCTCTTAAACAGCGGCGTCGCGCTGACTGAAAACCTAAGACTCGTGAAGGAGGGTGGGGGCCTGTTCTCTGCGGGGAAGGCGTCGCAGACCTACACGGGCGGCACGGGTGTCTCCAATGGCACGATCCGTGTTGCTTCGTCCGGGACAGGACATTTCGGTAGCGGCGTAGTCTATCTGCCGACGGGATCGACATTGGACATCTACAACAATGACGCATCCTCCGCGACCGTGGTTCTCGCAGGCGGGACGATCCAGAATTCCGCAACAACGGCTGGTACTTTGCCAAGAGTCCTGTCCCTTACGTCTGATTCCACCATCAAGCACGCGAACGGCTCGGCGTCAAACAACGACATGAACGTACCGGCTGGCTGTGAATGGAATCTTGGCGGATATACGCTTTCGCTCGAAATGACGGGCAACGACTCGGACTTCTCATTCAGCGATGCCGCCTTGAACGTCGTTTCCAACGGAACGATTATTGTCACGGTGAATACGACGGGAGGCGTAACCAAGGGTTATTTCCAGTTGCGGCGACTTTCCGGCAAGGACGGGCTGAGGCTTGATCTTGGCAAGACCTACCCCCGCATAAAAGGCAGTTACGATTGTTCCGTTATGGATTTCACGGATAACCCTGTCTCCGGAGCTGGCGAGTACAATGAAAAAGGGAAGACAATTGAAATCTATGGAAAGTTCCTGCCCAAGAATACCATGGGCGTCAACAAGAAAATGATGAACGGTTCGACGTTGGATCTTACCATGATGACGGGGGCATTCTCATGTAATTTCGTGAAGGGTACCAACGGAACAGGGAATCAGAAACTCACGTTTGCCGCCAATTCCACGATAACGATGAACCTCGAAGGGCGCACAGACCTGAAGACGATCGCAAAGTCGGAAAGCCCGTATATCGTCACGTGGTCGACGAAGCCTGCGGACACGACAATGTTCGTCCTCGACGAGGCGACGAGACCGCACTTCAAGTGCAAGGTCACGGATGCCGGTCTCCTCCTCAAGAAGACCAATGGCCTCGTCATCATCGTCCAGTAGAATCGACGTAAATCTGCACGTTCTACATGTTCTACACGGCTAAAACAAAACAACCACTTTCAATCCAAAGGAGAACCGAAATGAGTAAACTCAAGCTGATGGCACTTGCGGCAATCGCGGCGGGCGTAATTCTTCCGATCTTCGCGGACAGGACCCTCAACGACGGCCTGGTCGCCTATCTGCCGTTCGACGACGGCACGGCTGCAAACGTAGTTGCGGGCAGCCCTGTCACGCCGGAGCCGTCCACCGGCACCGCTCCGACATACGTGGGCAACGGCATGGTCGGCAAGTGCCTGAACATCCCCAGCGGCGCGTTCGTGAAGCTCACGGGTTCCGACTCCGAGACGCTCGCGAACAACTCGCTCGGCTTTGAGGATTCCAATAAAAGTTTCACCGTAATTATCTGGGCGAACTATGGCAAGCAGACAAAGGACCCGCTGCTGTTCGCGAACAAGGGTTGGTCGCCGGGTTATCTCAAGGGCGTTCTTCTCTGTGCCCAGAGCGATACGGCGAACGCACAGTTCAACGCCGCCGCCGGTGCAGCCGCAAACAGATTCGACAAATACTTCACCGGCGAGGGTTCTGGCAAGTGGACGTTCTACGCCATGGTCTGCAAGAGCGGCAGTTTCACCCTCTATCAAGGTAAGAGCGACGGGACGCTCTCCTCGCAGACCGCGTCGTCATCCGGCTTCGACATGAACACCGGCTGTCCGTTCTACCTCGCACAGGACGGAACGGGGAACTACAGCAACGGCGCTCGGCCATTCATCGGCAAACTGGACGACTTCGCGCTTTGGAATCGTGCCCTGTCCGCCGACGACATCACGCGCATCTATGAGTTCGGACGTTCCGGCGCAGGTCTTGGCGAACTTTTGAAGATCGATGCCAACGACGCGCCGACAATGGAGGTCGCGAAGTCTGGCGACGACCAATATACCTTCACGTTCGGCGGACGCCGCACCGTCACGCACGCGCTCTACATTGCCGCCGCCACGGATGACGAAGGAGAAGACAAGTACGCCTGGGATTCGTTCGTGAAGATAGACGACATCCCTGTAGCTACGAACACCTACACCTACACAGTGCCCTTGTCGTATTTTGAGGCCAACCAGAGAATCCGCTTCTTCCTGATGCAGACTGGCGGTCTGCCCTACGCGAAGGAGGTTGAATACGCCCACTCCGATGGCAACGCCTACTTCAATTCTGGCATCGCGCCGCGTCGCGAGTTGATAACGGAGTTCGACACGAGGCTCACCGCCGATAATGGGACTTACCAAAATTTCTTTGGTGGATTCAGCGTGAATGGCAACAAGTTGTCTAACTATGGAATGTGTCGCTACTACTATCCCGGCAATGCCAACCACAATAAATGGGATCGCGAATACAATACCAGCAAGGGGGTCGCTCATCAGTTCGTAGGTTCCTGTGTCCTTAACACAGACTACCATGTCGTGTTCTCCACGACAAACCTTGTCGTGGATGGCACGGCTTATGGAAGCGGTCTCGTGTTGTCTGATTTTGTGGAGGGCGGGTATGGCATAGCCGTTTACCGCAACGAGAAGGAGGGTGCTAAATACGATCAGACGATGGCCGGGTACTTCAAGAACTTCTCGCTCTACACGCCGGAGCATAAGGTACGTGACTATGTGCCAGTGGAGGATTCCGAGGGGACGGTGGGCATGTTCGACCGCGTGACGGGGCAGTTCGTGTCGAGCGCGGGCACGCCGCTCACGGCGGGCGCGGACCAGGAGGCCGCGCGTTACGGCTGGGTACGCTGCGTCTCCGAGCCGTATCTCGCCAGCAGCACGACCCCCGCTACGGCGGCATACATCGGAGGAGGAACCGATCCTCTTGATTTTGCGGACGGCGCGAATTGGGCCTGTACGAATGTATTCGGTTTTGCGCTTCCTCCAGATTCCGTGCCTACCGCCGATACTGACGTTATTGTTGCGGGTACCACTACATTCGCCGTGGCGAATGGTTCAGCATTCGTCTGCAAGAGCATCAAGTTCGACAACGCAACTCTGCCGGACAACGCGGATTTGCGCGGGCTTGACTTCTCCAAGGTGACGACGGATTCCGTCATCGACCTTCAGGGACGGACGCTCTTCCTCGCCGACGAGACGAGCGCGGCATTGGGCGAGTTCACGATAACCGACACTTCGCTTGGGACGCCGGGTACGGTTCGCGTATCGGTGGCGGATGGTTCTACGCTCTTAAACAGCGGCGTCGCGCTGACTGAAAACCTAAGACTCGTGAAGGAGGGTGAGGGCCTGTTCTCTGCGGGGAAGGCATCGCAGACCTACACGGGCGGCACGGGTATCTCCAATGGGACAATCCGTGTTGTTTCGTCCGGGACAGGACATTTCGGCAGCGGCGCCGTTTACGTTCCTTCGGGAGCGACGTATGACGCCTGCGGCGGCAACGATTCTGAAGTGAACCTTGTCCTTGCGGGTGGAAAGATCACCAATACGGGGGGTAACGCTGACCTTCCCTCAACGCTTACCATGACGGCAGATTCGACGCTTGAATTCGCCGCGCTTCCCGCAAATCACGACATGGCCATTCCTGTTGGCGCGGTGTGGAATCTCGGCGGATATACGCTTTCCGTCTTGATGGACGGCTACGATCCAGACCTGCAGACAAAGAATGTGACGATTTCCAACGGTACGTTTGCCGCCACGGTCAACACCTACAACGGCAACACGAAGGGCTATGTGCAGATATACAAGCTGA
>Ga0310695_10001671_pt1 | contig 50922 bp, 34 predicted proteins | sample RumenRJG_04DNA_FD_203882 | JGI IMG/M metagenome (GOLD analysis project Ga0310695, IMG submission 203882) | Bovine rumen microbial communities from Lethbridge, Alberta, Canada - RJG_04 (v2) (version 2) | ecosystem: Host-associated > Mammals > Digestive system > Stomach > Rumen | place: Canada... | reverse complement strand
TCAACGCCGCCCTGCGCCGCCACGCATGGGAAGAATACAACTGGGAGATTTCTCCGCACGGTCCCTGGGGTCCCGCATTTACGATCTACCTGCCGCTCGCCTGCCTGTTCGTGAAGTCGCCGGATGACGCGCCCGGCGCGCTCCAGACGATCCTTCTTCCGTTCCTGTCGAAGGCCGCCACGAATCTCTTTCGTCAGATCCGCCTCCAGGCCTATCGCTCCCGCGCGGGCGTCGACCGCGCCTTCGCCCGCGAGTGCGCCGCGCGCCTCCGCGAGGCGCGGGACTCCTCGCCCCGCGAGTATCTTCGCGTCCTTCGCTCGCTCGCCGCGGAGCGCGACAGGCGCGAGGCGGAGCGCGAACGCGAGGCTCGCGCGCTCTCCGACCAACCTGCCGCCGTAAAGCGCCGGGCCGCGGCCCGCGCAAGGCGCGACCTGGCGTGGCAGGAGTGGTTCGGAACGCTGGAGCGCGCCGTGGCGGGGTGCGGCACCCCGCCACGCGAGCCCGGGATGCCGCAGTTCGCCGACCGGCCGCGCCGCAAGGGTGCGCCGAGCCGCCGGCTCTGCGCGTTCTCGCTCAAGGAGGCGCCGACCGGAGACGCGGTGCGCGAACAGTACGAGAAGGCGCGCGGACGCGGTCGCGTGGAGGAGAAGATCAAGCTCGGATCGATGCTGCTTGACGCGGAGGCGACGACCGACAGCTCTCTCATCCGCGACGAGGACGGCGAAATCGTCGGACGTAACGCCGGCCTTCGCGGATGGATCATCGACAACTGCCCGGATCTGCTGCCGCACTACGCCGCGCTCACGGGCTACCGCCGGCTCGCATGGGAGACGCGCGAGTCGGAGGATCTCTTCGACCCGATTCCGGCATCGGTGCTGCTCGGGCCGGAGCCCAAGGTGGAGGCGAAGGTGCCGCTTTTGCAACGGGCGAAAATCGAGCCGGCGCGGGAAAGCGTGGGACGATTGCTCAAGGAGCCGGAGAGCGCAACCGTGGCGGGGTTCCTCCGACGATTGCGGGCCGAGCGGGAAGAGCGCGAACGGGCTCGGTGGAGAGAACGGCGGCTCGCGTAAACGGGCGAAGCAGAGCGAACGAAGGGCGACGAACACGGCAGGCAAAAGATAATGAAATACGGCTTTGGAAGAGAGGGAAACGATAAAAATCACGCACGGTGGAATCGAAGACGGAGGCGGGGAATGGCGCAGAGCGGAGGAGCGAGGAGGTGCGGTGGAAGGATGGGCGGGAGAAGGGCGGAACGAGAGGCGGAAGGATGGGCGGGAGGAGGGCTGAAGGATGGGTGAGAGTAGGAGCGAGAAGAATGGGCGGGGAAAAATTATTTTGCAAAAGGTGCAACGATTGGGTCGCGGAATGCGTCTATAGGGGTGTGACGGGGATTCTCCGTCCGAACGAATGGACATCGCCAGGCAGATTCGAACCAATCCCGACGAGGGCGTCCGGCGGCTCGCGGCCGAGCTCGGCCCCGGGCTCCGCGCGTTCGCCCTGCGGCTCTGCGGTTCCCGCGAGGACGCGGACGACCTCTACGTCCGCACGCTCGAGAAGGCCGTCGTCCGAATCGCGGAGCAGCGCGGCCCGGGGTTCGGCGCCTGGCTCCGCGCCATCTGCCTCAACCTCCACCGCTCCGATCTGCGCCGCCGCGGGCAGGCCGTCCCCGCGGGCGCCCTCCACGAGTCGCTCGCGGACGCGGCGCCGTCGCCCCTCGAGGAGGCGATCGCCCGCTCCGACGCCGAGACGGTGCGCGCCGCGCTCCAGCGCCTGCCGGAGCGCTACCGCGACGCGGTGCTGATGCGCTACTGGGAGGGCCTCTCCCAGGCGGAGATCGCCGTCGCGCTCGGCATCGCCGAGGGAACGTGCAAGAGCATTCTCTCCCGCGCCCGCGAGCTCCTCCGCGTGGCGCTCGAACCCCTCCGCAAGGAACGAAACGAACGATGAACGCGAACGAATCCGACGCCGAGCGCCGTCTCGGCGAACTCCTCCGCGCGGCGCTCCCGCCGCCCCCCGCCCGCGCGGAGCCCGCGCGCGCCAGCGACGCCTTCTTCGACGCCCTCGCCGCCGAGGACGCCGCCGCCGGCGTCCCGCCGCCGCCCGACGTCACGCGGAGGCTCGTCGCCGCGTACGCCGCCGCACGCAGGGCCGAGGCGCGCCGCCGCGCGCTCGGCTTCCGTGCCGCGGCCGCCGCCGCGGCGGTCGTCGCCGGAGGCACGCTGCTGTACGCGGAGTTCAAATCTCACGCAGAGAGCGCAGAGATCGCAGAGTCCCAACCGCACGCGGAGTCCGCGAAGTTCGCGGAGTCCAGACCTCACGCGGAGTCCGCGGAGTTCGCGGAGTCCAGACCTCACGCGGAGTCCGCGGAGTTCGCGGAGTCCAAATCACACGCAGAGGGCGCAGAGGCCGCAGAGTCCCAACCGCACGCGGAGTCCGCGGAGTTCGCGGAGTCCCAAGAGGGCGCGGAGCCCGTGATGGCGGCCGCGTCGTTCGCCCGAAGCCCCCGCCCCGACTTCTCGCCCCGGATGAACTTCGCCGCCGCCTGGTGACGCCGACCGAACCTCGAACGAAAGGAAAACGAAAAATGAAACGCATCCTCCTCCCCCTGTTCGCGATTGCGCTCGCGGCGCCCGCGCAGGACCCCGCCACGAACGCCCCCGCGGCGGACCCCGCCACGAACGCGCCCGCGGCGCGGTCGGTCGCCGACTGGCCCGGGCTCGCCGACACCGAGGCGCTCGCGGCGTGGTGCGCCGCGGCGCACGCGGCGACGAACGCCCCCACGTCCGCGCGCTTCGCCGAGGAGCGCCTCGCGCCGCTCCTGCGCGACGAGCTCGGTTCGCTCGACCCCGACGGCTCCGCGGCCCGGGCGCTCCGCGCCGCGGAGCCGAAGGCGCCCGCGGCGCTGCTCGAGGCGGCGGAGCGGGCCGCCGCCGCGCCGGACGCCCCCCCGGCGGCGGCGCTCCTCGCGGCGCGCGTCCGCGACGGGCGCGAGAAGACGCCCGGGAGCCGCGAGGCGCTCCGACGCGCCGCCGCCGCGTGGGCGGCGCGCCCCGCCGTGCGCGGGGCGGACCCCGACGCCGCCCTCGCCGCGCTCCGCGCCCTCGCGCCGGACGCCGAGTCCGACCCCGCCGCGCTCGCCGCGGCGCTCGACGAGGCCGGCGCCGACCCGTGGCTCGGGTTCGTCCTGCGCGGACGCGCGGAGATCGCGGCGGCGTGGAAGGCGCGCGGCGACGGATGGGCGTCCAGCGTGACGGAGGAGGGCTGGAAGGGCTTCGGCGACCATCTCGACCTGGCGCGCGCGGAGCTCGAGGAGGCCTGGGCGCTGCACCCCGGCTCCTTCGAGCCGGCCTACCGGATGCTCTCGGTCTGCGGCGGCGGCTGCGGCGGGCGCGGGGCGCTCGACCGCTGGTTCGGGCGCGCGATCGGCGCGCGGCTCGACTCGATCGACGCGTGGCAGCAGTATCTCTGGTTCAACTACCCGCGCTGGGGCGGCAGCCAGAAGCGGATGGGTCGCATCGCCCGCGCGTGCCGCGACGCCGGCCGTCCCGACACGCTCCTCCCCGTCGTCGCGGTCCGCTCGTGGGGGCAGCTCTCCGACGACACCCTCCGCGACGTCCCCGCCAAGCGCGACTACTGGGCGAAGCGCCGCGCCACCGCCGAATGGATGGGCGGCGAGGCGCTCGCCGGCATCGGCGGCCCGCTCGTCCCGGAGGGCGTCCGCGTCAACGCCGCCTGGGTCGCCGCGCAGGCGCTCGCCTTCGCGGGCGAGCCCGACCGCGGCGTCGCCGCCCGCGCCGCCGGAAACCCCGGCAACTGGCAGGAGCGGCTGCTCTCCGAGGCCGTCGTGCCGTTCGCCGCCGGGCCCGACTACGACGCCCCGTGGGGCGACCGCGGCTGGAACGCCGTCCAGACCCTCGCGTGGCGCCTCGCGAACGCGACGCTCCTCGAGGTCCCCAACCACCAGGAGTGGGGCTCCTACTACGACCTCACGCTGCGCGACGGCGCCGACGACCCGCTCCTGCGCTGGGGGTCCGTCGTCGGGCAGTGGAAATGGAAGTGGACGGACAAGGCCCGCGAGCAGCTCGCCGACCTGGAGGATCGCGTGTCGGGCCCCGACGCCACGCGCTTCCAGAAGATGCTCGCCGCGCAGGCGCGCAACCTGCTCGACCCCTCCGACGAGCACGCGGCCGCCTTCCGCGCCGCGGCCGACGCCTGGCGCGAAACCCTCGACCCCGCCCTGCCCGCCGCCGCCGTCGACAAGACGCTCGCGATGCTCGGCTACGCGCGCGACGCGGCCGCGAAGTCCGCAAAGAAAGGAAACGAACCATGAAACGAGCACTTCAACCGCTACTCCTTTTTGCGACGGCGTTCGCGTGCTGGTCGTCCGCGCATTCTGCGGAAGTCGTACTCGCCAAATACGAACTGCCCGCGGAATTGACAGGCCTTCCGATGAGCATTCCCATCGTAATCGATGTGAACCTTGCCGCCGCGAAGACGAATCCGATCCCCGAGAAGGCGGATCCGATCGGGCTCCTGATGCCGTTCCCCTACGACGACGAACCCGCCGTCGACGCCCTTCTGGAATCCTATCGGGCCGAGCCGGATTCCTGGCACGGGCAGGCGCTCCGCGTCGCCGCCGCCGGATTCGGCATCCGCGGCGACTATCCGATGTTCCGGGAAACGGCGCTGCGGCTCTACCGGGAGGACACGAACCGGCTGGATTCCGCGGTCCTCGCCGTCAAGTCCCTGGTCGTCCGCCCCGAGACGCGGGAGGAGGCGCGCTCCCTCGTCCTCTCGAACCTTGAACGATGGCCCGGAGAGCCGTCGCTGCTCTGGCTCCTTTCGTACTGCGACTTGGCGGACAAGGACCCCGCGAGGTGCGGCGAAACGACCGCCCGCCTTCTGGACGCCGTCGAAAGCGACCCGGCTCTTCTGGGCCAACACGTGCTGACGCACGTCCTCCTTGCCGCGACGCTCGGGGACGGAGCGGAATTCGAAACGACCGCCGGGCGTCTCGCGAAGGTCCTGAAGGAAACGCCCGACGACGGATTGAACACGCCGTCGCGGTATCTGCTCTTCCTCTACGGCTCGGTTCTCCGCCATTATGCGGAAAGCCGGAAGGACGCCGACTCGGACCTGCCGGAGACCGCGGCATGCTTCCTTTCGCGAGGGCTCGACCCCTTCGCCCGGAACGGCAACGAGACGAACAAGGAGAGAAAAGAATGAAAACGAAACGTTCGATGAAATGCGGCTTCGCCGCCGTCGGCTGGCTTCTGCTGTCCCTCTCCGCGAACGCGGATTCCGCGACGGAGGCGACGAACCGAACCGCGCGGGCGGCCGTTCCCGAGACCGTCAGGATCCTCTGCATCCCCTACCTTCCGTTCTCGACCAACCTCGTCGCGGTCTCGCAGGAGGCGGCCTCCGGCCAACTGCCGCTGTCCTTCGTCCCGTTCTTCGACAGGCGGTTCTGCGACGCGATGGTCTCCCGCTACGAGAGCGACCCGGAGGGCTGGACCCCCGAAGGCCGCCGGCTCGTCGCGCTGTCGTACTACTCCAAGCGCCAGATGGCGAAGTCCCTCGCCCTGCTGGAGGACCTCCACGCCGAAGACCCCGGAAACCTGCAGGTCCTCTATCCGCTGGCCGCGCTGGTTTCCCTTTCCGGGAGCAACGGCGTGTCGAGGGCGAGGGAGATGTTCCGGCAGGGATTGGAGGCGGCTCCGTCCGCCCCCTTCGCCAGGCAGTATCTGGCGACCCTGCTGGCCGAACGGGACTTCGCGGTCGATCCTTCCGTCTTTGCGGCCCTGTTCGCGCGCTCGATCTACGATACGAAGGAGACCGACGAGAACATCGCAAAGTTCGTCCTCGTCTATTGCGCCGAATGCCCGGACGACGAGTTCGGCAGGCAGGTGCTTGCGGCGCACCGGCGGCGGTTTCCCGAATACTGGAAGACGGAGGCCGGCGCCCTTGCGAAAACGCCCGAATTCGCCTGGACGCTCTGGAAAAACCGCAAGCGGTATCTGGAACCGGAGGACGAATCCTTCCGGAAGATGAAGGTCGAACTGGTTTTCGGCGTCCTTCCCGAGCTTGAGGCAATGGAGTCCGCCGCCACGCCCTAGCCCCTCTCCGCTCCGCGCGGGCGCGGCAAAGCCGCCGCCCGCCGCGGAGCGGCCTTCCGAACCCCGCCGCATTCAGCATTCATCATTCATCATTCAGCATTGACCCCGCCCCCGCCCGCAATGAAACGCCTCGCCCTCCTCCTCCCCATCGCCGCCTTCGCCGCCGCTGGGTGCGCTTCGGTCCCAAAACAAATCCAAGTTCTCGACGAAGCCGGCAATCCCGTCGAAGGGGCGGTCGTCCAGTGGCAGGAATGGGAGGACGGAAGTCCGCTCGACGGATGCTGTTTCTACGGTCCCGGCGTCCATGTCGCGGAACGGGCGACGTTGACCGACGAAACGGGGTGGGCGAGATTGACCCCGGCCATGCTCCGGCACCAAAACGTTCGAGTCGTCCTTTCTCCCGATTTGCGCAGATATCTTCTCCCGTCGGCAGAAAATGGAGACGTGTTGTCGTTGAAGGATTTCCGCGATGTCGACTTTTCGTTCGTCTGGTTCGCACCCGAGAACTGCGCGACCGTCGGACCCGAGGAATGGACTCGCTTGTTCGACGCGCGCTTTCCCCACTTCGTGGAGCCGTTTTCCGCGAAAGAATCCAGAATCTTCGACACGTGGGCAAAACTCCGAAAAGAAGCGCTCAACCCCCGCTACCAATCGCTGATCGTCGATCCCTGATCTAGTCACACCGCATTCAGCATTCAGCATTCAGCATTCATCATTCAGCATTGACCCCGCCCCCGCCCGCAATGAAACGCCTCGCCCTCCTCCTCCCCCTCCTCGCCCTCGCCGCCGCGCCGGCGCGCGCCGAAGACCCCGCCACGAACGCGGCGCCGTCCTTTTCGCGTCGTGTGCCGCTCGACGGCTTCGGTTCCGCGGAAATCGCACCCGGCTGGCGGATTTCCTACGGTCCCGATGAAGCCACACTCGACGGCATCCCCAAGTGGAGCGTCTGCGTTTACGAGACCGCCGCCCCGCTCGACAACCGGCTTCTTCCGGAAAGGTGGCACGGACTTCAGCCCTGCGAAATCGCCCCGGCCCTCGTTCCAACGAACGAAGTCCGGGTCCTTCCCGTCCGCGGCAAGCCCTGGCTTCTGTGGCTTTCCCTCAAAGGAATCGGCATCGCCGACGGAAAGAACGTCCGCGGCGAAGTCGCGATGAGCTTCCACCGTCCCGCCACGGACGCGCCAGCCGCGTCTGAATCTCACGCAGAGAACGCAGAGAGCGCAGAGCCCGATCCTCACGCGGAGTCCGCGGAGAGCGCGGAGCCGTGACATTGTCCACCAACTCCCATTGCCACCATTGTCCACCAACGCAAATCCCAATCCAAGTTCCGTCCGGCTTCCGGTTTCATTGACATTGTCATTGTTGACAGTGCCGATTGGTGGACATTGAGAGTTTGTGGACAATCCCAACCGACGCAATCAACAAAACAACTTTTCCCTTTACCCTTTCAACTTTCAACCCCTTCAACCTCTTCAACCAAAGGACGCCCATGAAACGCCTCGCCCTCCTCCTCCCCCTCCTCGCCCTCGCCGCCGCGCCCGCGCGGGCGGAGGACACCGCCACGAACGCGGCGACGGCGCTCCCCGCGGCGGCGGAGGCCGCCACACCCCTCCCGGAGGGGGGCGGGGAAAACGCGGATTCGCAGGACTTCGAGACGCCGGAGGTCTTCGTCCGGCTCGAGAGCGTGGACGCCGCGGTGGAGGCGCTGGCGGCGGCGGCGGGGACGCGCGCGGGCGTGGACGCCTTCCTCGACAAGATCGGGCTCCGGTTCCTCCGCCGCGACCTGCCGATCCGCGCGGGGCTCTGGAACGTCTCGCTCGAGAATCCCCGGAAGACCGACTACGTGGTGCTGCTGCCGTTCGGCGACGACGACGATCCGCCGCTCGTCTTCGCGTCGCGTCCCGAACGGAAGAAGGCGGCGGACGCTGTGCGGGCGGCGCCGCGGACGAAGCCGGACGCCTGCCTCTCCGTCTGGGTCCCGTCGACGCGGCGCGCGGCGCGGGCGGTCCGGGCCGAGGGCGTGGACATGGGGAACCGGCTCTTCTCCCTTTCTCTGGCGGAGCCCGGCACGGTCGGGAAGAAGTCGCCGTCCGGCGGGCAGTTGTTCGGCGGCACCGAGCTCTTCCCCTACGAGACGAAGCGGGACTGGCGGGTGCGGGCGTCGCTCGCCTTGACGGAGGAGGACGGCTTCCGGTTCGCGATGGAGCGCGCCCCGGCGGGCGGGCCGGAAGAGGGCGGCGGCGCGGCGGCGGCGGCGATCGACGCCGCCGGGATTCCGGACGAGGCGCTCGGGTCGGTCCCGGGCGGGTCGCTCGCGTGGCGGCTGCGGGCACCGGATCCGTCCGCGCCGGACGGTCCCGATCTCTGGCTGAAGCTCGTGCTCGAGGACGTGCCGCTCAACCGACGGCGCGCGCCGGCGTACGAGGCGTTCGCGGACGCGCTCGCGGCGTTCGGCGGCGGGGGGCGCGGCGCGGTGCGCGCCGCGGTCGAGCCGGCGGCGGGCGGGCGGTTCCGTCTGGTGTGGCGCGAGGAGGGGGCGGACGCGGAGGCGCTGCGGGCGCTCGGGCGCGCGTTCGCGGCGCTGTGCGAGAGCGAGCGGGAGCTCACGGGGACGAACGCGCTCGCGGCGTTCCGCCCCGAGGTCGTGGAAACGGCGCCGGACGGCCTCTCCGGCACGGTGCGGCGCGCGGGGCGGCGCTTCGCGCGAATCTTCGGGGAGGAGGCGCCGTTCCGGGTCGAGCCGTCGGGCGGCGGCTTCGACGCGACGCTCGGCGGGGAGGCGGCGGGCTTCGCGCCGGGGTGGTTCCAGCCGGTGCGGCTGGACGAGGCGCGGCGGTGGTTCCCGGGGTTCCGTCCGTCCTCGCTCTGGGGCGTGCGGCCGGAGGCCCTGCGGTCGAAACTCGCGCCGCAGATCTCCACGAAGCCGTCGGACGACGCGCTCCTCTCCGCGTCCGGGCGCTGGGGGGACGAATGGGTCTGGACGGTCACGGCGCCGGCGGGCCAGGTGCGGGCGCTTCGCGGGCTCGCGGAGATGCTGGAGCGCGCGGAGTCCAAATCGCACGCGGAGTCCGCGGAGTCCGCGGAGGATGAATCCCACGCAGAGAGCGCAGAGAACGCAGAGCCCGAACCGCACGCGGAGGGCGCGGAGGGCGCGGAGTTCGCCGAACTGCTCGCCCGCGCGGAGGCGGGGGACTCGGACGCGATGGTCGATGTCGGGAACCGTTATGGATTCGGGCCGGGGGCGGAACGCGACGCGCAAAAGGCGCTGGAATGGTACCGCAAGGCCGCCGAGGCGGGAAACCCGCGCGGGGAAGGGGCGATCGGACAGTCTTATGCGCTCGGTCTCGGCGTTGAAATAGACGCCGTAAAGGCCTTCGAATGGTTCCGCAAGAGTGCGGAACACGGGAACGGCCAGTCGATGCACGACCTAGGGAACCTATACGATAGGGGCGAAGGCGTGGAAAAGGACTATACCAAGGCGATGGAATGGTATCGCAAGGCGATAGAAACGGGGAATCGGAAAGCGGCGCCCTTCGCCGAATTCCAAATCGGCGAGATGTATCGGTGCGGTCATGGAGTGGAAACGAACGCCGTCGAGGCCGTCGAGTGGTATCGCAAGGCTGCGGAGGCGGGGCATCCGATCGCGATGGTGATGCTGTGGAAATGGTACTACTTCGGAATCGGCGTGGAGGAGGACAAGGCGGTTGCGGAGGAATGGAAGAGGAAGGCGTACGCCGTTCCCGACGACGATCCGGTGTTCGGGAAAGCCGCGCGATATGTCAAGAAACGGATATGGGAGGAATACACCGAGTGGCTGCGGAAGACCGCGGAGGACGGCGACGCGGAGGCGCAGCTCGAATACGGGAACTTTCTCGCGAGCGGCGTCGAGAAAGTCGGGATCGAGGCGGATCCCGCGGAGGGCGTCCGATGGATCCGGCGCGCGGCGGAGCAGGGGCACGCGAAGGCGCAGAACACGCTCGGCTGGTTCTACTGGCACGGGGAGGGCGTGGCGACGAACATGGAGGAGGCGCTGCACTGGATCCGGCGGTCGGCGGAGAGCGGACGCCCCCAGGCGCAGCTGCGCCTGGGCTACCTGCTCGTGGAGGGCGTCGGCGCGGCGCCCGACCGGCGCGAGGGGGCTCTGTGGCTGCGCCGGGCGGCGGCGCAGGGCGAGGACGAGGCCGGACGGCGGCTCGCGGAGCTGTGGTGGCGCGACCCGGCGGCGTTCCTGCAGTCCCGCGTCGACTACGAGATGGAGAAGGAGCGCGCGGGGGCGCTGCCCGGGGACGAGGAGGAGAACGGGGCCGGCGGCGGGGACGCCGCGCCCGCAGACCGCTCGGCGGCGGCGATCGACGCGGCGATCCGCGCGCGCGCCGCGGCGGCGCCGGGCGATCTCGCCACGCGCATCCTCGCGGAGATGCTGGCGCCGCACGCGTTCGGGCCGGACCGGGACCGTCCGGACGCGCCGCGCATCCGCGCGACGCTGCGGCTCCTCGCGGAGAAGACGGCGGACGGTTCGCTCGCGAAGATGCCGGCGGCGGCGGGATGGGGGATGTTCTACGACCTGACGATGCGCGACGGGGCGGACGACCCCGCGCTGCGCTGGGCGTCGGCGCTGGGGCAGAAGCGGTGGGGCTGGGACGCGCAGGCGCTCGAACAGCTCGCGGCGCTGGAGGAGCGCGTGGCGGGGCCCGACGCGACGCCGTTCCAGCGGATGCTCGCGGCGCAGGCGCGGGCGGCGCTGGATCCGGCGGACGGGCGCGCGGCGGCGTTCCGCGCCGCGGCGGACGCGTGGCGCGCGACGCTCGACCCCGCGGTGCCGGCGGCGGCGGTGGACGGCTTCCTCGCCTCGCTCGGGCTCCGGGAGGGCGGCGCGGCGGACGCGCGGGAGCTCTTCGCGCCGCCGCCCGGGACGCAGGTCGAGGCGGAGATGAACTACTACGGCGTCCCGCGGGACTGGCGCGAGAGCGAATGGGGGCGGAGGCGGTTCGCGGATTTCGTCGAGCGGGCGGACGCGGGCGACGCCTACGCGCAGGGGTGGCTCGCGCGGCTGTACTGGGACGGCGACTACGGCGTGGAGCGGGACCTCGGGGAGGCGGCGCGCCGGCTCCGGCTCGCGGCGGAGGCGGGCGACGACTGGGCGCGGATCTCGCTCGCCTACGCGCTGCGCGACGGAACCTTCGGCGAGCGCGACGCGGAGCAGGCGCGCGCGTGGCTCCGCCGGTCCGCCGAGCAGGGCTGGATCCACGCGCAGTACAAGCTGGGCGCGTCGCTTTGGAACGGCGCGTTCGGGGAGACGAACCTCGTCGAGGCGGCCGAATGGCTGCGCCGCGCGGCGGGCGCGGAGAAGGTCGAGGACCAGTTCGAGGAGGAGCGGACCCTCGCGCGGTACTGGCTCGGCGAGCTGCTCTCGCGCCCTTCCTTCCCGGGCCACGACCCGGCCGAGGCCGCGCGCTGGCTCCGCCTGGCCGCCGCCGCGGGACACGCGGAGGCCGCGAAGGCGCTGGAGGCGCTCGAGAAGGCGCACGCGGAGGAAGAATCTCACGCAGAGAGCGCAGAGAACGAAGAGCCAAAAACTCACGCGGAGTCCGCGGAGGGCGCGGAGTCCGGCGGCACGGCGCCGCACGGAGCACTCCCCCCGGCGGCTGCCGCCGCCACCCCCCTCTCGGAGGGGGGCGAGCCGAACGGCGCGGAGGGCTCAAATTCGCGCGAAGCGCGCACTTCATTTGCGGCGGAGCCGCACCCGTCATTTCCGCCGGAGGCGGACCCGTCATTTGCGGCGAAGCCGCACCCGTCATTCGGCGGCGCCGCCGCCGCGCCGCCGCCGCTCCACGCCGCCTTCGTCTCCGCCGTGTATCTTCCGCTGCTCGAGCGAGAAGTCCTCGCGCCGCTCGAGGGGCGCGACGCGGAGGCGCCGTGGCGGCGCGACGCGCTCGCGGCGGTGCGCGACTGGCTCGCGCGCGTGGCGCGGTGCGAGCCGCGGTGCGACCCGGCTTTTCTCGCGCGGGCGCGGAGCGCGGCGGGGCGCGGCTGCCGGTGGCCGGCGGTACGGTATCTCGCGGCGGTGGCGGCGTGGGAGTCCGGAAGGGGCGGCGAGGAGCACCGCGACGCCGCGCGCCGGGCGATGGAGGAGGCGGTGCGCGCCGCGGCGCGCGATCCGTCCGCGACGGAGCTCTCCGCGTTCCTGGTCCTGCGCGACTTCTGCTCGCGCGCCGCGACGGGGGAGCGCGCCTGGACGCAGGCGCTCGCGGCGCGCTACGCGGCGCTCGCGGCGGCGCGGCCGTGGACCGGCGAGGAGGCGCGCGCGCTGTGGTGGCTGGGGCGCGGGGCGTTCGCGGAGGGGGCGGCGGCGGACGCTGTCGCGGCCCTCGTCTGGGGCGCCGGGGGCGACGGGCGCGGTGGCGCCTCGACCAATGCGTGGCTGCGGGAGATGTCCGCCGGCGCCGCCGAGCTGCGGCGCGCCTGGGCGGCGCGCGGCGAGGGCGCGGAGGCGGCGCTCGCGGACGACGCGCGCGCCGGCTGGGAGCGGCACCGCGCGCGGGCCTCGGAGCGCTTCGCGGCCGCGGCGGCGCTGGAGCCGGCCTTCCCCGAGGCGCCGCTCTGCCTCGTCGCGTGCTGGCTCGGGCGGCCGGCGGAGGCGCGCCGCTGGCTCGACGAGGCGGTGCGCCGCGAGTTCGACTGCCCGGGCGCGCGCTCCGCGTACCTCTGGGGGCTGCGGCCGCGGTGGGGCGGCTCGACGGCGGCGATGATCGACTTCGGCGACGAATGCCTCGCGGCGCTCGACGGGCGCCCCGGCGCCGACCCGCGCGCGGCGCTCGCGTGGGCCGAGGCGCGGTTCGGCGCCGCGAGCGAGCTCGGGGACGGGTGGGAGGAGGCGTTCCGGGGCGCGGGGACGGTCGAGGCCGCCGACCGGCTCGGCGCGGCGCTCGCCGCCGCGCCCGGGGCGGGCGTCCCGGAGAGGCGCGACGCGCTGTGGCTCCCGGTCTGCCCGCTCTACGCCAACAACCGCATCGACCGCCTCGCGCGGGCGTGCGACGCCTTCGGCGCGGCGCTCGGCAACGCATGCCCGCTCGCCGTCGACTTCGACGAGTCGCATCCGATGCACCGCTACAAGTTCGGGCTCCTCTTCGGCCTTTCGGGCTACCACGGCGAGACGACCTCCGCGGCGCTGCTGCGCTGGCGCGAGGCGGGCGACCCCGCCGGCGCGGCGGCGCTGCTCGAGCCCCTCGTCGGCAAGACCCGGTACGGCTCGGGACTCGACGACTGGGAGCAGAGCTGGATCTGCGGCGCGCTGGCCGAGCTGGGCGCCGAGCTCGCCCCCGCGGGCGGCGGCCCGTACACGCTGCTGCCGCGGTCCGGGAGGAGCGGGCGGAGCAAGTTCTGGGAAAGCTGGAACGAGAGCGTCCGCGCCGCGGACGGCGCGTGGACGGCGCCCGGGCCGGGCGCCGGCGAGATGCGGTCCGTCGCGCCCGTTCTGCCGGCCGACTTCGCGCTCGCGCTCGCCGTGCGCCCGCTCGACGACGGCGCCGCGTGCCGCCTCTACGCGCTGCCGGACGTCGGCGAATGGGACACCGCCGCGCGCCCGGCGCTGCTGCTCGAGCGCGACGAGACCGGCTGGATCCTCGGGTGGGCGACCCTGCGGCACGTGGACGACGCCGAGACCTTCGGCGGGGACGAGCTCGCCGACCGCTTCGGCCCGCGCACGGCGCTCGTCGAGGACGCCGACGGGCTCGTCCGCTTCGAGCTCCTCGTTCGCGGCGGCGACGCGACCGTCCGCACCCCCTCCGGCGAACTCCCGGCCCTCGCCCTCCCCGGCCGATTCCTCCGCGTCCCCCACCGCCTGGGCTTCGCCGGCCTCGGCTTCCGTCTCGTCGAAGCCACCGCCCGCGCCCCCTGACCTGGCGCCTGGCACTGTTCTCCCGTGGCGGGGTGTCGCACCCCGCCACGGCGACGAAGGAAAAGGCCGCGAAGGGCCGCGAGCGCCGCGCACTACGAGCGCGTGTAGTTCGGCGCCTCGCGCGTGATGCGGATGTCGTGCGGGTGGGCCTCCTTGACGCCCGCGACGGAGACGCGGACGAACCGGCCCGTGTCGTGCAGCTCCTCGATCGAGCGCGCGCCGTTGTAGCCCAGCGACGAGCGCAGGCCGCCGCAGAACTGCGTCATCACCTTCTGCACGGTGCCCGCGTAGGGGATGATGCCCTCGATGCCCTCGGGGACGAGGTCCTTCATCTTGCGGTGGCTCTGGCCGTAGCGCTTGCGCGAGCCCTCGAAGGCCTGCATCGCGGCCATGGAGCCCATGCCGCGGTAGACGACGTACTGGCGCCCGTCCTGGATGATCTTCTCGCCCGGGCTCTCCTCCGTGCCCGCGAGGATCGAGCCGAGCATCACGGTCTCGGCGCCGGCGACGATCGCCTTCGGGACGTCGCCCGAGTAGCGGATGCCGCCGTCGGCGATGCACGGGATCGTGCCCTGCAGCGCCTTCGCGACCTCGTAGACCGCGGTGATCTGCGGGACGCCGACGCCGCAGACGACGCGCGTCGTGCAGATCGAACCGGGGCCGATGCCGACCTTGACGGCGTGCGCGCCGGCGTCGCGCAGCGCGACGGCGGCCTCGCCCGTGACGATGTTGCCGGCGATGATGTCGACGTCCGGGAGGTTCTTCGCGAGCCACGACACCATGTCGAGGATGCCCTTGGTGTGGCCGTGCGCGGAGTCGACGACGAGGACGTCCGCCCCCGCCTCGGCGAGGGCCTGCGCGCGCTCGAAGTCCTTGCCGCCGGAGATGGCGGCGGCGACGCGGAGGCGGTACTGCGCGTCGCGGTTGACCATCGGGAGGTTCTGCTCCACCAGGTCGCGCACGTCGGTGAAGGAGTAGAGCCCGACGAGCTTCCCGTCCCTGTCGACGAGCGGGAGCTTGCCCTTCTTGGCGCCGCGCATGATCTTGTAGGCCTCCTGGAGCGACGTGCCCTTCGGCGCGGTGATCGGGTCCTTCGTCATCACCTCCTCGACCTTCACGGAGGTGTCCTCGGCGTAGTCGATGTCCTTGGAGGTGAGGACGCCGACGACGCGGCCGGCGTCGTCGAGGATCGGGAAGCCGGAGAACTTGTAGCGCTTCTGCTCGCGCGCGGCGAGGATCTCGTCGAGCGTCTGGCCGGCGTGGAACGCGACCGGCGAGTGGATGAGGCCGTTGAGGTGGTGCTTCACCTGCGAGACCTGGTCGGCCTGCTGCTCGACGGTGAGGTTCTTGTGGATGACGCCGATGCCGCCCTGCATCGCCATCGCGACCGCCATCGGGGCCTCCGTGACGGTGTCCATCGCGGCGGAGAGGAACGGGATGTTGATGCGGATGCGCGAGGTGAGGCGCGTGGAGAGGTCGGTCGAGTCGGGGAGGAAGTCGGCGTACTGCAGGACGAGGGACACGTCGTCGTAGGTCAGGCCCTCGAAGGGGAACCGGGCCATGAACTTGTCGAGGTATTCGTTTTTCTTCATTACGGGATGCTCCTGCGCCCCTTCCGGGGCGGGGTGATGGTGTTGCCCGGCAATCCTACCACACCCCCCGCGCGCGAGGCAAGCGCGATTTCGCCACGGGCTCGACCGGGGGCGGCGTTCGCTCCGTTACCCTCTGGAGGACGGGCGGCGAAGGAACGGGAGCAGGACGAGCGCCAGGACCCCGCACAGCGTAAGGAGCCGGCCGGCGATCTCCGAGGGAAGCGCCGCGTGGCGGAGCCTGACGGTGCGGGCGGCCGGGTAGACGACCATCTGGCCGGAGGAGAGCGGGTAGGGCCCATCTGCTCCCTCCGCGCGCCAGTCGGGATACCAGGTCGCGGCGACGACGTGCGGGCGGCCGGGGAAGTCGGTCTCGAAGGCGAGGGAGCCGTCGGCGCCGCGCGAGACGGACCGCACCGGGTCGGACACGCGGTCGAGCCAGCCGGGCTCGGGCGGCGGGTCGTCCCGCCAGGCGCCGAGGTCCGCCTCGGACGAGGTCGGCCGCGGGAGGAACGCGACGGGATGCTCCGTCGCCCCGCGGCACGCCCACCAGTCCGCGATCTGCCGCTGCGAGGGCGTGCCGGAACGGACTTCGAGCGGCGTCTTCCATGCGCGCACGTCGGGCTCGCCGGCGATCGTGCAGCCGTAGACCTTCCAGCGGTCTCCGGGCCCCTCGGCGCCGAGGAGCGTCCAGGCGGGGTCGCCCTCGATCGCCTCCTGCACGGCGCGCGAGCGGGCGATGAACGTGCGGACGCCGAGAAGCTCGAGGTGCCGCAGGCCGGAGTAGGGGTCGAACTCGCGCGGCGAGACGAGGAGCGGCCAGCCGGCGGGGGCGTCGGAGACCTCGCCCTGCACGGTGTAGGCGGCGAGCGAGCCGAGCGCGCTGTTCACGATGCCGCCCTCGAGCGTCCGCGCGCCGGGCGCGACGTAGGGCAGCGCCTCGAAGCAGCGCGAGGAGCCGAGCGCCTCGTTGAGGTCGGTCATGTCGTAGGCGACCAGCCCCGGCCGTCCGCGCACGCGCTCCGCGAGGCGGAAGAACGCGTCGCCGCACGGCTGCGCCTCGACGCCGCGCAGGTTGAACTCGGCCCAGTAGCGGGCGTGCTGGGCGCGCGACCAGTCCGGGTTCTCCTCGCTTCCGCCCGTCTTCCACGCGAGCGCCGCGCACAGCGCGAGGAAGGCGAGCGCGCCGGCGCGGGGCGCGCGCCAGGCCCGGGCGAGGGCCGCCCACGCGAGCGCGACGAGGGCGAGCATCGCGTAGACGAGGAACGGCCACAGCCGGCAGTTCACGAAGACCTCTGTGAGGGAGCGGCCGAAGTAGAAAAGGACGAGAGAGAAGAGGAAGAGAAGCGAATGCTGAATGCTGAATGCTGAATGCTGAATGAATGAAGAGCCGATGCGTTTGCGTGTCGTCGTTCCGGCCGCATCCTGTGCCCGGGAACCGGCATTCAGCATTCTGCATTCAGCATTGTGCATTGCAGCGGCGGCCGCCGCCGCCACCGCCGCGGCGGCGAGCCAGGCGGGTGCGAGCATCGGCGGGAGCTGGCGCCAGAAATGGATCTCCCACTGCTCGCCGAAGGCGACGCTCCAGGCGCCGGTCGCGAGGAGCGGCAGCAGCCACCAGGCGGCGAGCGCGGCGGCGAGCGCGCCCTCGATCGCGAGCGCGCGGAAGGCGCGGGGGCGGCGCGAGGCGAGGAGCGCGAGCGCGAAGGCGCCGAGCGTCAGCGCGGCGAGGATCGACGTGAAGAAGTGCGAGAGGGCGAGCGCGGCGAACGCGAGCGCCGAGATGGCGGAGGCGCGTTCGCGGCGGGCGTCGCGCGCGCCGAGCGCGAGCGCGACGGGGAAGAGCGCGAAGCTCCACGAGTTCGCGACCATGCCCGCGATGGTGCTGTAGGCGTTGGCGCCCCACATGTTGTGCGTGTTGTCGAGCGCGATCGGCAGCGCGAGCGCGGCGAGGAACGCCGGCGCGGGACGCGGCAGGCGCGCGATGCGTGCGGCGCCCCAGAGGGCGAGGGGGAGCGCGAGCAGGCCGGCGATCGAGCCGAGCTTGAACGCGAGATCGTGCCCGGCGAGGCGTCCGAGCGCCGCCATGGCCGCGTAGGGCAGCGGGAAGTAGTAGCGGAACATCGGGAAGCCGCCCCACCAGCCGTCGGCCCACGAGACGAGGCGCCCGGTGCGCGCGATGTGGTCCATCAGGTAGTGGTGCGCGGGGAGGTCGCCGCCGAGCACGAGCCCCGGCGCGAAGACGAGCCATGCGCGGAGGAACCATCCCAGATACGCGGTCGCCGCGACGACGACCGCGAGCTCCTCCCAGCGCCGTCCGGGCGCGGCGCCGGCGCCGAAGCCGCGCCGGCGGCGCCGCCACGCGCCGAAGGCCGCGCACGCGGCGAACCACGCGGCGAGCGCGGCCGCGACGCCCCATGGGAGGCGGCGCGGGGGCGGCTCGAGGACGCCGGGCTCCGCGGCGACGTCGAAGCGGACGAAGCGCGTCTCGCCCCACGCCGGCGCGTTCGTGGCGGGGTCCGCCCACGCGACGGCGCGGACGGTCGACTCGTGCGCGAAGGGCGTGACGACGCGCAGCGCGACGTTCGTGGCGAACGCTTCGCCCGGCGCGAGCGAAGCGCGGAGGATCGGCGGATCCGCGGGCGCGAGTCCCGACGGAACGAGCAGCCGGACGCGCGCCTCGACGGGCTCCCTCGCGAGCGAGCGCAGCTCGATGCGGGCCTCGAACGGCCCGCGCGAGGCGGCGCCGGCGTCGGAGGCGGAGGCGAAGGAGAAGGCGAGGGGAGGGGAGGACTTCGGAGCGGGGCCGGAGAGGCGAGCGCATCGCCAGGAGCGAGTCGGCCGCCCTGCCGAGTCCCACCCCGCCACGCGGAGCGGGACGAACCAGACGCCCGGGCCGGGGAGCGGTCCGAGCTCGAAGTCCGCCCCCACCGCTTCGCCGGAATCGAGCGAGACGGGGGCTGAGCAGGCCGCGATGCCTTCGCGCCAGGTCGGCTCGGCGAAGACGGAGACATCCTCCGCGCGCTCGCCGCCGCGGTTCTCGAGACGCCAGTGCAGGGACGTTGCGCCGGCCGCGGGGCTGTCGTAGAGGAGGGCGACGGACGATGGCGCCTCCGCGTCCGGCGCGGGCAGTCCGGCGCGCGCCGCGCCCGCCGCGGCGAGCGCGGCGGCGAGCGCGAGGAGACGACCGTGGAGTCGATGGGCCATGCGAATCGACGGAAGGGAATGGTGGGCGGGGCGGGACTCGGACCCGCGACCACTCGGGTGTAAGCCGAGGGCTCTAACCACTGAGCTACCCGCCCGGCTGGACGACCGGGATCCTACGCGATCACGGTCGCGTGGGCGAGGCGCGCCCAGGAGCGCGGGCCGGCCAGCTCGGGCTTGAAGCCGATCTTCGAGAGGTCGTCCAGCTCCGGGATCGTGTCGACCTCGCCGACGGCGTACTCCTCGAAGCGCAGGACCGCCTCGTGCGCGCGCTCGAGCGCGCCGGCGAGGCGGATCTGCGTCGTCTCCATGCCCTGCGGGCGGTTGTGCATGCGCCACATCGTGCGGAACGCGGCGGCGAAGGCCTCGATCGCGCGGGCGTTGCGGCCGGCGGCCGGCAGGACGCGGTCGCGCACGGCGGCGCGGCGGCGGCCCTTCGGGCCCGACCAGGCGGCGAAGATCGCGTTCGCCAGATCGATGCGCGCGAGCAGCGCGGCGCAGAGGGCGCGCGCGTAGGGCATCGAGCCGCCGGTGCCGGCGTCGTCGGAGTGCGCCTTGGCGAGGACGCGCTGCGCCCGGCGCAGGCCGGCCTCGAGGTCGCCGTGCTTGGCGTGCGTGTCGGAGATCGCGACCTCCCAGTCGGCCTCGATGCGGCGGACGCCGGCGCGGAGGTTCATGATCGGGTCGTCCCAGAGGATCTCGGACGCCTCGCCGTCGGTCCACTCGCCGAGGGCCGCCACGGCCTTCCACGAGGCGCCGGCGAAGAGCGCGGCGTAGCGGTTCTCGAGGACCTTCTCGTCGGGCTTCTTCCCGGTGCAGGCGCGCTCGGCGGCCCAGGCGAGGCCGGCGAAGGCGCTTTCGAAGTCGCAGAACCCGCCGTCGTCGCCCCACATCGTGAAGAGCAGGTCCTTGAGGCCCGCCTTGCGGCAGGCGTCGACGCACGCGCCGGCGGCGGCGCGCGTGTAGCGGTGGTTGTACCAGAAGGTGCCCCACGTCCAGACGCCGGACGCCATGATCGGCTCGCCGTGCATCGAGCGGTGCGTGGCGATCATCTTCTCGTAGAACGCGGGGTCCTTGTGGTAGTAGTCCCAGTAGCAGAGGCGGATGTTGTCGGGGATCTGCGCGGCGAGCTTGGGCGGGCACTTGGCCCCCAGGTCGTAGTAGTCGCCGGTCTTCGAGGCGGCGCGGAACCACATGTCGCTCCACATCTCGGCGTCGACGCCGATCTTGCGGCACATGTCGGAGAGGCGCTCGACGTGCCTCAGCATGATGTCGAAGACCTTCTTCTCGCCGAAGCGCTTCCGGAACTCGCCCTGGCCGAGGCGCCAGGCCTCGTCGAGCCCGAGGTGGATCGTCCTCGAGCGGACGTTCTCGTGCCAGAAGCGGAGCATCTTCTCGATGAGGACGTAGCTCTGCTCCTCCCACGCGAGGAGGATGCCGTCGATGTCGCGCAGGGGCTCGTAGGCCTTCCAGCGGAAGATCTGGTCGAGGTGGCCGAGCGTCTCGAGGCAGGGCACGAGCTCGATGCCGAGCGCGGCGGCGTGGTCGTCGATCGCGCGGACGTCGGCCGCGGTGAGGCGGCCGCGCAGCATGCCGAAGTAGGGCTCGCCCGGCAGCTCGTAGACGTCCTCGGTGTAGAGCATCGCGTAGTTGTAGCCGAGGATGGCGAGGCGCTCGAGGTAGGCCTTGGCGTAGTCGACCGTCATCACGGCGTTGCGCGAGAGGTCGATCATCACGCCGAGCCGGTCGAACGGGCTGCGCTCCGGCGCGGCGGGGCGCTCGCCGGCGATCAGGCGGCCGAGGAGGCGGAGCGCGTCGCACGTGCGGGCGTAGCGGATGGTCAGGCCGCCGGCGGCCTCGGCGACCGACGCGGGCGCGGCGGGGTCGGCGAGCTTCGCGAACGCGAGCGGGATCGAGCCCGGGCCGCCGGCGAGGGCGGCGTAGCGCCTGGCGAGGATCTTGATCGCCGGCTTGAGCTCGGCGGGAACGGACTTGGGCTGGAAGTTCATGGCGTGGCTTTCGGGGTTGTTTGCCGTATTGTCCGCGCATTCTAACAGAATGCCCCCCGAAAAGCGAATGCGATTTTCCGCTGGCCCGGGTTTCCGCGTTTGACGCGCGTCCGGGGTTCTGCTATTCTGACCCTCGTCGAACCGCGCACGGGTCAGCATCCCTCCCGCGGTTTCCTCCGGAAGCCCGGACGCCATGGACATCGAAGCCGCAAAATCGGATATTCTCGCAACGGAGGACCTGCTCGAGCGCGCGCTCAAGCTTTCGGGGCTTGTCACGGCTTTGTTCGCCGAGCAGGGATACCGGCTTGTCGTCGTGGGCGGATCCGCCGTCGAGTTCTACACGGAAGGCGGTTACATGTCGGGCGACATCGATTTCTGCCGCTACCTTTCCCGTGCGATTCCCCTGCGGCTGGCGCAGGACGTCATGGCCCGGCTCGGCGCGAAAGGCGGGCCGCGCAGTTGGCGCGTTCTCGGTCTTTTCGTCGACCTGCTCGGCTATCTCGAAAACGAATCGACCAGTCCGAAGCGGAAACTGGAAACGCCCTACGGTCCCATCGAAATCATCCCACCGGAACTGGCCCTCGTGGAACGGGTCCTGGGCGCCTACTACCCGACGCCCTCGGAAGAGGCGGCGGTCGTCGCCAAGAAGATGATGGCGACGAGCCTCGCGGATCCGACGTTCGACTGGGCGGAGGCGGAACGGCTCGCCGATTTGCGCGACTTCAAGATCCTTCCGGAGTTCCGGGCGATGAAGAAGGAGGTCGAAGATGGAAACGCCTGACATCGTCATCACCTGGGAAGAGTGGAAGCGCGGCCGCGAGGCCAAGCGCTCCCTTCTCCGCCGGCTCGGATTGGACAAACCCTGCCGCCGCGCGGAGAGTTCCTCCGACAAACGCCTTCGTCCGGCATTCGGCGGCGAGCGAGGCCCTGCCTTCGCCGCCGAAGGTCCGGCGACCTATGACGGCAAGCCCGTTTAGGGAAACAGCCCCCGCGGATCACTCCAGGTTCTGGACCTGTTCGCGGAAGGTCTCGACGAGGGCCTTGAGGTCGATGACGGCGGAGGCGATCTGCGCGTCGTTCGCCTTGGAGCCGATGGTGTTCGCCTCGCGGTGCATCTCCTGCGCGAGGAAGTCGAGCTTGCGGCCGGCGGGCTCGGGCGCGGCGAAGAGCGCGGCGGCGTGGTCGAAGTGCGCGGCGAGGCGCGTGAGCTCCTCCGCCACGTCGCAGCGGTCGGCGAGGAGCGCGACCTCGCGGGCGAGCGCGGGGTCGTCCGGCGCGAGCGGCGCGCCGAGCTGCGCGACGCGGCGCGCGAGGGCGTCGCGGTATTCGGCCGGGACGAGCGGCGCGCGCGCCGCGACGGCCTCGCGCAGCTCGCGCATCCGCGCGAGGCGCGCCTCGAGGTCGGCGCGCAGCGCCCCGCCCTCGCGCCGGCGCATCGCGGCATGGGACTCGGCGGCGGCGCGGACGGCGGCCTCGACGGCGGGCCACGCGGCCTCGGGGTCGGGGAAGGGGGAGGCGGCGGCGAGGAGGTCCGGCATGCGCGCCAGGTCGCGCGCGGTGACGTCGTTCGGGAGCCCGGCCGCGCGCGCGATGGCGTCGATTTGCGCGAGGCGTGCGCGGACGAGCGACTCGTCCACCGCTGCCGCCGCGGCGGGGTCCTCCGCCGCGACGCGGACCGTGAGCTGGGCGTGCCCGCGCGTGAGCCCCGCCGCGACGATCCGGCGGCAGCGGTCCTCCAGCGCGCCGAGCCCGGCGGGCAGCGCGACGGCGCAGTCGAACTGCTTCCGGTTCACGGAAGAGAGCTCCGCCTCGGCGCGGAAGCCGCCCTCGGCGGCGGAACCCCGGCCGAAGCCGGTCATGGAAAGGGTGGACATCGGCGCGAATTGTAGCAGATGCCGCGCGGGGGCGCAACGGTTGCGGCGGACGGGCCGGCTGTGGTATCCTCTGGCCCGCAACCGCAACCGGAGCCCTCCGCCATGCCCGAAGAAGCCAAGAAGGAAAAGAAACCCTACATGCCGCCGCCCCCGCCCGAGGGGAAGGAGGTGCTCGTCTCCGTTCGCGGAGTCGACAAGATCTTCACGAAGGGCGGCGAGACGGTCTACGCGCTCAACGACATCAACCTCGACATCTACCGCGGCGAATACGTCTCGATCATGGGCCCCTCCGGCTCCGGCAAGTCGACGCTCTTCAACATGGTCGGCGCGCTCGACCGCCCGAGCAAGGGCGAGGTCTCGGTGGGCGGCGTCTCGCTCCCGTCGCTCGCCTCGAGCAACCTCTCCTACTTCCGCTGCAAGCACATCGGCTACGTCTTCCAGTCCTACAACCTCATCCCGTGGCTCACGGCGATGGGCAACGTGATGCTGCCGCTCACGTTCCTCGGCACGCCCGAGGAGGAGGCGAAGGCGCGCGCGAGGCACGTGCTCGAGCTCGTCGGCCTCGGCCACCGCCTCGACCACACGCCCGGCGAATGCTCCGGCGGCCAGCAGCAGCGCATCGCCGTCGCGCGCGCGCTCGCCAACGATCCCTCGATCATCCTCGCGGACGAGCCCACCGCCAACCTCGACCAGAAGACCGGCCAGGAGATCATCCAGCTCATGAAGGACCTCTGCGTCTCCGAGGGCGTCACCGTCATCACCGCGACGCACGACTTCAAGATGCTCAAGGCCTCCGACCGCATCGTGTGGATCAAGGGCGGCCGCGTCGACCGCGTCGAGGACGTCTCGAACCTCGACATCGTCGTCGGCGGCGTCGACGAGCGCTACGGCTAGCGGAGGGCGCGCTCCGTGTTCACCGGTCTCGTCCAGCAGGTCGGGCGCTGGCTCGGCGCCGAGCGCCGCGGCGGCGGAGCCGTCGCGCGCGTCGCCTGCGCGCCGTGGCCGGACGGCCCGCTCGCGCCTGGCGAGAGCGTCGCGGTGCAGGGCTGCTGCCTCACCGTCGTCGTCGCGACGGCGGAGGGCTTCGAGGCGGACCTCCTCGACGAGACGCTGCGCGTCACCGCGCTCGGCGCGCTGCGCCCCGGCGCGGCCGCGAACCTCGAGCGCGCGCTGCGCCCGTCGGACCGCCTCGGCGGGCACATCGTGCAGGGGCACGTCGACGCGACCGCGGAGGTCGTCTCCGTCGAGCCAGCCGGCCGCGACGTCCGGATGCGCCTCGCGTGCGCGGGCGCGGAGGCGCGCTACGTCGTCTACAAGGGCTCCGTCGCGCTCGACGGCGTGAGCCTCACCGTGAGCGCCGTCCCGGCGCCGGGCCTCTTCGAGGTGAACCTCATCCCGACGACCCTCGCCGCGACCTCGCTGCGCGAGCGCCGCCCCGGCGACCGCGTGAACCTCGAGACCGACGTCCTCGGCCGCTACGTCGACGCGCTCCTCGCCGCCCCCGCGGCGAAGCCCGTCACGATGGACCTCCTCCGCCGCGCCGGCTTCGCGGAGTGAGAGGCCGGGGCGCTACGGCGCGGGCTTGCGCACCGTGGCGACGACGAGGCCGCGGCGCGCGAGATGCTGCAGGAACTGGCCGAGGAGGGCGCGCGACTCGAAGAAGGTGAGCTTCTCCGCCTCGGCGAACTCGTCGACGAGCTCTCCGTAGGTCTTGCGCCCGTCGATCATCCCGTAGACGCGCGTGCCGAGGCGGTCGAGCTTGTAGCGCTTCGTCGGCGAGGCCCTGAGGAGACGCCGCAGGAAGCGCTGCACGGGCGTCCGGTAGAGAAGCTCCACCTCCACCTCGAGCCGCAGCGGATCCTCCGGAAGCGGCGTCGCCCTCACGTGCGCGTTCCGCACCGGCACCGCCTGCAGCGCCTGCCGGAACTGCTCGTCCTGCTGCTGGATCGACTTCGTCTTCATCGCTCGCCTTTCGCTCGTCGCTCGTCGCTCGTCACTCGTCACTCGTCAGTCCCTTGTGGCGGAGCAGCGCGGCGGGGTCGGGATCGCGGCCGCGGAAGTCGCGGAAGACGTCGGCCGGAGCGCGCGAGCCGCCGAGCGCGAGGACGGTGGCCGCGTAGCGGCGGCCGGTCGCGGCGCGCGCGGCGGGATCGTCGAGGCCCGCCTCCTCGAACGCGGCGAAGGCGTCGTGCGCGAGGATGTCGGCCCACATGTAGCTGTAGTAGCCCGCGGCGTAGCCGCCGGAGAAGATGTGCGTGAAGGTGTTGAGGAAGCGCTCCCCCGGGAGCGGTGGCAGCAGCGCGAAGCGCGCGGAGGCCGCGGCCCACGCGGCCTCGGCGTCGGGCATCTCCGCGCACGGGACGCGCTCGTGCAGGTCCATGTCCGCGAGCGCGAAGCGCAGCTGGCGCACGGTCGCGAGGCCCTGGTTGTAGGTCTTCGCGCCCTGGATCTTCGCGATCAGGTCCTCGGGGATCGGCTCGCCGGTCCCGACGTGCGCGGAGAGCGCGCGGAGCTGGGCGGGGAGGTCGTGCCAGTTCTCGAGGAACTGCGAGGCGAGCTCGACGGCGTCCCACTCGACGTTGGCGATTCCCGCGGCCTCGGGGATGCCGACGCGCGTGAGCATCCCCTGCAGCGCGTGGCCGAACTCGTGGAAGAGCGTGTCGACCTCGCCGAGCGTCATCAGCGAGGGCTTCCCGCCGGAGGGCGGCGCCTGGTTGCAGCAGAGCAGCGCGAGCGGGAGGCGCACGGAGCCGTCGGGGCGCTCGGCGCGGTTGCAGATCTCGTCCATCCACGCGCCGCCCTGCTTCTCGGCGGGGCGCGAATACGGGTCGAGGTAGAAGTGGGCCAGCTCCGCGCCGCTCTCCGCGTCGCGGACGCGGAAGAGGCGCACGTCGGGGTGCCAGACCGGCGCGAGGCCGTCGCACGGCTCGATCGCGACGCCGAAGAGCTCGCGCGCGAGGCCGAAGAGTCCGTCGAGCACGCGCGGGAACGGCAGGTAGGGGCGCAGCGTCTCGGACGAGTAGCCGTAGAGCGCCTCGAGGCGGCGGCGCAACCAGTAGGCCAGGTCCCAGTGCCGCAGCTCGCCCGGCGCGCCGTTCTCCGCGGCGAAGGCGCGCAGCGCGGCGAGCTCCTCGCGGGCGCGCGGGAGCGCCGCCGCGCCGATGCGGTCGATCATCGCGTAGACCGCCTCCGGCGTCTTCGCCATGCGCGAGTCAAGCGCGAGTCGAGCGTAGGTCGGGAAGCCGAGGAGGGACGCCTGCTCGCGGCGCAGCGCGAGGATCTCGGAGAGGATCGCGGTGTTGTCGGTCGGGCCGGAGGACGCCCGCGCGGCGCGGGCGCGGTAGAGCCTCTCGCGCAGGTCGGCGCGCTCGGCGTACTGCTGGAAGGGGCCGTAGATCGCGGTCTCGAGCGTCACGCGCCAGGGACCGGCCTCGGGCGTGGCGCAACGGGGGGGCTCCCCCGAATCCCCCGCGCCGGCCTCGCCGGCGTGGGCGTCGTTCCAGGCGGCGGCGCAGAGCGCGAGAACGGCGGGCGGGAGCCCGGCGATCTCGGCGGGGTCGTCCAGGTCGAGCGCGAAGGCCTTGGTGGCGTCGAGCGTGTTGTTGGAGAACTTCGTCGAGAGCTCGGAGAGGCGCGTCGCGATTTCGAGGAAGCGCTCGCGCGCAGGGCCGTCGAGCCCGACGCCGGCGTCGCGCGCGTCGCGGATCGCGGCCTCGACCACGCGGCGGCGGCCCTCGTCGAGCGACGACCACGCGGGGCCGCCCCGCAGGGCGAGCAGGGCTTCGTAGAGCGGGCGGCTCTGGGCGACGCGGAGCGAGAGGCGGACGACGTGCGGCTGCAGCTCGCCCTCGACGGCGCGCCAGTCGTCGGAGTTGCGGACGCCGAGCATGTGGCCGACGAGGTGCCATGCGCGGGAGAAGGGCTCGAGCGCCTCGGTGAGCGCGGCGACGCGGCCGTCCCAGGTCGGCTCGCATCTCGCCTCGAGCGCGGCGACCTTCGCCTCGGTCTCGGCGATGAGGACGGGCAGCGCCTCGCGCGCGGCGGCGGGCGTCAGCCGGTCGAAGCGCGGGAAGCGCTCCCGCGAAAGGAAGGGGTTCTCGGACATGGCGGGGATTCTAGGGGAACCGCGCCGCCTTTGCAACCGCGCGAGTCGCCCGCCGAATTCGGTTGGCAGCGCACCGCGATTCTGCTAGGATGGAGGCCGAAGGGAACGCACGACCATGAAACACCGCACCGCGACCGTCGCGCGCAAGACGCGCGAGACCCGGATCGAAATCAAGCTCGACCTCGACGGGACGGGCCAGGCCTCCGTCGCCACCGGCGTCGGCTTCCTCGACCACATGCTCGAGCTCTTCGCGAAGCACTCGCTCTGCGACCTTTCGGCGACGTGCGAGGGCGACGTGCGCGTGGACTACCACCACACGGTCGAGGACCTCGGGCTCGCGCTCGGGACGGCGCTCGACCAGGCCCTCGGCGACCGGCGCGGCATCCGCCGCTACGGCTTCTTCCTCCTGCCGATGGACGAGTCGCTCTGCCAGTGCGCGCTCGACTTCGGCGGGCGGCCGTTCCTCGTCTGGTCGACCGAGTGCACGGCGACGTTCGTGCGCGACTTCGACACGCGGCTCTTCGAGGAGTTCTTCCGCGCGCTCTCCGTGAACGCCCGCATGAACCTGCACCTGCGCCACACGGGCGGCAACGAGGCGCACCACGCCGCCGAGAGCGTCTTCAAGGCGTTCGCCCGCTCCGTGCGCGCCGCGGTCGAGCGCGACCCGCGCGAGTCCGGCGTTCCGAGCTCGAAGGGGACGATCTAGCACGCCATGAAACGCATCACGGACTACTCGTGGGAGGAATACGACGCGCTGCCCGTCGCGGACAAGGCCGAGTGCCTCGCCCGCCCGGACGGCATGCCCTTCCACACGATCTTCGCGCAGCAGTTCGACCGCGCCCGCCTCGACCGCCTCTGCGACGCCGCCACGAAGATCCGCTCGATCGCCAAGAGCCGCGCCGGGATGGAGTTCCTCCAGCGCCTGCTCTTCCACAAGCGCGCGATGATCTACTTCACGCAGCCCTCGAGCCGCACGTTCCTCTCGTTCCTCTCCGCCTGCCAGATCCTGGGGCTGAAGACCGGCGAGGTGCGCGACGCCTCGGTCTCCTCCGAGTTCAAGGGCGAGAGCCGCGAGGACTCGATCCGGACCTTCAGCTCCTACTTCGACCTCATCGTCATGCGCACGCAGGAGAAGGGCCTCGCCGAGCGCATGGCGTGGTCGCTCTCGCGCAGCAAGCGCCCCGTTCCGATCATCAACGCCGGCTCCGGCAAGGACCAGCATCCGACGCAGGCGCTGCTCGACATCTACACGCTCCAGCGCTCGTTCGAGCGCCGCGGCGGCCTGCGCGGGCGGACCGTCGTCTACGTCGGCGATCTCGCGCGCGGTCGCACCGTGCGCTCGCTCTCGAACCTGCTCACGAACTGGGAGGGCGTGCGGCACGTCTTCGTCGCGCCGCCCCAGCTGCGCATCGGCGACGACATCCTCGCCATGCTCCGCGACCGCGGGCAGGAGGCGATCGTCTCCGACGACATGGCCGCGTGGCTCCCCGAGGCGGACGCGGTCTACATGACGCGCATCCAGGACGAGTGGGACGAGAGCAAGGGCGAGAGCGCGCGCATCGACACGTCGCGCTTCAAGATCGGCCTGCGCGAGATGGCCCTGATGAAGCCCGGCGCGATCCTCATGCATCCGCTCCCGCGGCGCGACGAGATCGCGCCGGAGGTCGACGCCGACCCGCGCGCGATGTACTGGCGCCAGGTCCGCAACGGCATGTGGATCCGCACCGCCCTCATCGCCTCCACCTTCGACTGCCTCTCCCGGATCGACCACTACTTCCGCGACAATCTCTGAAATGAACACCATTCTCTCCGCGTTCCGCTACAGCGACCTGTTCGGCAAGGCGATCGTCGCGCTGCTCGTGGTCGCCTCCGTCTACGTCTGGGCGCTCATGATCTCCAAGCGCGGCCAGCTGGCGATCTCCGCGCGCCGCGACGCGTCGTTCCTCCGGCGCTACCGCCAGTCGCTCCATCCCGCCCAGCTCTTCGTGCAGGCCACCAACGGCTTCGTGAAGAACGTCCCCGTCGCGGAGATCTACTCGGCGACGATGAAGGAGCTGCTGAACTACCTGCACCGCAACGGCGTGACGGATCCGGCGATCCTCTCGTGGCAGGCGGGCGGGACGGGCCCCGCGCTTCCGGAGAGCGAGATGGCGTCGGTCCGCGCGGCGGCCGAGGGCGCCCTCTCGATCCAGATCGTCGGCCTCGAGTCGCGCATGACCCTGCTCGCGACGAGCACCAACGTCGCCCCGTCGCTCGGCCTGCTCGGCACGGTGTGGGGCATCATGCTCGCCTTCATGAAGATGGTCGGCGGGGGATCCGCGATCGTGATCACCCAGGTGGCGCCCGGCATCTCGAGCGCGCTGCTCACCACCGTCGCGGGGCTCGTCGTGTCGATCCCCTCCGCGATCGGCTACAACTTCCTCAGCGAGCGCGTGCACCGCCAGATGGTCGACCTGGAGAACTTCACCGACGAGCTCCTCGCGGACATCGTCCGCATCCACGGCGCGTCGAGCGGCCCCTCCGGGCATCCCGCCGCGCAGGTCGTGATCCAGTCGGCCCCGGCGCCGGTGGCCTACGCGCCCGCTCCCGCCCCGGCCTACGCGCCGGCCGCGGCCGCGCCCGCCCCGGCCTCCTTTGCGCCGCCGACGGCGCCCGCCGCGTCCGCGACCCAGCCCTACGTTCCGCCGGCCTACACGCCGCCCCCCTACGTTCCGCCGCCCGCCCCCGAAGCTCGCGGGTAGGGCCGGAGGCGTTCCGCCGGTCGCGGGGATCGCCTTTCGGGGGAAAGGTCCAGCGCGTCGCCCGCCTTCAGGCGGAGCGGGTGGGCGAAGACGAGCGCGCCGAGTCCGCAACGCTCGGAAACCGTCCGGCCGCCCGGGAGGTCGCGGACGAGAATGAAGCATTCCCGGGGCGCGGCGACGGCGCGGCCGTTGTGGCGGGGTCCGCACCCCGCCACGGCGAGGCGGCGGAGCGTCAGCGAGCCGAAGAGGACTTCGATGCGCTCGCGGCCGGAGGCGGTGCGCGAGTAGACGCCCCACGCGCGGCCGAGCGACCAGAAGCACGAGAACGCGCCGGGCAGGCGCGGCGCGAAGCCGATCTCGCCGCGGGTCATGTCGTAATGGAAGCCGGAGAACGCCTGCAGCATCCCGTAGGCCGCCATCGCTCGGGCGTAGTTCGAGCCGCACTCGATCTCGTTCCACGGGTTGCGCTTGGCGCCGTCGTAGCGCGCGCGGATCGCAGCGGCGACGGTTTCCGCCTCGCGCACGAGACCCCTCCACGCGAGATGCGTCGCGAACGCCCACTCGAAGCCGGTCATGCACTCGCTGTGGTAGGGGATCGGAATGACGGGCTTGCGCCGTCCCTTCGGCCACGAGACCATCGCGGTGCCGGCCTCGTCGTCCGCCGCGAAGACGCGCCAGACGTTCGCCGCCTCGCGCATCGAGGACTTGAAGTTGTGGCGGAAGATCGCGCGGAGCGTGGCGTCGACGCGACGGGTGGAGAGCCAGTCGTAGACGTCGAGTCCGTAGAGCTTGTCCCAGAGAAGCCCGAGAAGCGCGTCGATGGAGAGCCCGCCGCCGATCTGGTATTTGACTTCGCGGTGTTCGGCGTCCCAGTAGCGCTCGACCGCTTCGTCCCCGAAGCGGCGCAGTCCGGCGAGGCCGGAGGGTGGACCATCGACGGGTTCGCCGGCGTAGTATCGACCGTTGAAGAGGTGCTTTTCCGTCCATTTCCGGCCGCGGAAGAACATCAGCGCGCATTCGTTTCCGAAGGCGCGCTCGCCGACGGCATGCGCCATCAGGGCGGCGGCGCGGAGCGCATAGAGGTAGAGGACTTCGAGCCAGGCGGTCGGACCGAAGATCTCCATGTCGAGCGTGTGGTGCTGGCGGCCCGTGAGGACGCCGGACCGGTCGGGATCCCAGCGGTCGGGGTTCCTCGGCGACCAGGCGTAGGAGATCGCCTTTTTCGCGGCGGGCCAGACGGAGCGCAGCCACGCCGTGTCGCCCGAGACGCGCCACTCGCGGAAGGTCTTGAGGACCTCGCCCATCGTGCCGTCGACGCACGGGCGGAACCACGGCGAGCGGCGCGCGCGGACGCCCTGGGGGAGCGCCTGGCGGAAGAGAAGTCCGCCGTCGGGGGCGAAGTTGTACTTGAACTGCTGTTCGCGCATCGAGCGCGCGAGGTCGGGGAACAGCAGCGCCGTCGCCTGCTCGTAGTTCCAGACGTGCTGGCAGGAGCCCTCGCAGGAGCCGACCTTCGCGGCAACGCCCTCCCAGCCCCAGAGCGCGCCGTCGGGGAGGCGGAGGACCGTCGGCGACACGAGGACGGAGAGCGTCTCGGCCGCGCCCTCGCGCGAGGCGGGCGGGATCGTCGTGCGGCGGTGGATCGCGTCGCGGAACGCGAAGACCTGCGCGCGCGTCTCGGCGAGGCCGCGCAGGAGACGCGCGGCGGCGTCCGCCGCGCCGGCGCAGAGCGCCTCCGCGTAGTAGTTGCGCCAGAGGTTGCGCGCGACGCCGTCGCGCCTCATCGCCTTCGCGAGCGCGGCGGGGTCGGTCCAGTCGTTCGTGCGGTTCGGGACGAACCACGAGACGACGAAGCGGACGGTGCGCGACTCGCCGGGCGCGAGGCGGAACCGCGCGGCGAGGAGGCCCGCGTCCCCCTTCGCGCCGGGGCCTGGGTAGCGTCGGTCGCGGAAGGGGCCGGGCGCGTTGAGGTCGTGCCAGTAGACCTCGCGCCGGTCGCACCACGCGCCGCGGAAGAGGGACGTTTGGCGGGAGACCTCGACGGGCGTGCCGCCCGTCGGGGCACCCGCCGGCGCGTCGAGCGTGAGGGCGATCTCGCCGTAGTCGGTGGAGTCCGCGGGCGCGGCGTTGCGGTGGAGGAGGATGGGGCGGCCGGCGCGGCGCAGGACGCGAGAGGAGGCGGCGGCGCCGGACCAGGGGGAGGCGAGGCAGCCGACGGCGGAGAAGACGAGCGGCTCGCGGGCGCGGTTGCGGAGCGTGATCTCGAAGACGGCGCAGGGGAGCGACGACACGTCCGAGCGGCCGGGGACGAACGGGCTCCAGGCGGTCAGGGTGGCGTCGCCGGGGAAGCGCGGGTCGCGGAAGGACCACTCGCCGACGGGGAACTCGCCGCGGAGCGAAACGGTGCGGAAGTGCGGCAGGCCGCAGAGCGAGTCGGCATCGGGACCGTAGCCGAAGCCGGCGAAGGGCGTGTCGCCCGCGCCGGAGAGCTCGCCCGCGAAGTTGCCGTGGAGGATGCGCGCGTCGACCACGCCGCCGCCCTCGCGCTCGGTGCGGACGGCGAAGTGCGAGAGGCCGTTGCGGACGCCCTTCGCGGGGCGGTTGAAGACCTCCCACTCGGCCAGGTCGCCGTTGCCGGCGAGGCCGATGCAGCCGGCTCCGATTCCGCCGACGGGGAACGACACGGCGCGCAGTTTGTCTCCGGAAAGCTCCATGGCCGCGATTCTACCACGGCGCGGGCCGCGGAACAAGGTTCGCGCGCCCGCCCGCGCGAGCCGAATTTTTCCGGCTTGTTTTCGCGGGCGGGAAGGCGTATAATCCCGCGCAACTTTTTCACCCCACCCGGAAACGGATCCTCCACCGCCATGGAACAGATTCTCAAAAGCCTCATCCTCATGGGCGTCGGCATGGGAACGGTCTTCGCGTTCCTCGTCCTCCTCGCCTTCGTTCTCGCGGGCTCCGCCCACGTCGTGCCGAAGCTCTCCTTCATGATGCCCGACCCGGAGCCCGCCAAGCCCAAGGCCCCCGCCCCGAAGTCCGACGACGGTGCTTCGATCGCGCTTGCGCTTGCGGCAGCGCTCCGCCGCCGCGGCTGAACCGCCACTTCCCGACGGCATGGTGTCCGAACTCCCCCAGACGCGAGACTCCGCTTCGCACCTGTCCTTCGCGGACCAGGTGAATCGGGGCGCGTTCTACACGCCGGACCGGTATGTCGCGCTTGTCGGGGAATGGCTCGTGAAACACGGTGTCGCGACGGACTGCACGATTCTCGAGCCGTCCTGCGGCTATGGTGCCTTCTTCGCTTTGAACCGTTGGATGCCGGATGCACGGTTCATCGGCAACGACATCGATCAGGGCGCGGTCGCCATCGCCAAGACGCGCTTCCCGTTCATCGAAATCCGCAACGTCAACGCACTCCTCGACGTGTCACGCGCACGATATGGTCTCCTTCCGGACGAACGACTGTGCATCGTGGGTAATCCGCCGTGGAACGACACTACGTCGCAGATCCGCCAGAGCATTAAGACCGCGCGTACGCCGATGGATCCGGACGTGGCATCCCGCGATCTCGGGCTGTCGTCGCTCCTCGCCTACGCGAAACTCCGGGCGGACTTTGTCGCCGTTCTGCATCCGCTTTCCTATCTCGTCAAGAAACCGAACTTCAACGCTGCTCGCGCTTTCTTCTGGAACTACGAATTGCTCGAATGTCTCGTGTTCAGCAGTCAGCGATTCTCGGACACATCCCGCTCCAGTGGTTTCCCGGTTGTCGTCGCGCTCTACCGTCGCGCGCCTCACATGGCGGGACTCCGCTACGAGGATGTGCTCGTGCGGACGTTCACGACCGAAGAAGGCGACACGTTCCGCTTATGCGACCGCGACTACATCGACTCGTTCGCGAACAAGTATCCAACGGCGGAGCGCTACTCTCCGGAAATCCTTTTCTACACGATGCGCGACGTGAACGCACTAGCCCGGAGTCGGACGTTCATCACCGAGCGTTGCGCCAACGCAGTGGACGTCGATCCTGCCAAACTCGACTGGTACTGCTACGTCGATGTGTTCAAGTCCATCGCCTCCCCACCGTATTGGATGGGCAATCTCAACGTTCCGCTCGTCGCTTCCGATTTTCCGGGCGTCGCTTCGTCGTTTCGCCGAATCTCACTCTACAACCACCCCGAGGTCTTCGGCCCACGTCCTGCGCCGTCCGAATCCGACTGGGCAGTTGCTCGCGCCTATATTCTCGACGCCATTTCATTTCGTCCCCACATAACAAGAGGAAACTCACATGCCTAGCACACCATTCAATACAGTTCGCGTTAATGATGCGGCCCAGCGCCTTTGGGCTGTCCTACCGTTAACTTCGCCGACCGGCAAGGTTCGCGTCAAGCGCCGTTCTCATTTCGACGAATACGGACAACCCGTCGCTGCGTGTGCGGAATCGCTTGTGCAGTCCAACTACATTGAGTGGCAGATTGGCTACGATCTTCTCGCTACTTCGGAGAATGCTGCGGCGACAACGCTTTCTGATCGGACGTTTGTGAATTCAAAGGAGCGACCGGAGACAAAGCATCCCTATGAACTCTCCGAACTGCTTTTCCATGCGCATCGGTTTGGTTGGGTCAACAATGATGCGCTTCGTGCGCTCGTCGCATCGGTCTCCGCGGTGTCGGATGGCGATCTTCTCGACGTTCGATCCGACATGGCCGTCCTCCGTTCTCATCCCGTCGAAACAGAGATCAACGGAGTCTCCTTCTGGAAAATGGAGGTGCGTTATCCGCTTCTTGTCCACCGTTTTGGCGACTACGAAATCTACGCGGAAGTGACGAATCGTGAAAAACAGCGAGGTGTCGGGCTCCAGCCGATGCTCTACGTTTGCATCCCTCTCTCGAATCTTGAGTTCGATGAATCGCCGTTTGGACGCACGGCCAAGCCAAAAGAGAAGTGTCGTTGGATTGTGGGCCCTGCAGAAGCGCCGCTACTCCTTGAGCTTTTCCGCATTTTCGGCATGCTTTCTGATCGGCATCGTCACGACACGCTTGCTATTCTTCGCACTCTTTTTCCCGACGTTCCTTGACGCCGCGGCCAACTCCCTTTCAAACCCAAACACCCACAAGCCATGGCCAAAAAGCAAATCAAAGTGATGTGCACCGCGTTCCGCGACGGATTCCAGTCCGTCATCGGCGCGCGCGTCTTCTCCAAGGACTTCATGCCCGCCGTCAAGGCGGCCTACGACGCCGGCATCCGCTGGTTCGAGGCGGGCGGCGGCGCCCGCTTCCAGGCGTGCTACTTCTACTGCCAGGAGGACGCCTACGACGTCATGGACGAGTTCCGCCGCACCTGCCCCGACGCGGACCTGCAGACGCTCTCCCGCGGCGTGAACGTCGTCGGCCTCGACTCGCAGCCCTCCGACATGATCAAGCTGCACGCCGAGACGTTCAAGAAGCACGGCATCTCCTCGATCCGCAACTTCGACGCGCTCAACGACGTGAACAACCTCAAGTGGTCCGGCCAGTGCATCCACGACGCCGGCCTCGCGCACGAGGTCGTCGTGACGATGATGGGACTGCCCCCCGGCGTCGACAACCAGGGCACCCACACGCCCGCGTTCTACGCCTCGCGCGTGCAGCAGATCATCGACGCGAAGATCCCCTTCGACCGCCTCTGCTTCAAGGACGCCTCCGGCACCTCCACCCCCACCACGGTCCGCGAGACGATGAAGGAGGCCCGCAAGGTCCTCGAGAAGGCCTTCCCCGGCAAGCACGTCCACATCCAGTTCCACTCCCACGAGACGGCCGGCAACGGCATCGCCTGCTACCTCGCGGCGCTCGAGGGCGGCGCGGACGGCCTCGACCTCTCGATGACGCCGATGTCCGGCGGCACCTGCCAGCCCGACATCATCACGATGTGGCACGCGCTCGACGGCGACGACCGCTTCGAGCTCGAGGGCATCGACATCGAGAAGGTCCGCAAGGCCGAGGCCGTCTTCAAGGAGCAGATGAAGGACTACTTCCTCCCGCCGGAGGCGATGTCCGTGAGCCCCGCGATCGTCTGGTCCCCGATGCCCGGCGGCGCCCTCACCGCCAACACGCAGATGCTGCGCGACTTCGGCATGATGGACAAGTACGACGCGATGATCGCCGAGATGTACGACTGCGTCCGCCTCGGCGGCTTCGGCACCTCCGTCACCCCGGTCTCGCAGTTCTACGGCCAGCAGGCGCTCAACAACGCCATGTTCGGCAAGTGGAAGAAGATCGCCCCCGGCTACGGCAAGATGGTCCTCGGCTACTTCGGCAAGACCCCCGTCGCGCCCGACCCGGAGATCGTCAAGATCGCCTCCGAGGCGCTGGGCCTGCAGCCCACCACCAAGACCGTCCTCGAGATCAACAACGCCGACCCGAAGAAGGGCCGCGCCGCCGCCGAGAAGATGCTCAAGAACGCCGGGCTCCCGGTCACGGACGAGAACGTCTTCATCGCCGCCTCCTGCCTCGAGAAGGGCATCGCCTTCCTCAAGGACCCCTCCAAGGCCCCCAATGGCGTCCGCAAGAACGCGGCCGAGGCGGCCCCCGCCGCCGGCGGCGCCGCGGGCGGCAAGGACTTCACCGTCACCGTGAACGGCAAGGCCTACGGCGTCTCCTTCGGCGCGGACGGCCAGGCCACGGTGAACGGCCAGGCCTGCACCTATTCGGTGAAGGACGGCCTCGCCGCCCCCGCCGCGGCCGCCCCCGCGGCCGGCGGCGCCGGCGAGCCCTTCAAGGCGCCGATGCCCGGCCTCGTGCTGCGCATCACCGCGCAGAGCGGCGCGCAGGTCGCCGAGGGCGACGAGGTGCTCGTCATGGAGTCCATGAAGATGGAGATGCCGATGAAGGCCACCAAGGCCGGCACGGTGACCCTCTCCGTGAACCAGGGCGACAAGATCAACGCGGGCGACACGCTCTTCACCGTCGCCTAACACGGAAGCCCCCCTTGCGGGGGCCGCGAGGCCGGCGAGGCCGGCCTCGCGACCCCGCGGGCGGACTTGAAAAGACAAGGATCGAACGAACATGAAGTACACCTCTCTTCTCGCGTGCTCCGCGCTGCTCGCGGCGGCGGCCCTGCCGTCCTTCGCGCAGGACGACGCCGGGCTCGCCGAGCCCGCGCCCGCCGTCGTGGCGGAGGCGCCCGCCGAGGCCGAGGACACGAACCCCGACACCATGTCCAAGGCGCAGCTCGCCGAGCGCGCCGCCGGCATGTGGCAGGATTCCGGCATCTACGGCTTCCTCACCGCCGAGCCCCGCGACTGGGCGGTCGACACCCGCGCCACCGGCGTCGGCGAGATCGACGCCGCCGGACCGAAGTACGACAAGGACGGCAACACCACCCCCGCCGCGCTCGTCGGCGAGGACGGCGCGCTGCACTACGGCGTCACGACCGGCTACTACGACGCGAACGGCAAGTTCATCAAGGGCCACCCCGTGCACATGCTCTTCGGCATGCCCTACGGCCTGGGCCAGTTCCTGATGATCTTCGTGTGCGTGTTCCTGATCTACCTGGCGTTCGTCAAGGGCTTCGAGCCCCTGCTGCTCTTCCCGATCGGCATGGGCGGCCTGCTCGCGAACATCCCGCTCGCGGGCGTCACCACGCCCACGATGATGACCGGCGGCCTGATCGTGAACGGCGGCCTGCAGATGGTCGGCGGCCAGGTCACGGCCGGCGGCTTCCTCTCCTGCATCTTCCAGGCGGGCATCGACACGGGCCTCTTCCCGATCCTCATCTTCTTCGGCGTCGGCGCCATGACGGACTTCGGCCCGCTCATCGCCAACCCGAAGATGCTGCTCCTCGGCGCGGCCGCGCAGCTGGGCATCTTCTCCGCGCTCATCGGCGCGGTGGTGCTCGACCAGTTCGTGCCCGGCATCCACTTCACGCTCGAGCAGGCGGCGTCGATCGGCATCATCGGCGGCGCGGACGGCCCGACCTCGATCTGGCTCACGACCAAGCTCGCGCCCGACCTCATCGGGCCGATCGCCGTGGCGGCCTACAGCTACATGGCGCTCGTGCCGGTCATCCAGCCGCCGCTCATGAAGCTCTGCACGACCGAGGCCGAGCGCAAGATCCACATGAAGCAGCTGCGGCCCGTGAAGAAGATCGAGAAGGTCGTCTTCCCGCTCACGGTCGTCATCCTCTGCGGCCTCCTGCTCCCGAGCGCCGTGCCGCTCATGGGCGCCCTGATGTTCGGCAACATCGCGCGCGAGAGCGGCGTCGTGGACCGCCTCAGCGACACGATGCAGAACGCGCTCATCAACATCGTGACGATCCTGCTCGGCATCTCCGTGGGCTCCAAGCTCGCGGCCGAGAAGTTCGTGACGGGCCAGACCGCGGGCATCATGATCCTGGGCGTCGTCGCGTTCGGCATCGGCACCGTGGGCGGCCTGTTCATGGCGCGCCTCATGAACCTCTTCGTGAAGGAGAAGGTCAACCCGCTCATCGGCTCGGCGGGCGTCTCGGCGGTGCCGATGGCGGCGCGCGTGTCGAACAAGGTCGGCCTCGAGGCGGACCCGACGAACTTCCTGCTGATGAACGCCATGGGCCCGAACGTGGCGGGCGTCATCGGCTCGGCCGTCGCGGCGGGCCTGCTCTTCCGCATGCTCGGCCAGGGCTAGCGCCCCGGGCGCTTTTCGCGAACGGGCGCGGGCGGCGATGCCGTCCGCGCCCGTTCCGTTGTCCGGAAGCGCGCCCTAGCCGCGGGAGCCGTAGTTGCGCTCGATCCAGCGGCGATAGTCGCCGGTGCGGACCGAGTCGACCCACCCGGGGTTCTCGAGATACCAGCGCACGGTCTGCTCGAAGCCGTTCTCGGCGGTATAGGCCTGCGTCCAGCCGAAGTCGCCCTCGAGCTTCGAGCAGTCGATCGCGTAGCGGCGGTCGTGGCCGAGGCGGTCGGCGACATGGGTGATCAGGCTCTCGCGCGGCGCGCCGGAGGGCAGGGGAGGGGCGAGGCGGTCGACGAGGGCGCAGATGCGCGTCACGACGTCGATGTTCGTGCGCTCGTTGCGGCCGCCGACGCAGTAGGTCGAGCCGGCCTCGGCGCGCGCCATCACGGTCCAGATGGCCGTGCAGTGGTCCTCGACGTGGAGCCAGTCGCGGACGTTGAGGCCCTCGCCGTAGACGGGGAGGGGCTTGCCCTCGAGCGCGTTGAGGACCATGAGCGGGATCAGCTTCTCCGGGAACTGGAACGGGCCGTAGTTGTTCGAGCAGTTCGTGATCGTGACCGGGAGGCCGTAGGTGTCGTGGAACGCGCGGACGAGGTGGTCGCTGCTCGCCTTCGACGCCGAATACGGGCTGTGCGGCGCGTAGGGCGTCGTCTCGGAGAAGAAGCCCGTCGGCCCGAGCGAGCCGAAGACCTCGTCCGTCGAGACGTGGTGGAAGAGCGAGAGCTTCGGCCCGCGCTCGCGCGCGGCCTGGAGGAGGTTGAACGTGCCGACGATGTTCGTCTGCACGAAGTCGTCGGGCGCGACGATCGAGCGGTCGACGTGGCTCTCGGCGGCGAAGTGCGCGACGGCGTCGATGTCGTATCTCTCCATCGCCTCGCGCACCGCGGCCGCGTCGCGGATGTCGGCGTGGAGGAAGACGTAGCGGTCGCCGAAGTCGGCGGCGACGTCGGCGAGGCTCTCCGGGTTGCCGGCGTAGGTGAGCGCGTCGAAGTTGACGATGCGTCCCTTGAAGTCCGTCTTCGAGAGGACGTGGCGGATGAAGTTCGAGCCGATGAAGCCGGCGCCGCCGGTGACGAGGAGGTTCTGGAACGTGCGCATGGGGGAAATGGTAGCAGAAGGGGTTCGTCGTTGCAACGCGCTTGCCGCGGGGCGGCGGGGCGTGGTAGTCTCGTCGCATGCGTCTTCGTCCTCCTTCCCGTCGGTCGATCCGCCGCACGCTGCTCACGGCGGCGCTCGCGCTCGCCGCGCTCGCCGCGGCTGTCGCGGTTGCGTTCGCGGTCTCGTGGGCGTGCATCGACGCGCCGCTCGCGGCGGCGGATCGCTATCCGGAGGGCGTCGTGCTGCGCGACCGCGAGGGGACGGAGCTGCGGGCCACGCTCGGCCCGGGCGACGTCGACTGCCGTCCGCTGCGCGCCGTTCCGCGCGACTGGTGGATCGCCAGGGCGATCGTCGCGAGCGAGGACAAGCGCTTCTACCGCCACGGCGGCGCGGATCTCCGCGCGCTCGCCCGCGCGCTCGCCCAGAACCTCTCGAGCGGCCGGCGCGTCTCGGGCGCGAGCACCCTCACCGAGCAGACCGTGCGCCTCGTCGAGCCGCACCCGCGCACGCTGCGCTGGAAGTGGGTCGAGCTCGTCCAGGCGCTCAAGACGGAGCGCGCCCGTTCGAAGGACTGGATCCTTGCGCAGTATCTCGACCGCGCGCCGTTCGGCGCGAACTACGTCGGCATCGCCGCCGCCGCGCGCGGATGGTTCGACAAGCCGCCGGACGACCTCTCGCTCGGCGAGGCGGCGCTGCTCGCCGGCATCGTCCAGGCGCCGACGCGCTTCCGCCCCGACCGCCACATGGACCGCGCGGTGAAGCGCCGCGACTACGTCCTCGACCGCATGGAGGCGCTCGGCCTCGCGACGCCGGAGCAGGTCCGCGCCGCGCGCGCCGCCGCGCCCGCGCTGCGCCGAGGTCGCCGCCCGTTCCGCGCGCCGCACTACTGCGACTGGGCGCTGCGCGCGCTCGTGCCGGAGGGCGCGCACGACGCGACCCTGCCGCTCGACCCGCGCGCGCAGACCATCGCCGAGCGCGCCGTCGCGCGCCGCGCCGCGTCGCTCGGGGCCGACTGCGCCGCGGTCGTCCTGGACCCCGCCACGGGCGACGTGCGCGCGATGGCGTGCTCGGGCGACTGGCTCCGCGACCCGGAGGGGCAGTTCAACACCGCGCTCGCGCCGCGCCCCGCCGGCTCGACGCTGAAGCCCTTCCTCCTCGCCCGCGCGCTCGAGCGCGGGCTCGTCGCGCCGACCGAGGCGCTGCCCGACGTCCCGCTCGCCTTCGGCACGTTCCTCCCCGCCAACTTCGGCGGCGGGCACCGGGGCGTCGTCCGGGCCGACGAGGCGCTCGTCCTCTCGCTCAACCTGCCGTTCTACGAGGTCGTGCGGCGGCTCGGCCCGGCCGACGCGATGGCGACGCTGCGCGGGCTCGGGCTCGCGGGCGTGGACGACGACCCCGCCGCGCACGGCCTCGGCCTCGCCGTCGGCAACCTCGACGTCTCGCTCCTCGCGCTCGCGCGAGCCTACGGGCGGCTCGCCGCCGCCGCGCCGACGAACCCCGCGTGCTGGCTCGTCTCCGACGTCCTCTCCGGCGAGGAGCGGTCGATGGCCGCGCTCGGGCACGTCGCGGACGCGGAGCTGCCGCGCGCGGCGTGGAAGACCGGGACGTCGGCCGCGTTCCGCGACGCGTGGACCGCGCTCTGGACGCCGGAGGAGGTCGTCGCCGTGCGCTGCGGGCACCGCGCGTGGCGGTTCGGCGACCGGAGGATCGTCGGCGCCGAGGCCGCGGCGCCGGTCGCGTGGGAGATCTTCCGAGCGCTGCATCCGGACGGCTCCGCGCCGTGGTTCGACGCGCCGCCGCCGGGGCTCGTCCGGCGCGAGGTCTGCGCGCTCACGGGCCTGCCGCCCTCGCCCGACTGCCCGGAGAGGCGCGAGGCGTGGGCCCTCGAGGGGCGCACCTCCGCGCGGCCGTGCGCGGTGCACGTGCGCGACGCCGACGGCGCCGTGCGCGCGCGCTGGCCGGCTGCGGTGCAGGCGTTCCTCGACCGCGACGCGCCGCCCGCTCTGCGCATCGCGCGTCCCTCCGACGGCACGACGCTGCGACTCCCGGGCGAGCCGCCGTGGCGCGTCTCGTGCGCCGTCTCCGGCGCGCCCGCCGGCGCGACGCTCTGGTGGACCGTGGACGGCGTCCCGGCCGGCTCCCAGCCCGCCTCCGAGCCCTTCGCCGCGGAAATCCGCGCGCCCGGCCCGCACCGCGTCGGCTGCTGCACCGCCGGCGGCGCCGAGGCGAACGTCTCGTTCGAGGTCGAGGCGGTCTCCGCTGCGCTCTAGCGCACGAGGGCGGCGAGGTCGGACCAGGAGCGGGCGCGGAGGACGGGCGCCGAGGCGCCCGGGGGCGGGGCCCAGGCGCGGTTCCACGGGCGCTCGAAGACGGCGTAGGGGCACAGGCGCGAGCGCGCGAGGACGTCGAGCGCCGCGGGGGCGTCCTCGACGGCGAGGCCGAAGCCCATCTCCGCGAGGGCGGGGAAGGGGACGACGCCCGGCGCGGCGGGGTCCGGGAAGCGCGCGTACTTGTCAACGTGCAGGACGGGCACGCCGGCGAGGCCGCGCTCGGCGAGCCAGCGCGCGGAGTCGGCGGCGGCGCTGACGGGGCGGCCGGTGACGACGACGGGCTCGTGCCCCGCGGCGATCCACGCGCGCAGCGCGGCGCAGGCGCCGGGGATCTCGGGGATGGAGAGGAGCTTCTCGGCGTGGAAGCGGTCCATGAAGAGGCGATACTCGGCGTCGGAGAGGCCGAGCGACTCGTGCAGGTCGAAGTGGACGGACCTCCCGGGCTCGGGGTCCTTGCCGAACTCGGCCCGCGCGAAGCGCTCGAGCTCGGCGAAGGTCTCGCAGAGCACGTCGTCGAAGTCGAGGTAGACCTTCATGCGGACTAGCCCCAGGTGGCGCGCTGGAAGTCGTCGATCTCCGCCTCGATGCCGGCGACGGTCTGGTGCGCGAGCAGCCGCGAGGCGTATTGGCGGCACTGCGGGACGGTGAGGCGCGCGACGAGCTCCTGGCACTTGGGGATCTGCGCCGGCTCGAGCGAGAAGGTGCGCACGCCGAGCCCGACGAAGAAGGGCAGGTAGCGCGGGTCGCGCCCCATCTCGCCGCACACGGCGCACGGGATGCCGTGGCGCGCGGCGGCCCCGGCGGCGATGCGGATCGCCCGGAGGACGGCGGGATGGTGCGGCACGTAGTTCGGCGCGACGGCGGCGTTGGTGCGGTCGACGGCGAGCGTGTACTGGATCAGGTCGTTCGTGCCGATCGAGAAGAAGTCGCACTCCTCGGCGAGGGCGTCGGCGATGCCGATCGCGGCGGGGACCTCGATCATCGCGCCGATCCACGGGTCGTGCATCGGGCGGTCCCCGAGCTCCGTGTGGAGCGCGGCGAGGCAGGTCTCGACGCGTTCGCGCGCGGCGCGGAACTCCTCCACCGACGAGATCATCGGGAACATGATCGAGACGTCGTCTCGCCCCGCCTCCTGCATCGCGCGCAGGATGGCGCGCAGCTGCTGGTCGAAGACGTCCGGGAACTTGAGCGAGAGGCGGATCGAGCGGAGGCCGAGCGCGGGGTTCTCCTCCTTCTCCTTGTAGAGGTAGGGCACGCCCTTGTCGCCGCCCGCGTCGAGCGTGCGGAACGTGACGGGCCGGCCGGGCATGCGCTCCAGGACGCGGCGGTAGATCGCGAGCTGGTCGTTCTCGGAGGGGAGCGACGGCCGCATCAGGTAGGGGAACTCGGTGCGGTAGAGGCCGACGCCGGCGGCGTGCGCGTCGACCGCGGCGTCGAGGTCCGCGAGGAGGTTGATGTTCGCCTCGAGGCGGATCGTCTCTCCGTCGCGCGTGGCGGTGTGGTCCGAGGCGGGGCGGGCGAGGCGGAAGTCGGCGGCCTCGTCGCGCGCGCGGTTGCGGAAGCGGCGTTCGAGCGCCTCGTCGGGGTGGACGTAGAGCGTCTCGTTGGCGCAGTCGAGGATCGCGCGCTCGCCGTCCGGGAGGCGAAGCGGGTCGCGCGTCTTGACGATGAGCGTGGGGATGCGCAGCGAGCGGACGAGCAGCGAGACGTGCGCGGTGGCGCCGCCGGCGCAGAGCACGATGCCCGCGGCGCGGTCGCGCGCGACGCGCAGGACGTCCGAGGGGAGCATCTTCTCCGCGACGACGATCGACGCGGCGCGCGTCTCGTCGGCCTTCCACGGGTCGGCGTCCGTCGCCGCCTCGAGGAGGCGCAGCGCGAGGTCCTCGACGTCGCGCGCCTTCTCGCGCAGATACTCGGTGTCGGACGCCTCGAAGAGCGCGATGAAGTCGGAGGCGACGCGCGCGATGGCGTCGGCGAGCGGAACGCCCTCGTCGGAGGCGAGCTTGGCGATGCGGCCGGCGAAGCTCTCGTCGTGCAGCATCATCACGTCCGCGTCGAGCAGCATCGACGCCGCCTCGGGGATGCGCTTGTCGAGGTCGGCGGCGAGGACGCGGAGGCGCTCCTCGACGATGCGGACCGCCTCGTCGAGCGAGCGGACGGCGGGCGGGCGCGGGGCGCCCTCGCCGCCGCCCGCCGGGGCGAGCGAGAGCTTCGCCTTCGCGACGCGGACCGGGCCCATCGCCCAGCCGTTGGAGACGGCGGAGCCGCGGAAGGCCATCTGCTCGGTCGGGACGAGGACGCCGGAGCGCGCGGCGATCGCGGCGGCGGCCGCGGCGCCGTGCTCGGCGAGGAGCAGCGCGCCGGCGCTCTGGATCGCGTCGGCCATCTCGGAGGCCTTGAGGCGGGCGGCGGAGATCTCCTCGGCGAGGAACGGGTGGCCGGTGCGGCGGTAGAGCGCGACGACGCCGATGCGCTCGCGGCCGCGCAGGAGCGGGATGCCGAGGAACGTCTGCGTGTCGCCGTCGGGGAAGTTGGGGTGCGAGACGTAGCCGCGCATCGACGAGGCCATCTCGGTGTAGATGGGTCGGCGCTCCGCGAGGGCGCGGCCGGCGAGGCCCTCGCCGAGCTTCACGACGATCGTCGCCTTGCCGAACATCGGGAAGCCGAGCGCGGCGCGCATCGAGAGCGAGTTCGCCTCCTCGTCGTAGAGGTAGAGCGCGGCGCGGTCGGCCTTGAAGGTCTTCGCGAACAGGGCCACCGTCGCGTCGAGGTAGGCGCGCGAACCGCCGCGGACCTCCGGGAGGGAGGCGTCGGAGGCGTCGCCGGCGGACGCCGGGGCGAGGGGTTCGGCGGGGGGTGGCATGTGCGTTTCGTCCGCCCGGTCGGCGGAGGGGGCGCGCATTCTAGCAGAAGGGCTCCCCGTTGTCATTCAAAAAGACGACGCCGCGAAGCGCTAGAGCGGATCCGACTATTCCTTGGCCGCCGGGACGGCGGCCGCACATTCTGTGAAACCGCGCTAGCGGATGGTCGCGTGGTATTCCTGCAGGGAGCGGACGGCGCCTTCGCCGTCGCGCGCGGTGCGGATGCCGCGGGCGGCCGCGAGGGCCGCGGCCGGGGTCGTGAGGTACGGGATGCGGCCCTTGATCGCGGCCTTGCGGATCGAGGCGTCGTCGGCGCGCGCGTCGCGGCGGCCGCTCGGCGTGTTGACGATCAGCTCCACCTCGCGGTTGGTGATGACATCGATCACGTTCGGGCGGCCTTCGCCGATCTTGGCGATGCGCTCGCAGGGCACGCCCTTGCCCTCGAGGAACTTCGCGGTGCCCTCGGTCGCGAGGATGGTGCAGCCCAGGTCCGCGAAGCGCAGCGCCGCCTCGGCGGCGTCCGGCGCCTTGTCGGAGAGCGAGAAGAGCACCTTGCCGATCTCGGTCGGGAGCGGCAGCCCCGCGGCCTCCTGGCTCTTGAAGTAGGCCAGGCCGAAGGTGTTGGCCATGCCGAGCACTTCGCCCGTGGAGCGCATCTCGGGCCCGAGGACGGGGTCGACCTCCGGGAACTTCTCGAACGGGAGGCACGCCTCCTTGACGCCGTAGTACGGGATGCGCTTCTCCTTGAGGCCGAGCGAGGCGATGGTCTCGCCGAGCATGAGGCGCGTCGCGAGGCGCGCCATCTGCGTGCCGCAGACCTTGGAGACGAGCGGGACGGTGCGCGAAGCGCGCGGGTTGGCCTCGATGACGTAGACCTTGCCGTCCTCGATCGCGAACTGCATGTTCATGAGGCCGACGACCTTGAGCTCCTGCGCGATGCGGCGCGTGTAGTCGAGGATCGTCGCGCGCTGCATCGGCGGGATGGAGACGGGCGGCAGGACGCACGCCGAGTCGCCGCTGTGCACGCCCGCGAGCTCGATGTGCTGCATCACGGCGGGGATGAAGACGTCCTTGCCGTCGCTGAGCGCGTCGGCCTCGCACTCGAGCGCGTGGTGCAGGAAGCGGTCGAGGTAGAGCGGGCGGTCGGGCGTGACCCCGACGGCCATCGCGACGTATTCGCGGAGCATCTGCTCGTCGTAGATGACCTCCATGCCGCGGCCGCCGAGGACGAAGCTCGGACGGATCATGAGCGGGTAGCCGATCTCGCCGGCGGCCTTGAGCGACTCCGCGAGGTCCGCCGCCATGCGCGACTCGGGCATCGGGATGCCGAGCTTGTCCATGATGGCGTGGAACTGGTCGCGGTCCTCGGCCGCCTCGATGGAGTCGACGGACGTGCCGAGCACGTTGCAGCCGGCGTCCTTGAGGCCGCGCGCGAGGTTGAGCGGGGTCTGGCCGCCGAACTGGACGATGACGCCCAGCGGCTTCTCGGCCTCGTAGATCTGCAGCACGTCCTCGAGTGTGACGGGCTCGAAGTAGAGCTTGTCCGAGGTGTCGTAGTCGGTCGAGACGGTCTCCGGGTTGCAGTTGACCATGATCGTCTCGTAGCCGGCCTCGCGCAGCGCCATCGCGGTGTGGACGCAGCAGTAGTCGAACTCGATGCCCTGGCCGATGCGGTTCGGTCCGCCGCCGAGGATCATCACGCGCCCCTTGGTCGCGCGATGATCGGTCTGACGGTCTGACGGTCTGACGGTCTGACGGTCCGACGAAGTCCCGTTGTAGGTCGAGTAGTAGTATTCCGCATTCTCGACGCCCGAGACGGGAACGGCGTCCCACGTCTCGACGCAGCCGAGTTCGGTGCGGCGCTTGCGGATCGCCTTCTCGTCCACGCCGAGCAGCTGCGCGAGATACTTGTCGGAGAAACCATCCTTCTTCGCCTTGATCAGGAGGTCGTCCTGCAGCATCGCCCCGCGATGCTGCAGGATGATCTCCTCTTCTTCCACCAGCTCGCGCATCTGCTGCACGAAATACGCCTTGACGCCCGTGAGCTCGAAGATCTGCTCGTCCGTGGCGCCCTTGCGCAGCGCCTCGTACATCTGGAAGTGGCGCTCGGAGGAGGGCGTCGCGAGCAGCTTCAGGAGCTCGTCGAGGGACTTCTCGTGGAAGTCCTTGGCGAAGCCGAGGCCCGCGCGGCCGCGCTCGAGCGCGCGGATGGCCTTCTGAAGAGTCTCCTTGTAGGTCTTGCCGATCGACATCACCTCGCCGACGGCCTTCATCTGCGTGCCGAGCTTGTCCTCGACGCCGCGGAACTTCTCGAACGCCCAGCGCGCGAACTTCAGGACGACGTAGTCGCCGGAGGGCGTGTACTTCTCGAGCGTGCCGTCGCGCCAGTAGGGGATCTCGTCCATCGTCATGCCGCTCGCGAGCTTCGCGGAGACGAGCGCGATCGGGAAGCCGGTCGCCTTCGACGCGAGCGCGGAGGAGCGCGACGTGCGGGGGTTGATCTCGATGATGACGACGCGGCCCGTCTTCGGGTCGTGCGCGAACTGGACGTTGGTGCCGCCGATGACGCCGATCTTCTCGACGATGCGGAAGGCGTCGCGGCGGAGGCGCTCCTCGAGCGCCTTGTCGATCGTGAGGAACGGCGCGGCGCAGTAGGAGTCGCCCGTGTGGACGCCCACGGCGTCGATGTTCTCGATGAAGCAGACCGCGATCATCTGGTTCTTCGCGTCGCGGACGACCTCGACCTCGAGCTCCTCCCAGTTGAGGATGCTTTCCTCGATGAGGCACTGGTGCGTGAGCGAGGCGTCGAGGCCGCGGGCGCAGATCGTGCGCAGCTCCTCGACGTTGTAGCAGAAGCCGCCGCCGGCGCCGCCCATCGTGTAGGCGGGGCGGACGACGACCGGGAATCCGATCTGCTCCTTCACGAGCTTCTCGGCGGCCTCGACCGAGTGGACGATGCCGCTCTTGGGCGTCTCGATGCCGAGCTCGGCCATCGTCGCCTTGAAGACCTCGCGGTCCTCGCCGCGCTCGATCGCGTCGAGGTTGACGCCGATCACCTTCACGCCGTACTTGTCGAGGACGCCCTTCTTCGCGAGCTCCATCGAGAGGTTGAGGCCCGTCTGGCCGCCGAGGTTCGGCAGGAGCGCGTCGGGGCGCTCCTTGGCGATGATCTGCTCGAGGCGGTGCTCGTTGAGCGGCTCGATGTAGGTGGCGTCGGCCATGACGGGGTCCGTCATGATCGTGGCGGGGTTCGAGTTCACCAGCACGATCTCGTAGCCGCAGGCGCGAAGCGCCTTGCAGGCCTGGGTGCCGGAGTAGTCGAACTCGCAGGCCTGGCCGATGACGATCGGACCGGAGCCGATGATGAGGACCTTGTGGATGTCTTTGCGGGTGGCCATGGCGGAGGGGAGTTGAACGTTGAAAGGGTACAGTTGAAAGTCGGATGCCGGTAAGGGCCTCGGAGGAACGGAGCGGCGTTTCGCGCGCGTTCGGGGCGGGGATTATCCCAAAAACGCCCCCGCGCGGCAAGAAGTTTCGCGCGTGCGTTTTGCCGGTTGCGCCCGGGGCGGTCCGGTGCTACAATCGCGGCGTTGCGAACAACCCTTCCGCACAACCCGAAAACCACAACGACCATGAAAGACGTCCGTCCCGATTTCGCCAAGCTCGCCTCCACCCCGCGCTCCTTCCAGGACGCCGACCAGCGCCTCGTCGGCTGCCCGCCCGCCATCGCCATCACCCCCGTCGCCGACGGCCGCCCGTCGGCCTACGACTCCAACGTCGAGAAGACCTGGCGCATGGCCGAGAAGACCTACGACCTCATCCGCGAGCACGTCCGCTACCCCGACGGCACGCCCGTCCGCGTCGTCGTCGCGCCCGAGATCGTCTACGGCCCGCGCTCCGGCGCCCGCGCCCAGGCCTACTACGCCACGCAGAACGTCTGCGCCAACATCTGGGTCGCCCGCTCGTGGTGCTACTCCGACGAGCTCATGAGCGCCTGCCAGGGCATCGGCTCCTCCGAATGGCAGCAGTGCGCCTACGGCCTCAACCAGACCGACCGCCCCGGCGCCGTCTGGCTCAAGGCGTTCACCGCCGCGATGGACGAGAAGGAGCGCCCGATCTTCTGCATCTACAACCCCGACCTCGAGGACGAGAACGGCCCGCTCTGCGACTATGTCGCGACGCGCCTGCTGCGCTTCGCGCGCTGCGCGGCCGCCGTCGGCTACCTCCGCGGCAAGAACTTCCTCGGCGTCGGCGGCGTCGCGATGGGCATCATCGGCTCGGACCTGCGCCGCAACGTGATGCTCCACACCTTCGGCATGGGCTCCTGCTCGTTCGACATGTCGGGCCTGCACACTCGCATCGACGAGAAGTTCTACGACAACGACGAGCTGAAGCGCGCCTGCGAGTGGTTCAAGAAGACGTTCAAGATCGTCTACGGGAACAAGAACAACGGCAAGCTCCCGCGTCCGCTCCCCGAGGACGAGCTCATCCGCCAGTGCCTGCGCGAGACGCTCCTCGTGCGCGACCTCATGGTCGGCAACGCCAAGCTCGCGCGCCGCACGCCGTCCTGGGTGCCCGGCTACAAGCACGTCGAGTGGGCGCAGGGCTACAACGCCGTCGCCGCCGGCACGCAGGGCCAGCGCCAGTGGACGGACGGCAACCCGAACTTCGACGTCTGCGAGTCGATCCTCAACTCGATGGTCGACTGGAACGGCTTCCGCGCGCCCTACGTCGTCGCCACCGAGAACGACGGCAAGAACGGCATCGGCATGGCGGTCGGGCACCTGCTCTCCGGCGGCATGAGCCAGATGTTCGCCGACATCCGCACCAACTGGACGCCCGCCTCGATCAAGAAGGCGACCGGCACCGACGTCTCGAAGATCTGCCCCCGCGGCATCATCGACAAGCGCAACTCCGGCGCCGCCGCGCTCGAGTACGCCGTCGACCTCTACAAGATCGTCGGCTGCCCGAAGACGACCCCGATCCAGGACGTCATGGTCAAGCTCCGCGCGAGCGAGAAGGCGCAGCAGAAGCTCGCCGCCGAGATCGGCAAGAGCGTGACCTACATGGGCGCGGACCTCACCTACTTCCCGGGCGACGGCCTCTCCAGCCACTTCCGCACGCCCGGCGGGCTCCCGATGACGAGCTACCGCTACAACTGCGTCGGCGACACGATGACGTGCTCCGTCGTCGAGGGCGAGACGGTGGAGCTGCCGAAGGCGGTGGGCGACAAGATCGGCGCGATCACGGACCCGACGTGGCCCGAGACGCACTGGATGCCGCGCGGGATGACGTCGTTCGAATACATGAACCGCATCGGTCCGAACCACGACGGCAGCTCGCTAGGCCTCATCGGCGCGGACTTCCTCACCTTCAACGCGATGCTGCGCATCCCCGTGGACATGCACAACGTCGCCAAGGAGGACGTCTTCCGCCCGACGATGTGGGACCGCTTCGGCGGCGACGACTTCCGCGCCTGCGCCTACCTCGGCCCGGTGTACAAATGAGCGGGACGGTATCGAAGAAGGAGCGGTTCTTCGCCGCGTTCGACCGGCTGGGCGGGATGGTCTGCCCGGTCTGCGGCGGCGCGCTGCGCCGGTCCGGCGACAGTCTGGTCTGCGGATCGGGCCATTGCCTGAACGTGAGCCGGAAGGGCTCCGTGAACCTCCTCCCGGACTCCCGCGCCACGGACTATCCGGCGGCCCTGTTCGCCGCCCGGGGCCGGGTCCTGGCCGCCGGACTGTATGAGCCGGTGGCGGAGGCGGTGGAGGCCCTCCTGCCGGAGGGGCCGCAGCGGATCCTGGACGCGGGCTGCGGCGAGGGCTGGTACCTGGACCGCCTGCTCACCGCGCACCCGGACTGGGCCGGCGCGGGCGTGGACATCAGCCCGGACGCCATCCGCCTGGCCACGGACCATCCCTGCGCCGCGCTGTGGTGCGTGGGGGATCTGCGGCGCCTGCCCTTCGCGGCCGGCTGCTTCACGGCGGTCCTGGATATCCTGACCCCGGCGGGCTACGGCGCTTTCGCCCGGGTTCTGGCGCCGGAGGGCCTTCTGATCAAGGTCTATCCGGGCGCGGGCTATCTCCGGGAGATCCGCGCGGCCCGCGGCCTGCCGGATTACGAGGAGGGCCGCGTGGAGGCCTGGCTGAAGCGCAGCGCGTCGGTCACCGCCGAGCGCCATGTCCTGCGGAGCGTCCCGGTCACGCCGGAGATCTGGCGGGACCTGGTGCGCATGACCCCGATGAACCGCGGCCTGACCGAGGACGAGCTCGAGGCCCTGGCGGCCGCGCCGGCCCCCTCCGTCACCCTGGACCTGCACGCGGCCGCGGCCAGGCCCGACCGCTGAGGAGAGACACGCCATGGGCGACCCCCGCCCGCGCGGCGCCTTGCGCCGCGCGGCGTGGATCGGAACGG